>ENA-OQCB01000825-OQCB01000825.1-human-gut-metagenome-genome-assembly--contig:-NODE-825-length-13525-cov-3.360576_pt1 | contig 13525 bp, 23 predicted proteins | sample MGYA00242493_ERZ504568 | MGnify/ENA primary metagenome ERZ504568 (study PRJEB26092, sample SAMD00036229) | human gut metagenome | host: Homo sapiens | study: EMG produced TPA metagenomics assembly of...
GTTTTTTCAAACAGCACTTCTCTGCCCTGCTCCGGCTGTTTCCCTTTTTCTGCCCTTTACTTTTTTCTTTCTCTGCCCTAAAAGATCGGCCACCGGCTTAGAAGTAAAGCAGCTTTCTTTTCCTTTGCAGATTAAAATAGGATTTTTCTTATGCACCGACACCTGGGCTTCTTTTTTTAATTTCAGCTCCGGCTCTTTTTCTTTTTTTACCTTAATCTCCAAAGCAGTCCCCCTCTCCGGGGTTTAATTCTTCTGCCTGATACCAAAGCGCCTGAAACAGATACCCCTGTTCTTTTTCTCTTGGGTGGTGGTCCGTACTCCTTTTCCAATTCCTGAAAGGCTTCCACAAGGTTTCCGGAAATTCCTGGTAATCATCTTCTGTCAGGATATATTTTTCACTGAACAATACCTGCTCCAATTCTCCCACTTCTACCAAATGGTCAATGTCTTCCGGGGAAAGTGGCGGTCCCAGTCTGTCATAAGTCTTTTCTTTCAGGTAGGAAAACTGGTAAAATTCCGTCTGCTGCGGTAAAATCTTCTCTTTACTGCCATCAAAGAGCAAAAAAATAGCTTCCGCTTTTAAGAAAACGGAAACCTCAGCCTGCTCACCATATTTTAGTGCCTGCTCCTTAGAAGAAAACTCCAGCCAGTCCGGAATACGGATTTCCAGCATCCAGGCTTCATACTGCAGCCCAAAAGATAATTGATATTTTGCGATAATTCCTCCTCCCTTCCACTACAAATAGTCATAATAAATCTCATTGGTATCTTCATGAAAGGACAATTCATACTGTCCGGGGATACCAGGGTCTTCCATCCACCAACGGAAAAAAGCATCTACATTTCCCCAAATCCTGGAATCACACTGCCTCCCTGCCTTTTTTCTCAGGTCCAGCATTTTTGCAAAAGCGTGCCGGTATGCCCGTTCATAAGTGGGAAATATCTGAAACTCCCGATACCGCTGTTTTCCCGCCATAGGGCAGCCAATACAGCCCACCCGGTAAAATCCCATTTCATAAAGCGGGTTCATGGGGATTTTTTCAGACCGGATATATTCCCAGACGTCCTGATCGCTCCAGTCAATAATGGGATTGCATACATGCTTGCTCCTTGAGAAGCAGGCTTCAAAGAGCCGCCTGGTATCGTCATTGTCATTATTCAAAATGACTGCTCTTGCTTTTCCGTTGGGGACAAAATTTTCATAAATGCCCCTGCTGTTTCTCCGCTTCCGGCTTTCTGCCCACCGGACACCTGTGAGAATGAAACGCCCCGTCCCCCCACTCTCTTTTAAAATCTCACAACAGTAACGTACCGTCCTGGTTGGCGGTATCATTTTCATGGGGATCAGGCTCCACATGGTTATCCGCTGCCCCTTATAATAAGGTTTGTTGATACTACAAGAAATCCCCGCCTGTTCTGCTTTCTGAAACTGCTCCCTTACATAATAAACCGTTTGCGGGGCATCTGCGGTAGTCAGGTTGTGCATCAGTTCAAATGGCACACCGGACCGCCGCACCAGTTCCCTGCATACTGCGCTGTCTTTTCCTCCACTATCCGTCACGACCAAAGGAAGCCCATAGTGCTGCAGGGACATCTGGCTGGCAGTGCGGATACGTTCTATCGCTGTTTTTTCTAAATCCAATTCTGTTTCAGGAGGGAAGATATCTTTTACATGGCCAAAACTCCGCCTCCTTTCCTAATGTTATCTGCCGCCCCTTTTGGGCGGCTCATATCCATTTGCGGCATACGCTTCTACGGTCATACCGTATGACTCTGCTTCCTGTCGTATTTCCTCCATAACCTGTTCCCTGTATGATTTGTCCGGACAGGCAGTTGCAAAATCCCGGATATCCGGCATACAAGGCAGCTCCTTCCCTGTGTTTAGTGCAATCCTGCTTTCCCGGACATAAGCAAGTATGGCTTCCTGATATGCCTTTCGTGATGCGTCCCCCTGCGTCAGCAAAGGGACTTTCTTTTCTATTTCCTGTTCTTCCAGAACCGCTGTTTCCAGTTTTTCCAGGTTGCAGAAATACTGAAGGGCAGGAAGCATCTCCTCCAGTACCCATTTCATTTGCTGTTGTTCATGTTCCCATTCTTCGGTTGTCCTGGCGGTCTGTTTCATAAGCTGCTGCCCTTCTTCTGTATGGAGATAATAATCTGCAAATGCTTTTACATGATCCAGAAGATTTCCTTCCCCGTCACCAAAATCCTGACGCCCGGTATAAGACATGACTTCCCCCTCTGAGAGAAAACAGATTTCAAAATGTGTTTTGTAATAACCTGCCATATCTTTCTCTTCCACTGCCTGCCGATCCAGCTTTCCAAACAATTCTACCGCTTGATTTAATGGCATGGCTTCTTCCAATGGAATGTCCGGGTGTTCACTGATCCGCACATACACAAAAGGTTTCAAGTCCACCGGCGGAATGAGTTTTGCCTGTTCCAGTGTTATCTTTAGCTTGTCTGCCTGTTCTTTCAGCTCTGGTTTCTGCTCAAACATCTTGCTTCCCAGCCACCTGCTGTATTCCTCTTTTCCATCTTGACATAAGGCTTTCCATATAATAGCTTCCTTATGTTCTGCTTCTTTCGGATAAAAGGTATGGTAAAAATCAGGATCAAGATTTTGTTCCAGTTTTATCATTTCATCTGCAAAATCAGCAGCGTCCATGCTCTTTTCTGTTAAAATCCCTTTGGTGTCCACGACTTTTGTTTCTGGAAGATAAGCGCTCAGTTCCCTGGCAGCCCTTAAAAGCTCAGGGTATTCCTTGAAACCATAAACTTCCACTAAAAAATCCACATCTAACTTGCCGCCGGAAACCAGTGGAAAGTCCAATGGAATACCATCTTCCTCCTCCACATGAAGCCCAATCCCTTTTCCTGCATTCAGCCTTTCAGAAGGAATACTCTGATAATACTTTACTGCTTCTTCTGCACTTTGAATATCCTCCCTGTATTCTCCATAACGGTTAAATTCCATACATTCTGCCACATAATACGTTGCCAAACGTCCGGTGGCATTCTCGCCCATCTCACCTTTTTCCACGTAGCAATACCTCCTTTTCACGCACAAAAAAAGCACTACCGTTTTTAGCGATAATGCTCTTTGTGTTACTTCTTATTTTCTTTTTAAATGATACAGCCATGCTCAATCAGCTTCTGCTGTCTGGTCGTTAAAATAGATATTCAAGGCCTTCCCTGTCTTGATACAGGTAAAAACAAACAGGTTCCCTTAATTTACTCTTTTTCGGGACAAGTTCAAAGGCAAATTGTCCACTGTCAAACTTGGCACCATCAAAATATCCCTGAATAAACCGTTCTTCCGTATTCCCACTATGTAGCAATTCATCAATCATTACTACACCGATATAGTGTTTTTCCCTTAACGAAGCCTCAATCTCTGCAAGGTAATCAAAAGGAGGTTCGCTAGTCTTCATAACCACAAGGATATTTTCTTTTTCTTCTACAAGTTCAAAATGTTTCCATTCGCTTTTCCTCATAAAATCTTAGATAAATCAATCATGCCGCCTTCCATAATACAATGCCTTCTTCATTCACATTCTTATAAAACCGGAGTGACCATTTCCCCATTTTTTTAAAAATCTGCATAGTCAATATCAATGACTGAAATACCTTATCGTATTTTAAGTTTAAATCTACAACCAGATCTGACAGCTTATCTTCTGTACTCTCATTCAGATTTCCATTTAAAAGTAAAGCAACATCTACATCTGATTCCGAAGTATTCGTTCCTCTTGCATAAGAACCATATAATACAATCCGAATAACCTGGGTATTAAAAATAGCAAGAATTCCTTCTACTAATTCGTTTAATCCAGTTATATCCATAAGCTGTCCCTCTTCTCTGGTTTTGCTATACTGCCCATTTTAGAATGTCAACACATTTCCCGAAAGCATTCTTTTTCTTGTTGCTTATCTGTAAGAAAGATACTCTGAAATGCAATAGCTTCCTGTAATATCTCGTTCTATCACACCGGTCTGCTCTAAGCATTCCATATATTTCTTTATTTCATCTTCTGAAAAACGGGCTGCCTTATCCTCTGACCACTGTTTAAATTCAGATACAATCTGGCTGGCATCAATCCTTGAAAAAGTCTGGATTAAATAAGTTACCGTTGCCAGTCCTTCCAATTCATGATCACTTTCTATCCCATTCACATAAGCAACCGCTTTTTCGATTGCAGGCATAAGACGGTTTAATAACTTTGTTGTTTTTTCACTACAGATTACCTGATAAGCTAACTGATACGTTGATTCCGTATCTTTCAAGCCATAAAAACTCTGATACTCTCCGATATTTCTACTAACTATATCAATGGAGTGAGCATAGGGACCATATTTATACTTCTGAAACGAAAAATATGGTTCTTCCAGATACAAATTCATAAAATATGCGGCTTTTTGCAGACGAAGTTTTGTACAACGGTTCAGCCCCATTTTTATTTTCATCAGAACTAAACTGGCTGCTGTAAGTTTAGGCGCAACCGCTGCCTTCTGTACATAATTTCTCTGTGGCTCATAAATCAAAAATGTAAAATTATCAGCGATTGGTTCTAATTTCTTTTGTATCAGTTCTTTTACTGTCTGCCAATCCAACCCACCATTTCCACACCCCAGTGGTGGAATGGCTACTAATTTCACATGCAATCCCGGAAGTCGTTCTACCAAAACGTCTAACGCTGTTTCTATATAGCTTATTTTAGAATTTTCACGCCATTTATCTTTCGTTGGAAAGTTTACAATCGTAATACCATTCTCTACAAATGTATGGATTGTCCCAACATGCAGTGTTTTATCTTTGCAGGCTTTTATATAGGCTTTATTATTTTCTGGAAATTTCAGCTTGAACTGATACGCAACTCCCTTTCCCATGTAGCCCTCACAGTTGACTGTATTAACTAAACACTCTGCACCAGACTGAAACATATCTCCAGTTGTGTATTTAATCAACACAACCACCTCCTCTCGTTACTCAAACCATTGGGGCATCACCGTAATAAATGGCGGTGGAAAGATAACACCTTTCTGTTTGAGCATATCTGCTACTTTGTTTTCAGTTTCTTTCGATGAAACATAGATACACTGGAAAGCATCAACTGGAATAACCAATGGGCTCAGGCATTCCGCCATCTTTATCTGTCTGGCATCCTCGTCATTCTGCCCTACTCTGGTAAGGATATCCCAGTCAATCATTTCAAAGCCTTCGTCATAATCGTATAGCTGGCACTCTTCCAATGCCAATGGGTGCTTAGGCAAAATACGGAAATTATTGCGTCTTGCCAAACTTCTGGTAATACAAATATAAATCATTTCTTCGCCCACATGCGTTTTTTTCACAGCCACATCAAAAGCTGAATATGGGTGAAAATGAAATGGAATATATTCGTCCAGACCTAAAACTTCTCTCTTACGTATAATTTCCGGATCTGCAACATCTCCAAACGTTACTGTATTCTCCCTTAAAATCTTTCTTGGCACAAGTCCAAAGTCAATGATCGATTCCAGGTTTTTTAACTCTGTTAAATGATATAGAAGTTTCCCTTCTTTCGCATCTTTTAATCCCATTGTTCTCCTCCTAGTATAACACACTTTAAACTTTAATCACAGAGCTTTTGTATGTTCCGTCGATGTGTTTGTTTCCATAAACAAATTTTCCTTTGTACCCATTATATGGTTCCAGTATTGATACGTCAATCCCATTAACGTGCCTTCTCTTTCTCACTCTTTGCATAAGGAAGAGATTGCTCTGCTGCTACTTCTTCCATTTGAAAGTATTCTGGCAGTATATTTTCTTCCCGGAAACTAAAATACCGGTTCTCAGCCACCACGATATGATCCAGCACCTCAATCCCCATAAGATTGCCTGCTTCTGCCAATCGCTTTGTCACTTCTATATCATGCCGGCTTGGTTCTGGATCACCGGAAGGGTGGTTATGTGCCAAAATGATATTACTGGCATTGGATAAAATTGCAGATTTGAATACTTCTCTTGGGTGAACCAGTACACTATTTAGCGTTCCCATACCTACCACGTTGACGTTAATGACCTGGCTTTTTGTCCGAAGGTTCAAAATACAGAACATTTCCCGGTCACAATCTTTTAAAAAATCCTGAAAGAGTTCTGCCACATCACAGGGATTTTTTAATTTTTTACTGCTGTATAGAGGTGGTTCTTCCACCAGGCGTATACTTACCACATCTATTTTATGTGTCCTCTCCATGTTCTTCCTTTCCAAAACAAATCTCCAGCATAATTCCCTCCGGCAGATTTTTTAAAAGTCTTTCCAACTGTTCTAAATTCATTTCTATTTGATATGTTTCGGCCATTCTGCCACCTTTCCCATGATATACAAAAAGAGTGCCTGATGAAACACTGCACTCTTTTTGTACTATCCTTTTTCTACTTTACCGACTTATAATTTTGCTGTTGCCCAATTCTTTTTCTCGTCTGTCATACCTTTTCCTTTACAGATAAAAGAAAAAGTTCCTTTCAATTTACATTACTCCTGCTTTGTCTGCAACGCCTTTTCGTGAAGGTTGGTATTGAAAAGCGCATACAGCGGATTATCTTCTTTTTCCATACGGTTATCAAATGGAATACAGGTATTTCCATACTTAATGATCCCCGTACCGGAAGGAGAATTATCTACATATTTTAGCTGTGCTTCTGGAATTCCTGCTGCAGTGGATAATTCCTGACTGTCTACATTGGACTGCTTTAACAGGGCAATAAATTCACTGTTTCCCAGCATGGTCATTGCTGTATAATTCTGCAGCATATCAACTAAATTTTGGGTGATTCCAGTGCATAATCCGCCTTGTTTCCTCACTTTTTTCCAGAGGCTGAACAAAAATTTCGCACTATATTCCCGGTCAAGAACGGTATGGAACTCATCTATATAAAGCCAGGTTGCCCTTCCTTTCTTTGCGTTTTCTGCAATCCGGGCACTGATATTTTCCAACATGACCAGAGTGGAAATGGCTCCCAGCTCTTTCCCCAGATCCCTTGTACCATAAACAATGAACCTTGCCTGTACATTCACATTGTATGGTTATTGAAAATATTTAAAGAGCCATTTACAAACAGCTCTAACGATAAGGCAATATCCTTTGCCTCTTCCTCCGGCTGCTCCAACAGTAGCTCATAAAATTCTGACATGGTAGGGATATGCTTTTCCCTTGCCTTTGCAATGTCAATATACAGCTTTCGTACACAACGGTCTATAATGGATTTATGGCGGCTGTTTAGATTATCCCCGTAACACTGTTCACACAGCCCCAGCATAAATTCCCCTTTATCCCGGATATATCCCTGGGAATCGTTTAAATCCAGCGCCCAGACGTCCATCTCCAAAGGATTGATGTAATTCTTTGTATAGGTAGACAGGTTAATGATTGCCGCCTGGTTTCCCAGGGCTTCTGCAATATCAAAATATTCCAGTGTCGGGTCGATACAGATAATATCATCATCTGTTCCTAAGAACACCTGCAGCATTTCTGACTTACTGAAATAGGATTTTCCGGAGCCGGGGACACCGAATACCATTCCATTTCCATTTGCCAGTTTTTTCCGATTTCCAATGCAAAGGTTATGAGAAACCTGGTTAATGCCATAGCAGACACCGGACTTTTCGTTTAATTCCTGTACATTAAAGGGAAGAAGGGCTGCAATATCCCTGGTGAGCATGGTCCGCATTGTGCTGATCTGCCGGTTTCCCACTGGAAGTATGGTATTCATAGCTTCCCTCTGCTGATAATAGTGGGTTTCAATCTGGCACATGCGTCCATTACCGATATTTTTAATGGTTTCGGTTACACTGTCTAACTCCTTCTTGTCCTCTGCCATGATCAGGAAATTAACCCCTGTATAAAACAGGTTCTGGTCATTTTCCCGCACGTCATCCATAAGATTTACAATCTTCTCCTTCTGGACTTTCTTGATATGGGAAATGTCACTGGAAAAGTCGTTATTTTTATTACGGACTCTCTGCTGCTTTAAAATATCATTTTCAATGCCCAAATATTTCTTCTGAAGAACCTTATTTGCCAGCTCTTTTGGTACTGGTACAATACAGATTGTGGTGATGCTATGAACCGGAAGGCTGGTAATCTCATTTAAAAAGGTATCCGATAAAGAAGAGGGATATTTTTTAATGAATAATGCCCTGCATTTTTTCCGTTCCGTTTCAAAATAGCCGGGGTAAACTGCATATACCCTGGTGAAATATCGTTTTTAGGATCACCGCCCTTTTTTAATGCCTGTCTGAAATCAAAGGAGAATTGTTCTTCTTCCCCTATACGGTAAAAATTGAAAAGCACCCGCAGCCGCTCTTCTGCATTTAATTCTTCAATGCAGGAACCCAGTTCTCCGAAGTTCTGTTTTAAGGTAGCTTCAAAAGTGGCAAAAAATGCTTTTGCCTGTTCGTAGGATTTCCGTTCTACACATACAGTCAGCAGTTTTTCCTGTTCAATCCCCTGCCTTCCATCTACAATGCGCTTTTCAATGATTTGGTTATAGCTTCCACGCAGCCAGTTAAAACCATCTCCTTTTTCCTGGAAAAGAACATGCTCCCGGAAAATCCTGCATATTTTTATTCCGGTTAAAAATGGTAATAAGAAAATATACATCAATGGCATTTATCGTCTTACAATACTGCTTTAAAATCCGCATCTGCTCTTCCACACCTGCGGTTACATAATTAATGTCCAAAAAGCGGTATGTCCTGGAGTATACCCCCTTCCCTACTTCAAAAATGCCATTTTCTGCAATTCTCCCAATCCCCATGACTTCCTGAAGATATTTCGGGGATTTTACTGCTTTATCTGCTTTTTTTTAACTGGTCAAACTTATCTGAAAAAATTGACAATCTCTAATTTCCTCCTTTCAGGCAGATGGGACCACAAACACAGCAGCTTCCATCTGCCGCTACATGTCTGTGTATCCCTCTCCTGAAATGGAGAGCAGGCGCTATTTCACGCCTTGATTGAATATTCTGGTCAACGGTACATCTTATACCACACCGCTGCTGCCGCACCAAGTACAATCATTACTACCGTTACGATCCCCATACGGATTGCCTTCTTTTTCACCACGTTGACGTCACCACCTTTCTTCTCTTTTTTCTGTTCCTTTTTCCTTTGCTGTACTTCCCGTTCTTCTTCCTGACGGGTTTCCATATAAATCTGTTTCAGTTCCTGCACCGATTCCGTAGAGCCATACACCAAAGGGCGGTTAAAAAAGGAAAATAAATCATCTTCCCTGCAAACTGCCAGAATGTCAGCCCATGATAGTTATAAAACCCAGTCAGTGCCAGAGGTACAACAAAAGGGGTTGCCACATAACAGCTCAAAGTAATCCCGATTTTTTCATACAAAAGCAGGACAATCCCCGTTCCTACGCCCAATGCCAATGCCGAAAACAAAAATTGTTTTGCTGTAAGTCCTAGAACCAGGGATTCTTTATAGTGCTGTAGATCCTCACTTAATTCAATCTCCATACATAACCTCCTGTATCTGTTTTTATCTGCTCTGTCTTCGCTCTTCCTGCATGGTTTTCTGTAATCCATGTTGATTACAAAAGGCGGCAACCCCAGCCTGGTCAAACTTACGCAGCTCCTCCAGATGAAATTCCACCACCGCATACTGCCTCATACCGGATTGTGCTTTCCAGGGAAGCAGTGTTCCCAGTCCATGCTCCTGAATAAATTGGATATTTTCCTTACTAAAATCACCGCTGATACAGGCAGTTCCAGGTTCCAGGCAATATCCGGGAAGATTTACGGTCAAATCTGAAAACGGTTCCCACGCCCCATCTTCCCTGCTATACAGTTCCACATAAAGGTTCTGGTTTATTGCGTAATAATCTACCCTAAGTGCCAGTTCTTCGGTTCCATACGCCCATTGAAAATCTGCTGTTTTGATTTCCTTTTGAAATTCTGGATTTTTTACTTCTCCCCGTTCCTGGTATGCCTGTTCATAGGCTGCATATCCCTCCGGGTCCAATTTCTTTAAAGTTTCTTCCTGAAATTCAAACAGTGGATATTCCATACAGCCAGAACAGCAGATTTCTTCTTTTAACTGTCCAAGCCCGTTTTTTTTTGATAAATTCTACGATCTGCTCCAGATCATAGCCTGGGAGCAAAAAGGTCTGGTTCTTTTCCAGCGGTATTCCCATGTCTGTGGTCAATTCAAAAAGTTTCCATATCTCTTCCTCATTTTCCGTAAACACACAAACTTTGATGTTTTTATCAGCCGGATAAGTTGCAACTTCCAGCCAGACCTCATAGCTCTCCCCATTGCCAAAATCCAGGCTGAGTTTTTCTTCCTGTTCCACTTACATGTCCTCCCTTCTTACCGGCTCCTGCTCTTTGCAGACAGAAGCCTTTCTTTTCCTTTTTCAAAATATTCTTCATTAATTTCAATGCAGATTGCATTCCGTTCACTGGAAAGTGCTGCTTCCCCCAGGGAAAATGAACCTGCAAACTGGTCCAGTACCCACTCCTTTTCTTCTGTTACAAATCCAAGGATCTGCTGCAAAAGTTCCACTGGCTTTTCTGCCTGATGAATACGGGCGTTTTTCCCTGGCGGTTCAATGTCAAAGACCGTTGGAAGCATTCCCCTGGCGCCTGACATATAGTGGGATATTCCTGGCTCCGCCTTATCCTTTTTCGCATCTGGGCGTAAATTCCTTGCCTTTCCTTTCGTAAAAATGCAATCTCCTCCGTATTTTTGGATTTTCTTCCCGTATTGGCAACAAAATTTCCTTTTTTCCAGGCGACTTTTGCATAATATTCAAGTCCTGCTTCTTTCGCCATTTTTTTTCATCTGATAGAGGTATTCATAATTTTCCCCGTTTTCTTCCGGCATGAACTCTACCAGAAAGCACCCTTTTTTTCAACACCCGGTATTTTTCATCAAAGTCTTCCTGCGTATATTGAAAACATTCATAGGCCGCAAAATCCCGGTTTCCCCCTTTCAGGCTTTTTTTTAGGTCATAAGCATGGTCTGTAATAATGGCATCTATACTGTTATCTTTTAAAAAGCTCAAATCCCTGCCATTTCCCTGAACCAGCATACAAGTTACCTCTTCTCCGTCCTGTTCTTTGGTAACCGTATAGACTCCTTTGGCTACCCTGGAAAAAAGCCCCTTTTCTATCCCCTCATAAATTCTTGCCCGGATACTGGGTTCTTTTACCTCTTTTACCTGTTCTACACAAGCCACTGCTTCTTTGAGGCTGAAGCATTCTGCGTCCTGAAAATATTCAAATAGTGTCATCTGTATCCCTTTTTCCTGCACAATCCTTTCCTCCTACAATCCCAGTGCCCTGGAAGTCAGGTTCTGCGCCCCTTTTACAGTGCCTACCGTCAGCGCAACCGTAAAGGTCATTTCCCCCAAATAAATCAGGGTTTTGGCCCAGTCCTCATAATCTCCGGTAAAAGTCGGAAGACCGGAAGAAATAAACTGGTTACACAAAAGGATTGCCAGTGCCATTGTGACTGCCTCAAAAACAACACTGATAAAATATTTCATATAGGCTACAAAGGTATTGCTAAGCCCCCGGTTTCCAGCCAGGGTACTGCTGGCAATCGCCCCAAAAGGTACAATTACCATGATTTTCAAAAAGCGGAAATAAACATTGTACAGCAGGAAGAAACCACAGATAATAACGATTAAAGACAGGAAAACAGCAAGTATCAAAAACACGATACTGGTTCCAAATCCCAAATCTTTGATTACTTCTGCCTGCGCCGGGTCAATGGATAACTCCACACTCTGGTTTTGCCCCAAATGCCCCACCAGATTTCCACAGGAAGTAAACAGGGCTTTCATAATGGTAATGTTATAAGATACCAGCCACTGTGCAATGGCAACCCGGATAAACATACGAAGAATTGCTTCAAACCGGATTTCTTCCCGGATATCTACCGACTCTGCACAAAATCCAATAACGAAAAAAAGGACTACCAGGGCAGAGCCTATCCCAACAAAAAAGGGGTTCAATCCCTTCAATGATCCCCCAGGGCCCGCCTCCTTTGAACCCGGTAGGGGACTGTCCTAAAAGTTCAAATACGAGGCTGACCTGGTTATTCCAAAATCCAAACACGATTTCCAAAAGTGCAAGGATCGCCTCTCCTAAATTAAACATCACTTCACCTCTCTTCTTATCTGCTTATCTCAAAAAGAAGAACGGTTTTAGCTGATTCCCAGGAAAGTAAGAACGGAGGAAATGGCTGCCATAATAAGCCCTGCAACAATTCCTTTAATAGCACTGTTCATAGAAGAGCTGTCCTGCTGCTGGTAAGCCTGTGCAAATTCCATCACGTTTTTTGCCAGGATAATCACACCCACCGCACCGATAATACTGATCACCAGCGTCTTTAAGTTCATAAGCGGCTGTGTTACGTCACTTACCCCGGAAGCCATGACAGTCTGGGGGAACAGGGAAACAGTGGCAGCGCTTACTGCCAGGACTCCCGGTAGAGATTTTTTCAAGCGGTTCTGTTTCTTTCTGATAACCTCTTTGATCTTCATATCTTTTTACTCCTTTTCATGTGATTGATACCGCATTACGCAAAAAGACAGATTTTTGAAAACCTGCCCTGCGTAATGCAAAAACTACAGGTTTCCAAAAATCTGCCTTCTTTAATCCGAGGCTGTTTCTTTTGTAAATTTTTTACGGATTTCCTTCATCTTTTCAGCACTGTTTTTTGTATCTGCCATTTGAAGGATTTTATCATACGAAATTTCAGCACCAATGGCAAGCATGATTTCTCCCAACTGTTCCTCATTATAAACATGGCTTTTCCAATAATTCAGAAAGTTTTTCTTCCTCTGTCTGTACCGGTTTTTCCGTTTTCTTCGGCGGCCTCACCTCCTCTACCGTTCTCTTCTTCTGGTTCTCTTTCAGCTCTTCCTCCGAAAAAATCTTCTTAGGATAGGCTCATAGAAAAAATTTCGTCAAAAGACAGTTCCACAATCTGGACATCTTCTCCCTGTTCCTTTTTTCTTCTTATAATAATCCAGGGGATTCTTCACTTAAAATCTGTACCGCCTGTTTTTTTGCAGCCATTCTGTCATGGATATAAGGCGCTGCCCCGCCATCTTCTGTTTCCGAAAATCTGGAGTGTGCAAAAGTATTGTATTTCTTATCAATAATAGGATCACAACCCCTGATTAACAAAATACACTCTGAGTTATCCAGCTTTCGGGTTTCGTCCGGTGTCAAAAGCTCACGCCCCAGCACATCATAATTCCGGGAACTGCTCCCTTGCCGGCCTTTGGTTTCCCCACTGCTTTTTTTATCAATGGTTCCTTTTCCCAGGGACTCACTGATATACTTATGCGTGGACTGTTCATTCCCACCAAGATATACCAGAGAATCATGAGGTAAGCTTCAGCTCATCCTTCGAAAAGGACTTGCATCCACTCCCTCCCAAACCGCACGTACACCTCTCGATGTATACGGCTTTCCGCTTATCATTTGCGGTGTTACGAATGAATTAAATT
>ENA-OQCB01000826-OQCB01000826.1-human-gut-metagenome-genome-assembly--contig:-NODE-826-length-13517-cov-4.292606_pt1 | contig 13517 bp, 9 predicted proteins | sample MGYA00242493_ERZ504568 | MGnify/ENA primary metagenome ERZ504568 (study PRJEB26092, sample SAMD00036229) | human gut metagenome | host: Homo sapiens | study: EMG produced TPA metagenomics assembly of...
GAATCACAATGGGAGCATCCTTTAAAATCGCACGGGCGTGGAAATTCTCTGTTTTTCTCCTCCTGACAAAGTACACCCTCCTTCTCCCACAAAGGTTTCATAACCCTCTGGAAGCTCCGTGATAAAATCGTGACACTGTGCCTTTTTCGCTGCCTCTACCACCTGCTCATGGGACGCGCCATGGACAGCCAAATTTTATATTGTTCTCCACGGTATCCTCAAAAAGATACACGTTTTGAAAAACAATGGAAAAAATTTTTTCAGCAGGCTGTCGCAGCTATATTCTCTCACATCGCGCCCGCCTACCAATATCTGGCCCTTTTGAACATCCCAAAACCGGGCAATCAACCGACACAAAGTCGTCTTGCCGGAACCAGAAGGCCCCACGACGGCGCAGGATGTTCCCTGGGGAATGGAAAAACTTATCTCCCGGATAACCTCACGTTCCCCATAAGCAAAAGAGACCTTTTTCAGCTCAATGCCCGAATGCGTGAGGTCTTGATCTGTCCCCCGCTCATCTAGAGCCGGTATGTTCAGCACCGCATCCACTGGTCTAAAGAGGCGTCAATGACCCGGGCAACCGACGCCATGCTGCCCGCCAGTTCCACGCTGGTATAGATCAGAAAACTGGACACCAAAAGCAACAGGCACTTAGAAGGAGTAATCTCCCCCCAAAGCAACAGGTAGGGGGCAACTGCAAGGATTGCAGCTTCCACAATTTTAAACACTGTCTGATAGACCGCAGTCAGCAAAGAAAATACTGCCTCCAGACGTATATTTGCCCGAGCACTCTCTTCAATGGCCGCGTCTACAGTACGATTCGATTTTTCACCCAGGCCGAATGCTTTTACCACTCCCATCCCCTGAACATACTCCAAAACCGCTGTGACCAGCGCAGTCTGCGCCGCCTGTCTTTTCGGCGACAGGCTTTTTTCCCGCCTTCTGCATAAGTGCATATACCAGCAGGGCAACCGCTAATCCCGCAAACATCAGCACACCTATGCGCCACTCATAGTACAACAGCCAAATTCCAATTACCAAGGCATGTATAAATCCACCGGCAATCTTCTCTAAAATTGAGACCGCGTTATTCTCAATCTCTCCTAAAGTAGTGGTGACTGAGGCTGTAATCTCTCCCAGACGATTGGCGCTGAAATATCCCATGGGAGCACGCTTTAATCTCTCACCGATTTCCAAGCGTTTTCAGCACAGATCAAAACTGCCCAGGGTACGCTTTGTGGCAGAGAGGCTGCCAAACAGAATGCGTCCCAGAATGCTAAAAACCATAATCCCCAAGGAACCCCATACCGTATAAGCCGGCACGGTACCCCCATAAAGTGTGTCCAAAACACCGTTCAGCACCGTGAGTATCGCCAAAACAGGCAGTATTGCAAAGACAGAATCCAACAGGCTGAACACAAAAGACAGAATCAATTTTCCTCTTTGTCTACCCGAAAAATCCAACAGACGTCTTATTATGACAATCACGCGTCCTCCCCCTTTCCGTTATGGCCGTCCCCCTGTTGTGCCCGCCACATTCTCTCATAAAGCGCACAAGTCTGCAAAAGCTCCTGGTGAGTCCCTTTTGCCTCCACACAGCCATTATTTAACACGATGATCTGATCGGCACCGGTCACAGTAGACAGCCGATGCGCAATCACAATCAGAGTCTTCCCCTGTATCAGCTCATTGATGGAGGACTGAATCACCGCTTCACTCTCCGGGTCTACAAAAGCGGTGGCCTCATCCAGCAGCACCACAGGACTGTCCTTTAAGATCGCCCTGGCAATGGCAATCCGCTGCCGTTCCCCTCCGGAGAAACTGGCCCCGCCATCCCCAGCCAGGGTATCATAGCCCTTCGGCAGGCTCTGGATAAATTCATGACAGTTGGCCCTTTTCGCAGCTGTCTCAATTTCCTCTTCAGTAGCCTGGGGTTTCCCCAGACGAATATTATCCCGGACAGACAGATGAAATAAAAAGTTATCCTGGGATACGTAGGCTATCGTGTCCATCACCTGGGACAGCGGAAGTTTTCGCACATCCATACCGCCGACGCACGCCTGACCGCTTTTTGCTTCCCAAAAAGAAGCCGTCAGCTTCGCCACTGTGGATTTGCCGGATCCCGAGGGGCCCACGATGGCAGTCATGCCGCCGGGCACTGTCTCAAAAGAGACCTTGTGCAGCACTTCCTTCTCCCCATACCCGAAGCAGACCTCCCGAAAGGCCACCTGGCAGCCTTCTAACTTTCCAGGGTTCGCAGGACGGTGCAGTTCTTCCAGTTCCAACAGACTGGCGATTTCTTTCACCGTGGAATCTACCATGGCCAGACTGTCTGTGTACTGCAGCGCCTGAATCAGCGGCCTGACCAGCCCCAGAGCAAGAATCACACTAGTGATAAGCGCAGGCGCAGTGATACTGCCGCCGATAAACAGCCAGCTGCCCAGGGGCAGTACTCCCACCAGGCTAGAAGGCATAATGGCAATACCCGCTGCATAAAATCCGTTAGTCTGCTGAAACCAGACAGCTTTCGCCGCATTATTTTCCCGGACGGCATCTGCATACTTCTTATACGAGGCAGCCCCCTGGTTGAACGCTTTAATCACTTCAATCCCACCAATATACTCCACAACGGCAGCGTCCATATTTTTCCCGGCTGTCAGTACCCGGCCATACCTGCTTTCATAGTCCTTCATCATGCCCATATAGCAGAACAACCCAATGGGAACCGTCACAATGGCCGCAAGGGCGACACGCCAGTCCAGCACAAACATATAGGCCAGCATCAGTATCGGAACCAGGATGTTTGCTGTCAGCTCCGGAATCATATGCGCCAGAGGCAGCTCCAATTTTTCCACGGTGTCTGCCAGCAAAGTTTTATACTTTCCTGAGGGAGTGTCCAAAATAATCCCCATGGGAACGCGGGAGAGCTTCGCCGTCAGCGCTGTCCGTATCTCTTTTAGAATCGTAAAGGCCGAACGATGAGATAAAATCGTGGAAGCACTGTTTAGCCACACAAAGCCCAGATATCCGGCTAACCCCATAAGGGCATAACCCATGATCGTCTCCATTTTGTCTCCCCCGCCGAAAAGATACACAAGTATTCCAGAAACTGCCAGATATGGGACAATGCCGCTGGCAGAGCCCAGGACTGCCAGTAAGACGGAGGCGATCAGTTTTCCCTTGCAGAATCTAGCAAAGTGCATCAGCCAGTAAAAAGTACCGCTTTTTTGTTCATGTATTCCCTCCTTTTTAGTTAGAAAAAACTAACCTCATTGTTTTAAAACAAAGTGGGCCTCGCCCCTCAGTCATGAGATGGCTGTAAACTTTGCCCACTTTTACAGATGCACAATCAGTCACTTTAATCTCAAAAGCCCTTCCCAGCCGCTGTTGAAAAAGACTGCCAGCTCTTCGATATAACTCATCGCTCTTTCTCTGGTCATATCGTGCACGACCGTCTCAAACACTGCTGTAAAATAAGCGCTGGTAATCAGATGATGCAGCTCATGGCTTACATGTCCTTCCAACCTGCCCTGCTTTTCCAGCTCTGCATAATATCTCTCTGTCTGGTTGACCTCTAGCTCCACCAAATCATGTACAAAATTTTCATATTTCGTACCGTCAGAACAGCAGAGAATCAATTTGAAAGCCTCAAAATTGTCGTAAATATATCCCAGAAAATAGCGAAGATACTCGGTGGAAAGTCTCTGGCTCTCCGCGGCTCTTTCCTCTGGAATCAGATCATAATGAGCCTCCTGCGCCTGTCTAAACTGAGAAAACAGACTATCTGCCGCAGGCGCCACCAAGGCGTCAAACAAGGCTTCTTTGCTGTTGTAATATCCATAAAACGCCCCCTGGGTAAAACCTGCCTCTCTCACAATAGCCCGCAAAGAAGCGTCTTTAAAGCCTTTTTCCAGGAATTCCCGCTTCCCCACTTCTAAAATCTTCTTCTGGGTGTCTGTCAATTCCATTTTTCCGTTTCCTTTCCTCTATATATCGCCGCTATATATCAGTGATATATTATCATTCAAAAACAATTCTGTCAATCCCTAATCGAGTAGGAGGGAGTGACTAACTCCCGTCCTCTCACAACACCGGACATACGGTTCACGTATCCGGCGTTTTCAATAGTTGACGTGCAGGGACTGGTAGGCTGTGGCCAAATCATAAAAGCCCCAGCTTATCAGCCTTTCTTTTCCTAACGCCCAATTGACCGCCTTGTTTCCGGCATTGAACCAGTACCCCTTTCGGTCATAGGCTATTGTTGCCGCATAATGGCTGTCTACTCCCAGTCCAATTAACTTCCTCAGCCTGGTTCTCGGCAGCTTCCATTGCTTCCAGACACACATCCGTATCCTTCGGTACAGCCATCCATTCAGGTTTTCGATGTTCTTCTTCATGTCCGCTATCCCATAGTAATTCAGCCATCCTCTCATGTAGACTTTTATCTTCTCCATGGTTCGGACAATGCTCCCGCACCTGCTCCGGGAAGTGAGCCTGCGCAGTTTATCCTTGGCCTTCTTCCATGACTTTCCATGGATACACATATAGATTCCTTTCCCGTTCTTCCCAAAGCAAAAGCCAAGGAACTTAAAATTTCGGATTGCGTACACGCTCACCGTCCGGCTCTTTTCCCGGTTTACTTTCAGCTTTAACGTCCCTTCCAGATATTTTGTACTGCTCTCCAACAATCGTTCCGCCGCCCGCTCGCTCTTCGCCAGCAATACGATATCATCTGCATAGCGGATACTCGGTACGCCCCGCCTGTGGAACTCCCAGTCAAACTCGTTCAGGTATACATTTGCTAATAGTGGGGACAGATTCCCTCCCTGCGGGGAGCCCTCCTCTGTCTCTGTTACAACACCGTTTTCCATCACTCCGCTTTTCAGGTATCGCTTTACCATCTGTATGACTCTCTCATCCTTTACCTGCTTTCTCAACAGGTTCAGTAGGGTTGTATGGTTCAGCGTATCGAAATACTTCGTCAAGTCTAGGACGACTGCCCTTGTATAGCCCTGTTCGATGTACTCTTTTATCCTGAAGATTGCGTCTTTTGCCCCTCGTCCCGGACGATAGCCAAAGCTGTTTTCCGTGAACAGCGGCTCATAGATTGGCATAAGCTGCTGGAGCATTGCCTGTTGGATGATGCGGTCGATAACGGTCGGAATTCCAAGTTCCCGTATCCCTCCGTCCGGCTTCGGGATTTCCACCCGTCTGACAGGAGACGGAGTGTATTTCCCTCTTCGGATTCTCTCTGTCAGTTCATGGTTGTGCTCCTTTAGCCATGGCAGTGCCATTTCGATGGTCATTCCATCAATTCCCGGCGCTCCCTTGTTTGCCTTCACTCTTTTGTAAGCCCTGTTCAGGTTGTCTTTGTCCAGTATCTTACCCAAGATATCCGGCTCTGCACTGTCCCTTTCCTTCCATATCCGGTTGAATGAGCGGTGCGCTCTCACATACCCTTTGCGTTCCGCGCTATTTCTTTGTGAGCAGCTTTCTCTGTTTTCTGTACCCATCTGCCCATTCCTCCTTTCCCAGTTGTACTAAAGACTCCTATTGATTCGGCCCTTCACCGAAAATAAACTTTCGGCTACTATGGCCCCTGCTGACTTCTGTACGTTCAGCGTTATCTTCCGACAACGGTTACTCTTTTCAGAGCATTCCGCACAGACCTCCCTGGGTACCACACGTTTCTTTCCCTCCATCCATCTGCCGCATTTACTGCACATGATTCCGTGTAGCTATCGGGCTTCATCTTGGAATGCAGACTTACCCTCATGCACAGCCTTCTATACGATTTCTGTTCGTCAGACCAGAGGTTTGCCCGTGGGTTAGTAGGTTCCCCACATCCGGCTTCCTTCAGATTTGCAGTCACCTGCAACACCCTTGCCTTCGGCTATATCCTTCCCACTACCGGGCGGATTCGGGACTTGCACCCGCTAGAAACGTGCGCCGCCAGGCGCACATTCGACAAACTACCAGGAGGCAGGTGATTATTCACCTGCCTCCTGGTTTTTGGCTTGAAGCCTCCTACTCTCCCCCTGACACCTGCACGCTGCTGCCGATCTGCCTCTTTCCATCCTGTCCTCGTTCTCCACGGTATTTTCTGACCACAATCTTCTTCTCTATCCGTTCTTTCAACTCCGACACATGAGAGATAATCCCTACCATCCGCTTTCCGTCTGCCAGACTTCCAAGAGCTCTCACCGCCTGACTTAGAGCTTCTTCGTCCAGGGAACCGAATCCTTCGTCCACAAACATGGCATCCAACTGTACTCCCCCTGCACAGGATTGTATCTCATCCGACAATCCCAAGGCCAAGGACAAAGATGCCTGAAAAGACTCTCCCCCTGAGAGCGTCTTCACACTTCTTCTACTTCCGTTGTAATGGTCCAAAACATCCAATTCCAACCCCGTCTTCTCCCGCCTGTTCTCGGTCTCCTGCTGCCGTATCAGTTCGTATTGTCCGCTGCTCATCGTCAGCAAACGCAAGTTTGCTCTTCGCAGAATTCTGTCAAAATAATTCGTCTGGACATAGGTCTCCAACGTCATCTTTCTCTTTCCCGTCAGCTCGCCGTTTGCAGTGTCTGACAGGTTCTTCACCCAGCGATATTCCTGCTCCAGCTTCACGGAAGTCTCCTGCTGCTCACAGACGCGCTGGTAGATCTCCTGGTTTTTGTCCTGCAATGCATGAAATCTCAAAATTTTCTCCTCTAGCTGCGTCCTGCGTTCCTCCAACTTCCTCTTCTCATCCCTGACTTCCTCTTCCTGAGGTTTTTCTTTTTCTTCCAGCTGTCCCTCCAAGGTTCTGATCGCCGACTTCAGACTCGTCTCCTTTGTCTCGAGCTCTTTCCAAGCCTCCTGTGCAGACTCAAAATCTCTCTTTCTTCTTTCCGCCTGTTCACGGTAATTTTGAATCTCCTGCCTGATCTCCTGCTCACTCTTCTCCCCCAAGCTTTGCTTTCTCTGTTGAATTTGAAGATTCAGATTTTCTCTTTGAGTCCGCAGCCGTACCACCATTTTTTGCAGCTCCTGTATCTTGGCAGCCAGGTTCTCTGCCTCTTTGCTGTGTTCTGGCAGCTCCTGCTCTAGCTGACGTTTCAAAGAAATCTTTCTCTCAACTTCATTCCATGCTTTTTCACATCTGTCCAGAGCCTTCTTCGCGATGCCTTCGGCTTCTCTCACTGTCTCCGCCTGTTCTTCTTCGGTCAGCTTTTGAATCCATTCCCAGTCATAAGACCAGGCTGCATCTTCGGCCGACAGGCTTTCCCTGAGATTTCTTTGAACTGCTGCCTCCCTGTTTTTGAGCACTTCCAGAGAACTCAGCGTCTGCTGGATTTCCCGCTGAATCTGCGTGAGCGACTCCTTGCATTCTTCTTTGCGCAGCAGAAATTCCTCCTGTCTTTGCTTTGCCAAAGCCAAGCTTTTAAACTGAGCCTTCAGCTCTTCTTCCTGCTGTGAAATCCATCTGCTCACACGATGGAAGCTCTCCCTCACAGCTTCTCGGGACGACAAATCTGGCCTCCCCAAGATTGCTGCCTTTTCGTACATCTGCACCAGTTCCTCTTCCGCCTGCTGCCTCAGTGTCTCTTCTCCCCCTTTGAGCGCTTCTAACTGCCTGCCAAGGTCCCGTCTGTCCTCCAAGAGAGTCTCCAATTCTTCCTGGTACTTTTCCTGTCTTTGCCGATACGCTTCATACTGCTTAGCCTGACGGCCAGCCATCTCCCAGGAATCTTTTACTCTGCGGCACTGTTCCTCCAAAGCCCTCCCGATTTCTTCAATCTCCAATTCCTTCTTTGACAGCCCCTGCGGTTCTATCACTTCTTTGAAATCCGGTTCCATCTCCTCGGCTCGCTGAACACATCTAAAAAGCTGATCTTCTTTTTCCCTGGCTTGGCTTTTCAGCACTGCCAGCCGCTGTTCCCTTTGGTGGGATAAGTCCAGGTTTTCCCTGGATTCTTCCCGGGTCTTTGCCAAAAGCTGTTCCAGCCTTTCCTTAACCTTCGCCGCCTCGCGCAGCTGCTCCGTCTTTTCAAGGTTTCGCCGCAAACGTTCTTTTAACTGTTCTGACCGTCCCTGAAGCTGCTCTGACACAGAAGAAAGTTCTTCAAAGGTTTCCCACTGAACCCCTGAACGCTCAGTCCATTCCTTTTTTCTTCCAGACGGTTTTTAAGCTGTCCGGCCTGTGCACTCAGACTCTGCACCCTTTCTTCTTTCCCGGAAAGCTCCCTTCTCTTTTTATCCAACGCCTCTTTCTCTGGCGCTTCCTGGGGGCGAACCGCAGGAAGAGGATGGTGGACAGAGCCGCACACCGGGCAGGGAACCCCCTCCGTCAATTCCTGGGCCAGCACACCGGCCTGAGCGTCAAAAAAGAGTTTTTCCATTCGCTGGTAGCTTTTAAGACATTCCTCTTTTTCCTGGTATGCCTGTCGGTAATCCTCCTGGTATTCTCTTTGCAGAGCCAGCAAATCCTGCGCCTCTTTCACTTCCTGTCCCAGCTGCTTTGACTCATTGATTTGTATCGTCAGAGCTGCCTTTTCCTCTGCCAGCCGAGCCGCCTCCTGTTCCGCATCTTTGACCTTTTCCCATTCCTGCTGCCAGATCTCTTCTTGTGCCTTTCTCTTTCCCTCCAAATCGCTCAGTCTCTCGCACTCCTGCTGTGTCAGGGATTCGTCCGCTAAAATATTCATCCGCTGAGTTCTCAGGTTCTGAAATTCCCCCAAGGTCTTTTGCAGTTCTTCCAGCCTATGGCACAGTTTTTGCTCCTGATCCTCCGAGTCTTTCCATTCCTGAGTCCGCCGGTGCAGTTCTTCTATGAGCTGTTTCCATTCTCTCTCTTTCTCTGTGAATGCCTCCAGTTTCTGCTCGACTTTTGCACGCTGTTCCCAAAGTCTGCTCAGATTTTCCTGGGCTTTTAGAACTCTCTGCTTTTGTCCAGCCACCTGTTCTCCTTTTTGTTCCAAGGCTTCTCTTTGCCCCTCTAAGCGGCGAAGTTTCTCAATCTCATGTTCCAGCTCTTCCACAATTTCTTCTAAGTTCTTCCGTTCTCTTTGCGCTCTGTCCTGTTTTTCCCTCTCTTTTTCCTGATCTCCTCTTACCACAGTCAACTCTTCCCGTAAACTGCTAAGTTCCTCCTTCTGACGGTTCAGCAGACGGTATCTGTTTTCTAACCTCTCCTTCTGTGCCTCCACAAGGCTAAGAGACTCTAAGCGCTTTTGTTTTTCCTGTATCTGAGCCCATAGTAATTCTCTCTTTGTCTCCTTTTCTTGAAGCTCCCCCTCTTTCTCTCTCAGGTCTTTTTCCTGTTCTCTCAGAAGCGTCCGATCTTGCTCTAATCTTTCGCATTCTCTCAGCCGCTCTGTTCCCTGGCGTATTCTCTCAAAAAGTAGCTCGTTCTCACCTACAGCCTCCGTCTGTTCTTCTAGCCTAATCCTGGCCTCATCCAATTTGGGAATGATCTGTGTCAGGAGTTCTCTCTTTTTTCCAGCTCCTCTCTGTATTTTTTCTCCTGCTCTATTTTTCCCAACACCTGCTCTAGATCTTGTATCCTCCTGCTCAGCAGATTTTTATCCTTGCTGAATTCTCCCAGCTCCATACGCGTCTGCCTCAGCAAAGTCTCTAAGATCTCCAAGCCTCTCTGTACATTTCCCTCAAACCGTGTTTTCTTCAGCTCCCCATACTCCGCAGCATATGCAAATTCCGCCGGACAGCTCACACCATTCAGATACTGAACAATACTCCTCCTGCCTTCGTCGTATTCCTTCTTACGCCTCAGCTCCTCCTCCCTTAAACGTCCCTGCATCCTACGGTACGATTCTGTGTGAAACAGTCGGCAAAAAATCTCCCCCCGTTCCTTGGTATCCGCCAAAAGCATCCGTTGAAAATCTCCTTGGGCAATCATTGCAATCTGTGTGAACTGCCGATAGTCAAGGCCCAAAAGCTGCGTCACCGCTTTGGTCACTTCTCTGGTCTTTGTGACCGGCTGGCGCAGATCTGGATAAATCAGACTGGCATCCGCTTTCTGTGTAGTAACTCCATTTCCTTTCGCTTTTGGTCTTTGGTACTCCGGATTGCGATTGACCTGGTAAATTTTCCCCTGATAGGAAAATGTCAGCTCCACATAGGTTGGAACGTCTGCCTCGGCATACTTACTTCGAAACATTCCCGATTCCCTCACCTCTCCGCTAGCCTCTCCGTACAGCGCAAAAGTGATCGCATCAAAATCGTGGTTTTCCTGCCCCTGTATCTCCTGTGATCAGATACAGGCCATGTCCTCCTAGTCTGCGAAAATCTATTTCTTCCCTCTGGGCATAGGGCCCAAAGGCGCTGATAATCAATCTCTCTGGTCTCATGGCTCTCTCCTTTCACCTTCCCGAATCTCTTCCGCCAGTTTTCTGGCCAGCTCTCTTTGCTGGTCACTCATGGTTTGATTGTTCTGAAGCTGGTAGAATTCTTCAAACAATTCCAGTTCTGATTTTTTCTCAATCTCCTCCGCCCGGTCGATTTCTTGATCTTCCCGGGTTCTCTGATTGTCATACTCCAACCGCATCAGATTCCCGTAAATCGTCCTCAGCCTCTGCAAACCGTCTGGAATATCTTCCTCATCCGTCAAAGTGATCTGGTAATAGTCGTCCAGATTCATTTCCTGGTAAAAAGAGCGGGCGGTCACTTCCAGATAAGACCCCCGTATTTTTCGCACATCTCGAAGTGGCTTCAGCACAATCGTGCGAAGCTGAACGCTTCCCTTTTCTCCCATCTGTACCACAGTAAGAGACTTTTCCTGATCTGCCTCAGAAAAAGAATATTTCAAAGGCGTGCCGCAGTACCGGACCTGCGGCCTTCCCACACTCTGAGGACTGTGTATATGTCCTAGAGCCACGTAGTCAAACTCGTCAAAGATGGAAGCCTCCACATTGTCCATCCCGCCTACACTGATCTCCTCGGAATCACAAGTCCAAGCTCCCGTCACAAATTGATGAGCCACAAGTATATTTCTCTTATCCGTATCTACTTCCATGTGCCGCACCGCTGCCTGTACTGCGTTCTGGTAAGTCTGAATATCCTCTTGCGGGTACGCGTGGCGCACAGTCGCTGGTTTGACGTAGGGAAGCAGGTGAATCCAGACTTCGCCGTATTCATCTTTCACACAGATTTTCGCTGTGCTGCCGTCATATGCCGGAGACAAATAAATCTCTCTCTCCTGCATAAGCCGCGCTCCAAAGGCGATTCTCTCAGCAGAATCATGATTGCCGCTGACCGCAAAAACTGCTATTCCCAGACTGGCTAAGCCTGTGAGAAACCGGTCCAGTTCTTGAACCGCTTCAATGGGAGGGACTGGTTTGTCATAGAGATCCCCCGCCAGAAGCACACCGTCTGCCTGTTCCTGTTTTACAATCTGTATGATCTGTTCCAATATATACTTCTGGTCTTCCAACATGGAAAAAGCCATGGATTCTCTTTCCCAGATGAAGATCTGACAAATGGATAAATTTTCATATGTTTCTCCTGTTCAAGCTGTATTTTCAATTTTTACTTAATCCTTTCCATGATGGAAAGAGCCTTGACGCATTTTAAGGATATTATAGCACAGTCAATGCCCTTTTTCGCTAAATTGCAAAGGGTAAGCGAAATTTTCGTAACTATTCAGCCATGCGACTGATAAGAACAAAAATCCGGAGCAAGCTTGCTTGCAGAGGAGTTTTGCTCTTATCAGGCATATGGCGCTTAGCCATAAGCGAGGATTTCGCCGCATATGCGGCGATATAAGCTGCGCAGCAGCTAATCCGAGCTGTTATGGCTGAATAGTTACCTTCTTTCTCAAAAACCTTCCCTTTTCAGTTGACAAATGAAACTCTTCTGGATTAACTTATAGATACCCTCCTTGTCCATGTGTACACTGAGGGCGAAGATTCCATATGATCTCTCATACAGTCTTACCCGCTTTGGGTAAGCTAAGAATAGGAGAATACTCATGCAGAAAATAAAAATACTCGCAGTCGCGCCCTATGAGGGCATGGCTGATACCATCGCTGCCCTGGCCAGCCAGAGGGACGACATCGAGCTCACTGCGCAGACCGGTGACTTGAACACCGGTAAAAAAATAGCCATGGAATTGGCTCACAAAAACTACGATGTCATCATTTCCCGCGGCGGTACTGCCGAATTAATCCGTTCAACCGTAGATCTACCCGTCGTGGATATCTCCATATCCGGTTATGATATCCTACGTACCATCAAGCTTGCGCAGAATTATTCCGGAAAATTCGTCATCGCCGGTTTTTCCGGCATAACCAGCTATGCTCGTGTGCTCTGTGATCTACTTCAATATGATATCGATATCATCACCTTCTCCAGCGAGGAGAACGCAGTCGCTGCCCTGCGTACCGCCAAAAAGAAAGGCTGTACCCTGGTCCTCTGCGACATGACCGGCTCAAATGCCGCCAAAAAGTTAAATCTGAATTCTATCCTGATTACCTCCGGAACTGAGAGTATCCATGACGCCATTGACGAGGCAGTAAAACTCGTGCGTTCCTCCCAGCATGTATACAAACAAAAAGATCTGTTTCAGGCACTCCTCACCAATGAGGACCGTGAATTCCTCATCTACGATCCTGCGGGCTCCCTTTGGTTTTCCAGTCTGGTGGTCGATGAGATGAATGTATCCCTCATGCACTTTGTCCAGACCTATCTAAGCGCTTTCCTGAAGGTTCCCAATCAATGTGTAGAAAGGCAGATTCGCGACAAAATCTATACCCTCAAGAATCGCCATCTCTATTATGCGGAACAGAAATATACTGCTGTCACCATCCAGCAAAAAGAGGCGCTCTATCCTGAGGAGGACTTCGGAATTACTATCTACAATAAATCCGACCAGCTGCCCAATGATTTCCTAGATTTTTACAGCAGCTCTAACAACATGGGAGATATCTCCCGCATGATCGAGGAATACAGCAAAAGCCGCCTGCCAGTCCTGATGATTGGGGAAATCGGCACCGGAAAAGACAAGGTGGCTTTCCCTTCTCTATGAAAACGGCCCCTTTGACAGTTCACCCTTCTACAAAATAGACTGTGAGTTTATGAATGAGAGAAAGTGGAATACCTTAATCAGCAGCGATAATTCCCCCTTAAACAGCCTCCATTCCACTATCTATATCAAAAACCCCGGAGCCCTCTCCAAAAATCAGGCTGAAAAACTTTTTCTCTATCTGGAACAGACCAACCTGGCTAAGAGAAACCGGCTTTTGTTCTCTCTGGTGTTAAACTCTGACCAATACCCGGAGACTACCACCGTTCGGGATTACCTGGAAAATCATCTGTCCTGCCTAACCTTAAAACTTCCTCCTCTGAGAGAACGCGCAGACGATATTCCCAGTATCACAGCCCTGCATTTGCACAAGCTGAACGTCTCCCTGGGAAAACCAGATCATCGGTTTTGAGACAGAGGCCATGGAACTTATGACCAGTTTTTCTTGGCCCCACAATTTGGACCAGCTGCAGCATGTGCTGAAAGAGCTCATCGT
>ENA-OQCB01000828-OQCB01000828.1-human-gut-metagenome-genome-assembly--contig:-NODE-828-length-13510-cov-2.553688_pt1 | contig 13510 bp, 21 predicted proteins | sample MGYA00242493_ERZ504568 | MGnify/ENA primary metagenome ERZ504568 (study PRJEB26092, sample SAMD00036229) | human gut metagenome | host: Homo sapiens | study: EMG produced TPA metagenomics assembly of...
ATTTTCTCTGTGCATAGTCGCCCTTATTCAGCCGTAACTCATTCTCTTTAATATACATAACGATTCTCCTCCTTGAATCTCTTTATTTTTACTGTCGCCCTACAGTTCTTCTAGAAATGCCAACGCGGCTTTCTCTGGTAATACATTTTTAAAAACTTCCAAACAGCGTTCCATGCCTTCCCGTGATATAGGTGCTATTTCCATAATCAAACTCCATAGCAATAATTCTTCCTCGTCGGTGTCATAGCAAGACCTTGGAACAATTTTCTTTCCATCGAAATAAGGTTTCGGCATTTTCTTAATCTGATTCAGTTCGCCCTTTCCCTTGGCCTTAGCAATCATCTCACTTTTTTTCCTCACAAATTTACAGATTACCTCATCTGATAACTTTTCCTTTTTATAGAAATTAGCCCGCCGGATAATTTCCTGCAGGGTCTCAAATTTTTCTTCTATTAATTTTCCATCTTCCAACGTCAATATCAGCGCTGCCGCATTTGCATATTCGTACAACAAATTTATCATCTTTCTCCTCCTGAACAAAAAAAAGTGCGGGAAATCGTCTTCCCACACCAATCATTCTTTTACTCTGGTGTATCAATGGTTTCTCTTAATACTCCATGTACCAAATACCGATAATTCCGGTTTGTATTTACACAAGTAGAAAGAGTTACTATCCTTTCTGTATCCTTGACCTCTGTTCCTGTATCATACGCCGCATAGGATTGGATGGTCTGCAAAAATCCTTGAAAATCCTCAATCTTTGGAAACTCATAGGTATATGCCTCGCTTCCGACACTTCCTGCATAACAGGAAAAAATCTGATACTTGAATACTTTTCCCGGAATATAAACATAGAAATACGGCTCTTTCTGATAAAGCTCCAATGCTTCATATCGGTCCAAGCTTGCAAACATACTGCCATCTTTCATATTATGGCCGTAAATAATCGTATTCTTGTCTGAGAAATCAGGCTGATTATGATAGTCTGCAAAGATACTGCCGCTGACACCTGGCTGCCGATCCGCAAGATGTGTAAGATAATACGCATTATCCTTGCCCTGAAGCAACGGATAACTGAGTGCAAGCCCTGGTATCTCAATCCAGCCAATGATTTCTGGATTGACTTTCTGAAGCCCCTCAAAATCAATCTGAAGGTTTTCCTGCGCTGTCTCCTTGCTTTCGTTTGATTTTTGTGTTTCGCTGCTATCTTTCCTTTCTTCTTTCTCCTTATCCGGCTGCTGTATATAGCTATGGCTCATTTCTTCATAAGTGTCTGTTCCTTTTTGATAATCCTCATAGCTTTGAAGCAGTGACATACAGGATAACACCAAGGCTATTCCCGCCGTTATCATCAGAAGCACCCCTAAAACCAAAGTAATTCTTTTCATTCTTCCTCCTTAACCGGCAGGGATAATTTCCCTGCCGTATGTTCATAGTAAAAATCTCAATTCCTTTACAGTTTCCCGTCCCATTCCCCCATGTTCATCTAAATTCCAAACCCATGCGCTGGCAGAACACGTTTTCTTCCTTGCAGATTCGGTACAGATGCATACAGCCTTTCCTGGATATTCTGGCGTTTTAATTGCAAGTGCGGGCATAAAAGTTCTACGCAGTCCGTTCTGTCTCGGATTGCCTGATACCCCTCATAGGCTGTACAGGAGATTTTCCGTTCGCATTCCCTGCACACCGCCTCATTCACTTTAATATTCTGCATTTTATCCATATCATAGGCTTCAAAAACCTTTTTTAAATTTCTCTGCTTTAGGCTCTGTAAAAGCAAGGGTAAATTCTTATACTGCATTACCCCGGCTACACATAGGAATGTTTTTCCTGTTAAATAGTGGGCAATCGTTCCTTTGAGCGGACCTTCTGTAACATAAATGTTTTCAGCGTCCACATCTCCGATTACATGGACCGGACTCCCGGACGAAGTTCCCATTTTCCGGTTTCCACTGGAAAACCAAATGTATTTACCTCCGTCTTCTGCTTTATCCTGTCGGATCTGCATTCCCTGAATCTTACCATCCGCGGAACGAACCGGAATCAAAAATCCGGAACGTTTCCCTGAAAAATTAATCGTCCAGATTCCATCTTTATCCTGATAAAAGCCTGGAACGCCCTGTAAGACACAGTTTTCTGTCAAAAGCCTTTCTGCCAGCCTCCGGATTCCAAAGACTGGGGTACTACGGTACCTCTGCTCCTCAATCTGTTCCTTAGAAAGCCCTCTATGCTCCAAATCCTCCCGATGTTTCTGGGAAAGACTAAGAAGTGACAGCAGCATCGAATATGTCTTATGGATTTCTTCGGCGCTTGCCCTGGAACTTTCCTCTGGTACTGGCACCGGAGCTTTGACCGGTTCCCGGTAAATGTTCTTTTCTGTATCTAAATGCAGGCCGCTGCAGATTTCATCATAAGCTTCCTTAGCGGTCAATCTATAATACCTTGCATATAAATCTACCATACCGCCGCCGGCGCCGCACCGGACACACCCATCATACATTTTTCTGGTAATTGATATTCATTTTTCCTTTTCCACCGCAGAAGATACAGTCGAAATCACTGCTTCCAGTCCTCGTCCGTCTCGGACGCAGCCCCATCAACTGTTCAACGTCCTGAATCCGAAAAGGAAAATCTTCCAATCCATGCTTCACGTAGCGTATCCGTTCCTTTCCGCAGCTTCACTTAGGAAGCCGCATAGTTCTCTGGCTGTTAGGCCGCCTGCTGGAGCAGCCGTAAAGCCGCCGCTCTCAGAAGATTATTTGGACCCTTATAGGTATTTGCATACCACTGCAGAGCCGAAGGATTTTCCACTGCCAGTTGCCCCAAAGTTTTTCCCTTGTTTGCCCCGACAGCTTCTACCTGTTTTGCCTGTTCATAGGTCAAGCTCAGTAAAATTGTTTCCACCGGCTGATGGGTGTCTATCGGAGCCTGCCCCTGAAAGTTCGAAGTGTTCGGATTCCTCACTGGTGTAAATCCTGAATAATTTCCTCCGCTCTGGTTCTGATCAAATGCCGGATAGTTGTTCTGGTTCTGCGGATATCCCGGTCCAGCCTGTGGCATCTGTGATGGCTGATAGCCCATCTTCTGAGCCTGGGACATCGGAAATCCTGCATCTACCTGTTCCCGGTCTCCTTCTTCTCCTTCTATGAACTGGATTCCATATCCAGCTTCCGCAAGTGCCCGTCCAATCGCTGCAGTTTCCGCACTTTCCAAAAACTTTAATCCGAAGTTCGCATCATCGGTCCGAAATTTCTGGGAAAAAACCACTGCCAATATAGTTTTCTTCCGGGTCATTGCAGTCCCGGTAAACCCTTGCCTCAATAATCGCCATATTTTCATTGGCTGATAAAAGCTTCTTGCTGATTTTCCCATTTGGATTGCAAAGGCGGAACCACAGCTTCCGATATTTTACTTCTAAATAAAGCTGGTCCTCCTGGTTTTCCTTTCGTATGGTACTCACTACGGCCATCGGATCAAATCCCTCCACCCGGTTTAACTCTGCAACTGCCTTACAGCTTTTATATAACATTTCGCCCATCTTATTGGCTCCTTTCTTGATCAAATAAAGGATTCCTTTTTTAATAGAATCCCTTTCTATCCTGTTTCTGGAAAATTACACCACTAATTTTTGCTGTTCATAAATTTCTTCTAGTGTTTCAGGCTTTTTCTGTTTCTCGCATTCAGCCTGTATCCGCATGGCAAGCCTTGTATTCCTCTTTCCGCTGTCGTCCGTATGGATGGCCTGATATAAAGCAGCCCGTTCTCCGATCAGGATTACCTTTTCCTTTGCGCGGGTAACTGCCGTATATAAAATTGCCCGTTTCAGCATGGTATAGAATCCACGGATCCAAGGAAGAATGACTACTGGATACTCAGAACCCTGCGACTTATGTACGGTCGTTGCATAAGCAAGTTCAACGTCCTCCATCTGTTCCGGTCCATAGGTAACAACCCGCTGGTCTGAAAACAAAAGCTCTGCCTTGCTCTCTCCTTCCTGATTCACATACAATCTCTGAATAGTTCCCATATCCCCATTGCTTACTACCTCGGTATTCCGTGTCTGAAGAATCTTGTCTCCTTCCCGGAACACTTGTTTTCCTACTTTCATCTCCCTTTTTCCGCTAACTCCCGGATTTACGATTTCTCTGAGTACTTTGTTCAGTTCGTTGACGCTGGCAGCTCCCCGGCTGCGATCAAGGCGTTAAAACCTGTACCCCGTCTGGAGATGCACCCAGTAATTCCTGCCGGTAGACTTTCTGCACAAAATCCGCAGTCTGCTCTGCGCCGTCTGCTCTCAATAAATTGGAAATCTGCTCCATAGGAAAGCTGTCCAACATTATTGTTAATGCGCTGTGCACTTTTGGTAAATACGGATATGTTCCGCCTGACGGTAGGCCAGATCAAGCACTGTAACCGGTATTTTCCCGCACTGTATCAGATGACGGAAAACATCCCCAGCTCCGACACTTGGAAGCTGGTCCATATCGCCGATCAAGATAATCCTTGTTCCCTGCGTAAGCCGCCGGAAAAACTCATAGGCCAGCCGCATATCTACCATAGAAAACTCATCTACATTGATAAAATGGGCCTGCAGATATTGGACTTCTTCATAGATTTCCTCTCCTACCAGCCCAAATGCCATATGCATGGTAGAAGCGCTGGAATTTCCAGTGCTCTCACTCATTCTGCGCGCTGCCCTTCCAGTTGGAGCCATTAACTGAATCCCATGATTCTCCAGCTTCTGGTATACATACAAGAGGACTTTTAATACCGTAGTTTTTTCCAGTACCCGGTCCTCCGGTAATAATCGAAAGAGGATTGGAGAATACCATTTGTACAGCTTGTACTTGCGATGCTGACAGCGTAATGCCAAATACTGCCTGAGCTTCCTGTATCAATTTTTCTACATGATAAACCGGTAGGTTGTCCTGCAGATGCCGGACGACCATTTTAGAGGTTTCAACCTCCATCTCATAGAGTTCCTCTGTATAAACAGCTCCCTTATCTAAAACAATACTTCCCTGGATTATCAACCGATAAAGGATTTCCTGTATCTCCCGTGCATTAACTGCCGGCTGAGGAAGCTTCCTGTTCAGAAGCTCTATCGCCTGTTCCAAAAGCTTTTCCTGTGCAAGAAACAAATGCCCTTCTTGCTGTGCCTGCTTTAGAATATAACCAATACAGCCGGAAATACGGATGGGGTCATTTAACAGACCGTGGCACTTTTTAGCGATTTCATCTACCGTCAAAAATCCAAAGCCTTTCACTTCGCATAACCGGTATGGACGTTCCCGGATAATCTGAGGCGCTCTTGATCCAAATTCCAAAAGGATTTTCTGCACCTTTTTCGGTGATACCTGAAAGGGCGCCAAAAAGACCATCAGTTCCCGGAAAGACTGGTTTTTTCCGTAGGCAAAGCCGCAGTAATCTCCGGCAGCTTGCTTCTGGTAATCCCTCTGACCTCCAGCAGCTTGTCTGGAGAATGTTCTATTACCTCTAAAGTTTCCATACCAAAACGAGAAAAAATTTGCCTGTGCCATTTTCTCTCCGATTCCCTTAAAAGCACCGGAACTTAAATAGCCGACAATCCCTTCCCTTGTCCTCGGAACCTGTTCCATATAAGAGTCCACTTGATACTGCGGTCCATATTGGGCGTTCTGTACCCAGTTCCCTACCATTTCAACCTCTATGTTTTCATTCATCGGCAAATCATATCCGATTGCAGTAATGAAGTAAGTTCCATTGGTAGACTGTCTGCGTATTTCATAAGGGACAGACGTATCCTGTGTCCAATAGGCAGCAATCGTATACCCATTTGTTTCATTATAATAAATCTTACTTTTGAACCTGCATCGCATAAATCTGCCTCCATTCTTTGACCGGAGAGAGTTCCATATATCGAAAACCTCTCCAGTGATAAACTTTTTTTCCAATCTGAAATGCCAACGCAATCTCCCGCTGCATTCCTTCGCTTATCTTTTCGCCGCAGATAATGACAATTTGGCAATGTTTCAAAAGATCCAGGCCAAAGGAAAGGGCAATGTCCCTCTCCTTTTTATTTTTATCATCTAACAGCTCTGGAAGATATGCATGAGGTGCGTAAGTCCGGTACCCATATGCGTCCGCGAACAGCTTCATATAAAACCTCGCCCGATACATATTCTCCTGTATCTCCTCTTTTGTTTTTGCAGATAAAGGAGAACAAATATATGCCCTTGTCATTACGCCGCCTCCTTTTTTATCCGAAATGTCCTACTGACGCTTTCCGTAACGACATCTGCATACGCATCTGGATATAGGTTTTCTAATTTCAGAAGATCCTCCTTTTTTACTGCTTTCCGATAAGTGGGGTTGTAGGTAACCTGATAGCGGTCTGTACCATCAAATAAAACGGCTTTACAGCCTGTTCCCATAGATTCTACGATTGGAATGCTGAGTGTCTTCTGTTCTTTTTCAATCTGTTTTTTCTCAGCTTCTAACTCTGCCTTACGTTCTGCCAATACAAGATAACGTTTGATTCCCTCTTTATTTTTATCATCTAAGGTAATCTCTGGAATCTTCTTATCTGGTTCCCCAACAAATTTCCTGATACTGTCCAGTACAAGGTCCGGGGCTTCTTCATAAGGCGGAAGTACTCCTTTTTCTACATAATTCTTCCAGAAGTCCTGCTCTGCCTTAATGAGATCTTGTTCCATATCCAAATCCCTTTCCAGTTTCCGGATAAAAAATTCTGACTCGTTATTACCATACAGGCACGCTACATATGCTGTATCTAAATTCTTTACAGCCATGTAATGACGGCACTGCCATTCGTAATTCACAGGCACCTTTCCGTCTTTCCATTTAAACTGACTGTTATAATTACAGGTTTTGCACTCTAAGATTGCCTGTGTTCCGTCCTCAAATTCGATGATAAAATCCAAATCTGCTTTCATAAATGGAAACAACGGGTGCTGATACATATGCTTATCCGGATACACGGAGAACCCGGTCTTTTGTGAAAAAATCATAGCAACTACTTCTTCCAGCCGGGTTCCAACAGCCTTTGCCACCCAGTTTTCTTCCTCCGGGTCTGCCTGCACCGGTTTCTTCCCCGTCTTGTCATAAAACAAATCCCTTTTTGTCGCATACGGGGATGCGCCCATCACAATCGCTGCTTCACTCCCTCCAATTCCGAATTTCCTTGTATTCAGCCACTCCTCGCGGCTCATCTGCGAGGTGTCTTTAAATACTTCTGCCTGATAATTCAAATTTAATCCTGCCATTGTTTTTTCTCCTTCCTATTACCATGAAACATTGCCCGCAACGTCATAATACTCCCAGTCAAAGTGCAGCACCCGCATAAGCTGTTCCTCCAGCTTCAGAAGCTGACTCCCCTGCTTACCCTCGCAGGCTGAGAAAAATATCGTTTCATTTAAGGCATAATAGATTTCATGGGCTGTGGTACAGCCCTCCCCGTTTTGTGCGATAAACAATTCTACCGCCTGGTTTCCAATTTTCCTTGGAATCTTCAGGGTTTTCATCATTCCAATCATGCAATTAACTGGATGCCGTACTGGAATCGTAAGCAATTTCGCAAGACTGCCAATCGCTTCCTTATAGCGGACACAGATGAGGTCCAGATTTTTGCGAAACGCATTCATATCCGCTTTTCCGCTGTGAGCCAGACGAATCGGATATCCCAGGTTAATCTCTCTGGTGTTGCCGCCGGATAAAAGCATCTGATGTAAGGTCACACTTTTTGCTCCAACATCAGACGTAGATAACCTTAAAGCCGGGGCATATGCTTTACGCTTACACCATAATTCTCCAAAGCCTCCTGATAAGTTTCCAAAAGCTCTGGTTTTCCTGCAAGTTCCCACATGGCCGTAACAGATGAATGGTCATAGTACCCAGACTCTGGAATATATTTCGTTCCCGGAAAATTCTGCTGGAGATAGAAAATCGTCTCCATGAAAATTTGTTCGGTATCCAGAATTCTGTAGTCGCTGTCATCGCCTCCATGAACCGCTGAAATTTTTCCATCAGCAAAACGGATTAATGCCTTACCTTTCGCTGTCTGGAGGCACATGTTTACGATTTTCGCATAATTCTTAGGACTTAACCGTTTCAGGGCCTCTCCCTTAATGCCTGCTCGTGTGAGGATTGTATGAATGGCACAATCCCTTACTGGATAATAGCCTTGTTCAATTTTCAGCATCATCTGAGTATGCTTCATAGTGTCATCAATAATCTTGCCTGTTTCTGTCTCTTTGGTTAAAGTCTGCTGAACTTTTTCTTCTGCCAGCGGCAGCAACCGTAATTTCTTTACCGGCTGCCTAATCCACCCGGACGTTCTGGTTCGCTGCCTTAGAAAGTGCAGCAAATCCCCTTCCTTTGCAAATGAAATTAAAAAGTCATCTGCAAATACATTCATTTCTTTCATTTTGGTTTCCACCTTTCTAAAAATATATTTCATCAACAGCTTTGCTGTTTCTGACCATAAAAAAAGAATGGAAGAAAATATCACTTTTCGTCCATTCCTATTCACGATGGCAATTCTGCCGAAAATAAAAAAGCGCCGTACTGCCCTGAGAGCAAAGTATGGCACTTCTTACAATCATAAACAACCTATGCTTTGATGGGGCTTCCCCCATCTTTTTCTTCCGGGATTCTTATACATCCCAGAATTTCCCCCCGCAGGGGTACGCATAACAATTACTATATCCGTATACTAACACAATATATAGTATGTGTCAACAAATCATTTCTATATCTAGTCCTAATCTCTTATATATAATTCCAACTTCCTTTTCAAATAATCCTGACAGCTCTCCTGAATCCCCTTTCCCTGTTCTGCTATCCTTTTCGCCTGCTGGTTGCAGTCTTCATAATAGGGACAGTCGCTGCAGCCATTGGCCAGCGTTTCTAAAAGCCACTTGATTTCACGTTCTGTTCCGATTACTTTCACACTTTCACTTCCTCGCATTCCTCCTGCAAATAAGGTTCTTATTCCGGAAAAATAATCAGCAGCATGAAACTTCCTGCCGTTATCTTTATTTTAAACCGACCAATAACAAAACTCAATGAAATATACAATATAAATTCTTTTTTAATTTTTTATTCAAAATTTTCCAGAACAGTTACTTTCCCTGTTTCTCTTTTATAAAAGGATATGAATCGTATCCTAACGGCACTTTGACAAGTTCATTACCCTGCCCTGGTTGTGATAGAGGCGCTGGAGACAGTATCGCATTTCGCATACCTCCAGCTTAATATTTGCATAGCACTACCTGATACGTGTTCTGAAGGCAGAACATAGGAACTGGACCTACGGCAGTAAGAAATAAACGGAATGAAATGAGGTGTTTCTTTGAACCATAATAATTCAGATAACTTTCGTGCTTACTCCGTACTGGAAATTTCTCAAATGTTAGGAGTCGGCAAAACGAAAACCAGAGAGCTTTTAGAAAGCGGAATTTTGCCAGTAACCAAAAATTGGCAGGCAATATTTCACTTCTCCTTCTGCCATTCAAGAATTTTTAAAGAAAAACATTGGAAAAGAACTGTTTTTTAGGACTTAGCAAAAGGATTGCCAACAGGTTTTTTCTATATTACAATAGTTTTATACCTTAGTTGGCACAGTTTTGGCTCTGAAAGGAGAAAAATATGGCAACTACGACGAAAGGGTACACAACAGAAAAAGAAGATCTAAAGGAGATGGCTCTATATTTCCAAACAAGAGAGGAGGTTGGACAGCCCGATACCGTAAAAAGGGACTTCCTGACAAGGAATTTAATGCTCGTACAAAAAGCGAGGCAAAAAAGATGTTGGACGACTGGAAGGTTTTAGTAGCGATTGAAGATGCAGTCACTACTAATATTAAAATTGAACAGTTCGCTCAAAAATATTTGTTTCGTAAGGGATTAGCTGTAGAGGCAAAGAAGTATAAGCAAAGTAGCCTAGACCGCATCGAACGTACCTATGAAGTCCATCTGAAAGATTCAGAGGCCTTTAATAAAACGTTCTCAAACTTAACTTCTGAAGATATTGCAGCTACAATTTATTCCAAAAAAGATAGACTGAGTTATTCTTCACTCAAAAAAATATATTTATTCTGGTCTGCAATGATTCGGCATGGTATCGAAACAGGGGAACTGCCAAAAAGCTATGATAAAATTCTTAACTCTGTAGAGATTCCTGCTGGAGATGACCTCGAAGTGGAGACAAAAGAAATTCAGGTTATTCCTCCGGAACATGAACGTATTATTAAGGAAATAGCAATGTCCCCTAGTCCAAATCGTAATCAAAGATATTTATATCGCTATGGACCGGCAATTGTTTTTTTACTTAATACTGGCTTACGAGGAGGAGAATTGCTTGCTTTAGGACGCAGTAGCATTTTCCCTTATGAAGATCGCCAAGGAATAAAAATCTTCCGCACTTTAAATCGTGTAAAAAATCGGGACAAAAAAAGCAAGGCAAAAAACCAAATTAGTATTGACACCGCCGAAATATCCAAATAGTAATCGAAAGATTCCTTTAAACAAAGAGGCGCTCTTTTCCTTATCCTGTATGCTTGATTTTTATGGCAGCAAACCATTATAACGAAGACTTAATATTAACAACTCAAAATTGGTTTGCCACCAACGATACAAAACATGGGTAATACTTTTAAAAAAAGATTTGTAAGCGTGCTGATCTTCCCATTTACAACTTACATGCAATACGGCATACTTTCGCTACAAATCTCATAAGACATGCTCAAAGCATGGGAGATCTTAAAGAAGTAGCTGAACTCTTAGGGGACGGATATGAGGTGGTAATTAATACCTACTTTCATACGGATAGTAAGAAGAAAATTAATTTGGTTGACTCACTGGCTGCTTAACCCTCACCTTATAAACCACCTTATGAACCAGATTTATTCGATTTTAGGCGGTTTTTAACGAGTTTAAGCAACGATTTTATGGGTAAGTGATACTTTTTTTCGGTAGGGACTACAGCTCATTTTGCAAAAAAATTAAATTTTATTTATTTTCGTCACTTTTTTTTGACGAGACATTTTGCCACCTTATTATTTTTTTCTTGATGGCAAGAAAAAAAGCCTCAGAAAACCTTTATTTCTGGGCTTTTTGAGAGGCGTCGGCCGGATTTGAACCGGCGCGTAAGGGTGTTGCAGACCCGTGCCTTACCACTTGGCTACGACGCCTTATTTAGTTATTTTGCACAAATTTTAGGATTGTAGCTCCCCCTGTTGGACTTGAACCAACGACACTGCGGTTAACAGCCGCATGCTCTACCGACTGAGCTAAGGAGGAATAATTAATTCTTCCTGACTCCTTAGCTGTGGTGTTGCAGACCCGTGCCTTACCACTTGGCTATGTCGCCACACTATATTCTATTCAACCTTTCTGTCAAAAATGACTCCAAGGGGATTTGAACCCCTGTTACCGCCGTGAAAGGGCGGTGTCTTAACCGCTTGACCATGGAGCCTTTTACACGACAATTAGCCGTGTCAACGAATGTTATATTACCATAAGCAGAGAATTTTGGCAAGAGGAAATTCCAATTTTTTTAAAAAATACCACGATTCAGTCAGGCAGACACGGCTTATAGCTGCTGCCGCCTGCAGTAAGTGCGAACTGCTAGTATCAGAAATACCGGAATCTCAATCACTGATGAAATGAAGATAACATATGGTGTCCAAAGACTCCATTCTCCAAGGTGCAAAAACTGAAAATCCACAAGCTGATAGAGAAAATTGTTTTGCATACCAATACCCGCGGAAGGAAGTATCGTTGAAAACCACGTGGAACCACCCAATCCAAAATAAGCAAAAATCGGTAAAAATAGTAGCACAAAAGAAACCAAAAGAGCCGTCAAAGAATCCTTACACTTTGCGGATAAAAACAACGCACAACTCATACTCGCAATCAACGAAAGACCTCCGCAAACTGCCAAAGTCAACTGAAGTTGACCCAAATTCATATTGGGCAAATTTTATGATTGAAAACAGCATCTGCATGGAAGTTTTCAGACATTCCGTTCCAAATGCGAGGTTGAGAATCGTCAGATGGATGGTCATTCCCAGAACAAAAACAGTAATAAAATACAGCATGATGCAGCGATCCTCACAACGGCAAACCTCATTCGTCCATATTTTGCACAACGAAAAACTGCTGTCACTGCCAGTCTGATATTCACTGGCAAAAATCGGTGCTGCAATCGCAGTACACAAGACCATCAAGACCAAAATTAATACAACTCCGTATAGTCAAAAGCATCTCTACTTAACCCTGCATAGAGCTGAAAGGGAGCTTCCACCTTGGAATATTTGTCTGCCGCATACTGTCTGGCAGTCGGATATTTCTTCTGTTCAAGGTTCATAATATCGTTCAAATGGTTCCTGCATTTTTCATAATAACTCTTCTCCACCTCATCCGGGTTAATCTCCATCAAATCTACCCCTATCCCAGTCTTAGGGTCAGCAAATATCTCTGAAAGTCCATGTAGGACTGGTCTAATGGCCAAAATATTTTCAACATATAAATCCAATGGAACATCATCTAAAGTACCATACTCTCTCACATAGCTCTGATATATTTTTCAGAGCCTCTGCCACTCTTTCCGGTGTGACTTCACCGTTAGTTGTTCTGTAATAATTTTTCTTAAATTGAAGGGCCTCCAAACCGTCTAATTCCACAATACTCCCGTCTTCTCCCGGTCGATTGATAGATTCAAAGCTTACCGGCAAACAAGCCATAATCACTGAAAACACCAACGCTATAAAAACTAAAATCAAAGTACGACGTGTCTTTACAAGCCGCTTCATTTCCAACATAAATAGACGCATATTAGTTCACCTCCTTTTCTAAGACGGTTTGAGGAAAAAGCCATAGATATAAATCCTCTAGCCTCGGAGGTACCGTTGCGGACTTTGGAAGCTCAGGTTGCTCGGATAAATAACGTACAAATACCAGACCGTGACCTTCATCGCGCCGGCTGACAACCCTCAATCTTTTCTCATATTCTGTCAGATCCTCCACAGATACGGCCCCCTCCCATACCTTTCCCTCCTCATCTGTTTTATCCAATTCCATTGCGTCGTTCCCATCATCTACAATCTTCCCCTCCTTCATGATTGCGTTCTTAGAAGCTATATATTCAACATCTGAAACAATGTGAGTAGAGATCAATACGATACGATCATGGAAAATTGCAATGAGATCAAATTGCGAAACCGTACCCTTTCGCCCGGGTCAAGCCCGGCCGTGGGTTCGTCCATCACGAGAATTTTTGGCTCATTTAGCATAGCCTGAGCTATTCCAACACGGCGTCTCATTCCTCCGGATAATTTGGCGATCTTTTCTCCTTTCACCTCGGACAAAGTGAGGAGCTCCAAAAGCCTTTCTATTTTCTGGCGGTTTCTTTGATGGGAACATCCTTTAAGGCCGCCATATACTCCAGATAATCTTTTACAGTAAAATCACGGGAATACCCGAAATCCTGCGGCAGATATCCGAATAGA
>ENA-OQCB01000829-OQCB01000829.1-human-gut-metagenome-genome-assembly--contig:-NODE-829-length-13509-cov-3.196308_pt1 | contig 13509 bp, 13 predicted proteins | sample MGYA00242493_ERZ504568 | MGnify/ENA primary metagenome ERZ504568 (study PRJEB26092, sample SAMD00036229) | human gut metagenome | host: Homo sapiens | study: EMG produced TPA metagenomics assembly of...
TCGAAGCAGAATTGCGGATCCATTCGCCGAACTGAAAGCGATTGTAACGCTTGGACCTTTTTTTATAAAGGGTAATACGAGCGGTATGCCGAATTTTATAAACGATTCAATTGATATGACAATAATGAAATAGTCGCTCGTGCGCTTGCCAATACCGGCATTACTGCTCTGAACGAGATGCAGCAGGCGGTATTGGATGCCGGGACGACAAAAGACATGGTGCTGCTTAGTCCGACAGGGTCGGGCAAGACACTGGCTTTCCTTTTGCCTTTGCTGACGACATTGACGGATGAAGACAGAAAGATACAGGCATTGATCATCGCTCCTTCCCGTGAGTTGGCCTTGCAGATCGAAACGGTATTGCGCTCGTTGGGGGCCGGGATATAAGGTGAATTGTTGTTACGGAGGACATCCGATCCGCACGGAGAAGAAGAGTCTCGAACATCCGCCGACGGTCCTGATCGGGACACCGGGACGTATCGTCGACCACCTGGAACGGGGAAATATCGACTTGGACAGTGTGCGTACGCTGATCCTGGATGAGTTCGACAAGTCGCTTGAACTGGGTTTTCTTGCCGAAATGAAAGAGATTCTGGCACATCTCCCCGGCGTACGCCGCCGGATACTGACTTCGGCAACGGCAGCAGTCGATATTCCTGCTTTCACCGGAATCACAGCTCCGGTGCGGTTGTCGTTCTTGAAAGATGTGAAGGAAGCGAAAGGACTGACTTTGCGTGTAGTCAAGTCTCCCGTTAAGGATAAGCTGGAAACATTGTACAAACTTTTGGGTGAGCTGAAAGGCGGTTCTGCCCTTATCTTCTGTAATTACCGGGAGACGGTGGAACGGGTGAGCGACTATCTGACTGAAATGGGCGTGGATAACGAATACTTCCATGGAGGAATGGAACAGCCCGAACGCGAACGTGCCTTGTCGCATTTCCGTAATGGCAGTGCTTCCGTATTCATTTCTACCGATTTGGCCTCTCGAGGTCTTGATATTCCGGAAGTGAAGAATGTGATCCATTATCATCTCCCTGTGAGTGAAGAGGCATACGTGCATCGTAATGGACGTACGGCCCGTATGAACGCGGAAGGAGTTGCTTATCTGATCTTGAATGCGGAGGAGACGGTTCCCGAATATATCACCCGTGAGCCGGACGAGTTTTTCTTGCCTGAAGTGGCAAAGAAGCCCATGCGTTCGGAGTGGGTGACGTTGACGATCAATCGGGGGAAGCGGGACAAGCTGAGTAAGAAGGATGTAGTCGGCTTTCTTTTCCAAAAAGGTGGACTGGAAAAGGATGATTTAGGTATTGTCGAGATAAAGGAAAGTTGCGCATTCGCTGCTGTCAAGCGGGACAAGCTTTCCGGTTTGCTGGATCGCATCCGGGATGAAAAGATAAAGAATATGAAAGCTAAGTTTATATGAGCATATTGATAAAAGGCGCTTTGTTGGATGGCGCTGTAACTGATGTTTATATTGAGAAAAAGGAGATCAGGCAGATAGGGGCGGATCTTCAGGTACAGGCGGATCAGGTGATAGACGGAAGGCGTAAGGCCTTGATCCCTGGTTTCGTAAATGCGCATACACATGCTGCCATGACGCTTTTCCGGGGCTTTGGCGATGATATGCCGTTGATGCCCTGGCTGGAACAGAAGATCTGGCCGAACGAAGCGAAATTGACGCGCGAGGATGTTTATTGGGGAACGAAGCTGGCCTGTCTCGAAATGATAAAAAGCGGGACGACAACGTTCTTCGATATGTATCATAAGTTCCGGGCTACGGCCGATGCTGTCGAGGAAATGGGGTTGCGTGCATTGCTTTCCGGTGTCTGCTTCGATCATTTCAAACCGGAACTGGCCGAAAAGAGCAAGCGGGAAAATGAGAAACTGGTTGTCGATGTGGCCGGCTATGGCAAACGTATACGGTATGCGATCGGTCCTCACGCCATTTATACCGTATCCGGCGAATTGTTACAGTGGATACATGGTTTTGCTGCCGAGCATTCCGTCCCGATCCATTTGCATTTGGCAGAGACGGAGGGCGAAGTCAGGGATTCCGTCAAACAGTTTGGTCTTACTCCCGTACGTTATTTATATAAATTAGGCATATTGTCCCCTCGTCTGATCATTGCGCACGGTATCTATGTCGATGATGATGAGATTCGTATGCTGGCGGACCACGGAGTGAAAGTGGTGCATAATCCGGCATCCAATATGAAGCTGGCTTCCGGTATCCAATTCAAGTTCTGTGAGATGCGAAAGGCCGGTGTGACCGTTGCTTTGGGGACTGACGGTTGTTCTTCTTCCAATAACCTGGATATGGTTGAGGCAATGAAGCTCGCTTCGCTTTTAGGCAAGGCCTGGCGGAAAGATCCGGAGGCGATTCCTGCTGGTGAAATATTCAGGGCGGCGACAGAAGCCGGTGCTTCGGCTATCGGGCTGAAAGCCGGACGGATTGCCGAAGGCTATCTGGCGGATCTCTGTTTGGTCGATTTGAATATCCCGGCTTTTACTCCGAATCATAACTTTGTCTCCAACTTGGTGTATGCAGCGAACGGCAGTTGTATCGATACCGTTATCTGTGATGGTAAAATCTTGATGCAGGATAAAAAGTTCCGGGTGAGGAGGAAATTCTGGAGCGTACGGCCGAACTTGCCTATAAGTTGGTGAGAGAACCGTAGACGGAGTGTATGAACAATAAATCTGAATGTATATGAATACAAATGACAATACGATTTATCGGGAAGCGGCCGGTTACTTGTCGTCCCGTATTACCGGCAATCCGGAAACTGCGATTATCTTAGGTAGCGGTTTAGGTTCCCTTGCCGACCAGATCGAGGAGGCTGTGGTCATACCCTATAGTGAGATCCCGCATTTTATGCATTCGACGGCCGCAGGACATAAAGGTAACTTCATTTGTGGCAGGTTAGGAGGGAAACAGGTGCTTGCCATGCAGGGGCGTTTCCATTATTATGAGGGGTACACGATGCAGCAAGTGACGTTCCCGGTTCGGGTGATGAAGTTGTTGGGGGTTAAGAATCTGTTAGTTTCCAATGCTGCAGGCGGTATCAATACGAATTTCAAAGTCGGTGACTTGATGATTATACGGGATCACATCAATATGATGCCTAACCCGTTGATCGGTCCGAATGACGAGCAGTTCGGAACCCGTTTCCCGGATATGACGCGCGCGTATGATCGGGAGTTTATCGGGCTTGTCGAGGAAATTGCCGCGTCCCACGATATCTCGTTGAAGAAAGGCGTATATGTCGGACTGACAGGCCCTTCTTTCGAGACTCCGGCAGAGTATGCTTTCTCCGGCAGGGTAGGAGGCGATGCGATCGGAATGAGTACGGTTCCGGAGGTGATCGTGGCCCGTCATGCCGGTCTGCGTGTATTTGGTATGTCCGTGATTACAAATGAAGGCTATCATTTTGCCGATGATTTCGTCAATGACGGAGCCGATGTGATTGTCGCCGCCAATAAAGCGGCTGCGGTCATGACCGTCCTCTTCCGGGAGTTGGTTGCCAGGATATAAGAGGAAATTAGCCAACCTTGTCTATTGTAAACCGATCCTCATCTGAATATGGCTGAGAGGGGAGGTGATGAAAAGCTATGCGTTAGCATTTCGTAATGCATAGCCTTACGAGTCAAAAAGCATAACTTTACAATCCGGAAAGCATCTCTTTGGAAAACGGTCAGCAGATTTTCCGGCAGGGATGCCGACCGCTTTTCAAAAAGGTATAGGCTGTGCCGGAATAGGCTATACCTTTTTTATTGGCAGCCTATATCTTTTTTGCCGGAATGTTATAGGCTGCGATTAAATGTTTTGGGAAATTTGTATCCCTATTATTCACCCCTGTCTTGTGTACTTTATTTTTCAATGTGTTTAAGGATGAATGCACGCTTGCCGTTTGCCTTCACCTTTTACCGTTTGCCTTCACCGTTTCGTCCCCGTATATATATGTGGATAAAAAAGCACGGCGAAAGCAAAACTTCGGGTGAAGGCAAAAACGGTCAGTGCTTTCACTTGTTAAGGTATTAACATACAGAATATTGAACAAACAGGTGAAAGACAAATTTCTAATTATGTACAAAAAATTTTGATGTGGTAGTCCTGATAACTTGTTTTTGGAGAAGAGAAAATAGCATTACCTTTGTAAGTATGAAAACATTTGTAATAGTAGGATGTGGACGGCTTGCCGGAATAGTTTCGGAAGCTGTCGTTAAAGGATTATTGCCCGAATATGAGTTGGTAGGAGTCTATTCGCGTACGGTTGCCAAAGCTGAACGTATTGCCGGTGAGATGGAAAAGATTGGAAAAAGTTGTGCTGTATGTACTACGGTGGATGGATTGTTGGCTTTGAAACCCGATATATTAGTGGAGACGGCTTCTCCAGCCGCTCTTCGGGAGTTTGCCATTCCGGCTTTGAAGAATGGAACTTCTATTGTTACCCTTTCGATCGGAGCGCTAGCTGACGACTCGTTTTACAGAGAAGTATGTGAAACGGCAAAAGAGAACGGGACACGCGTTTATATTGCTTCGGGTGCTACCGGAGGATTTGATGTCTTGCGTACGGCTGCTTTGATGGGGAATGCGACAGCCTGTTTCTTCAATGAGAAGGGACCTGACGCTTTGAAGGGTACTCCGGTTTATGAGGAGACGATGCAAAGCGAACAGAAAGTGGTGTTTACAGGCAATGCAGTGGAAGCCATCCGCTTGTTCCCTACGAAAGTGAACGTTACGGTGGCTGCCTCGCGCGCATCTGTCGGTCCGGAAGCTATGCAGGTGACCATACAGTCGACTCCCGGATTTAAGGGAGACACGCAGAAGGTCGAGATCAGGAACGACCAGGTGCATGCTGTGGTGGACGTGTATAGCGCTACTGCGGAGATAGCAGGATGGTCGGTTGTGAACACCCTGCTGAATATTGTTTCACCCGTTGTATTCTGAAAGATTGGCCAGCACCTTCTCGCTTAGGCGGTCGAACGCCTGGCGGGTGCGGCCTGTTGAAGTCTGTACGCATCGTACATGCGGATGCTCTAAAAGGTGAGCATCGCCCAAGGCTCCGACGGTATCGCAAAAACAAAGGTTATTGCCCGATAGCCATTTGACAAACGGTTCTTCGTCCCATGCAGGAGAAAGCCCTGTGTTGAACAGTATCTTTTTATCACCCAACTTCTGGAATTCGGCTTCGTGCAGCAGGACGGTGTTTTTGTTCAGGCAGCAGAACAGGGCTTCGCTTTGTGCGAGCAGTTCGTCCAAAGGGAGAAAGCGATATCCTTTCTCACGTGCCCATTCCTTTTCGCTACGGGCAAAATAAGATATTTCCGCACCGAAGAACCGAAGTGCATCGGCGATCATGCCGCCTGACTTGCCCAAGCCGATAATGCCAGCTTTTAGCCCGGTGATTTCACGGACTTCGTCCTCCCAGGTCGGTCCGTCAAACCCATGAAAGCAACGTACCAGCTCGCTTATGACATATTCGACTACTCCTTCGTCTCCGTAATCCCGGATACCTGTGACTTTGATACCGTGCTCGTTGGCATAAATGATATCGACGTTGGCGCTTTCCGGTGAGTAAAGTGAACAGCACATACCGATATATTTGATATTGGGGCATCTTTCCATTACCTCGCGGCGGATACTCGAAGTATAACTCAGCAGCACCGCGTCGGCATCGCCGATGCGACGGACAATCTCCTCGTCGTCTACTGGAATATCAGGGTACATCACTACTTCATTTGCAAACGTGTGCAATGCGTTTTTCTGCCGAGGGAATCAAACTGATCGGCTCTATCGCAACTATTTTACTAAACATGGTAAATTATTCCTTTTTGAAAATATGAAGAAACAAAGATACGATTTTTTTGTAAAGTTTCTATCTTTGTATTCGATTCAATCAATGTAATAAAATAAACTTATTTCTACCCATGAAGAATTCCAGAAGAGACTTCCTTAAAAAGGGAGCATTGGCAGGGTTCGGCGCCCTGATGATCCCGGAGATCGCAAAAGCCGCTGTAAAAGAAAATACATCTGTACATGCTCCGAAGATTAATCTGAAAAAAGATTGTGTGATCCTGTTCCAGGGAGATTCCATCACAGACTGCGGTCGAGACAAGAATAGTAACCGTTGTAATACGATGGAACAGTTTGGTAGTGGTTATGTGCTCTTTACCGCTACTCAGTTGTTAGAGAAGAAAGCGGCTTTGCAGCCAAAGGTTTACAATCGCGGTATCAGCGGCAATAAAGTCTATCAGCTTCGTGAACGCTGGGAGATTGATTGCCTTGCTTTCCAGCCGGATGTCCTAAGTATCCTGATCGGGGTGAATGATTACTGGCATACGTTGACACATGCTTATAAAGGAACGGTCGAGACATACGAAACGATCTGCGCGCCTTGTTGAAGTATACGAAAGAGAAACTTCCGAATACGCAAATTGTCCTTTGCGAGCCTTTCACTTTGCGTGACGGAACGGCTATAGAAGATTCCAAATGGTATCCGATGTTCGATGAATTCCGTAAGTCCGCCCGTAAACTGTCGGAGGAGTTCAATACTGTATTCGTACCTTTCCAATCGGGATTCGATGCTGCGGTGAAACTGGCTCCGGCACGTTATTGGTCGAATGACGGTGTGCATCCAGATTTACCCGGTCGCCAGCTAATGGCAAACATGTGGATGGAAGCAACTGGATTAAAGTAAGATATGATTTTGAGCGGGTGCGGACTGTAAAATAGTACAAAAAAAGTGCAGTCAGGTTTTGGAAAATAAAAAAATACCTCTATCTTTGCACCCGTTATCGCGGAAGTAGCTCAGTTGGTAGAGCATAACCTTGCCAAGGTTAGGGTCGCGGGTTCGAGTCCCGTCTTCCGCTCAAATCGATAACAGAGGCGGTATGAGGCCGCTTTTTTAATGTACTGAAGAAAGGCCCAGGTGGCGGAATTGGTAGACGCGCACGTTTCAGGTGCGTGTGTCGAGAGGCATGCAGGTTCGAGTCCTGTTCTGGGCACCTTTTCTCGCGCAGGTGGTGGAATTGGTAGACACGCTACTTTGAGGGGGTAGTGCCGGTTACGGCGTGTGAGTTCAAGTCTCATCCTGCGTACACAGATAGTCCATATAGTTAGTTTTAAAAGCTGATTATATGGACTATTTTTTTGTATCTTTCTCCCGTTCCTGTTCGGGATGCTCTCATTGTTATGGATTCCATGCTTTATTTGAATACAAAAACCTCATCCACATTCACATGTAGATGAGGTTGTACCAAATCAGTTTATATATAAAAACAAACTGAAGTTGACTAATACCTTAAACTTAGGAATAGTTTGTTTAATTAATGTGAGTTCTACACTGTAGAACCGTTTCTGCAAATTTATATATCTTTTTGTTATTATACAAGTCGCGTTCGTTTGAGTTCATATAAAAAATGATTAAAAAACTTTAGTCGTTTGCTTCCATATCCGGACCATATAAAAGGCCAGATGCGTAAAGGCAAAAACAAAAGAGATGATCAGCAGGACTTTACTTTCTTCCCAACCGACGGTTTGCTGATGCCAAAGTCCCGTGATCACACAAAGGATGGCAAGGACGATCCCGATCATATTCAGTGCCAGATGACCGCGACGGTTGGCTTGATTGTATTCCAGCTTGCTATGTTTGATGCCGTAGCAGGCATAAATATCCAGCCCGATCAACATCCACAGCACCAGTCGGATCCAAGTGTCGGCCGGTAGGAAAAGCATCATGCACAGACAAGTGATGATCCCGGCAACCGGAACAAACGGGACCAACGGAGTCTTGAAAGCACGATGTACATCGGGCATTGTTTTCCTGACCACCAGCACACCAGCACAAACCAGTGTAAAGGCGAAAAGGGTTCCGATACTGGTCATTTCACCTGCCAGGCGTGCCGGAACGAAAGCCGCCAGCAGACCGACGAGTACCATAAACAGCAGATTGCTGCGGGCGGGTGTTCTGAACTTTTCATTGATATGCGAAAAGAACGGAGGTAATAGACCGTCGTGGCTCATGCTGAGGAAAACGCGACTCTGCCCTAACAATGTCACCATAATGACTGAGCAATATCCGAATAGAATGGCAAGGACGATTGCCTTATTCATCCAAGGGTAATCCGGATGAAGTACACCCGAGGCATCTACTTCTCCCATATGTCCGATCGCAATTGCCACGGGAGCTATTCCCTGTTGGCCGCCAAATTCGGAATAATGGGCTACGCCTGTCATGACGTGGGCGAACAACATATATAATATGGTACATACAAGCAATGAGACGAGGATTCCGATCGGCATATCCCTTTTGGGGTTTTTGGCTTCCTGGGCGGCTGTACTGACAGCATCGAAGCCTAAAAAGCGAAGAACACAATGGCCGCTCCGCGTAGGACACCTGATAGTCCATATTCGCCTAACGTACCAGTGTTTGCCGGAATATAAGGTATGTAATTGTCCGTATTGATATATTTCCATCCTAAAAAGACGAATATCAGGACGACCGACACTTTCAGAAAGACAATGATCCCGTTAAAGATAGAACTCCCTTCCGTCCCGCGGATCAGAAAGATACTCATCAGGACAACGATCAGGAATGCCGGGATATTGACAATCCCTCCATCCCAGGGGCAGGCGGTGAAAGCTGTCGGAAGGTTGATTCCGATCCCTTCCAAAAAGACGACGAGATAACGGCTCCAGCTGATGCTGACCGTCGTTGCAGCAACCGTATATTCTAAAACCAAATCCCAACCGATAATCCAAGCGATCAGTTCGCCCATCGTCGCGTATGAGTAGTGTATAGGCACTCCCGGCAACCGGAATCATCGAAGCAAACTCTGCATAACAAAGGTCCGGCAAAGCAACATCCGATTGCGGCAATGGCGAATGAAAGTGTAATGGCCGGTCCTGTATATCCGGCGGCGACTGTTCCGGTTATGGAGAAAAGTCCGGCTCCGATAATGACTCCCACACCGAGTGCGACCAGACTCCAGGGGCCTAATACCCGTTTTAATGATTTACTTCCCGTTTGATTGGCTTCGGCCTGCAAGGCTTCCAAAGGCTTTTTAATGAATAATCCCATTGTTTATTTGTGCATATTTATAAATAGGACACAAAGGTAGGGATTGCCCGGATGATATACAAATGCTAATTGTGGATGGGTAATCGCCTCCATACAACGTTGGGAATCAACTTCCATAGAAATACTAAAACAGCATATTTCCAGTCGATTACGGAGTGTCGTTTCTTCCGTTCGATTGCCTTTACTATTTTTCGGGCAACATATTGCGGAGACATCAGCATCGGGTATTTATCGTTTTTCAACAGATCTGTCTTTACAAATCCGGGGCGGATATCCGTGAATACGATCGGGAGCTTTTCCATCCGTGCCAACTGGTCGAGTGCCTCGATATAAGTATTCTGGTAGCGCTTGGTTGCGGAATAGGAAGGAGCGGCTCCCAATCCTTTTGTACCGGCGATGGAACTGATCACGGCTAATTGGCCGCCGCCTTGCCTTTTTAAGTAGTCGTATGCGGCAACGACCATTCGGGTGAAACCGACCGTATTTGTCTGGACCGTTGATAATTCTATGTCTGGATTCAGGTCCCGATTCTGGCTGCCGATTCCGGAACTAAGCAAGAAGACATCCATTCCGCCGACTTTATCGATTAACTCCGCTAATTTGTTCGGGGCATCCTGACAAGTTATGTCTATTTGTGCCGTTTCGATTTGGTCGGGTGCTTCCGACCGGATTTTTGCGAGCAATTCCGTCCGTCGTCCGGCAATCCCGATCCGCCATCCCTGCTTACGGTACAGTTGAGTGATCTCGTATCCGATGCCTGAAGTAGCTCCGATGATAATGATTTTTCTTGCTGATGCCATGTTAAATGGTGATTTATATATGCAAATATACGATTTCTTTCGTACGAAAATCCTATCTTCGCAGCATTGTTAACAAACCAATGTAGGAAATGAAGAAGTGTTTTTGTCTCTTGTTGACCTTATTGTGTATTAGCTATTCTGTCATGGCGGCCCCAGGCTTCCGTATAAAAGGGAAAATAGTCGATGCCAATAACAACCAACCGATTGATTTTGCCGATGTCCTCCTTTTTCGTGAAGGAGACGTTAATCCAGTATTCCATGCTTTGCCCGACCCTGACGGTACGTTTCGTATTGCCGATGTGAAAGATGGAAAGTATAACCTTTTGGTACGCTTGGTCGGTTACGATCTGTATAACCGACCGGGTATTGTTTTAGACGCGGTTTCGAAAGCTGTAGATTTAGGGATGATCGCCATGAAACCCTTGGAAGTGGGATTAGCGGAAGTCGAAGTAGTAGCACAGAAAAAGCAAGTGATTTATAAATTGGACAAGAAAGTGATCGAAGCCTCTTCGAACCTGCTTGCCGGAGGGGGATCGGCTGTCGATATCCTGGAAAATACGCCCTCCATACGCGTGGATGCGGAAGGAGAGGTCAGTTTTCGTGGAAGTACCGGTTTCACGGTCTATGTAGATGGCAAACCGAGTGTATTCAGCGGTACTCAGGCTTTGGAGCAGATTCCTGCGGGACATATCGAGAATATAGAAATCATCACTACACCTTCGGCTCGTCACGATACGGGAGGAGATGTAGGGATCATCAATATCGTAACAAAGAAACACGCCCAGCATGGTTTTAGTGGTATGGTGAACCTGACGGGAAGCACGGTCCTTTCGCGCGGGGTGGATTTTCTGGTGTCTCAGCAGAACAAAGCATCGCGCTGGTATTTGGGTGGTGTATGGAGTGATCGCCTGCGTAAAAGTGATTTCGATCAGGAGAAGACAACTATTATCTCAGACACGGCAACGACCTCCCATTCCAACGGACCGCGTAAAAGTAACAACTTCAACTATTCGATGAAGGCGGGTTGGATGTACACATTACCCCATACCACCTTGAATGCCGACTTTGAAGGTGGTTATGGTGGGCGTACGCGTAACGGTGACCTGGATTATAAGGAGAAGCGCCTGGCGGAGGGGATTACTTTCGGTGAAGGTGATTATTATAGTCGTGACGATTACGACCTGCATGAAACTTATTTTCAGGGAACAATCGGTTTCGATCATAAATTTGACGATAAGGGGCATCAGTTGACGGGCAGTTTCTATCTGAAATACGGAGGCAATGCGATGGAGTATTTCCAGAGTGACCTTTTTAATAAGAATAACGAGCGTGAAAAGGGACATCGTGCCTGGGAAGATGAACATCGTTGGACGGTACGGGGCAATCTGGACTATATTTACCCGTATAGCAAGACAGGACGGCTCGAAGGCGGTTACCAATATTTCTCGTATTTGGAAGACGGTGACTACACGATGCATTTCTGGGACCCGCAAAAGAAAGAGTTTTATAACCGGGACGATATCTATAACACATTCTATTTCCAACATGGCATCAATTCGGTTTATGCAATCGTTGCCGACAGCTATAAGTCGTTCGATTTTCAGGCGGGTGTACGGGGGGAGCATACGCATCGTGTTTTGCGGAGCTCGATCCCGGGCAAGGATCGTACATACAACAAGTTCGAGTTTTTCCCTTCCCTTCATTTGGGCTATACGTTTCCGAAGGAGCATAAGCTATTGGCTTCTTATTCGCGCCGTATTACTCGTCCGGAACTCTTTTTCATGGAGCCGTATATCACCTATCGGGACTTTTATTCGGCCGAGATCGGTAATCCGGATATCCGTTCGGAATATATCAATTCTTTCGAATTGAATTATAAAAAGAATATCGGTGAGCATACGGTTTCAGCTACGGTGTTCCACCGGAGTCGCAAGGATAAGATCGAACGTTTGCGTGTCCCCTATGAAGCCGGTGTGACACTGGATTCGATGGCGAATGTCGGGCACGACTATTCGACCGGTATCGAATTGAGTGGCCAAGTACAACTTACCCGTTGGTGGAATGTGAATCTGAATGGTAGCCTGTATCATTACAAGGTAAAGAATCAGTATAAAACCGGCGGTGAAAATGAAACAAGTACGAACTACGATGTTATGTGGAACAACTCTTTCGATGTCTTTAAATATACCCGTATCCAGGTAGACGGCAACTTTGTCGGCCCGTCTGTCACGACCCAGGGACGTACGGATGCTTTCTGGTATGTGAATCTTGCCGTTCGCCAGCAGCTGATGAATCGTAAATTGGCGGCAACGCTTTCTTTCCGTGATGTTTTCAATTCGGCTCGTTATGTAAGTAAGATTATCACCTCCGACTTGCAATCCATTACGCGTATCCGTCCCAGCTATCCGCTCATTACGCTTACGTTGAGCTATACGTTCAATAACTTCAAAGCCAAGAGTTCCCAGAAAAAGGAAGATCATGATTTGTTTGAAGGAACGAACCACTAAGTAATTGACAATTGATAATTGACAATTGACAATTTTTTTTACATTTGTGAGCAATTTTAAAAGGATATGGAAGAACGGGAACTGATACTACTATTGAAACAGAGCAGCAAAGACGCGTTTACTGCTCTGTATAAGCAATACTGGAAACAGGTCTATAATTTCAGTCGCCTTTATTTAACCCGTGCCGATGCTGCCGAAGAAGTCGTGCAGGAGGTCTTCATCAAAGTATGGGAAACGCGTGAATTTCTTCGTGAAGATGACCATTTTAAAGGCTTGCTGTTTATTATCACCCGGAATCTGATCTTTAACCGGCATCGCAAGAATGTGAATGAAGATTTCTACAAAGTCACGGTCCTTGCTGCATTGGAAGAACCGTATGACGTAGAAGAAGAGATTGATGCCCACAACCTTCAGGAATACATAGACCGCCTGATTGACGAACTGCCGCCACGCCGCCGTGAGATTTTTAACTTGAGCCGAAAGGAACAAAAGAGCTACAAAGAAATAGCTCTCCTGTTGAATATTTCAGAGAAAACAGTCGAAAATCAAATCGGCGAAGCCCTCAAGTACTTAAAGAAAAATATAACATTGCTTCTTCTCTTTATCTGATTGAATGTATTCTGTCTCCTATCTCTTATTGTCATTTATCCCAAAAAGTGATTGGTTCAAATCGAAACTACTACTGCATCTAATTCGATTTTCTACCCCATCTAATTCAAATTACCCGCAAGGGTAATATTTTTTAACAAACTGGTGGTTGCTGCATTCTGTTAAAAATCAGTTTATTAGTTGAGATATTAGTCTTTAGATGGGTTATTGTATGTCTGATAGTTTCGCACCCTTGTCCAGGCTTCAAAAAAGGATAAAAAATAACAAGTGACACGAAAAAAAATTGTAACTTAGATGATTGCAAAAAAACTGAATTACAACAATTTCAAGATCACTTGTTATATGAATGTAAAAATAGACAAAATATCAGAGATATCCTCCCTTTTTTGTTACAAAAGATCAACCCTGTTCCATTTTGACTCGCTTGTATAGAGTGCTCGATTTGGGTAAGCATTCGAAATCCGTTTCAAAATTGAAACAACAAGGCAGCTCCTTGCCTGAGCTGCT
>ENA-OQCB01000830-OQCB01000830.1-human-gut-metagenome-genome-assembly--contig:-NODE-830-length-13493-cov-2.795376_pt1 | contig 13493 bp, 11 predicted proteins | sample MGYA00242493_ERZ504568 | MGnify/ENA primary metagenome ERZ504568 (study PRJEB26092, sample SAMD00036229) | human gut metagenome | host: Homo sapiens | study: EMG produced TPA metagenomics assembly of...
ATAATCCGGATTAAAAGCAATGGTTTTGTCGATATTGTCGGGAACCGGTAGTTTGCACAAACGTATTCCGGAATTCTCTTCCCCGGTACTTATATTGGAGGGAAGCTCATTCACTGAAGAATATTCTCCGTCTTTCACTTTCTTGAATTGTGCCACCTGATCGACAAATTCAAGAACCTCACCCGGATATTCGTACAGTCCCGTACACTTCACCTCTGTGCCACTTCTTGATGTACGCTGTAATTTTCCATAAAGGAACATTCCTTCGTATTTCCCATTCCCTTTATACAAGTACAATTTTTTACGAAGATCTTTATTATTGAACTTGGCAAAAGGTCGCCCGAGCTTATCCGTAATAGGGATCGCCATTGGGTTTAAGAGACGGCTGAAGATGCATACCATTAGTAGAGGAATTAGCCGCTTAGATCAAAATAGTTCTTGGCATTATAATGATTATAGCGTTCGAACTGCCATTGAAACAAAGTGCCTTTTGCATATTGCGACTGAACAGACCACATTACTTCCTTAGATTTATTTATTGTCGAAGTGAAAGGACCGAACCAGTCTTCCTCCAATTCGTAATAACCGTATTTGCCATTCTAATAGATCCTGGCAGACCTGCGCACATTCAGCAAACGGTTCTCTCCCATGTAGACTTCCGCATTAAAATATAACTGAGCAAGAAGGGCGGCGGCAGTTCCTTGACGTAAATAGCCTTCTTCCAGCATATCTGCTCTTTTTTTCTCTAATTTGGGAATAGCGGCAAGCAACAGTTCTTCCACATAATTAAAGGTTTCGCGTGCAGTGGAACGTGGAACTTCCTCGGTAGTAGAGCGCCGGTAAATAGGCATACCCCCATAGAAATCAAGTCCCCGCAGATAAAAATAGGCAACCAATGTCTGAAGTTGCATCTGATGATCTGCTTTCAATTCTTCCGTCATGCCCAGTGATACATAATCCACACCGGATAAGTCTTCCTTACAAGCTAAAGCCATTGCCACTCCCATGCCTACCCCACGCCAGGTTTCTTCGTTGTTGGGGTGAAGAGGTGTCCAGTCGTGATGCTGCAGTTGGGAATATCTGACATCATTGTAATGTATTCCTTTTTGTGTGACACACATCTCATCTGTTGTACATTCTTGAAGAATGGCACGGTCGAATCCGTGAAACCAACGCCAATGTGTGAAAGAGCGTACCAAGAAAGAATAAACAGTTTCCTTAGACGTGAAATAAGTGTCCGGAGTGACTTCGGAATACCACTTCTCATCCAGATTTGTACAACCGGATGACACCAGAAGGGTGAGGAAGGAGATAATGATTAAAATATTTCGTCTCATATCATTTTATTAGTTTATAGGTACTTTAATATTAGAATTGGATTTTCATACCAACGGTATATCTACGAGTTTCAGGATAAATATTATTAAACCATTCATAACCAGGGTCCAGTCCGTTGACATTCACTTCCGGATTAAGTCCTGAATATTTCGTGAAACATGCCACATTCCGGACGGTCAGGTAAAGATCAATCTTATCTATATATTTCTGCCACTTTTTCATGTTAAGAGAATATCCCAGACTAATGGCGTCTATCTTTAAGAAAGTGCCGTCCTCAAGCCAGTAATCGCAAAGCTGCTTTACTTCTTTGATGTGCCGGTTGTCAATGTACGCATTGCGAAGAACGTTCTGGCCTGCTACTTCAGAAAGTCCATAGTACATATTTATGGTATTAAACACGTCGAAATCGATCCAGCTACGCAGATTGATACCTAAATCGAAGTTCTTATAAGTCAAGGTGTGACTCCATCCGATAATCAGTTTCGGAGTATAGTTGCCTATATATTGTTTGTCGTTCTCCGTTTTCTGTGCAGCCGGGATCACTTCGCCGTCTTTGTTATACAGCAAGAAACTGCCCTCATCATCGAACCCTGCAAACTTCCACATATAGAAAGAACCGATTGTCGAACCGGCTTCCATACGGGCCGCATCGCCCGGAGTTCCCGGAGCCACGAAACCATTACCGTTATGATAGGAGTTGTCACCCCTCCAACGTCAGGATCTTTCCGGTATTATGGCTCAGGTTCATGCTGGAAGACCAAGTGAAATCTTTTGTACGAATAATGTCGCCACCGACTTCGAACTCCCAACCTTTACTTTCCATACTACCGATATTCTGCATCTGGCTAACCCTGTGTATAAGGAGGTTGCGGAACCTTTACACTGAACAAAAGGTTGTCCACCTTACGGCGATAGTAGTCGAACTTACCATACAAGCGGCCTTCGAAGAAAGAGTAATCGACACCCAAGTTCCACTCCTTCTTTTCTTCCCATCCCAAATTAGGATTGACATTTTGCGATTTACCGTATGAGTACGCCCATTGTTCCGTTCGGCATCATCCAGTTCGTGTCCGAACCTAACATATTGGCCATATAAGTCGCACTAAAATCGTTATTACCGGTCACACCATAACCGAAACGGATCTTCAAATCGTCCAGCCAGTCAAAGTCTTTCATGAACTCTTCGTTCGAGATACGCCATCCTGCCGTTGCAGACCAGAAGTTCGCCCAACGGTTGTCGGCCGCAAACTTGGAAGAACCTTCATGACGGATAGAGGCAGAAAGCATATATTTATCCTGGTAGGAATAATTGGCACGGGCAAAGAATGAGAACAAACGTTCCGTAACCGATTTACCGGAGCTCATGCCGGCCTTGCCATCCGTCAGGTAACTGCCCTGGCCTATATCCCAATATTTGATACCATCGACCGAGAAATTATAATTATCCATACCGAAATTTTCCCCGTTGACTTCAAAATAAGAATAACCGGCCGTTGCGTTCAGATTATGTCCTCCTTTAAAGTCTTTTACATAAGAGAAATATCCTTCCGAAGTCAGGTTTTCCGTCTTACTGAAAGCCAGATGAGCATGCCCCTTACGGGAATTGTCAATCTCGCTTCGGTGTGTGCTGGGCCAATATTGGTGCAATTCCCATTGACGATTTTCATAACCGATAACCTGCTGGTAATTCAAACCCGGAATAGGCTTGATATTCAACTTCAGGTTTACTTCCGGCTTGAACCATTTATCCAATCCGTAGTAATCTTCCAGCATGGCATCCGCTACGACGTTATAGTCCAACGATTCGTTGATCCACACGTTATAGCCGGTTTCACTATCCGGATCGTACGGAGAGCGGGTCGGGTTATTACGCATGGCTTGCTGGAAATTCGGATAGTGGTTGTTACGGGCAGCCTGGCGATAATCCACAGCCGGACGGACTTCCAGCCAATCATCGAACAACTTGAAAGAAGCGTTCACACGTCCGCCATAATCCTGGCGTTCGTCTTGCAACGCGATGCCCTGGTTCTTTTCATAGAAGAAAGAAGTATAAACCCGTGCCTTTTCCGTACCCATCTCCAATGCCAGATGATGTTTCTGGGAGAAGTTATCCCTATTGATCAACTCGTCCCACCAGTTTGTATCGGAACCGTAATCCGTACCGATATTATGTTCGGCATATTCGCGGCCGGACAACATCTCGGGAGCATTGTAGTTTTGTTTTTTCGTAAACTCGTTGCTGTACGTGAGTCTCACTTTCCCATTCGTATCCGAGCCGCTTTTAGTCGTGATCAAGATCACACCGGCGGCCGCACGGGTTCCGTAGATAGCACCGGCGGAAGCATCTTTCAATACATCGATAGACTTGATATCATCCTGCGTCAACGAACGGATATCGCCTACCAGGAAAACCATCGATCACGATAAGAGGAGCTTTTCCTGAATTGATGGAAGTCATACCGCGCAAGCTGGAATGTCGTACCGGAATTGGCACTTCCCAAGTTGTTCATCACCAAACCGCCGATCTTGCCTTGCAAGGACGCCGAGATATCCGCCCCGCTCACACCGACCATCAGGTCATCGGCCTTCAACGAGGTGATGGCGCTGGTCACCTGCTTCTTGTCCAAAGAACCATAGCCGATCACCACGACTTCTTCCAATGCTTTGGCATCTTCAACCAACTTCACATGGATGGTCGCCTGGTTGCTTACCTTCACTTCCTGAGTTATATAACCGATAAAAAGAAATCACTAAAGTCGAGTTATTGGGAACATTCTGCAAAACGACCTTTCCGTCCATATCCGAGATATTTCCGTTTGTAGTTCCTTTCACAACAACATTAGCTCCCGCTACCGGTCCCATTTCATCCTGGACTATAATCGTTACAGTCTTTCCTACTTGATCCGGTACTGCATTCTCTATCCGATTCGAGGTTAACAATTCAACATTCTCACCAGCCGCAAATGCTCCTGTCGTCAGACAAAAAAGCAGTCCGCAAGTGACTTTCGATACTCGAGATATTGAACCTTTCCTTCTTAAAGGATAGTCACAATTCTGTTTTTGTTGCATTTTCTTGTATTATTATAAAAAGGTTAATAATAAATCGATCTAAGCCTGAAGCTTATCACACTCTAAATAAGACCTAAAGTCTTTCTGTCAGTTTTCTCTATTCCTATCTCATAGGCCTATCTATTTAAGTTGTCCATATAAACTATTTTTAATTAATACAGGCAGTTAAAATGACTATAGTCTTAATAGAACTATGGTACTTATTTTCGGATTTTATGATATGGTTTGAATATTAACAGAAGCGGATACAAGTCTTACTCTCATCTCCTCAAAAGACGTTTTTCAAACAAATAAGTATATCTGTAGTAGTACATTAGAAGCGGTTCGAGAACTTTTCAGCGTTTCTTCCTTTGAAACTTTTTGGGAAACCAATCCTTTTATTTGAATATTTTTGTTTAATTTTACGCCCAACTGAATGGTATTGTTAAAACATATCCGAGGTAAGAGTTTGGTAATGTGTTTTTAATGAATTTTCAATTACAATACACGGTGGGTTTGTAAAAATACCATAGTTCTATTAAGACTGTAGTTCTTTTTTTTCCAACAAGAAATTTCTTCGATTGATTTTTTATAAAGGGATGAAAAGGCTTTTCTGTACTTCCTCCAGCACAAGTATTCTGATAAATCAAAATAACACCCAGTCTCTATCTTACCGGACATTTTATTACCGATCAAACAATTAGGCTAACACATCAATACTGTAAGCCCGCCCTTACAGATTCCCTTACAAGGCAAATCAGGCTACATTTGCATGTATTCCCTGCTCCATAAGCATATGTTTCTGGTTTCATTAGCATGTATGCGAATATACATAGGTATGTACGGGTAGGAATATAAGGACCTTTTACATAGAAAGTGCCGACCTTCATGCAAGAAAGTCGGCACTTTTATAAGATCAAGTCCCCTATTTTGAGAAAAACCATTGTCGGAGACGTTCTATTTTGTCTGGAAGCATCTGTCAGACGGACTGTTCCGGATAATCGTTTTGCCTGCTATCCTCGACTATTTCTATCACGACCGATAGACATAGGCTTATTGACATTCTTTCAGCAGACAAAAAGATTCATATAGCTCCATTCCTGTAGCAAAACGGAAATCCTTATCTCCGCGAGAAGACGACAAACGCTGCCTCCCGATACTTATCCCGGCTACAGCCAATAGAAACCGGAGCCTGTTTGACGTTTTGTCATTTTGACAAAGATTATTCCATCGGAACTTCCATCAAAAGCACGGTCGCGTGTTTCAGAACTTCTATGGCAATACTGTCGGTGTCCCAGAAACCGGCTCCGTCACGTTTGGAAAGGACTGTATCAGCAACCTCCACTTCGCCTTCGATCACAAACAGGTAAACGCCGTTCTTCTTGCCATGCAGTTTGTACTCCTTCACCAGTCCCGCATCCAACATACCCATCGAGAACCACGCATCCTGGTTAATAGAAGCCGGGGCGGAACCATCCGGCGCAATCATCACTCCCAGCTCATTCTTCTTCAAGACGGAACGGATATCATAATTCTTATAATGAGGTTCTGTATTCTCCTCGCGCGGGAACACCCAGATCTGAAGAAGATCCAGCTGCTCTTCACCGCTATCGTTGAACTCGCTATGGAAAATCCCCGAACCTGCACTCATCACCTGGATATCGCCCGGAGTAATCACTTCGCTGTTCCGGATGCTGTCGCCATGACGCATATATCCTTTCAAAGGGATAGAGATTACTTCCATATTCTTGTGTGGATGTGTATCGAAGCCCTCTCCCGGAGCGATCGAGTCGTCATTCAGGACACGAAGCATGCCAAAATGTACTCGCTTCGGGTTGTAGTAATTGGCAAAACTAAAAGTATGATGGGTCTTCAGCCATCCATGATTTGCATACCCGCGAGTATTGGCTTTATCCACTATTGTTTTCATAAATAATCCTCCTTTGTTAATTACGTCTATAGAACATTATGGAAGGAAGAAAAGTTTTTAGTACTTTTGTGCCCTAATAAAATCATCCAGTAAATATAAACACTATGGCAGTTTACTTAAACGATGTATCAAGAACATTCGGTGAATACTTGCTTATTCCCGGTTTAACCACCAAACAATGTGTGCCAACCAACGTTTCGCTGAAAAACTCCGCTTGTGAAACACAAAGTGGGCGAAAAGCCTGCGATCGAGTTAAACATTCCTTTCGTTTCAGCGATCATGCAATCTGTGTCCGGTCCCAAGTTGGCCATCGAATTGGCCCGCAACGGAGGACTGTCTTTCATCTTCGGTTCACAACCTATCGACAGCCAGGCTGAAATGGTTCGGAAAGTAAAGAAGTTCAAAGCCGGATTCGTAATCAGCGACTCCAATCTGACTCCTGAAAATACGCTGGCAGATGTAATCGCTCTGGTACAGCGCACCGAACACTCTACGATCGGTGTGACGGACGACGGTACTCCTAACGGTAAATTGCTGGGAATGGTGACCAGTCGCGACTATCGTGCGGAAAAAGATTCTCCCGACAAGAAGGTGAAAGAATTCATGACTCCGTTCTCCAAGCTGATCGTCGGCGAACTGGGCATGACGTTGAGTGAAGCCAACCAGATCATCTGGGATCATAAACTGAATACGCTGCCGATCATCGACAAGGAGCAGAACTTGCAATACTTCGTCTTCCGCAAAGACTACGACAGCCACCGCGACAATCCGAAAGAGTTATCCGGCAGCGATAAGAAACTGCTCGTTGGGGCCGGAATCAACACACGCGACTATATGGAACGTGTTCCTGCGTTGGTTGAAGCGGGTGTCGATGTTTTGTGTATCGATTCATCCGACGGCTATTCCGAATGGCAGCAGGAAACTCTGCAATGGATCAAGAAAAACTATGGTGACAAGGTGCTGGTCGGTGCCGGCAATGTTGTCGACAAGGAAGGTTTCGACTACCTGGTCGAAGCCGGAGCCGATTTCATCAAGGTGGGTATCGGTGGCGGTTCCATCTGTATCACCCGTGAACAGAAAGGTATCGGCCGCGGACAGGCTACCGCATTGATCGACGTAGCACAGGCACGCGACGAATATATGAAAAAGACGGGTATTTATGTGCCTATTTGCAGCGACGGCGGCCTGGTACATGACTATCACATGGTCCTTGCTTTGGCGATGGGTGCGGACTTCCTGATGATGGGACGTTATTTCGCCCGTTTCGACGAATCTCCTACGAAGAAGATGAAAATCGGTAACAACTTCGTGAAAGAATACTGGGGTGAAGGCTCAAACCGCGCCAAGAACTGGCAGCGTTACGATATGGGCGGCAGCGAAGCGCTGAAGTTCGAAGAGGGCGTCGACAGCTATGTTCCCTATGCCGGTAAGATGAAAGACAACCTCAACCTCACATTAGGCAAAATAATCGCCACGATGTGTAGTTGCGGAGCTATCACCATTCCCGATCTGCAAAAGAACGCCAAAATCACACTAGTTTCTTCAACCAGTATCGTAGAAGGCGGTGCGCATGATGTGATTTTGAAGGAGCAGAACTAAGAATAAAAATTAAGAACTGCATAAAAAAGAGTATCAGGAAAGTCCCGATACTCTTTTTTTAGTATATCACAATAATAAAGTTATCACTATATTTTGTAATACTGCTCCCAGCCTTTACGAGGTTGTTCGCCTATTAACATTTGATTTGCAATCGGATCATTACTGATTTGTTTCGACTCCCGGTCAAAAACCAACTTTCTGTTCAGACGTTGTGCCAATACTCCAAGACAAAAGACTTGGCTTAACGGCCCGGCCACAGAAAAAGGAGAACGAGTTTTTTCTTTTCCTTGACAAGCCAATAAGAAATTTGCATAATGATCTGAAGGACTTTTTCCATACTCCGGTAAAACCGGATTCATCTCTTTCGCTATTTTATCCGGAATAACAGACAATGTACTTCCATGAGATCCTCCCTTAAACGTCAATGTTTTCGTATAAATTTCTTTACCTGGATTCAGATTCACCAACTGCAATTTACCTCCATTCACAGCAGGGATATTCGGATCGACCTCCGAAGTACCATAATTTTCAGGAACAGCCGGAATATTATCCAAACCATCATACCAAGTTACATCTACCGCCGGCATATTATTCCGCTCAGGGAATTTAAAAAGGATCGTAGACGACATCGGATAAAAAAACGGATTATGGTCTTTCAGATATAACGGATTAATTTCATTAGGCAAACCTAAATCAAGAAATTCATGAGCCGTATCTAAAAGATGAGCTCCCCAGTCACCCAAAGTCCCCATCCCAAAATCATACCAGCAACGCCACTGTCCCAAATGATAATCGTGATTATATTCGTGATAAGGCCGTACGCCGAGCCAAGTATCCCAATCCAATGATTCCGAAACAGGTTCACCCATCGGCAAATGCTTAATATTCGGATTCCAACCATGCCAACGACGAGGGTTATTCATGTGAGCAGTAATTGCAGTGACATCTTTTATTAATCCAGCCTCTTTCCATGCTTTAAACTGAAAATAATTCGCCTCCGAATGTCCTTGATTTCCCATTTGAGTAACTACTCCAAATTTCTTTTCCGCCCGCATCATCAGTTCCACTTCCTGGAAAGTACGAGCCATCGGCTTTTCCACATAAACATGCTTTCCATGAGCCATTGCTTCAATAGTAATTGGAAAATGGGAATGGTCAGGAGTACAAACCGTGACAGCGTCGATCTTATCAGCCATTTTATCAAACATCTGACGAAAATCCTGAAAACGAGGAACGTCCGGAAACATTGAAATAATCTTCTGAGTATGCGGAGCTCCCATATCGACATCACAAAGGGCAACCACTTCACACAGCCCGGTCTTAAACATCCGTTGTGAAATATCAGCTCCCCGGTTGCCGATACCTATAAAAGCAACTCTCACTTTATCATTTGCACTCATACGGGATGCAACAGAAGCAGCATTCGCTTTGGGAATCCAAAATGAAGGTATCGCCGATACCGCTGAAAAAGCCAAAGCCTGCTTAAAAAATGAGCGACGTGAAATAATATCTGACTTCATTATCTTTATAAATTCAAATTAAACATCAATAAACCATATCACTAACAGCTTTGAAATAACCGATAGATTCAGCAATTCCTAAAAACGGATCATTCCTATCCTTTTCATATTCCAAGCTACACATTCCTGTATAGTTGACCTCACGCATCATCTGTACTAAAGCAGGAAAATCAATCTTTCCACGGCCTAATTCAATAGCATGTCCCGCTTTTGTCGAGTCTGTCACATCCTTGATATGCATATCAAATACACGCGTATGATATTTTTTTCAAATCAGCGACAGGGTCACGACCGCTACGCAAATCATGCCCTATATCCAGACACATACCTATACGCGGGTCCAAATCTTTAGTATGTTCCCACACATCTTTGGCATCCGGGAATACTGGTAAATCCGGTCCATGCAAATGGATGGCATAGTGAAAATCGTACTCCTTTACCTTTTTATCCACGTATGACAATAGTTCATACGTAGGAACACCGACTATCGTTTTTACTCCTACTCGTTTTGCATATTCAAACGCATGGTCTATTTCATCTTTTGTCTTCATATTGATCGGACCGACAGCATATCCTTTCACACCATACGAAGCACATTTGGCATGCAACTCTTCTATTTGTGCATCCGTACAATCGTAAGGCAGATGAAAATCTTTAATACAGAGATAATGAATATCCAGACGCTGCAAAGTCTTCAACGTAGTTTCCAAATCAAACGCAACAAACGTAAAGCCAGCCATGCCAAGATGGAAAGGATTTACAGCTTTAGCCACTTTCGGCTTGGCCATATCCATTACGCCGGCTTTCACTATATTCGGGGTGGCCATAAGCATAGCCCCAGTCACCCCTTTTATTAAAAATGATCTTCTTGATTTTTCCATCAGATTATATTTATAATCATTTATAGATATTTATTAATTATAACCCGGATTTTGCGTTAACGCACCACCTGTTGCATCAATCTCCGTTTGTGGTATCGGCCATAAGATATTATAATCCCTCACATTCATAGCCGGAGCCTGCGGGTTATCATTGTTCTTCCGCAGATATTCAAGGAATTTGCCTGTGCGGCGTAAAACCACATCACGAATTTCTTCCGTATATAATTCACGAACTCGCTCATCCAACAGATAATCAATCGAAACATCACTTGCTGTAATCAGTTTAGCATTCGCGCGTGAACGAACCACATTAATATCATCTGCCGCTTTTTTGCATTTCGCCCAACTGAATATATGCTTCAGCACGGTTCAAATAGGTCTCCGCCAATCGCATAAAATAACAATCTTTCCACGTATATCCGGCACCGCTACGAAGAGGCTCGGCCTGAACATGACAAGGATCACCAACCTTTCCGATCCAATAAGGATAAATATAGTTACATGTATCCTTCATCTGATTACGACCATTCGTTTCATAACTGCCCCACAAACTGAAATCGATTGCTTGTCCGTTATAAGGGGATTCCGGATTTTGGAAATAGTAGGTTCGTTTGATGTTATGAGGAGCATTCCGAATATCATTGTTCCAATCCGATTCCCAAACTTTATTTGTTACATAGTAAGTCGGACGCGACCAGGAAACCGGACGACTCAACGTATCCGTATATCCCGTATATTTACCATCGATCAATTCACCTAATATACAAGTATATCCGGCTGGATCATTTCCTAAAGAATAATAACGGGGACCATGACGGCGAGGACCATTATTTTTACCCCCTCCATCCGATAAGTTGGCAGCAAACTGAGCAACCCAGATAGCTTCTTTGTTTTCACTCAAATTTTGATTTCCATAAGCAAACAGATCCAAGAAGACATCCCCCGTGCCAAACACATCGTTTGTCGAACCGAAACGTTCAGTCATCAACCGATAACCAAAATCATCAATCACATGTGTAGAAGCATCAACCGCTTTCTGATACTCACCAGCTTGCAAATAGACTTCAGACAATAACTGATAAGCAGCCCCTTTCGTGATACGCCCCTTTTCATCTTCTTTACCGGGATCAGGAAGATGCTGGGTAGCAAAAAGCAAATCGTTTTCTATCTGGGCATATACCTCTTTCAAAGGAGTACGGACAAAATCAGTCTTAGGCGTACTCACAGCCTCTGTCACCAAAGGAATATCTCCATAAAATGAAGCCAACAAACGATAGGCGTAAGCACGGAAGAAAAGAACTTCTCCCTTATACATTGCCTGCTGTTCAGCACTTTCCCAGCCAGTCGTTGCTTCATTATCGATATAGAGCAACAATTCATTCGAACGACTGATCAGCATATACATGTTGTTCCACAATTTATAGAACAAGCTATTAGTAGGAGTCAATACTTCATACGTCACTCCTCCCGGATTCTCTCCGTTATAGCTGACATCTGCCATCGAACTGTAAAAATAGACAATGGCATCATCCCCATAGTACAGCGCATCACGCAGATAGTTGTGAAGTCCGTTTATTCCTAATTTAATACCCGAAGCTTCCGTATAGGTATTCTCAGGAGACAAAAAATCCAACGGTTTCTCTTCTAAGAAATTCTCATTACACCCTAACAATCCACCCAACAAGAGTGTCATTGCCACTAATTTAGAAAAGATCGTATTTGATATAAAATTGTATTTCATAATTCTATCTATTTAAAGTGATAACTTGATTCCAAATTGCAAACTACGAGTCAGTGGGAATGTCGTATATTCAGGATCCCATCCATCCCAACCAGTAAATGTATAGAGGTTCTTTCCGGTCAAAAAGAGTTGCAGCTGACCGATAACTCCCGTTTTCTGCAATAACTTCTTATCAAACGTGTACATCAAAGAAACATCCTGAAGACGGACAAAACCTCTATTCTGATAGATATCGGTCGCAATCTGCTGGTTTCTGAACAAGGCAAGCCCCTCATTCGAGCGATTCTCCGGTGTCCAATACTCCCGGGTAGAAGGCTGGTTCAGACGGATCACATAATCAGAACTATTATTTGGAGCTAAAAGGCCGTTACCTCCCATATAATAGCCACCTCCACCCAACATCGAGTTCAGCATAAAGTACAAAGACCAGTTTTTCCATGTCAACGTATTATTAAAGCTGAAACGGCAACTCGGATTCTTGTTACCGATGATCTTACGGTCATGTTCTGCATCGATCTTTCCATCTCCATTCAAATCGGCAAACTTCTGTTGTCCCGGATACCAACCGTCATAAATTTCACCAGAATACAAATCCTCCTCTTGCCAAACACCGGTCATTTCATACGAATAGATAGCTCCTATCGATTCGCCGACAAACCAACCATTCGTCAAATCTTGTGTAGCTCCATCACCATAAAGTTCAGTAATCTTATCCCGGTTCAACGAGAAAGTGAAACCTGATGTCCAAGAAAAATTACTATTCTGAATGTTTACTGAATTAAGTTCGATTTCCAAACCTTTATTCTCCACACCGCCTAAGTTGGCCCAAACCCAACTATATCCGGTGACATTTGGCAACGTACGCTTGACTAATACATCCGATGTCTTTGATTTATACACTTCAAACGAACCGTTCAGACGTTGGTTAAAAAGACCGAAATCGATACCGAAGTTCCACGAAGAAGTACGTTCCCATTTCAAGTCCTTATTAGCCATCGCAGAAGGATATAAAGAGATCACTTTATCGTCATTATAGTTATAAGCACCTAATCCTAACTTGGCAAGTGAAGCATAACGACCGATTCCCTGGTTTCCGTTCTGCCCATAAGAAAGACGCAACTTCAAATAGGTATCTTCAAACGGATTAAAATCTTCTTCCGAAATCACCCAACCGATAGAAGCAGAAGGAAGCGTTACATATTTATTATTGCTACCGAAGCCAGAGTAACCATCCCGACGAACCGTACCCGTCAACAAATAACGATTCTTATAATTGTAATTGATACGTCCCATCAGACCGACATTCGATTCCTGCCAAGCCGTACTTGCTAAGGTAAACAAGGTTCCGATACCCAAATTGTTATATCCCAAATTGTCCGTATCAAACGACTCAGCAGTAGCAGTAGTCTTATCTCCCCATCTCTTTTCCGTCGTAT
>ENA-OQCB01000831-OQCB01000831.1-human-gut-metagenome-genome-assembly--contig:-NODE-831-length-13488-cov-4.794177_pt1 | contig 13488 bp, 8 predicted proteins | sample MGYA00242493_ERZ504568 | MGnify/ENA primary metagenome ERZ504568 (study PRJEB26092, sample SAMD00036229) | human gut metagenome | host: Homo sapiens | study: EMG produced TPA metagenomics assembly of...
AACAGCAGGAACTTGAAGTCGGCAAACATATCTTCTTCGTGGAATACCTCGACCGCCACACCCGAAGGCAGATTATAGCTCGACACCAACTGGTCGATATCCGACCGGTAACCTTCGAGAAGGTCTTTCGACTCTTCGACGTCGCGCGAGAAGGAATAGAATAACTCGATCTGCTTGTCCTGGTTCACACGGGTGATACGGGCACGTCCACGGCCATAATTGACGGAGGCGATATCTTCCAGCCTGTGCAGGCCGCCGGAAGCGCTCGGTATGCGCACTTCACGCAAGTCATCCACCGTCCTGTCCCGGTTCTTGCCGGCCTCTTCCTCTTCTTCCGTCCGGCTCGTCCGGTTGCGGATGATGATATCATAGGTGTCCTCTCCTACCTTAAAAGAGGTCCCGGACGAAATCTCCGGGTTCAGCGACGTGAGGCCGGAGGCTATGTTCTGGCGGGAGATATCGTAGGAGGTCAGCAGGATCGGGTCGAAACCGAGACGGATCTCCGGTTGCCGGCGGCTGTAGGAGACACGGGTATTGCGGATGAACTCTTGTTCGTCGAGATAATAGCGGAAGTCCTCCGCCACCCGCTGCATAAGGTCGAAGTCGGAGCCTTTGATCACGATCCGTTCCCGGTTCTCACCAATACCTAAAAGGCGCATGAAGCTACCCACGCCGCCCATCATATCCCCGGAACCACTCCCTCCTCTGCTTCCACCTCCTCCGGCTTCGGAAAGGGATATTTCGGCACCGTTGATGGCACGAAGGCGGGTTTGCACGTCGGATTTGATATCAGCGATGCTACGTTTCCCGATCTGGCGATAATCTTCTTTGAGGACAAGCGTCAGCTCGGCATCCGTTTCCCGGATACGGCTGATCAGGTCTTGTTTCTCCGGAAAACCGGCAAGGCGTTCCTCGATGACATGGACGACCTGGTCGGCATTCTCCAGCGTGCTGCCGGTCGGCATCGTCACATAGATACTGAAGCGGTCGCTCTCCACCTCTTTCCGCTCCTGGATATTCAGGGAGATAGAGAGAACCAGGCAAAAGAACAGCAAGATGACGGCTCCGAAGATCGTCACCCCCGGATTTCGCATACAGGTCTTCAGGAGCACGAGATATATTTGCACCGGACGCTGCGTGACGGATACTTTTTCGTAGAAGACAGTATCTTTGTCCCCGCGCCCGCCATGGGGTCGCATCGACTCGAACCATTTGCGGAAACCATTGAGGCTACCTGCCTTTTTGCGGCTCCGCGTCAAGCGTGGAGAAAGAGGAGCTCTCCTCAACACCGTATAGGTGGCCATCGGGATAAAAAGGAGGGCGACAGCGAGAGAAATCAAAAGGGTCGAGATGATGGAAACGCCGATATGGTGTCCCATCAGCTTAATCAGGAAATTATCGGAAAAGACGAAGGGCAAGAAGACCGTGACCGTCGTCAGGGTGGCGGCGAGGATGGAACGCCAGACCTCGCGCGTACCTTGCGTCACAGAGCGTTCGGGCGTACCTCCGGTGGCAGAAAGGCGGTAGATATTCTCCAAGACCACCACGCTATTATCCAACAGCATACCGATCGCCAGCGCCATACCGACCAGTGTAAGACTGTTGATCGTAATTCCCGCCCCGTAGAAGAAATTGAACGCCGTATAGACGGAGATCGGGATGGACAGGGCGATAAAGAACACCAACCGGAGGTTCTTCAAGAAGAGCCAGAGGATGACGACGGCAAGCAGGCCCCCCACAATCGCGAGGTGAATGATCTGGTCGATGTTGTCCTCCATCGTCTTCGCCTGATTGTTCTCAACCACGATCGAGAGGTCAAGCGGGGCAAGTTGCTCGTTCAGGCGGTCGATCACTTCGACCGTACGGTGGGAAAGCTGGATCAGATTGGCTTGCGAGTCGGCAAGCAGGGAGACGGAGACGGCATCTTTACCGTTAACTCGACTGTAGCTTGTCTCCTCTTTCATATCGAAGAAAACGGTGGCGATGTCTTTCAGCAGTACGGGGCCAGGAGCGACAACGATATTTTCGAGGTCGGAAACTTCGGTATAAGGCGAGTTGACATGGACGAAATATTTCCCGTCCGGCTCGTTAGCATAACCGACAAACGCTTTCTCCTCGGTATTCTGCGTCAGGAGGCTGCTGATACCGAAAGGAGTCAGATCGAGGGCTTTACAGGCATCGGGATCGAGCTGCACCTCGATGGCCTTCTCGCGCCCACCGTAGATATTGACGGAAGCGATGCCGTCGATATTTTCCAAGTCGGGCCGTATCTCTTTCTCCACTAAATTACGGACCCGGTCCGTACCTCCCGACCCGCGTACCTGAAGTGACATGAAGCCTCCGGTAAGCATCGAGACATCTACCTTTTGCACCTGCACCGTAAAACCTTCAGGAAGCGAGGAGGCGGTCTCGTTCATCTTTTCCTGTAGCTTCAGGGTGGTGATCTTGAAGTTGATATTCGGCTTGAAATCGATCTTGATGGAAGACTGACGGCTGTCGATCATGGGATTCGATCTGCTCTACTCCGCCTATGGTTCCGATGGCTCCTTCAAGGGGGATTCACGACCTCCGACTCCACATACGATGGGTCCATATCCTGTGTCGAGGTAACCTGCACGAACAACATCGGAAAGCTCCAGCATTAGGCAACAGCTCGACCGGCAATTGCTTGTACGACACATAGCCCCAGTCCCGTCAAAGCGATGAACAGCATACAGATCGCAATCTTCCTATGTAGTAAAAAATTCATCTTCCCCTTTTCATTTTTTTCAAATACATAATATACACACGGGATGACCATCAGACTCATGACAGTCGAAGTCACCAACCCACCGATCACCGCGATTGCCATAGGTGAACGAAGTGAAGCACCTTCACCGAAACCGAACGTCATCGGCAAGAGGGCAAGAATCGTTGTGAGTGTTGTCATCAGGATCGGGCGGATACGTTGCTGGCCGGATTCCACAATGGCATCCGTCAGTTCCATTCCGGACTGTTTCAACTGGTTGATACGGTCGACCAAGATAATCGAATTGTTCACCGCGATACCGACCAGCATCACGATGCCGATCACTCCCATCATGTTGATCGTCGTCCCTGTCAGGAAGAACAACAAGATCGCTCCCACCACCGCCAACGGAATCGTCAACAAAATTGTAAAGGGATGCAACAGCGACTCGAACTGTGAAGCGAGCACCATATAAACCAGAATCACCGAAAGAGCCAGGGCAAACATCAGGCTGTCCATAGACTCCTGACGTTTTTCTTCCTCGCCGGTGACGGTAATCGAATAATTGGCAGGCAGATCGATATCTTTCATAGCAAGGCGTATATTGTCCGCCACCCTGTCGAGCGAATAGCCTGCATCGAGGTTGGCCGTCACCTTGCTGATACGGTTCTGCCCGCGACGAAAAATCTCTTTCGGAGCCTGCGAATGGGTGATCGTAGCGATCTCCTGCAAGCGGAACTCTTTCTCGCCACTTCGTATGACAATTCCACCGAGGTCATGCAAGGTGATATCGGGAACCTTGATCAGGATATCCCGCATTTCTCCCCGGTATTCCATCTTACCAGATTCGAGACCGCCGAGCTGCTGCTTCAACTGTTCGATAACAGTCGAGACGCTGACATTATGGATACCGGCAACCGTACGGTCGACAGAGATCGTTACCTCCGGAGCACCGTCTTCGACAGACGACCGGATGTTATAGATTCCGGGAATACCGGTTATCCGTTCCATTACTTCACCCGAGATAGCACTGATCTCGTCCAGCTCCTCTCCCTTCACCTCGACCACGATAGGAGCTCCTTCGCTTCCTAAAAGTGAACTGAGGGAGTTCTCTTCTTGTTTCAGGATGACCTCTAACCCTTCGGTGTTTTCGGTCGTCCGGACGAACTGTGCCATCACTTCTTCGGGTGGAACCGGACAAGCGGGAGAAAGGATCACTTTCATGACAGCCGTATTCTCTCCTTCGAATATATCATTCTCCGAACCGCTACCTGATCCGACATGACTGTAGATCGTGCACAAGGAATCCCGCGAGATAACGTGCATCAGCTCCTCCAAATTTTCGACAGCCGAAACAGTACGCTCCAACGGAGTTCCCTCCGGCAACTTGATAACGGCAGAGAAAGCCTTGCTCTCGGCTCTCGGCATAAACTCCATACCGATAAAAGGCACCAAGGCTACCGCCAGCAACAGCAACATCAGAGCACAGCCGATCACCACCCAACGGCGACGAAGCAGGATACGCAACAGAGGACTGTAACCAGTAATCCGAATGCCCTGTCCCCGCGTTTGACACGGGGATGCAGATGAACCGGCACTATCACAGTCGGTTTCTTTACGATCGCGCCCCAAGCGCGGGAAGGGGTTAGGACGTCCGGTAATCCGGTCGTATAACATCGGGATCACCAATATAGCCACGAATAACGACGATACCAGCGAGAACGTCACCGTCCAAGCCTGGTCCTTAAACAGTTCTCCGGAGGCACCATGCAGATAGACAATCGGCAGAAAGACAACGATCGTCGTCAGTGTCGAGGCAATGACCGCACCGGCTACTTCGGAAGTACCCGTTATGGCGGCTTCACGGATCGTCATCCCTTTTTCCTGGTTACGGAAAATACTTTCGATCACTACGATCGCATTATCCACCAGCATACCGGCTCCAAGAGCCAGTCCGCCAAGTGTCATGATATTCAGCGTAAGATGATTGAAGAACATCAGGTTGAAAGTGGCGATAATGGAAATCGGGATAGCCAGGCTGACAATCAACGTCGTCCCTAGGCGGCGAAGGAAGACGAACAGGATCACCACCGCAAGTATAATCCCTAAGACGGCACTGCTCTTCACCTCTCCGATCGCATTCTTGATAAAGGTTCCCTGATTCGTGATCACTTGGAAACGATATCCCGGCAACGCCTGCTCGATAACCGCCAACTGGCGGATCACACCATCGACTACTTTCACTGTATTGAAACGCATCTCCTTATAAACGGACAACCCGATACTGCGCTCACCATTGATGCGGACAATATTTTCCGGACGAGCATTCTCGAAACTGACGGTAGCGACTTCGCGCAAGAAGATCGGAGCTTTGTCCGTAGACGATGAAACAGACGCACCGGAAGTTCCCGAAACTGCTGTCCCATCTGTCTCGACCGTAACCGGCCTATAACCGACAATCAGATTCTCAAAATCACTCTCCGTCGTAAACAGACTCGAACTCTTGACCAGGTATTGCAGACCCAACTCGCTAACACGACCGCCGGATATGCTTTGGTTATTCGCCTCTATTTTGGAAGACAGATCATTTATCGTCAACTTAAAGGCATCTAACTTATAAGGATCCGTGCGGATCACCAGGGTACTGACCTCGTCACCCGACAGCGTAACATCTGCAACTCCTTCTAGACGGATCAATTCGTTACGGATATAGCTCTCCGCCACCTTCCGGAGCTCCGCCATATCGGTAATGCTACGGTGTGAAAGTCCGATTAGGACGACAGGGGACTGGTTCGGATCGTGCTGCGTGATCTTAAGTTCGGTGATATCCTTATGCTGGGCAAAAGGGTTCATGGCTTTCTGCAAGTCGAGAAAAGCCTCGTCCATATCTTTCTTCCAGGTGTACTCGACCGTAATACGGGCGGAACCAGCACGGATCACGGATGAAACCTGTGTCACGTCGCTCTGCCGGATCGCCATCGACTCCATATTCTTAATAAACTGCTTCTCGATCTCCTCCGGCGGACGTTCGCCTGCCTTCAGCTCGATAAAGAGACGGGGATTATTGAGGTCGGGCAACAGGTCGACCGCCAACTGGTCATAGGAAATCTTACCCAGCAGCAGGATCGCCAGTACCAGCATACAGATCGTAACCGGATTGCTTACCGCAAATTTGATAATACTTTTCATTTCTGGACTTTTACCTTTGCATTCTCTTTTAATGTCTCGAAACCTTTCACTACTAAGTTATCGTTCTCTTTCAGCCCTTCCAATACCTGGATATTCTTGTCATCCTCCAGCCCGGTCTTAAGCTCGCGGAGCAGAGCCGTGTTCTTCTCAACAATATAAACGTATTTGATACGACGGTTGGACTGGATCACACTTTTTGGTATGATGATGGCACTGTCCGCCTTATTCACCACAATATCTGCTTTGACAAACATACCGGGACGAAGTTTCAACCCCTCGTTCTGAATTAGTATCTTTTCCTTTGAAAGTACGGGTTTCAGAACTGATGGCAGGCGACAGTTCGCTGATTACTCCCCGGATCGTATCTTCGGGCAACGTATAATGGGTGATATAGACCGGCTGATCCGCCTTCACATACCCGATAGCACTTTCCGGCAGGTTGATATCCATGTACATACGGGCATAGTCCATGATGCCGACCACCGGTTTCCCCTGTTCGATACGGACATCGGATGTATAATGGGGCAAGTCCACGATTACACCGTCGAAAGGTGCTTTGACATTCATCTTCTCCAAATTGAGCTTACCGTTCTCGTAGTCGTAGCGGGCGTTCGTCACTTTCACTTCCGTATTACGCATTTCGCTAAGCGTCACACCACCTTTCTCATAAAGAGCTTTCTGTTTCACCTGCTCCTGTTCGGCTATTTCGAGACTCAACTCTTTAGCGTCAATAGCGATGCCGTTTTCGTATTCCCGGTCTTCCAGGCGGACGATCAGTTGTCCTTTGGAGACGATATCACCCAATTTAAAGGGTTTGCCTGTATGGGGATTGGTTTGTAGTTTATACAGACCGCTCATTTCGGAATTGAGCGTTACTCCATAGGTAGGCTGTGCTGTCCCGGTCGTATTGACCAGTTTGCTGATAGAGCCTTTCTTCAATTCCGTTACCGACACGGGCGTAGCAATATCGTTCTGTGTATTCTGCGGCTGATTATTACAACTGGTCGCCAACAAGACAAACAATAAGAGAGATGTGACTATATATTTCATATTCATATTACTTTTTCGTTACTAAATCTTCCATCGGGACAATAGGCATGTCGTGCTCGAAGTCATAGAGGGAAAGTATCTTGAGGTTCAACAATTCGATCTTATAATTGATAAGCGCCTGCGTATAGGCGATCTTTTTATTTGAAAGCTGAGTTTGGAACTGGTTCATATCCATACCAGTGATATCACCCTCCCGGTAACGGGTCAGGTTCAGGTCATAGGTACGCTGTGCATTTGCAACATTCTGCTCGGCTATCTTGATCTGCGAAAGCAAATTCTCCAGGCTGCGCCAGGTCTGACGGATGTTCAATTCGATATTGACTTTGTCTTCATGAAACTCCAGCCGGTTGATCTTCTGGGCTACTTCCTGCGCCTTGACACGGGCTTTCTTCTCTCCCCAATCAAAAATCGGGACACTGAAGCTGATGGCAACACGTGGATTCTGTGTCGGGTTATTATAAATCTTTTCCAGATGTCGGTTATCACCGATCAAACCGAAAGAAAGAGCAATATCTCCCTTGAACTCATTCAGAGCCTTCGTCTTGATCATATCGAAAGCCAGTTCTTTACTCTCGATCTCACGCTGCCGCAGTTCCAGGCGCGATTCGAGGCCATGCTGTATCGCCTTTTCCAGATTCACTTCCACCGGCTTGATCTGTACTTCGGCAAAAACCATGATATCCTCGTTCAGGTCCATCCCTAACGTCTGCTTCAACTGGTCTTTCGAGTTTTCCAGCGACACCTGCTGTTCTTCCAGGGAAGAGCGTGCGGAGGCGAGATTCACTTCCGCCTGGAACAACTCATCACGGGCAGCCAGGTCGGCTTCCACCTTATTCTTTATAATTTCGTAGCTTTGCTGTGCATTGGTCAGTTCCTCCTTAGTAATAGCCAACTGGCTTTGTGCCATATAAACGGAATAGAACTGCTGGGTAATATCCTTCTCCGTACTCAACCGTTGCAGTGCATAGCTGATATTGGCATTTTCATAATCGTATTCGATCTGTTGCAATTCCATCTTACGTTTATTATAAGTAAAAATAGGTTGCGAGAGTTGCAGATAGAGGTCGTTGCTGAATGCCTTGTTGCTGGTCTTCGTACCGTCGATATTAGAGTTGTTATCCTGCCAGCCGAAACGGTTGATCAACGAGAGGACACCATCCGTCCACAAGATCGGCTGATCCACCTGAAACGTTCCGGTCGTACTGAACCGCTCGTTCGTGTACCACTGAGACAGGCGATTATCGAAACTGCGACTCTTACTATAATCCACCGGATTAAGATTCAACGAGAATTTCGATTTCAGGGAAGCTCGCTGTGCAACCAGGTTCTGCTGATAGCGTTCCAGGTTCATGTGGGAACGGCGTAGGGAAGGGCTATGCTCTTCTGCTATATCCATCGCCTTCTCGATCGTCAGAGAGACCTGCCCCTGCGACGGGACAGATACCCCCAAGCAAACGGCGGCCGTCAGCATTATCTTTTTCATGGATAGTAATTCTCTTCGTATCATGTATCTAATTCTATTAATATCGTTTTACTATTTTAACTGCATCAGCTGTCACACTCCGTAGTTTGCACTCGTTCGTCAGGACAACCCGGACCGTATCGGAACTGAAGTAGTAGGTACCTATAGGCTCCCACCCTTCATTCGCTTTCCTCAGATCGATATAAGCCTCTTCCATCTCCTCGTCATGCTCCACCTTAAAGTGATATTCACCATTGGCCTGTTTACTATATTTCAGTTCATTGTCTTTAGAAACATAATAGTAGACATCGTATTGCCCGGAAGAAGGAACCGGAACTTTCCAAGTGGCCGTCTGACTACCGTTACCGCTCTTGATCACATAGGCTGACCGGATATAACGGCCATAATAGGCTGCATTCGTCGTAGCCGTCCACTGCAACGGGGCACGCCAAGGAGAAACACCGGCATACTTGAAAGAGGTATCTTCCACCTTGTCGAGCCATTTGGGCAGAAGCCCGACGACAGCAGGTTCAGACAGAGAGAAAAGAGCATCTTCATTATCCACAATCACCTCTCCTTCCACTTCGGGAGAAAAGTCTGCAACAATGAAATCCCCTTCGGCATCAACCACCCTCTCCCGTTCTTCCCGGATGTTGGAAACAGGCAGGTTCAATATATTTGGCAGGTTACCCGCTATCAGCGTATTCACATCCACCTGGCGAGGTGCTTCTTCCCAGACCGTTACCAACAGCTTGGTCTGGTGGGCGGCAAGAGGCAGTTTACGACTCGTACGCGGATCGATATTCGGGCCATAGCCCCCAGCCTGTATATCAAGTTGAAGCATACCGTCTCTATCGGAATTATTGCTGACTAATTGCTTCAGGACGAAACTCTCCTGTCCCTTGTTCGTAATCTTGATCACTTCGGGCTGACCGATCGTATAGAAAGGAAGAAGCGTCGGACGATCCCACCCGGAAATACCCGCACGAATATCGGCCCCACTGATCATCCCCAACGTATCCAACAGGTTCTCGAAGCGCATATTACGAAATTCATTCCGTTCCAACAGGGCATACAGGGAATCCCTGAACAGGCTTACCCCCATATTCACTTCGGCAGGAGCAAACAAGCAATACCCCTTCAGACTGATCGTATTATTCAGCAAATCGCGATGTTCCACATCAGACAAAAGCTCTTTAAACGAATATCTCTCCATCAGTAAATTCGCTTTCTCGTTATTGCTGATCCCGTTTATCTCACGTTCCCATCCGTTATTATCGGACTTCCTTTGCAGATAAAGTTCGACCAGCCGGTTCGTGACAGGCCATTCGGAAGAATAGATATTATACCGGAAATTATAGAGTTCGGGAAACAGGAAATACGGATTACTCTGGGAAGAGATATTGAATTTGCCCCGGCTACCGGAAGAATAGTTATAGTTACCTTCCGTCTGCGAGAAAATCCACAGGAAACTGTTCATCACCCGAATCTCCGCTTCCTCCTCACTGATCTCACGTCCTCCCCGCTTCGACCACTTCAACTGGTTTTTCTTACTTCTGACGAAGTCCATCTGACCAAACATACAGCCCAGTTCCGGGAAAAGAACCATTTCCGGCTGCACCACTTCTTGTGCTTGCGACCAGGAACGGACATAACTGTAGAACTGTGCCGGAACTTCCACTACTGAAAACCGTTCGAACGGGTAACTCAACTTATACGTGCGTTCGAGGTTCTCCCGCAGGTTGCGGATCAATCCCGGAATCGTATCGCGGATCGAATCGAACGCCGCCTCATAATAATCGTGTCCTTTTATATGCCAGACACTATAGAGCGTACTGTCACTTTCCACACTCTTCTGCTCGTATTTCCCGATAATCAAGGAAATGGACTGATAAGGATTGTTTGCCGACTGCGAAATAGAGACCAGCCCGGGAAGCGGCTTCACATCCAGTCGAAAACGGCTGAAATAGGTCTGTTGCCAGTCAGGACTTTTGTCGCTATACCCCGTTCCGGGACGTGGATACCAATAAGTTTCAGGCGTAAACAGCACATAATCGGGTGTCTGGAAACTATATTTCTTATCAAGCTTAAGCATTTCCTTATCATACGGTTGTTGTAAGACCTCCTCCGGGATATCCAAATAGCAGAAATCATCCTTTATCCTCCCCTCGTAACAGATCGAAAGCGAAATGGTATCTCCCTTTTCTATCTTCCTCCCGAAATCTACCGCTAAAATCTGTTCCTCCCGCTTGAAATCCAGTGGCTTTTCCCCTTCCTTTACCTCCCCGACTTTCAATCCGGGATTCAGGCAGAAGGTAAATATTTCCGACGTAGCGAGCGCCGTCCCTTTCATCCCGACAACAGAACGGATCGTTTCAGGCTTCTGCTCCACCGAAATATCGTACCAGTCGATCGCCATCTTCGGCTCATGAACATATTTATTATTGATGCTTGTGTATAAGGCACGTATCTCCCCTTCCCTAAGAATAGAACGTACATGTCGGTAACCCGCCGTCCCCGCCAGCAAGAACATACAAAGCGAAAGGAACAGCCACGGATAATGGCTCCTTCTGGCATTCGGCAACCGCTTGAACAGGAAGATCGTAAAGAAGATGAATCCCAAACCGGCAAAGAAATAAATCGCCCGGTGATTCAAGATCAACTCCAAGCTACTGAATCCGACAATCGTCGATTTGAACAACGGCAAGTTATACACCATATAATCGAACAGGTAGTAGAACTTATCCTGTATATAAAACAACGTCAGTCCGATATATCCTAACAACAAGATGAAAGTAAGCGCCTGATTCCTCAACACCAGCATCAGAAAAATGGAAAGGCCAATAATAAAGATCAGTGTCGGCAGGCTGATCAGAAGGAAATACACCCCATAGGCCTGCCAATCGACAGTTATGCCGGAAGCCATAAAGTTAAAAGCCAGCACAATCGCCAAGACCAGCAGGTTCAAGAGCAGGAACACCCTGAGATTCCCCCATATCTTCCCAATCACATATTCGGCATTACTGAGCGGCCGGACATAAAAGACTTCGGAAGTATCGAGCTTCTTGTCCCGTTTTAGAAATTCGGAAGAAAGGAAGACAGCGACCACTGCCTGCCCCGTGTTCAACAGCAACAAGTTCAGATAGGGAATATTGGATGAAACCGATTTTGCGAACCACAGGCCAAAATTATCCTCCATCAACATCATGGCAAAGTTGAAAAAACCTAAAAACACCACGGCAAGCAGAGTGAAGATACGGAAGAACCAACTCCTCACCAATATCTTGCTCTCGTATTTAGCTACGGATCGTATGTTTGTGATAAATGACATAGGCAAGCGATCTCTTTTAATCGTTTCTCCAACGGTTCAACTTGTTTTCCATATAGTAGACATAAGCATGTTCCAGATTCGGCGGATAGGATTCTGCGTCATATCCTTGTACCTCATCAGCCACGACCTGCACTTCCCAGCCCGTACCGGAGGGAATCGTCGAGATAACCGGATACAGTTTATCCACCTCATGCAGTTCGTCACCGGTCACCCGCATACGCCATACTTTTCCTTCCGCCTGCCTCAACATCTCCTGCGGGGAACCATAGAAGGAAACTTCTCCCTTATTCATAAGCGCCATACAATTGCATGTGCTCGATATATCGCCTACGATATGGGTGGAAAGGATAATTGTCACGTCGTTTTCACTGACTTCCGACAGGAGGTTGCGGAAACGGATCCGTTCTTCGGGGTCGAGTCCCGTCGTAGGTTCGTCTACGATAATCACTTTCGGATGATGAATCAATGCTTGCGCAATCCCCAAACGGCGCTTCATACCTCCCGACAGCTTATTGGCATACCGATCGCGCACGTCGAAAAGCCCGACATTTTCCAGCATCTCGTCCACCGCATTCTTCCGCAAAGACTTACGGTTTATGCCGGAAAGACGCGCGGCATAGTCTAAAAACTCGTACGTTTTATATTTGGCAAAAAAACGGAAATCCTGTGGCAGATATCCCAATATGCCCCGTATCTCCTTGCGTTGCCGCATCAGGTCATACCCACAGATATTCACCTCGCCCGAAGTCGGTTCCATAAGAGCCACTAAAATACGCATCAAAGTAGATTTGCCTGCCCCATTCGGACCCAGAAGTCCGAACATACCGGTCGGTATTTCCAGACAGACATCTTTCAACGCATGATTTCCGTTCGGATACACTTTATTGAGGTTTCTTATCGATATGCTCATCAACAGGTAAATTCAGATTAACGCCAATAATGGGGCTAAAGGTAAAGGTTATAAAATAAAAAAAGGCACGAATCCGGAAAATTCGTGCCTGATAGGATCAAAAACTCTGATTAATAGTTCTGTTTCATCGGTTCGAAGTAAGCCTGCGGATGTGCACAAGCCGGACATTTCGCCGGAGCTTTCTTGCCTTCGAATACGAAACCACAGTTGCGACACTGCCACATAATAGCTTCGTCTTTTTCGAATACCTTGTTTGCTTCCACATTCGCCAACAACTGACGGTAACGTCTTTCGTGTTCTGCTTCTACCTTTGCGATCATACGGAAAGCGACAGCGATTTCCTTGAAACCTTCTTCGTCAGCAATGTCAGCGAAAGCAGGGTAAAGGTCTACCCATTCTTCGTTTTCGCCGGCAGCAGCGGCAGCCAGGTTTTTCAGCAGTCGTTCCGATCATTCCGGCAGGATAAGAAGCCGTGATTTCAACCATACCGCCTTCGAGGAATTTGAAGAAAACGTTTGGCGTGTTCCTTTTCCTGTTCGGCTGTTTCCATAAACACGCCTGCAATTTGTTCATAACCTTCTTTTTTAGCTACACTGCAAAGAATGTGTAACGACTTCTTGCCTTGAGATTCGCCGGCAAATGATTTCAGCAGATTCTGCTCGGTACGAGTACCCTTAAATACTTTTTTTCCATAAATGCTAATTTTATGTATATATAAAAATGAGTTCGTTATAATCATCCTGAATAAATAACGCTCAAAGGTAGGAAAAATGTTCAGGCAAACGGCAAATTTACATATACAAAATATTTCTAATTGC
>ENA-OQCB01000832-OQCB01000832.1-human-gut-metagenome-genome-assembly--contig:-NODE-832-length-13476-cov-2.238220_pt1 | contig 13476 bp, 12 predicted proteins | sample MGYA00242493_ERZ504568 | MGnify/ENA primary metagenome ERZ504568 (study PRJEB26092, sample SAMD00036229) | human gut metagenome | host: Homo sapiens | study: EMG produced TPA metagenomics assembly of...
AAATCTGGGCTTTATTTTCCAGGAGTACAATCTTTTGGACACTCTGACCATTGAGGAGAATATCTTGCTGGCGATGACTCTGCAAAGAGAGAACCAAAGGACGGCAAAGCAACGGTGTCAGGAGATTATGAAGCTGCTGGACATTGAGACGGCTGCAAAAAATTTCCTTATGAGGTGTCCGGCGGACAGAGACAGCGCTGTGCCTGTGCACGGGCGCTGGTACACAGACCCAAGCTGATTTTGGCAGACGAACCCACCGGAGCTTTGGATTCTAAGGCGGCTCAGACGCTGCTAGAGACCTTTGTGCGGTTGAACCAGACCATTCAAGCAACGATTTTCATGGTGACTCACGATGCGTTTTCCGCCAGCTATTGCAGCAGAATCCTGTTTTTAAAGGATGGGAGGCTCTTCCATGAGCTGATTCGCGGGGAGAGGAGCCGGAGGGAATTTTTAAACGAGATTCTGGACGTTTTGTCTTTGACAGGAGGTGAGAGCTGTGATGTTTGCTAAACTCGCGTGGAGAAATGTCAAACGTTCAGCCAGAGACTACCTGATCTATTTTTTTACCATGACGTTTATTACAGCTTTGATGTTTGCCTTTGACGGACTGATTTTTTCGAAGGATGTTCAGAGGATGTTTGAAATGGCAGGCATCGTCGCGGTGATGGTGGGAATTGCTACTTTTTTCGTTCTGCTGATTATCTCGTGGCTGATAAACTACATGGTGCGCTTTATGTTGGAAAAACGCGGAAAAGAGTTTGGAATCTATCTGCTGATCGGCATGGAAAAAAAGAAGATTTCCAGGTTGTATATGAGGGAAAATGCGTTGCTTGGCACGGGAGCTTTTCTGGCCGGAATTCTCTTGGGAATGCTGCTTCAGCAGATTCTGCTCAGTGTGTTTTACAGCGTAGTGCAGATGGACTATCATCTAAAATTTGGTTTGGATAAGTACTGCGTTCTGATGACAGCTGCCTGCTATGCTGGATGCTATCTTTTGGCTTTAGTTCGATGTGGAAGGAAGTTCCGAAGAATGAATATTTCTGACCTGATGAATGCCCAGAGAAAAAATGAGGAGGTTAGGGAGAATCGGGAGGGCTGGAAAAGGTGGCTGCTTCCGGTATCATTGCTATTGTTGGTATTCTTCGGAATCTGGCTTTTTTCGGGGAAACTCCTGGAACACTGGGACCATGTGGCTCTTGTTCCTTGTAGGGCTAATCTGTGTGATCTATCTGTTTTATCTGGGGCTGGCTTCCTACATCATCTGCTATGTCAGAAAAAGGGAAGATGGATTTACAGAGGAGAAAATCTGTTTTTGACTTCGGCAGTTCTCGTCAAAAATCAAGACGATGTGGTTTACGATGGTACTTTGACTTCACTGTTACCTTGTCACTTTTGGGCTGTTCGGTGGCCATGATGTTTCATAGCTTTCAAAATCAGGTGCTGACGGAGAAGTTTCCATTTGACGTTCAGGTTTATAGCAGTAATGCGGATGATAATTTCCGAAAAGAGCTGAGGGTTTTGAAGCGCGAGACAGTAATGAAAGAGCATTATATCTATCGTATCTATGAAAACGGTACCAACCAGGCCAATACCTGGCTGTATACGAATCTGAAAACCTTTGGGGACACATATCGAAATCGAGATGGCAGTCCGAACATGGACAAAATTTGTAAAAACGAGGAGAAAATTTACTGTGATTTAGACACCTACATGAAGTTGTCTGATTACAATCGGCTTCGAAAGATGCTGGGTTATGAGCCCATTCGTTTAGAAAGTGGGGAGTACGCCATTCATATAAAAGATAGGGTCTATCGGGAGGCCAAAGACTTTTCAAAGGGATTACAGATCAAAGCAGGGATGGAAAGGCTTAAATTCGCGGGTTATTATACCGAACCTTTTTCACAGGATGGACACAATGGGGGTGATTATCTTTTGATTGTACCGGATGCGGCAGTGGGGACAATGAGGCCCTATTATTCTGAGCTGGTTGTGGATATTCAGGGAAAGGCGCCGGCTGATTTGTCTGGGAAATTGGACCGTTTGACAGACGATGATGCGATGATGGAAATCATGGGAAACTTCTGTAGTGGTTCAGATACCATTGTCTCTTATTACGCAAAGAATCTGGTAGTGGACAATTTGATTCCTGAGATTAAGTATGTAACGTCTGCGATTATCTTTCCGATGTTCTATATAGGACTGGTGTTCCTATGTGTGGCGCTGACAGTTTTATCTGTACAGCAGCTGAGTGACTCGGCAAAATATAGATTTCGGTACGGAGTTTTGGGAAAGATGGGAGTTGGCAAAAAAGAATTGTCTGGAATAGTTTTGAAACAGTTGTCTGGATATTATCTGTGCCCGGTTTTGTTTGCGGCGGCTATCAGTGGAATGATTGCACTTTATGTAGGAGGAAAATTTAACTTTTATGTGGGAACACAGACGCCAGTATTCTTATATTTTGGAATTTCCTTGGTGATTTTTGTGGGAATTTATGTGGTCTACTTTGTGGCTACCTATGTAGAATTTAGAAAAAATATCAAAATCTGGTGAAGTGTGGTTGTTGTTTTACTATGGGGGATTTTCCGCAGTCAGAGCGGGAAATCCCCCATAGTGCATAAAATTATCAGGTTGAGAAAACACTGAGAACTAAGAACACTCCTCTGCTGCCGAGGCTGTTTTTGCAGTAGATCCTCGTACAATGAGCCTGGTGTGCAGAAGAATGGTTCCAATGGAGACATTGTTAATCAGACTGTCCAATGCGTAATATCCGCATTTTCCCAGTTCTGTTCGTTCCTGCTGTACGGTGGTCAGCGGCGGGGAAGTGTAAGGGCAGATCGGAAGATCGTCAAATCCTATGATGCTGATATCCTTGGGAACGGAGTAGCCCAGCTGCTGACATTGAATCATGGCAGCGTTGGCGATTAAGTCGTGACTGCAGATAATGGCAGTGACTCCCATATCCAAAAGACGAGGAAGATGCTTTTCCATACATTGGGTGATGTAGTAAGAACTTCCGGCATAGGTGGAATCCGCTTTTAGTCCATACTGGCGCATAGCGCTGAAAAAGCTTTGTGGCGCACCTGCATAACATGAGATCCTAAAGCGCTGCTGAGATAGCCGATTTTTCGGTGTCCGAGCTGCTTTAGATGGGAGACGGCCAGCTCCATTCCCTCATTGTTGTCGATTCCCACGTAGGCGGTGGTGGGATTTACCTGGATGTAATTGTCATAGAGAACTACTGGGGTGTGGCTGGTCCGAAAGTCTTGCATCCAAGGGTCGGTATAGGAAAATCCCAGGACGAAGGCTCCGAGGTAGTTGTTCTGCAGCATGAATACATCGTAAGAGGAAGAACGCTGGGCTTTTTCGTCTACTGCGACGATGTCCACATCAAAGCCAGCTGGTTCTGCCTTTTGACGGAATCCCATGACAATATCGTAGGCGAAGTGATGGGGTTCTTCGTATTCTATATTCTGATTTTCTACCAGTACACACAGTTTCTTTGCACAGCCTTTTTGACGGCGCAGCTTCGTATATCCAAGCTCTACGGCGGTCTCTAAAATTTGTTTTGTAAGTTTCGCTGATATCCGAGGCACCATTCAAGGCTTTGGACACTGTTCCCTTGGAAATGCCAAGTTTATCGGCGATATCCTGAATTGTCGTCATGTCTGTCCCCTGCTAAATAAATGAAAAGTTATCACATTTTTAGGATAAATTTGATGTCTGGATTAATTTATAGGAAAAAAATGATTAAACAATGTATTTTCAATGGAGTTTTGAAAAGTTTCGAAGAGGAATTGAAAAAGGAGAATAAAAGTGCACAAAAATGGAATCAAAAACCTATGAAAAACAGAGAAAATATAGGGATACACCACAAAATAGTCTTGACGTAGCTTTGTGTGTAGACTATGATAAGACTATACGAAACATAACGAAACTTTTAAGGAGGGAGATGCAGAAGATGTGGAAAAAAGATTGGCTGGCTTATTGGCAGTTGTCCTCGCAGCGGTGAGTCTGGTAGGCTGCCAAAATGCTTCCGGGGACAGTGCCAAAGAGAAAGTCCGGCTGATGGTATGGTCGCCGTCTGAGGACCAGTCAAAGGACAGTGGTGAGTGGCTGCAGACCAACTGTGAGGCTTTTGCCCAGGAACATCCAGAGTGGGATATTACTTTTGTCTATGGGGTAGCGGACGAGGCCAGCGCGGCGACTCAGGTGGCTCAGGACCCGGAGGCCAGTGCGGATGTGTTTATGTATGCCAATGATACGCTCACAACGATGACGGATGCCAATGGGCTGACGAAATTCGGAGGAAAGTACAGGGAAGAGATTGAAGCCATGAATTCAGAGGGGGTGTTGAATTCTCTCACGAAAGACGGTGAACTGTATGGAGTACCGTTTACGACGAATACCTGGTTTATGTATTACGACAAGAGCGTGTTTTCAGAGGAGGATATTCAGAATCTGGACACGATGCTAGAAAAGGGCGTTGTGTCATTTCCGTTTGTGAATTCCTGGTATCTGCCGGCGTTTTATCTGGGAAATGGTTGTACCCTGTTCGGGGATGGAACGGATGAGTCAAAAGGTGTGGATTTTGGCGGAGAAAAAGCTGTGGACGTGACAAATTATTTAATTGATCTGAAGTCAAATCCGAATTTCAAGATTGATCAGGACGGTTCCGGTATTGCAGGACTTCGAGACGGCAGCATCAGCGCAATTTTCTCCGGTTCCTGGGATGCAAATTCGGTGAAGGAAGCCTTGGGAGAAAACATGGGAGTTGCGGCTCTGCCCACTTTCACTTTAAATGGAGAGGAAAAACAGATGCTGTCTTACGCAGGTTCCAAGGCGATCGGTGTGAATCCCAACAGCAAAAATATGGTGGCGGCCGTGGAGCTGGCGGTCTATCTGGGTTCAGCGAAGGCCCAGGAAATGCACTATGAGATGAGAAATGTGATTCCGTGTAATGAAGAACTGTTAGAAGACGGAGAGATGGCGTCTGAGCCGCTGGTTTTGGCACAGACGAGAACCTTTGAAGAGACTTCCATTCTTCAGCCGTTTGTCTCTAAGATGAGTAACTGCTGGACACCGGTGGAAAATATGGGAAAAGGAATTCGAAACGGAAGTGTGACGCATGAAAATGCCGCGGAACAGACAGAGGCGATGAACGATGCAATGAACAGTGACGGTATCTGATGAGGTGAAGAGGATGGGAAAATTTAGAAAAAGGGTCAATGACTTTCCAACTCCCTATACCTGCATGAACGCAGTCAGAGAGGGTGGATTGGAGACAAAGCTTTCCATGTTCCTGATGGGATTTGGAAATATGGTACATGGACAGAAGGTGAAAGGCCTCCTGTATCTGGCGGTGGAAGTAATCTATATTGTATTCATGGCAGTAAACGGAGTCGGTTTTCTGCGGATGCTAGGCTCTCTGGGGAGCGAACCCCAAAAGGAAATCTGGGATGAGGCCAGTCAGGTCTATCTCTACACAAAAGGCGACCAATCTGTGCTGATACTTTTATACGGTGTGGCAACCGTGCTGTTGACCATTTTTATGGTATGCATGTGGCGTGGTGCACTGCGCAGCGCGTACAAGGCTGAGTGTCTGGACAAGGCAGGAAAACATGTGAATAATTTCGCCGAGGATTTAAGATCTCTGCTCCATGAGAATCTTTACCGTCTGTTTATGACCCCACCGATGGCGTTTATCTTTATGTTCACGATTTTGCCGCTGATCTTTATGATTTGTATGGCATTTACCAATTACAGCAGACTGGACAACCATCTGATGCTGTTTGACTGGGTGGGTCTGGACAACTTCAAGGCGCTGTTTGACAGCAGCAGTATCCTGGGAAGTACGTTTTGGTCAGTCCTGGGTTGGACTTTAATCTGGGCGTTCTTTGCCACGTTCAGCAACTATATCTTCGGCATGATTTTGTCTTTGATGATTAACCGCAAAGGGACGAGAGCAAAAGGCTTTTGGAGATTTTGTTTCGTGCTCTCCTGTGCGGTACCGATGTTTGTCTCCTTACTGATTATGAGGACGATGCTGCAGCCAAACGGCGCGGTAAATGTGCTTCTGCGGAATCTGGGATGGATTGCCCAGGACGCTAGTCTGCCATTCTTCACGGACCCTACTTGGGCGAGGGTGATAGTCATCGTCATCAATATCTGGGTGGGTGTACCTTACACTTTGCTGCAGCTTACCGGAGTGCTTCAAAATATTCCTGGGGAGCTCTATGAGGCAGCTAAGGTGGACGGCGCCAACGCATTTCAGACGTTTACAAAGATCACACTGCCTTATATGCTGTATGTGACAACACCGTATCTGATTGTGACTTTCACCGGAAATGTGAACAACTTCAATGTCATCTATCTGCTGTCGGGAGGCGATCCGATCACAGACCTGTCGTCGACGGCCGGCAAGACGGACCTTCTAGTCACGTGGCTGTATAAGCTGACTATTGATAAACAGTACTACAATATCGGTGCGGTCATAGGTATCTTGACCTTTGTCATCCTGGCTATCGGTGCACTTATCACCTACCGCAACAGTAAATCATACAAAGAAGAAGGGGGATTCTGATCATGGCAGCCAACAAATTTCACTCTGCAAAGAGAAAACGCTTTATCAACAATAGTATTGTCCATGTGATTTTGGCGATTTTGGCGTGTGTCTGGGTCTTTCCGATTCTGTGGGTGATTCTCACGAGCTTCCGTGCTGAGAAGGGCTCCTATGTGTCCACGTTCTTCCCGCAGAGCTTTACTTTGGACAATTATACGAAACTGTTTACAGACACGACAATCTTAAACTTTCCAAGGATGTTCACGAATACGCTGTTTATCGCGGTTTGCTCCTGCATCATCGCCACCTTCTACGTACTGGCAGTGTCCTACTGTCTGTCGAGAATGAAATTTAAGCTGAGAAAGCCATACATGAATATGGCGATGATTCTGGGACTGTTTCCGGGCTTTATGTCCATGATTGCGGTCTATTTCATTTTGAAGGCCATGGGACTGACGGAGGGAAATCTCATTCGCCTGGCGTTGATCTTGTGTTACTCAGGAGGCGCCGGTCTGACCTTTCAGATTGCGAAGGGGTTTTTTGACACGATTCCCACAGCGATTGACGAGGCAGCACTGTTGGACGGCTGTACTAGATGGCAGATTTTCAGCAAGATCACTCTGCCGCTGAGTAAACCGATCATCGTGTACACGGTCTTGACCTCTTTCATGGCTCCGTGGCTGGACTTCATCTTCGCAAAGGTTATCTGCCGTGCCAACTCGGACCAGTACACCATTGCGATCGGACTGTGGAGATGCTGGAAAAAGAATACATTGACAACTGGTATACCAGCTTCGCGGCAGGCGCTGTGCTGATCTCCATACCGATTGCGGCGCTGTTCCTGTTTATGCAAAGATACTATGTGGATGGAGTATCTGGTGCCGTAAAAGGTTGATAAGGATGGATTGGGAAATAAGGGCAGAAAGGTGAGACAGAATATGAGGACAGCAGTAGAATGGAAACAATATTATTCTAACCCGGAATTTCATGAGAAATATTTTTATGAGGGAAAAGATTTAGGGATGAGCTGCACAGAGGAAGGGACTTCCTTCCTCCTGTGGAGCCCCATGGCACAGGAGGTCTTCTTGAATTTTTACCGAAAGGGAGAAGACAAAGATGCATATCAGAAAGTGGCCATGGAAAGAAACGAAAAAGGTGTGTGGAGCTGGCGCACCAAAGAAGAGCTCCATGGAGTATACTATGATTTTGTGCTGAAAATCGAAGGTGAGACGGTGCGGTCCGCAGACCCTTATGCGAAGGCCTGCGGTGTGAACGGCAGGCGGAGCATGGCCGTAAACCTAAAGAGGACAGACCCTGATGGCTGGCAGGAAGACAAGGCGCCAAAAAAGCCGGCGGAGAATATCATCTACGAGCTGCATGTGAAGGAGTTTTCCTGGGACGAATCCGGGGGCTTTCCGGGAGAGTACAGAGGAAAATTCAAAGCGTTTACCTGTGAGAACACGACGCTTTATCAGGATGGAATTCACGCCACAGGAGTGGAGTATCTAAAGAACTTAGGAATTACCCATGTACAACTGATGCCGGCTTATGACTATGGCTCCGTGGACGAAGCCGGAGATAAGGATGCGTTTAACTGGGGCTATGACCCGGTGAACTACAACGTGCCGGAAGGTTCCTATGCCACGGACGCGGCAGATGGAAATGTGCGAATTACACAGATGAAGGAAATGATTCAGTCGCTGCATAGACAGGGGTTTCGTGTGATTATGGACGTGGTCTATAACCATACCTACTCTTTGGATTCCTGGCTGCAAAGGACGGCCCCCTGGTATTTTTACCGGGTCTGGGAGGATGGGCAGGTCTCCAATGGCTCTGCCTGCGGCAATGACATCGCCAGTGAACGGCCAATGTGCGGGAAGTATATTCTGGAATCGGTGCTTTATTGGACGGAAGAGTATCACATCGATGGCTTTCGGTTTGACTTGATGGGCCTTTGGATGTGGAACTGATGAACCGGATTCGCTATGAGTTGGATAAGAGGTATGGAAAAGGAGAGAAACTTCTCTTTGGAGAGCCTTGGGCTGCGGATGAGACAGCGATGGAGAAGGATGCTGTTCCAGCACTGAAGAGGAATTTGGGACTCTTGGATGAGAATGTGGGGATTTTTTGTGATGACACCCGGGACGGCATCAAGGGCTCTGCGCTTCGAATCGAGGAACCTGGTTTCGTAAATGGAGCCTCTGGGCTGGAAAAAGATATTTTGGAGAGTGCGGGGGCCTGGTGTTTGGATGTGAAAAAGATCTGGGAAGAAGAACCGGCCAGAGCCAAGGCGCCTTCGCAGATTGTGACTTACGTGTCTTCCCATGACAATCAGACTCTTTGGGATAAATTGGCCGACACGGCGAATCGTCCGGAGCTAATGAGACTGAACCGTATGACCGCAGCCCTTTATATGACTTGCCAGGGAAATTTATTCTTTCTGTCAGGTGAGGAATTTGCCAGAACGAAAGAAGGGCACGAGAATACTTATAATGCTCCGATTTCTCTGAACCGGCTAGACTGGGAACAGGCCTGGCGGGAGAGAGACTTAGTGGAGTACTATAAAGGCTTGATCGGCCTGAGAAAACAGCTGCCAGGTCTGTGTGACAAATCGGCGGCTGCGAAGAGAAGATTTTCGGACATAGAGCTTCGGCCGGGCCTGGTGTCTTTTATGGTGGATAACCCGGGATGAGAAAGGTACTTCCCGGTGGAAAAGCCTCTATGTGATATATAACAGCAAAAGAAAAGCCCAGGAGGTGATTGTTCCAGAAGGAACTTGGGAGATTTTGCTGGATATTCATAGAAGCGATCTTTGGAGAGAAACAAAATTGGCGGAACCTAAGATAGAGGTGGAACCGATCAGTGTTCTGGTTTTGGGACAGCCGTCGGAAGAAAAGGAAGAAAGAGAACAGACTGTATGAAATGGATTTACGGAAAACAGGATTGGAAGACTTTTGAGAGAGGACAGGAAAACTGTTATCTGCTGACCAATGGGCTGGGAGGCTTTTCCTCGGCGACTATGATCGGGTCGGTTTCCAGAAACGACCATGCGCTGCTGATGGCCTGCGTGCACGCGCCCAATCACCGGTACAATATGGTGCATCGGCTGTCCGAACAAGTGACTCTGGAAGGAGACAGCCACATGATTTCCAGTCAGGAGTTCGCGGACGGCACGCGGGAGGACGGCTGGCGTTATCTGGAGGAATTTTCCTATGAGGATACGCCTGTGTGGAGATTCCTGGTGGAAGGCGTGCAGGTCCGAAAAGAGATTTCTGTGGAACAGGGGACGAACACTGCTGCGGTGTGCTATGAGATCACGAAACCGAAGTTCCAGAATGTGTGACTTCACAGTGACGCCTTTCTTTCAGTTTACTCCGAAAGGGAGTGAGCCAAAGCCTTCTCAGGTCTTTGAGAGAGAAGAAGGCTGTGTCCGCAGCAATGGACTGAGTCTGTATTTTGGACTGACGCGGAAGTGAAAGAAATACCGGAGATCAGCGAAGTTTACTTTTACAGCTACGACGATTGTGACGGCAGGCGTCCTACTGGGCTGGCAAAGGCGAATCACCGGATTTGCAAGACGGTAAATCCGGGGGAAAAATGCCGCTTGGAACTGGTATACAGCATGGAAACGACGGAGAAGAAGGCGGCAAGTATCCTGGCGGGACACAGAGCATACCGGAAAAAATTGGAGGAGCTGGCAGGCTTTTCCTCTGAGCTTGCGGCGTTTTTGGCTAAGAGTGCCAATCAATTTGTGTCGAGGCGGGAGTCTACAGACGGCGAGACGATCTTGGCAGGTTTTCCATTTTTTGAGGACTGGGGCCGAGATACCATGATCGCGCTTCCGGGAATCTGCATCAGTACCCGGCAGTATGGGACAGCCAGGGAGATTTTGAGGACCTTTGCGGCCTATGAGAAGGATGGGCTGATGCCGAATCTGTTTCCGGAGGGAGGAGAAGCTCCTCTCTATAATACGGTGGACGCGGCTTTGCTGTTTATTAATTGTGTATACCTGTATTATCAGGCCACAGGAGAAAAGGCTTTCGTAAGAGAGATGTATCCGGTGGCGGAGAGGATTGTGAAAAGCTACCAGCAGGGAACGCATTTTGGAATCCATATGGATGGGGATGGCTTGATTATGGCAGGCCAGGATCTGGACCAGGTGACCTGGATGGATGTAAGAGTCGGAGAAATTCTCCCGACGCCGCGCCATGGCAAGCCGGTGGAGATCAACGCTTACTGGTACAACGCCCTTCGGATTATGGCCTGCTTTTCGGAGATTCTGGGCGAAGAAGGAGCAGAGTACGAAGCTCTGGCCAAGAAGGCTAAGGAGGCTTTCTGCGGCCAGTTCTGGATGGAGGACAGACACTGTCTGAAAGATGTGCTGTCGGGAATAGAGGCGGACTATCAGGTTCGCTGCAATCAAATTTGGGCTGTGTCCATGCCCTTTACAATGTTGGACAGGGAAAAGGAGAGACAGGTGGTTGAAACTGTGTTTGAAAAACTGTATACTCCTTATGGACTGCGGACCTTGGAGAAATCAGACCCACAATTTCATGGAACCTACGGAGGGCCGATGCAGCAGAGGGATATGGCCTACCATCAGGGGACAGTGTGGACTTTCCCGCTGGGGGCATATTACCTTTCCTACCTGAAGGTTCATTCCAATAGTGGGGAGGCGAAGGAGACGGTGAGAGAACAGCTGGAAGTGCTGGCAAGTGCTCTGAGAGAGGGCTGTGTCGGCCAACTGCCGGAAATTTACGACGGGGAAAATCCGACTTCTTCTAAAGGATGTTTCGCACAGGCGTGGAGCGTGGGAGAGTTGCTCCGTGTCTTTGAGAAAATAGAAAGAGGAAACTGAGTTTTGAAAGGAGATTGCTACTATGGAACAGGCGTTAACGCAAATCTTAAAAGAACAGTGCCAAAAGAGCATTCAGGAAGCTTCTGACCAGGAGATCTATGCGGCTTTGCTGTGTATTGTAAAGGATAAAATGAAAGGAATGAAGAGAAATGAGGGCAGTAAAAAGCTGTACTACATTTCCGCGGAGTTCCTGATTGGAAAACTGTTGTCCAATAACTTGATTAATCTGGGAGTATTTGAGGAGACCCGTCAGGTACTGAAAAAATATGGACATGATCTGACAGCAGTAGAAGAGGTGGAGTTAGAGCCCTCCCTTGGAAATGGAGGTCTGGGGCGTCTGGCTGCCTGCTTTTTGGATTCCATCGCCACACTGGGACTGCCTGGCGACGGTGTTGGACTGAATTACCACGACGGACTATTCCGTCAGACTTTTGTGGACCACAAGCAGAAGGAAGAGCCCAACCCTTGGATTACAAAGCAGAGTTGGCTGACCAAGACGGACTGCCATTTTGAGGTTCCGTTTGGGGACTTTACGCTGACTTCCACGATGTACGACATTGATGTTCCTGGATATAAGAATGGCAGCAATCGTCTGCACCTGTTTGACGTGGACACGGTGGATGAGGGAATTATCCAGGATGGAATTGATTTTGACAAGACAGATATCAAAAGAAATCTGACCTTGTTCCTGTATCCAGACGACAGCGATGAGAATGGTCACCTTCTGAGAATTTATCAGCAGTACTTCATGGTCAGCAATGCGGCTCAGCTGATTTTAAAGGAGGCTGAGGAGAGAGGCTGTGATCTATACCGTCTGCACGAACACGTGGTGATTCAGATCAACGATACCCATCCGACGATGGTGATTCCGGAGTTGATTCGTCTGCTGACGCAGAAGAAGGGCTTTAACATGGACACAGCCATTGATGTGGTGAGAAAGACCTGTGCCTATACCAACCATACGATTCTCGCGGAGGCATTGGAGAAATGGCCAGTGTCTTATCTGGAAAAAGTGGTTCCTCAGCTGATGCCGATCATCCGGGAGTTGGATGCAAGGGTGAGAAAAGATTTCCACGATGAGAGAGTCTACATTATCGACCAGTCAGACCGGGTACACATGGCACATATTGATATTCACTATGGATATGCGGTAAATGGCGTGGCCGCCCTGCACACGGAGATACTGAAACAGTCAGAGCTGAAGCCGTTTTACGATCTCTATCCGGAGAAGTTCAACAACAAGACCAACGGCATTACCTTCCGCCGCTGGCTGATGCACTGTAATCCAAAACTGGCGGAGTATTTAAAAGAATTATTGGGTGAGACTTATCTGGAGGATGCTTCTGTTTTGGAAAAACTTTTGGATTATAAAGATGACCAGGAAGTGCTTCAGAATCTGCGGGCAATCAAGAAGGATGCCAAAAAGGAGCTGAAGAGCTATCTGCTTCAGACTCAGGGTGTCGAGATTGATGAAAACTCTGTCTTTGACATTCAGATCAAGCGTCTTCACGAGTACAAGAGACAGCAGATGAATGCGCTGTATGCGATTTATAAATATAAAGAGATCAAGAAGGGCAATCTGCCCAAACGCCCGCTCACGATGATTTTTGGAGCGAAAGCGGCTCCTGCCTATACCATTGCAAAGGATATCATTCACCTGATTCTCTGCTTGCAGGAATTGGTAGAGAAAGACCCGCAGGTGAATAAACACCTTAAAATTTGTGATGGTGGAAAATTATAACGTGACTAAGGCAGAGAAGCTGATACCGGCCTGCGATATCTCAGAGCAGATTTCTCTGGCGTCTAAGGAGGCGTCTGGTACCGGCAACATGAAATTCATGCTCAATGGAGCGGTGACACTGGGAACTGAGGATGGCGCCAATGTGGAGATTCATCAGCTGGTGGGAGATGACAATATCTACATTTTTGGTGAGAAATCAAAGAAGATCATTGAACTGTACGATACTTCCGGTTATTGTTCTGCGGATATCTATGACAGCGATCCGATGATTGAAGAGCTGGTGGATTTCATCATCAGCAAAGAACTAATCCGCATCGG
>ENA-OQCB01000834-OQCB01000834.1-human-gut-metagenome-genome-assembly--contig:-NODE-834-length-13467-cov-2.669865_pt1 | contig 13467 bp, 14 predicted proteins | sample MGYA00242493_ERZ504568 | MGnify/ENA primary metagenome ERZ504568 (study PRJEB26092, sample SAMD00036229) | human gut metagenome | host: Homo sapiens | study: EMG produced TPA metagenomics assembly of...
TGTTCATTCCTTGCTTTCTGGTAGTAGGAGGGGCGGCGATTTTAGGTATCGTAAACAACGAATGGCTGACAAAGGTTACAAAGGGAATTTTTTCATGGTCATTAAACTCCTTTGGTTGGCTGTATCAGGTAGTTGCCATGGTAACCTTAGTGGTTGTGGCATTGCTGGCTTTTTCAAAGACAGGTAATATTCGTTTTGGAGGGAAAGATGCCAAGGCGAAATATTCTTTTGGCTCATGGTTTGCCATGACACTCACCGGAGGTATTGCAACGGGGTTGATTACGTATGGTGTGAATGAGGTTCTGATTTATTTTGGAAATATTTACGGAGAGCTGGATGGATATGGAGTAAAGGCGCTGTCTGATGAGGCGGCACAGTTTGCCATGGGACGCAGCTTTTACAACTGGACCTTTGTTCCTTATGCCATGTATGCACTTTCCGGCGTGGTAATTGCGTATATGTATTTTAACAGAAAGAAAGAGCTTTCTGTTTCCGCATCTTTAATTCCTCTTTTTGGAGAGGGTGTTACAAAAGGCTTTTGGAAAGCATTGATTGATGTATTATCTGTACTTGCCATTGCCCTTGGACTGGCATCATCTCTTGGAGCAGGACTTGCTCTTATCGGAACGGGACTTTCTTCTGCTTACGGCATAAAACAGGGCCCGATTGTGTGGTTTGTTTTAACGGCAATTATTACGGCAACCTTTACCGTTGCATCTGTAACAGGTATTGATAAAGGAATTAAGTGGCTGGCAGGGCTGACCTCTAAGATTTTCTATGTGCTGTTGATTGTATTGTTTTTAATTGGTCCTACACTCTATATTTTGAATATGGCAAATGTGGGCTTAGGATACTGGTTAGACCGTTTCTGGACATGGGGCTTTGACCCGGGAACAGTGGGCGGAGAAGCTCTGGTTACATGGTGGACGATGTATGACTGGGCTATCTGGATTGCTTATGCGCCGCTTATGGGTATCTTCTTTGCCATTATTGCTTACGGAAGAACGGTTCGTCAGTTCTTGGTAATTAACTGGATTTTACCTGCATCTTTTGGCTTTGTATGGTTCTCTGTATGGGGCGGAACTGCTTTGAAATGGCAGACAAGCGGAAAAGCAGATATCATTGCCACCATTCAGGAGGAAGGCGCAGTAGCCGGAATTTGGGAATTTTTAAAGCATGTGCCTTTAGGAGCAATTATTATTCCGGTCATTATTGTGGCTTTGATTGCTGCTTTCTCTACTACGGCTGACACCATGTCCACAACCATTGCCGCTTTATGTACCAAAGGGGCAAAACATGATGAAGAGCCGGCAATCTGGCAGAAAATCGTATGGGGTGTTTCTATTGGTTTAATTGCATGTATTATGGTTGCTTTCGGAGGCGGCGAGCAAGGTGTAGACGGTGTAAAATATCTGGCTGCCTGCGGTGGTTTTGTGGTTCTTACTATTTTTATTTTGCAGGTTGTTTCTGCAATAAAACTGTTTTTCTTAGATAAGGAAACAAAGAAGGATATAATGTAGCAGGAGGTTCCAAATGGAGAACAGCAAAAATATAAAAAAGGTGGAGCTGGGTAATCCCATTCATCTGGAGGAATTTGTAGCAGTTGCACGATATGGGGCAGAGGTTGTTTTTTCTGAAGAATATTGTCGGCGTGTAAAGAAAAGCCGTACCTTAGTGGAAAAATGGGTAGAAGAGGAAAGAGTCATGTATGGCGTTACCACAGGCTTTGGCGCTCTTTGCACAAAAGCAATCGGAAAAGAGGAAACAGCACAGTTACAGGAAAATATTATTTTGACACATGCCGTTTCCGTGGGCGAACCGTTGAGAGAAGAAGGAGTTCGTGGCATTATGCTTATGGTTTTGCAGAATTTGGGACGTGGAAACAGCGGTGTGCGTCTGGAAATTCTGGAAATGTACAGAGAGTTTCTGAACAAAGGAATTACTCCGAAGGTACCGGAAGCAGGAAGTGTCGGATATCTGGCGTTAGAGGCGCATACAGCTCTGGTATTATTGGGCAAAGGAGAGGCATGGTATCAGGGAGAATTGCTTTTGGGAGAAGAAGCTTTAAAAAGGGTAGGCATGAAGCCTATGGAATTAAGTTCAAAGGAAGGTCTGGCTCTTGTTTCCGGAACAACATCTCCCACAGCCCTTGGAGCGCTGGCTTTATATGATATGTTACAGGCAGCCAAAACAGCGGATGTTATCGGCGCTTTGACAGTGGAGACCTTAAAGGGTGTGATGAATGCTTTTGACGAAAGAGTGATGAAGGTACGTCCTCATGGGGAACAGGCGAAGGTGGCAGAGAATATCAGAAAAATCCTGAAAAATTCTAAAGTAATAAAGAAATATCAGGGAAGCCGTGTGCAGGATGCCTTATCTTTAAGATGTATGCCTCAGCTTCACGGCGCATCCAGAAAAACCTTAGAGGATGCAAGGAGAACACTGGAAATTGAAATGAATTCCTGCTGTGACAATCCGATTATCTGGAGCGAACCGGGAGAGGAGGATGTAATTTCAGCCTGTAATGCGGACTCCTCTTATGTGGGGCTGGAGATGGACAGCGCCAGTATTGCAGCCTGTACCTTGGGGAAAATGTCTGAACGGAGAAATAATCGAATTATTGATGAAAATCTCTCCGGATATCCGTGGTTCTGTATCAGCCAGCCGGGATTGAATTCAGGACTTATGATACCGCAGTATACACAGGCAGGACTGCTTAATGAAATGAGAGTTTTATGTTCACCTGCAACCATTGATAATACCCCTACCTGCGGTAATCAGGAGGACTATGTTGCCATGGGATATTTTGCTTGCAGAAAAGCGGCAACAGTGGCAGAAAAGCTGGAATACATTCTTGCCATAGAGCTTTTATCCGATTATGAAGCGCAGCAATTTTCAGGATAAGGACGTGGAAGTAAGCTCTGTGTCAAAAGCCGTGTATAGCGAATTAAAAATGACAGTTCCTGTTATGGAAAAAGACATGATTTTGCATCCGCATATTGAGCATATCAGAAAGCTTATTCATTCCGGCAGGATTTTAGAAATTGCAGAAAGTATAGTGGGAAGTTTGAAATAAAATAACATAGAAAGCATCATTGATATTTGGTATAATAGGAAATATCAGTGGTGCTTTTTGTTTCATGCTCTGCAAGGATAGCGCTGTGGCGAAGGAGGTAATTTTGTGGGATATAAGCAGGCTTTAAAAGAAAATCAAACAGAGACCTTCAATGCCGTGATTACAGATATAGGAGAAAATGGCAGTTCTATGCAGGTGGAAGGACTGGAAACCAATGATATCAACAGCCGAGGAGCATTTATTTTTCAGTAGAAGACGATACAAAACTGGAATGGCATCATGCTCCTATAAAGCTTTCGGAATTTGACGTGGGAGATTGTGTTGCCGTAACCTACACAGGAAGTATTATGGAAAGTTATCCCGGACAAATTGAAAAGGTAACAAAGCTTCAGCTTTTAGATGATGAGAAATAAAGAAAGAGAGTGAGTATAAAATGGGAAAAATTAAAAGGAAGAAATCTGGTCCATACCCAACTGTATGGGGTATTTTCGTATTCTGCTGATACCGTTTTTTTGCGTAATTTATTTGAATGCAGACAGTGTGAAGGATTATTATCTTGCAGCAGGGCTTGTATTGGTGTCTACAATTACTGATTTATTTGACGGAAAAGTAGCCCGAAAATTTAATATGGTAACAGAGCTTGGAAAATTCGTAGACCCCTTTGCTGATAAGCTTACGCATGGGGCAGTAGCATTATGCCTGTGTACCAGATATAAGCGTATGATTTGGCTGGTGGCGCTTATGGCAATTAAGGAAGGTTTTATGGCAGTTATGGGGCTGATAAATCTGCGCCACGGAAAGAAATTAGACGGAGCAAAATGGTATGGAAAAATATGTACGGCTACTTTGTTTGTAGTTTTAGGCGTGCTGGTTTTCATGCCAAAAATTTCAGGGAGAATTGCAGATGTGCTGATTTTAGGTGAAATGGTAATTATGGCGATTGTGCTGGTTTTATATGCCTTTGAATTTCGGAAAATGGCAAAATAATTTTAAAAGAATTCGTTCTTGCATCTTTGGCAAAAAAGAACTATAATTGTCTATTTATAAGCAATACTTTTAGGAAGGAATAGTGGAAATATGAGTGTCTATGCGATTTATTTTAGTCCAACAAGAAGTACAGGAAAAAATTGTAAAATTATTAGCCAAGGAATTTGGTACATACGGGGAAATTGATTTAAGTAAACAGAATTCAGGGGAAAATGTAAGAGCCTTTAAAGAGGAGGACATCTGTATTTTCGGTGTGCCTTCCTACGGCGGACGAGTACCTGCGCCGGCGCTGGAACGTATGAAAAAATGAAGGGGAATAAAGCAAAAGCTGTTTTAGTTGCCGTATACGGAAATCGTGCTTATGAAGATACATTGCTGGAATTAAAGGAACAGGTAGATTTATGCGGATTTCATGTGACAGCAGCCGTGTCAGCAGTAGCAGAACATTCGATTATGCACCAGTTGCAAGAAAAGACCGGATGCAAAGGATAAAAAAGAATTAAAAGCATTTGCTGAAAAAATTGCTCATAAGATAAAATCCGGTGATGAGAAAGAAATTTCCGTACCGGGAAACAAACCTTACCGTAAATATAATGGTGTTCCGTTAAAACCAAAAGCAGGGAAAGACTGTAAAGGCTGCGGCTTATGCGCACAGGTCTGTCCGGTGGGAGCAATACCGGCTGAGTCACCGAAAAAAACAGATAAAAGCAAATGTATTTCCTGTATGAGATGTATACAGGTTTGCCCGAAAAAAGCAAGAAAAGTGAATAAGCTGAAATTAAAAATTGCGTCTATGAAGATGAAAAAAGCTTGTGAAGACAGAAAGAAGAACGAATTGTTTCTTTAAGATTTGTAAAAATACAGCAGGATAAAGGAGAAGAGCCTTTTGTCCTGCTGTGTTTTTTTATTTCATAGGAGATTGCGCAACAGCGCAATCTTTTATAATATAGTTTCTAAAATGTGCAACAGTAAAGGAAGATTTGCTGAAAACAGACTTCCGCAAGTGGAAAACTTTGAAAAATGAATAGGAGTCTCTTTTTTATAGGCATAAAATGTACTTACATTGTTATCGATTTCAGGCGCTTCATCTGTGGGAGGATAAGACTCTATTGTAACGTTTATATTTGTAGGAGGTTCATCCTCAGAATGGTATTCAATATCTGGCTCTGTGGAATTATCAGACTCCTCCTCCATCAGTTCTTTTTCTAAATCTTCATAATAGGTAGACTCCGGTTTGTCGGCATTAAGTTCGTCAGGTGACATCAGAAAACCATTTTCATCGTATTCAGGACCAACGTAGTCTTCGGCTTGTACAATAAGACAGGAACTCATGCACAGAGATATTAACATCAGAAAACCTATCATTTTTCTTTTCTTCATAAAAACCTTCCCTCCGTTATTAAGACAGTAACATTCATGGTGACAAAAATTTTTGTTTTATAAACTCATTATATCCTATATAGAGGGATATATCAAATTGTTTCGTCATTTCCAAATAGAAAAGTCAAAAATAATCTTGTCAAAAGCAGTCTAATATGTTATTTTATTAAAGTATGTCAATAATTTAACAATAAAAACAGTGGAGGAAGACAGAGTATGTGGAAAAAAGAAGCAGAATAAATTCCCCGGCGGAATTCATCCCACAGATGGTTATGACAAGGCAATGACCATGGACCTGCCTGTCCATGAATATTGGCCTGAGACAGTTACGATTTTGTCAGAGCAGTCCTTTGGCGGAAAATGTCAGTTGTTAGTCAAGCCACAAGATAAAGTAGTAGCAGGACAGCAAATCGGAATTCCTGAGGCATTTATGGCAGCTCCTTTACATGCAAGTGTAAGCGGAGAGGTTCTCCGAGTAGAAGAAGTAAACAATCAGGGAAGAAATATTCTGGCGTGTATTATTAAAAGAGGGGATACCTCAAAACAGGATGCGCAGGAATATGAAAGCAAGCTGGTAGATATTGAGAATTTTACACAAGAAGAAATTATTGCGGGAATTCGTGACGGCGGTCTTACAGGAATGGGCGGCGCAGGATTTCCAACACATAAGAAATACGAAACAGATGAAAAAAATTGATGCGCTGCTGATTAATGCAGCAGAATGTGAGCCATTTTTAACATGTGATTATCGTTTGATGCTGGAATACAGCTATGCAGTAGCAAATGGTATTCGCCTTCTGTTAAAGGCTTCCGGCGCTCCAAAAGCGTATCTTTGCATGGAAGACAATAAACCGGAGGCGGCAAAAGTTCTTGGTAAAATTTTAGAAAATACAAAAGATATAGAAGTAAAGGTATTGCCGACACAGTATCCTCAAGGTGGAGAGCGTCAGCTCATTCAGGCTGTTCTGGGCAGAGAAGTGCCAATGGGAGGACTTCCGGCAGAGGCTGGCGCTATTGTTTCCAATGTAGGAACAGCCAAAGCGACAGCAGATATGCTCCTTGGAAAGACACCTCTTATCAGAAGGATTGTAACAGTAACAGGCTGTGTAAAAAATCCGGGGAACTATTTGGTTCCAATCGGAACTTCAGCAAAAGAACTGGTAGAGCTTTGCGGAGGAGTGACAGTAAAGAATAACAGAGTCATTGCAGGCGGACCGATGACAGGTCCTTGTGTAGCTTCTGATTGGAATGGAGAAAGTGAACTTTTCTATGTGACAAAGAACACTTCCGGAATTTTAGTTCTTCCGGACAGTCAGTATGAGGAACAGCCATGTATTCGCTGTGCAGGCTGTGAAAGTGTGTGTCCGGCGGGATTAGTTCCTTATCAGATTGAATTTGCATATTTAGAAGAAGATTATGATTTGTGTGAGAGCTTATACGCCAGTGAGTGTATTGCCTGTGGCTGCTGCTCTTATATCTGTCCTGCCAAGAGAGAACTGTCCGTAAGAACAAGAATGGCAAGAGATATGGTGAAACAGAGAATGAGAGAAAGGGCGGTGAAAAAATAATGAGTCAGACAAGAGTAATTAACGGACCGCATCTTCGTACTCCAAGAACAACCAGAAACGTTATGATGCACGTAACAATTTCCTTAATTCCGGCGCTTTTGGGAGCAATTTATTATTTTGGAATTCAGGCATTATATTTGTCAGGCCTTTCTGTTGCAGTATGTGTGCTGACAGAATATATATGGCAGAAAATTACAAAGAAACAGGTGACAGCAGGTGATTTCAGCGCCGTGGTTACAGGTCTTTTATTAGCCTTTAACATGCCGGTTACCGTTCCGGTGTGGGCACTTGTTGCAGCAGACGTATTCAGTATTTTAGTTGTAAAACAGATGTTTGGCGGAATTGGAAATAACTTTGTAAATCCTGCTCTTATGGGAAGACTTTTAGTTATGGTAGCATGGCCGGCAGCTGTTATGCAGTATGTAGTACCGAGAACTGTTTCCGTAGATGCTGTTTCAGCGGCAACCATTCTGGGAACAGCAAAAAGCGGTGCCGAAACAGGTTACAGCTATCTTCAGATGTTCTTGGGCGAGATGCCGGGAGCAATGGGAGAAACCAGCAAATTATTGCTTTTAATCGGTTTTGCTTATATGTGTTACAAAAAAATTGTAAATGCAGAAGCAGCAGTTACTTATATTGGAACAGTTACAATTTTAACTTTTATCTTCGGTCCGGATGGGCTGTTTACCGGTGATATTTTATTAAATCTTTTCGGAGGCGGTCTGATTATGGGCGGTTGTTATATGCTGACAGATTATGCCTTTGCATCCAGAAAAGGTAAGCTGATTTATGCGGCTGTGGCAGGTATTATTACTGCGGCAATTCGAATTTTCAGCGTTTATCCGGAAGGAATTTGTTTCGGTATTTTAACCGCAAACTGTATGGCAGGTATGTTGTCTGTACTTTACAAAAAGCATGTGTATGGAATGAAGAAAAAAGAAGCGTAGTGGAGGAAAAACATGAAGAATAAAAACGTAAGAGGGATTATTGCATTAGCAGTTGTTACAGCACTTTCTTTCGGAGTAATTATGGGCTCTAAGGCTCTTGCAAAAGATATGGGAACAGGTGCTTCTAATACAGCAGAAGAACAGGTAAAAGAAGAAATTGATACCAAAGGTGCAGAAGGTATTGAAAAAGCAGTTAAGACAGAGAATGGTTACATGGTAACTGCAAAGGTAAAAGGATATGGCGGAGATATTGTGATGAATGTATCCTTTGATGCAGAAAAGAAAAAAGTAACAAAAGTAGAAGTAACAGAACAAAAGGAAACAGAAGGTCTTGGAGCAAAAGTTGCAGACGCAGAATTCCTCAGTCAGTTTGAAGGTGTGGAAGCTCCTGTATTTTTACCGGGCATGAGCCTTGAAAAAGAAGAAAAAGTATCTGATGAAGAACTTTTAAAAGAATTAAAAGACGGAACTTATGAGGCAAAAGCAGATGCTCCGGACAATAACGGGTTTACAGATGTAGTAACAGTAACTGTAAAAGACGGAAAAATTGCAGAAGTAAACTGGGAAGCAGTAGGAGCAGATGGAAGTACAAAGAGTGTACTGTCTGAAAACGGAGAATATGTAATGACAGAAGACGGACTTACATGGAAAGAACAGGCAGAGGCTCTGGCAAGCGCTCTTATTGAAAACCAGTCCTTAGACTTCCTTCAGGTAAACGAGCAGGGAAAAACAGATGCGGTTTCAGGCGTAAGTATTTCTGTGGGCGGATTTATTAGTCTTGCAGAAAAATGTATGAATGAAGCGGCAGGCGTTGAAGAAAAAGAAGAAGTACCTGCAAACGGAACACAGGTAGATGCTGTATCAGGAGCAACGATTTCTTCTACGGCAGTAGTAACAGGTATCAACACAGCATTTGAATTTTTACAGGCAGTAAAATAAGAAAACGGAGGATATAACATGAAATTAAGATATCCGGCAGAAGCCTTTGCTTTTGGGATTGTATTATTTTCAGCAGGAATGAAGGAAGCCTTTGCGGCAGGTATTCTTGTGATTTTGTCCGTAGTATTTGCTGAATTTCTGAAAAACCTTTTACAGGCTTTTGTACCTGACTGGAGTTTGAAGCTCTGCGTATTTATTGGAACAGGGGCAGTAAGTGCATCTGCATTTTTGCTGGCATTTTCTTATCTGGGAACTTCAGTAAGCACAGGACTTTGGATTATGACTGTTCTTCTGGGACTTTTTGCAGCAAAGCATGTATTGGCTGACAATATAGAGGCAGAGTACGGAGAACTTTTCTGGGAATGTGCCATTGCATGGGGATTTTGGATACTTTTAAGCATTGCCAGAGAATTCTTTGGTTCAGGAATGATTTTCGACAATATGATTTTAGAAACCGAAATGCAGTCTAAAGTATTTTTAGAAACAATTTTCGGATTTTTAACAGCCGGTATGGCGCTTGCCTTTACCAACGGAATTATCAAGAAAAAGATTACAAATACACACAGCTTGCTGTTAGTTATTCCATTGGCAATGTTTATCAGACCATTTGATATGGAAAGCTTCGGAGAAATTGTGGGATTAGTATGGACTATTCTTGTTCCGATTATTTTATTCATCTCTGTAAAGAAAACATTGAAATTTGCAAGAACAGGAAAAGCGTTCCGTGGATTACCGGTGGAAATGCTTGCTATGGGATTTATTTATATGATTTTGAGTATATATTAAATGAGGACTGTCGTCTTTGCAGTTGAAAAACTGCGGGACGGCAGTTTTCTATATTGATTGTCAAGCATGCAGAGTTAGAAATAAGATTAGAAAAAATAACTGTATTATATAATTAGAATTTTTTAAGGAGGTAAATTATGATGGTATCAAAATCTGAAAATATAGCAATGATGTCTGAAAGCGAGTATAAAAAAATGATACAGGACGAGAAAAATGTAGAGTATCTTGCAATGCTTGACACATCGATAGCAGAAGCTGAAAAAGGGGGGAAGTCGTGGTAAAGAGTATCGAAGAATTGGAAACATACGAATAAATGAATATTATGTCTACACCAGATACAAGAGACATTTGATTTAGAATGAAATTATTCATCTTTGACACTGTAAAATCTGCATGTTATAATTTTTTTATAGAATTCCTCTGGGAAATGGAGGAAGAATATGCAGAATTACCCCGATAGTTACGTGATTTTTATCTGTGATTTTGACCCCTTTTGGTGAAAGAAAATATCGTTATACTTTTCAGATGCAGTGCAAAGAAAGCAATCAAACACCATTGGAAGATGGAAGAAGAATTGTATTTTTAAGTACTTGCGGAGAGAATGAGGATGAAATTTCCAAGGAACTGTTGGCTTTTTTTGGAAATTTGTAAAAGCAGATTTAAAAGAAAGTCAGCGAGATGGAGGAACGCTTTATGACTTAGAGGAAATGTAAAAGATGAGCGAAAAGAAGGATTAAAAGAGGGAACAGTAAAAGCTCAGAAAAGAATTGTATCGAAAATGTTATCTAAGGGGCTAAGTGATGAGGAAATCATGGAGCTTTGCGATATTTCTTTGGAAGAATTAGAAAATCTCAAAAATCATAGATAAAAACAACAAATCAAAAATTCTAATATCAAATCTGTTTTGTATCTATTATTTATAAGTCATATCTATTAGTAACCTTTCAGACGAAGTTTAAAAAATCAGAGGAATTCTATGATTGAAATGAGAATTGGGAAATATTCTTTTTAGGAGGCGGAAGATGAAACTAAAAATGTATTGATTGTTGTAAAGGACATAGAAAGATCAAAAAAGTTTTATAGAGATTTATTTGGACTTGAGGTTGTTCTGGACAGTGGGGAAAATGTAATCTTAACAGAAGGACTGGTTCTTCAAGAGGAAGGTCTTTGGAAAGAAACAATACACAGAGAGTTGTACTCGAAGCATAATAAAACAGAGCTTTATTTTACAGAAAGAGATATGGAATATTTTTAGAAAAACTTCAATCTTATGAAGATGTTATAGAATATGTGACGCCTTTGACAAGAAATTCATGGGGAAGACAAGTTGTGCGATTTTATGATTTGGACGGTAATCTTATTGAGGTTGCCGGTGAAGGGTAAGGAGAAGTGATAGTGATGAAATTAGATACCATGCACCATATTGCAATTATCGGTAGTGACTATGAAAAGTCTAAAAAATTTTATGTGGATATTCTGGGGTTTGAAGTTATTCGGGAAAATTACAGGGAAGACCGGAAAGATTATAAAATTGACCTTCGTCAAGGAAATATAGAAATCGAGTTGTTTATTATTCCGGGATGTCCTAAGAGATTAAGTTATCCTGAGGCAAATGGTTTGCGCCATCTGGCATTTAAAGTAGAGTCGGTAGAAGAAATGGCAAAAGAGCTGGAAAAGTTGGGAGTAGAGGTAGAGCCAATTCGAATAGATGAATTTACAGGAGAGCAAATGACGTTCTTCTTTGATCCGGATGGATTGCCTTTAGAATTACATGGATAAAGGAGGAAGCAAAATGGATAAAAAGAAAAATCAGGAAAAAGGACATTGATTTTGGTAGGAATATCAGTGATTTGTATTGTCGTGGGAGCATTAAGTTGGGGATATTATAAGAAAGTCACAGAGTTTAAAACTTCAAAATGTGATTTTGTACCACCATCTTCTTTTGACGCAGTAGTACAGAAGATTGATATAGAAAACAGCCAAATGGAGGTCATCATAGAAGAAGATACAGCAACACAGGAAGGGACAGAACCCCAAAGTGTAATGTTGGATTGTGAAAAGGTAGATTATAAATTGTATAATACAGAGCAGGGGGACAGGATTGAGTTTTCCTGTAAAGAAGAAAATCTGGATGATGATAGGGTGGAAATATCTAATTTCAGCAGAAAAGAGTGAAAATCCCGTGCTTGACATATTTCTTCTAATTATGTACTATAAGAGTATATAACTGCATAGTCTAAGTGGTCGTTGAGCCCTAGGTTCAAGGTTAAAAGGGAAACCGGTGAAATTCCGGTACAGTCACCTCTGCTGTGAAGCGGACGAGGAAATAGAAGCCATTGAATAGCAATTTGAGAAGGCATTTCCAAGGATGAAGCAAAGTCAGAACACCTGCCATGTATATAGAGTATTTCCGGGCTGAGGAGATTTTTTTGCGTACAGCAATATGCAGTGATAAAATTCATATTGAATGATTGATTGAGAAGGTTCTTTTGCCGATATGGGAAAAGAACCTTTTTTATTTCATAGGAAATTGCGTCCTATGAAATAAAACTGCTCCGCAAGGATGCGCACTGCGGCGGACAGGTATCATGTTGCTGAAGCAACCCGCCGCAGGCGGAGAATTCTGCAAAGCAGAATTCCTTTTCATAGGAAATTTCTGTATATGACACAGAATGAACAATTAAAGGAGATTGGAAATGAAAAGAAAGAATTTAAAAATAACAGTTTCTGCGATAGCGGTTATGTTAGCCATTCAGTCACCGCTGTCGGTATTAGGAGCAGAAACGTATGAGGTTTTGCAGGAGGAACTGCTGTCAGGAACAGCAGATGCTGGTGCAGAGGAGGAATTCCTTACAGGAACGGCAGATGAGACAGAATGTGCAGAGAAAATGGTTGTCTCCGATGCGCAGAAACAGGATGGAATAACAATTTATCAGCCGGCATTTGAAGGTTTAAATAAAGCTGAAAATTATTTGCAGACAGCAGTTACCAATCCCATTGTGGACTCTATTGGAGGTGAATGGGCTGTAATTGCAATGGCGAGAAACGGAAATTTGAATAATTCGGCAAAGAATAATTATTTGCAGAATATTTATCAAAAGCTGAGAGAAACGGGCGGAGTCCTTCATACAACAAAATATACAGAATATTCCAGAGTAACCCTTGCGCTTACTTCTATGGGAATAAATCCCACATCCGTAGAGGGGTATAATCTGTTTCAGCCTTTAGCAAATATGAAAAAGGTAAACAGACAGGGAATTAACGGTACAATTTTTGCATTGATTGCTTTTGACTCTAATCAATATGAAATCCCAAAGCTGGAAGGTTTAGGTACACAGACAACCAGAGAAGATCTTATCCAGACAATTTTGTTATCAGAAATTTCAGGAGGAGGCTGGGCGCTAATGGGAAATCAGCCGGATCCGGATATAACAGCAATGGCATTGCAGGCATTAGCTCCTTATACACAGCAGCAGGAAGTCAAAGAGGCAGTGGACAGAGGAATTGAAATGCTGGCACAGCTTCAGGATGAAGAAGGCGGTTATATCAGCAATGCAGGATATGACAGTGCGAAAAATTTGGAAAGCACGGCACAGGTAGTCATTGCCCTTTCAGCTATTGATGTGTCCTTGCTAAATTCTGAAAAATTTATGAAAAACGGAAAGACATTATTAGATGAGATGCTGCGTTTTCAGGTTTCAGACGGTTCATTTTGTCATGTGATTGACGGTGGCTCTAATCAAATGGCAACAGAGCAGGGAGCTTTAGCTTTAGCAGCATGGTA
>ENA-OQCB01000836-OQCB01000836.1-human-gut-metagenome-genome-assembly--contig:-NODE-836-length-13460-cov-3.085427_pt1 | contig 13460 bp, 12 predicted proteins | sample MGYA00242493_ERZ504568 | MGnify/ENA primary metagenome ERZ504568 (study PRJEB26092, sample SAMD00036229) | human gut metagenome | host: Homo sapiens | study: EMG produced TPA metagenomics assembly of...
TGGGCTTCGTCCTTGCCGCTGCAGGTTCTGCTGTGGGTCTTGGCAATCTTTGGCGATTTCCCTATCTTGCTGCAAAATACGGAGGAGGTATCTTCCTGCTAGTATATTTAATCCTTGCGGTAACTCTTGGCTTCACTCTTATGATAACAGAAATTGCCATTGGACGTAAAACAGGATTAAGTGCTGTCGGCGCTTTTAAAGCCCTTGATAAACGTTTTAAATTTGTAGGTTATCTGGCGTGTATCGTTCCTTTTGTTATTACACCTTATTACTGCGTAATCGGCGGTTGGGTTATTAAATATTTTGTAACCTTTCTGACAGGTGATGTTGCTGCTGCTGCCGGTGACGAGTATTTTAACGGTTTTATCAGCCAGGCAGGTTCTCCTGTATTCTGGTTTGCATTATACGTTATCATTACTGCTGTTGTAGTTATTTTCGGCGTAGAAAAGGAATTGAAAAGGCAAGCCGTATTATGATGCCACTTTTAATCGTACTGATTATAGGCGTTTCCGTCTTTTGTATCACACGCCCCGGCGCTATGGAGGGTGTGAAATATTATCTGCTTCCTGACTTTTCTAAATTCTCCGCTACTACGGTACTTGCAGCTATGGGACAGTTATTCTATTCCATGTCCCTTGCAATGGGAATTATGATTACCTACGGTTCTTATATGAAGAAGGACTGCAATCTGGAAAAATCTGTAAGACAGATTGAAATCTTCGATACTGCGATTGCTTTTCTGGCAGGTTTGATGATTATTCCTTCTGTTTTTGTATTTTCAGGCGGTGACGAAGCAGCACTGGGCAAAGGACCTTCCTTAATGTTTGTTACACTTCCTAAGGTTTTTGAAGATATGACTCTGGGCGGTGTAATCGGAACTGTGTTCTTCCTTCTGGTATTATTTGCAGCTTTGACATCTTCTATCTCTCTTTTAGAAACAAACGTTTCTATTATAAGAGATAAACTTGGATGGAGCAGAAAAAAAAGCAACAATCTCTGTTGCCATTTATGTGCTGGTATTAGGCGCTATTGTTTCCTTAGGCTTCGGACCTTTAAGCTTTATCAAGATTATCGGTCTTGGTCTTCTGGATTTCTTTGATTTCCTGAGCAACAGTGTATTGATGCCAATCGTTGCAATCCTGACCTGTATCTGTATCGGACACTTTATTGGTTCTAAAGTAGTTTCTGATGAGGTAGAGTTAAACGGAGCATTTAAGTTTAAGAAGTTCTATAACATTATGCTGAAATGGATTGCTCCTATTTGCTTAATTCTGATCTTGGTATTTGCTGTATCAGAAGCAATGGGATGGATTACCGTTTAATAAAAAATGTTTTTTAAATAGGACAGTCGCTTCACGATTATTCAATCGTAAAGCGACTGTCCTATTTTTTATCTTCCCACTGTATAATTTTTCAAAAACTCATAAATCTCCTCTTCGGTAGGCGGACATCCTTTCACATAATTTTGAAATCCTCTCGTGCAGTTCCCTACTCCCAGTTTTCCTGCTTTTCCGTGATATCCCTGTCCGATGCAGATTTTCTCCGTCAAATTTTGCAAAAGTCCTTCTTCCTTCAACCGCCAAAGAGCCGGCAAAAGATAACCGTAACAAGCACTGCAAGACTCCACTTCCTCTACTGCATCACAAACCTCCACTACTTTTCTCTCGTTCGGAATATATTCTCCCTGTTTCGGTGTATTCAACTCACGAAGCTGCACATTTTCCCAGCATGCGTCCCCTGCCCCTAATGCTTCCGCCATTTTTATATACGGTACTTCCTCCACCTCATACCCCATAAAATGACATACATAAGCATCACAAAGCACCGGATCTGTCGCAGCCAGAATACGGTTTAACTCCACCGGATTTCCCCCGTCTTCAAAATCCCAATCTCCGCAAATACTGTCAACCACTGTAAAATCCGGTGCAATTTCTGCTGCCAGATAAGCAATGGGTTCATGAAGTCCCATAGCATGAAAGTGCCTTTTTTCGCAGTTCGGTATCAATCCCTTTAAGTTTTTCAGTGCACAGGTAATTTTTGTCTGACAATGCCCTTTCATAACCGGCACATTAATCAAAAAGTCTAAGCTTTTTACTTCGTCGCAGATTTTCAATTCCATTCCCTGACAGGAATATGTTTGATACGTATCTTTTTGTAAATCTATAAAAGGCACATGGTATCGCTCCGAAAGTTCATAATATCCGCAGACCTCCGCTGCTTCTGCTGTTTTATCTCCTACCCATGAGCTTTCCAACATTACCAGATTAGAAAAACCTCTTTCCTGCAAATATTCAATAATTCCCGCCACAATTTCACTGTGGGTAGTTGCTCCATAAGAAGCCTCAGAAGGTGCTACCAAATTTGGTTTTATTCCTATTTTACACTCTTTGCTTAAAATTCGGCCTTCTAAATCCGCTTCCTGTAAAAGAGTTTTTGTCATTTGTTTATATTCTGTTCCGTAAATCGCCAGAATTTCCTGCTTTTCCACTTAATTACTTTCCTCCTGTTTCAAGCGTTAAATATCGGTGCCAAAGAACTTTGACTCCAACATCTTTTTATAGAATAGTATTAAGTCCGATAGAAAGTCAATATTTTCCTCTATAAATCATCTAAAAGAGCCGTACTTTTTGCATAAGCGGTACTTTTCGCTTCAAAAAAGTCTGTCTTTACCATATTTGCATTGGAATAATAACTCACCCATTTCATACTCTCCGGCTCTTTTTCATATCCCGGATACACTACGTCAAAGCCCAAGCCTGTAAAGCGTAAATTACCCAGATATTTTATATATTCTGTAATCATTTCTTTTGAAATTCCGGGGATATCGTCTCCCAAAACATAGTGCCCCCACGCAATCTCCTGCTCCACACCCTCCATCAGCATTTCCTTTAAAGCTTGTATATTTTCTTTCGTAAAAAGCTCCGGTTCTTCCTCTTTTAACTGCAAAATCATATTTCGAAACAGCCACAAATGAGTATTTTCATCTCTGTTAATATAACGAATTTCTTGCGCAGAGCCGGGCATTTTCCCATTTCTACTTAAATTATAGAAGAACATAAAACCACTGTAAAAGTAAATTCCTTCTAAAATATAGTTTGCCATCATGACTTTCAGCAGTGTAAAGCTGTCTTTTTTCATTTGAAATTCATTATATAATTCGCCGATAAAGGTATTTCTCTTTAACAGCCTTTCATCTGTTTTCCACTGATACAAAATCTCATTACGCTTTTCCGGACTGCAAATTGTATCCAACATATAGCTATAACTTTGGCTGTGCACACATTCTTGAAAGGTCTGAATGGAAAGGCATAAGTTTATTTCATTTGCCGTAATATATTCTCCGATACAAGGCAAATTTGCAGACTGAATGGAGTCTAAAAACACCAGAAAGCTCAAAATTTTATCGTAAGCCTGACGCTCTTTTCCTAAAAGCTCCCCATAGTCTTTTCTGTCCTGAGAAAGATTGATTTCCTCCGGTATCCAGAAATTATTCATTGCCTGACGATACCAGTCCTTCACCCATCCATACCGCATGTTGTTGAAATCATTTAAGTTCGTAGTATTTCCGCCAATCATCCTACGAAAACGCACATCTGTGTCTCCACTTGGATTAAACAGCGGTTTTTTCTTTAATTCTGTCATCTCGTTCTCCTTCTTCCTATGAAGCACAGCTTTCACATTCCTCCACTTCAAGGGATTTACTTCTCACATAATAAATCGTTTTTACTCCTGCTTCCCATGCCTCTACATACAGGTGAAAAAGCTGTCGCAGCGTATAATTGTTGGTAATATATAAGTTTAAGCTCTGTGCCTGATCAATATGTCTCTGTCTGACACCGCAGGCTTTTACACTGAAACTCTGGTCAATATTATGCGCATTCCGGTAGTAATAATAAGTATCCAAAGACAAATCCGGAGCTACTCTCGGCAGCATGCTTCCCTTCTTTTCTTCCATGAAAAACTTCTTCATAACAGGGTCCAGCCCTGCCGTAGTTCCTGCCAGAATACTGGTACTACTGGTAGGCGCTGCTGCTAAAAGATAACCGTTTCGCATACCTGTATTTCTTACTTTATACTCTAATTCTTTCCATTCTTTTGACACGTAATTTCGCTTTTCAAAATATGCGCCAGTATGCCAGTCACTGCCTTCAAAAAATTGATAAGTACCTTTCTCTTCTGCCAAATCCGCACTTGCCAAAACAGTAAAATAATTTATCATTTCAAACAATTCATCTGCAAATTTTAAGTGCTCCTCACTTTCCCAAAGAATGTTTTTCTTTGCCAAAAGATGATGATATCCGCTTACTCCAAGACCAATTCCTCTGTACTTTTGATTGGTAATTTGTGCATAGGGAACAGGATAAAAATTCAAATCTATCACATTATCAAGGGCTCTTACCGCTGTCCCGACAATATCTTTCATGTATTTTTTATCTTCTACGGAAAGATGCCCAAGAGAAAGACTCGCCAGATTACATACCACAAAATCACCCGGTTTTGTGGTTGTAACCACTACGGTTTCACCGTCTTTTGTTTTAATTTCAGTGGAAATACTTTCTGTTTCCTGCATATTCTGGGCAATCTCTGTGCACAGATTAGAACAATAAATCATTCCCTTATGCCCATTGGGGTTGGCACGATTTACCGTATCTCTGTTAAAGGTAAAAGGTGTTCCCGTTTCTGCTGCTGATTTTAAAACCATACGTACAATTTCTTTTATGGTAATGCTGCGTTTTTTAATTCGTTCATCTTCTATACACTGTCTGTACTTTTCTTCCCATTCTTCTCCGTAGCAATCTTCCAAACGCCATCCCTTCACCATAAAAATTTCATGAGGACACATTAAATACCACTTCTGTTCCAAATCCTCCTTTGCCATTTTCCAAAACAAATCAGGATAGCACACTGCCGGAAAAATGTCATGAGCCTTCATTCTGTCATCTCCGTTATTGGTACGAAGCTGTAAAAATTCAGGTAAATCTCTATGCCATACATCTAAATATACCGCAGCCGCCCCTTGTCGTACCCCCAGCTGGTCCACAGCTACGGCAGTATCATTGACAAGACGTATCCAGCGGATAACGCCTCCCGCCGCTCCTTCAAAGCCTCGTATGGTACTTCCTGTTGCTCTCACCTTTCCGAAATACATTCCCATACCGCCACCGAACTTACTGACTTTTGCAAAATTATCAATGCTTCTGTAAATCCCCTCTAAGCTATCGGGTACTACATCAATAAAGCAGCTGGAAAGCTGATGGTATGGCTTTCTTGCATTTGACAAGGTAGGTGTAGCCATGGTCACTTCCTGCTTACTGAGCATGTCATAAAACTTCTTCACCCACTTCATTTTATCCTTCATTTCCTTCATTGCCAGATGAAGGGCAATTCCCATGTACATTTCCTGCGGTGTTTCCAGTTTAATATGGTCATGGGTCTGAATAACATAACGATTTAAGAGCAAATCCAGTCCCGAATAATTAAATAGGTTATTGCGTTCTGGCTTCATATAACTTTCTGCTTCCAGAATTTCCTCTTCCGAATAATTTTCTAAAATATAACTCCCATATAATCCCTCTTTTGTAAGATACTGGATTTTCTCGTAGAAACTTTCAATTCCTCTTTTCTCCAATTCTGTTTTTAACCTTTTTTCAAATTTCATATATAAAAAGCGGGCACCGATGTATTCCCATTTTGGTTCTGTCTCCTGCGTCAGTTCCACGGCAGCCTTCGTCAATGCCTGTAAAATATCTTCCTCTGTCATATTTTCTCTTTTCAAACGCTCATATCCCTGTTCCAGCTTACAGACATTATATTCTGCTTCAGGAAATTTCTTCATCACCTGACTGATATAATTTTTCATTTCCTTGCTCCTTTAATTTCATCCTATACTATATCTTGTATTCTCTGTTACCCATCATAGCATATTTTCCGTTTTAATACTAGAGTTTTTTAATCCATTTTAGAAAACGGATAATGTATTTCTCCTGAAACGCAAAAAGAAACCATAGATTTTCTCCATAGTTTCTCTTTTATATAAAATTTTATTTCGATTTTTTAAATATAATCCTTTTGCTTGCAATATAGTTTAACAAAATCACGATAATATTGGCTGCAAATTTACTAAACATATCGTTTAGACGAAAAACACCCACAAACAGGAGCATACTTCCCCAATCAACAACACCTGTGCTCAATCGGCAAATAAAGAAATAAAATGCTTCTCTTACTATTTCTGCCGGATTTTTTGCTTCACTTTTAAATACCCATTTACGGTTTGTAACATAAGCAAAAATCAAAGCCAAAAGCCACGCTATAACTGTACTCGGCATCATCCCAAAATCACACAAATATGCCAAAGTCCAATACCCTATCATATTTACAGCAGTTGTACAAACTCCAAAAAACAGATAGGGAATGATGTCTTTATATTTTTCCAATAGTTCTTTTCTGCTCACTCTGTCATCTACTTCCTATCTTTTCTTGCCAGCTCTTTTTCTGCCGTCTGAAGTGCTGCTTCTACAACCTTATCCATATCGTAATACTTATAATTACCAAGGCGTCCTCCAAATATCACGTTTGTTTCCTTTTCCGCCAATTCTCTGTATTTCTCAAACAGTTCATTATTCTGCTCGTTATTTACCGGATAATAAGGCTCCATTCCCACTTTCCATTCTGAAGAATATTCTCTGGAAATAACAGTTTTCTCCTGTTTTCCAAATTCAAAATGCTTATGCTCAATAATTCTTGTATAAGGAACCTCTCTGTCTGTATAATTTACCACAGCATTTCCCTGATAATTATCCATATCCAGAACTTCTGTTTCAAAGCGCACAGAACGATACTCCAATGCTCCCAGTTGATATCCGAAATACTCGTCAATCATTCCTGTAAATACCACTTTATCCGCTATATTTTCATTCTCTTTTCTGAATGTAAAATAATCCGTATTGGTTTTTACCTCTATACCTTCCAACATTTTTTCTACAATCGCTGTATATCCGCCCTTTGGTATTCCCTGATAAATATCATTAAAATAATTATTGTCATAAGTAAAGCGGAAGGGAAGCCTTTTGATAATAAATGCAGGAAGCTCTGTACACGGACGTCCCCACTGCTTTTCTGTATATCCCTTTATCAGCTTTTCATAAACATCTGTTCCCGCTAAAGAAAGCGCCTGTTCCTCCAGATTTTTAGGTTCTGTAATATGTAATTCTTCAATCTGCTGTGCAATGATCTCTTTTGCTTCTTTTGGCGTACGAATTCCCCACATTTTACTAAATGTATTCATATTAAAAGGAAGATTATATAACTCATCTTTATATACTGCAATGGGAGAATTAATGTAATTATTAAACTCTGCAAATTGGTTCATATATTCCCAAATTGCTTTGTTAGAAGTATGAAAAATATGTGCCCCATACTTATGTACATGTATCCCTTCTATGTCTTCACAATAAACATTTCCGGCAATATGAGGTCTTTTATCAATAACCAGACATCTCTCTCCCTTTTTCTTTGCCTCATGAGCAAACACTGCGCCAAACAAACCTGCGCCTACTATTAGATAATCATACCTCATAATTTTCTCCCTTTTTCTCTGTATATTTTAATTAACAGAGATAATATTAGCATATCATTGGCGTTTTTTCAATCCCATCACAGACTGCTGTCGATGTCTTTTTACAATTATTCTACCTGAAAACTAATCCTTTGTTTCTCTACCTCCACTGTCGCCTCAATTCCAAAAGGAATAATACATCTTGGAAGTGCATGACCTATATTGACATTATATACAATCGGTAATGCAAGATTATCAATCGTTTCTATCAGCACTTTTTTGTACTCTTCGTAATAAGTTTCATCCATGGGTTTTCCTATCAGCAATCCATTCACTGCTTCAAACACTCCGGTCTCTTTTAATTTCAAAAGCGCCTTTTTCAGCTTATCCGGTATCATCTTTTCTTCGCTGGTTTCCAAAAGCAGAATTTTTCCTTTCCACTCATTTTTAGAAGGAAACAATTGATATTTACTGCAAAGCTCCGGTGAATTTTCGTATCTCTCACCATCAAATATATCAAATATGGTATCCAAACATCCACCTAAAATTTTACCGGAGAAAACAGCACTTCCCTGTAATAGCTCATATCCCCTGTTAGGCTTTTCCGGAAGCTCCACTCCTACCTGATTTTCATCATAATTCGTTCTTCCCTCATACCACACATCACTTGGGGAAATCTCTTTAATTGTGCCTGTCGTAATCAATTCTTCAAAATATTCCTTTGTATAAGGCAGCATTTCTTTTCCTAACTCGCAGATATCGGAAAGAAATGACTGTCCGTAAAAAGTATTTAATCCTACTTTATGAAGCATAAAATGGTTCATGGTACTGTCTGAAAATCCTAAAAATATTTTCTTTGTAACTACCTTTTGCAGTTCTCCGTTCTCGAACAAATAAGGAAGCAGTCGATACGTGTCATCACCACCGATGGCACGCAATATCATATCGATTTCCGAATCGGAAAATGCCTGTAAAAGGTCTTCTGCTCTTTTATCAGGGTGCTCTTTTAAATAAATCAATTCCTTTTAAAGCATGATCCATAAACTTTACTTTCAACCCATAATTCTTTAACCTGTCAATGCCTAAATCCAATTCATGCTTTACAAATCTTCCCCGATTGTTCCACTTGATAAACTGACAATTCCCACTGTTTCACCATATTCTTCCTCCCATATATTCAACTGATTTTCACAAATTATATCACATGTTTTTATATTTTTAAAGCATTTTTCAATACTTTTTTTCTTCAAATTCCTGTAAATCTTTCATTAGAGTTTGAATCTCTTTCTCTGCATCTGAATAATCGTGAAGTTTCTTTACTGCGTCTGTGATTCCCATCGTGGAGCCTTGAATCATCATCTGAGCAATGTGAGAATCACTTTTGTCCATCATTGTCTGTACATTCATCATCAGGTAAGTCTTCATCTTTTCCATACCGCTCAGCTCTTTTTCTTCGCATCCATGCTTCTGAAGAAGACTTCGAGCCTTTTCCTGAAAGTCCTCATAACCTTTTAATTGATTCTGTAGATGAGCCCTCATTTTCTCGTTTTTCACCAATTCCAAAAGCCGGGGCACCGTTTCTGTTCCCATCTGAGAATTTTGATAAATAAAATTTAAAGCTCTGCATTGCCATTCATCGTACACACTCCTCTCAAAAATCATAGTAATAGCTTTTCTCATTTCCGGCAAAAATATGCAGAGAGACATGAACTATAATAATATTTCAAACTTCCAATTAGTTTCCCTCTGTACTTGTACACAGACTATGAAATATAGTATGATAATAGAAAATTTGACATAACTGCTCTGAGGTATCCATGAAAAAAATATCAAAAAAGAAACTATTCTTCCGAGTAATTTCATATTATCTGCTATTCATCCTTGTCTCCTCAGGGATTTTTGTATCTTACACGGTCCTGTACCGCGGCAAGACTGAACCAGAAACTGATGCCCTCTATACGAATACCGACGCAGCACTTTACACCCTGAAGCAGTTTTCCGATATTGCCTGTCAAAATCCAATCATCGAGGAGTACGCTTTTTCAGACAATACCGATCACTTAAACTGGGATACCTATATTATTCCTGGCCTGAAAGCCACTCGCACCCTTGACTTTGGTCAAACAGGTCAAGCTTCGGTCTGTACTTCCATGACTCCCCAAGGACTCGCCGTAACAGAAGACTATCTCTTTATCAGTGCATACTGTCACACTGGCGAACACAATTCCGTCCTCTATATGCTGGACAAGAACAGTCACCGATTTTTAAAAGAAATTGTCCTTCCCGGCAGAACACATGCAGGCGGCTTGGCCTATGACCCTATCCACCACAACCTATGGGTAGCTGGAAGAGAACGTGGTGTCGCCCAGGCCAATTATTATTCTCTGAAGGAATTAGAGACCTACTCCTTTGAGGAGACAAAATCCCCTCTCAAGTACACGCAAAAATATTTTCTCTACGGCATCACCCGGGATTCCTTTCTGACTTACTATGATAAAGCTCTCTATGTGGGATTTTTTACTACGGACGCAGACAGCGTCATTGAAAAATTTGCCATCGGAGAAGACGGCGGACTCGTGGAACAGCTGGACCGTGAATGGGGCCTAAATATGAAAGTTCCCGTAGCTGAAGATATCACTATGATCTCAGGCAAGGCACAGGGAAGTCGCCTTTTAGCGGTGACCAGCTTCTGATCTCCCAGTCCTACGGGGTACTCCCGTCAAGCCTCCGGGTATTTAACCATCTCCTGGCAGAATCCCTGAGAGATCACCAAGCCGAATATAGTTACCTCTTTCCTTGCCAGATGGAACAAATCTATGTAGACGGAGACACTTTGTATCTTTTGTTTGAGTCAGCCGCCTACAGCTATCAGGCTTACGTTCCCACAGTCATGGATCGCGTCATTAAGCTAGACTTGTCCTTTCTGAATTCTGAATAGACATTCAGATTTTGGTATAGCCAAAACTGTTCACCAAGGCATCTATCTTTACCAGGCTTTTGCACAGCTTGCACTCACGGCTCTTATAGGTACAGTAATCCGGTATATCTTTTTGTCTGAAAATAGAGTCTACGTCCACACCAGCGACCTTGCTCACCGCGCTGAAAATAGCAGACACCCCTCGAATAACTCCCCCATAGTAGAGAATACTCTCTATACCGCTTTGCAGTGTCTTTCCAGTTGTGACAGAACTCATCAAAATAATACAGTTTTTGCCTTTAATCATCGGCTGAATATTGTCGCGAAACAGTATCTGCCCCTGACTGTTAAATTCTGGTGAGGTTACCATAGATTGTCTGATGTGCATTCATAGAATGAACTCCTGCGTTTGTCAGCTCCTCAGCCAAAAAGGCTCCAACCACTTCAAGGCTGTCCATGCAGACGATTGTGTCCACCGGCGTAGACACCTGATACTTGTTGGCTAGTTCCTTCGCCACAGCCTGGGCCTCAAGAGATACGTGAACGCATAGTTGTCATGTCCAAATAATGCGTGATATGAGACTGCGGAGTCACAAAATGTCCCGGAGTCACCCGTAAGATAATATTCTTATTTCCCTTGGCGTAAATTTTTGTCATTTTTTCTCTCATAGCAAAACCTCCCATACATCTACATCGATTACTGCAATTATTATACCATCCCAGAGCAGATACCGTAAAGATAAAGTCCAGGTGTTTTTCGTCAAACTGACCAGAAACCTCAAAAATCTTTGTAAGTTTCGAATCTAGATTCCGACGCCACTCTCTTATATACTAGTTACAGATATGAAAGACAGGTAACGAAAAGATTTTTATTGGAGGAATATAAAATGGCAAGTTTATCTTTATCTCACATTACAAAACCTATCCCAACGGCTTTGAAGCTGTAAAGGATTTTAACCTGGAAATCAAAGACAAAGAATTTATCATTTTCGTTGGTCCGTCTGGCTGCGGTAAATCTACAACTCTTCGTATGATCGCCGGCCTAGAAGACATCACCAGCGGTACCTTGAAAATCGGTGATAAAGTAGTAAACGATGTAGAACCTAAAGACAGAGACATCGCGATGGTATTCCAGAACTACGCTTTGTATCCTCATATGACAGTATATGACAATATGGCGTTTGGACTGAAATTGAGAAAAGTTCCAAAAGATCAGATAGACAAAATGGTCCGTGAAGCCGCAAAGATTCTCGATTTGGAGAAACTGCTTGATCGTAAACCGAAAGCTCTGTCCGGAGGTCAAAGACAACGTGTTGCCATGGGACGTGCAATCGTGCGTGAGCCAAAAGTATTCCTGATGGACGAGCCTTTGTCCAACTTGGACGCAAAACTGCGTGTTCAGATGCGTATCGAGATCTCCAAACTTCACCAGAGACTGGGAACCACTATCATTTACGTAACCCATGACCAGACAGAGGCTATGACCCTCGGTACCAGAATCGTAGTAATGAAGGACGGTGTGGTTCAGCAGGTAGATACACCTCAGAATCTGTATCAAAAGCCTGGTAACTTGTTCGTCGCTGGTTTCATGGGTTCCCCGCAGATGAACTTCTTGGATGCCACTATTTCCCAGAAAGGAAATGATGTCATCGCCACTGTCGGAGGATACGATATCACCGTTCCCGTGGCAAAAGCCACCATTTTGAAAGATCAGGGCTACATTGGAAAGACAGTAACTCTGGGAATCCGTCCAGAGGATATCCATGATTCTGAGATGTTCCTGGCTCTTCCCCAAGTACAGTCATGGAATCCACCGTAAAAGTATACGAGCTTCTCGGTGCAGAAGTATTCCTGTATTTCGACATCGCTGACACACAGGTTACCGCCCGTGTAGATCCGCGTACTACCGCCAAGACCGGTGATCCTGTCAAGTTTGCATTTTGATATGGAGAAGGCTCATTTCTTCGACAAAGAGACTGAACAGACTATCACCAACTAATAAAACTCTTGCGCTGTATGATAAGAGGGCTTCCGCTTTTGCGGCGGTCCTCTTTTTTCTGTTCCTTGGAGTGGGCTTTTCTCCCTCATTATTCCAATAGTCCCCCCTTGCCAGCAGAAGGTTCCGTCATGGTATAATGATGAGACACCCCACGTAAACACAAATCACAGAAAGGATGTAACTTCGTGAGCTTATATCAGACCTTACAAAAAACTTTAGAAGAATGGAAGGAAATCAGTCACTTAGATTTTTTGTCTTCTCACCATAGACGAGAAAATATATCTGACCACCGCCAACCGCCGTCTGCCCGCCTCGAAAAAAATTCAGGAATTCCTAAAAAACGACTCCGTTGTCAGCCTCGCCAACACCTCGTCGCATCTCTATAAAATCCTGCTCTCGGATACTTTGAAATACATATTGATCGTATGGGGAGAGGGAACATCCGCACACACCATCGGCGAATTGGCCGTATGCCAAATCACTACTCTTCTGGAAGCTTCCAGGGAAAAGACCGATAAAAATATCTTCATGCAAAACCTTCTTCTAGAAAACTACGCACCAATGGATATTTTCAACCGTGCCAAGAAGCTTCATATTTCTACCAGCTGCCGGCGAGCAGTCTTTATCATTGAGACGAAGCAGGTGCACGGAGAAGATGTCATTACAATGGTGAAAAACATTTTCTCAGCCAGGACAAAGGATTTCATCACCACTTTAAACGATCAAAACGTAATCTTAGTGCGTGAACTCCAATCCACAGACAGCCAAAAAACACTCTGTGATACTGCCAGGATGCTCGTAGATATGCTCAATATGGAGGCTATGACTAAGGCCTGGGTCTCGTACAGCAACCCTGTAGATGAATTGGTCAGCCTTCCCAGCGCCTACAAGGAGGCTATGACAGCACTTGAAGTAGGTAAAATATTTTACAGTGAAAAAAGCACTTTCGGGTACAACGAAGCTTGGTATTGGCCGACTGATCTACC
>ENA-OQCB01000837-OQCB01000837.1-human-gut-metagenome-genome-assembly--contig:-NODE-837-length-13456-cov-2.778528_pt1 | contig 13456 bp, 12 predicted proteins | sample MGYA00242493_ERZ504568 | MGnify/ENA primary metagenome ERZ504568 (study PRJEB26092, sample SAMD00036229) | human gut metagenome | host: Homo sapiens | study: EMG produced TPA metagenomics assembly of...
TTGTTCCCTCAGTGATAGCCTTTTGAATCTCATCCAGGCTATTGGCTGGAACCAAGAGCTTCAGACACACTTTTTCCGTATACTCAGCTTCCTGTATCGGAATATTTCTCTCTCCTGCCAGATACTGTATCTTTCCGATTCCATTGTAATCTGTCTCCACATTCAGCAAGACCCCGTGTCTTCTCTCTATGATGCAGCTATGGGCCAGTCCTTCCTGAACGGCTTTTGAGTACGCACGCACCAATCCCCCAGTCCCCAGCAATGTGCCGCCAAAATAACGAGTCACCACAACCGCTGTGTCATACAGATCTTCCCCCAGCAATACATCCAGCATGGGACGGCCTGCCGTCTGGCTCGGCTCCCCGTCGTCGCTGCAGCGAGTGTATTCTCTGTGCTCTCCGATCACATAGGCCGAACAGTTGTGTCTAGCGTCCCAATATTTTTTCTTCATTTCTTCTATAAAAGCCTGGGCCTCTTCCTCACTCTTTACTGGACGGACATTTGCGATAAACCGAGATTTCTTCTCTACAATCTCTCCTTGTCCCCCTCGTAGACCGTTTTATATCTCTCCAACATACTGATACCTCTTTTTAGCTTACATGGCTGAATAGTTATCATCTATTTTATCATACTTTCTTCCAAAAGTCTCTGTCTGTTATTTATTAATCATTTATAAAATGTTATCTATATTTTGTGAAGTTTTCGCTATGGGGGTTTATTTCATTTTTTTTATTTGCTATAATAAGTAGGATTATAAGGAGGAGTACTATGAATTACGGAAAAAAATTCGACTTCTAAGAAGCGTAAGGCTTTGACTTCTCGATCTTCCATGATAGAAAAGCGGGCACACGTATCTGCTTTGCGGGTTTTATTCATATCTTTGCTCACCTTAGGCGTCATCGTCATCTTCGGCGGAATCGGTGCCTTTAAAGGAGTTATTGATAATGCGCCTGATGTGGATGACATCGACATTATGCCCCTTGGCTACGCGTCTTTCCTGTACGACGGAGACGGCAATCAAATTCGAAAGCTGGCAGCCCCAGATTCAAACCGACTTCCCGTGTCCATCGACGATATCCCTCTGGATCTCCAGCACGCTGTAGTCGCCATCGAAGATGAACGTTTCTATGAACACAACGGAATAGACGTGCGCGGAATCCTCCGTGCATTTGTCAAAGGCGTCTCCGACGGTACCTTTTCAGAAGGCGCCAGTACCATAACCCAGCAGTTATTGAAGAACAATGTCTTTACAGACTGGACAAACGAATCTACCTGGCTGGAAAAATTTCACACGAAAATTCCAAGAACAGTATCTGGCAATTCAGGTGGAAAAAAAGGATCAATGACAAAGAAGTCATTTTGGAAAATTATCTGAAATACCATCAATCTCGGCGCCGGGGCCTACGGTGTACAGGCTGCCGCCCAACGTTATTTTAACAAAGATGTCAAAGATCTGACACTTTCCGAATGTGCTACTATCGCCGGGATTACACAGAACCCTACCAAATACAACCCGATCATTAATCCGGAAGACAACGCGAAACGTCGAAAGGTTGTCCTAGAACGAATGTTGGAACAGGGGTATATTTCTCAGTCGGAATACGAAGAGGCATTGGCAGACGATGTCTACTCCCGTATTCAACAGACGGAATCGCAGACGACGGCCACTTCCGTGTACACCTATTTTGAGGACGAAGTAATTGATCAGGCCATCGACGCCTTGGTAAGCGTCAAAGGATACACAGAGACACAAGCCAGAAACGCTCTTTACAGCGGTGGACTAGACGTATACACCACCTTGGACCCGGAGGTTCAGACTATCCTAGATGAAGAGTATTCGAATCCTGACAATTTCCCAAGCGGTACTCAGTATGCCCTGGACTTTGCGCTCACAGTATCGAATCCTGACGGCGAGGAAGTGAACTACAGCAAAGAAATGCTGACTCTTTACTTCAAAAATCAAGACCCTGATTTTGATTTACTGTTTGATTCTCCTGAAGAAGGACAATCTTATGTAGACCAGTACAAGGCTTCTATCCTTGCCGATGGCAGCACGGTAATCGCTGAGAGAGTCAGCTTTGCCCCACAGCCGCAGTCCTCTATGAGCATCATTGACCCAAGCACTGGATACGTAAAGGCCCTAATTGGAGGCCGAGGTGAGAAAGCGGCCAGCCTGACTTTGAACCGTGCCACAGACACTACCCGTCAGCCTGGTTCCACTTTTAAGATATTATCCACCTACGCTCCGGCGTTGAACGAAAAAGGTATGACACTGGCCACTACTTTTGAGGACGAGCCCTACGAGTATCCCGACGGGACTCCCGTTCGAAACTCAAACAACAGTTACGGCGGAGAGACGACAATCCGAAAAGCCATTCAAAATTCTGTCAATGTAGTTGCTGTAAAATGTCTCGAAGAAGTAACTCCTAGTCTGGGCTTGGAATATCTAGACAGCTTTGGTTTCACCACACTGGCTCACGGTGATGCCTCTGATACAGATTCTGACGGCAATGTCTACAGTGACGCTAACCTGCCCTTGGCGTTGGGTGGAATCACTTACGGTGTCACAAACGTGGAGCTAAACGCAGCTTATTCGGCCATCGCAAACGGCGGTAAGTATATCAAACCGATTTATTTTACAAAAATCCTGGACCGGGAAGGAAATGTTCTCATAGACAATACCCCGGAAGAGACTGAGGTAATCAAAGAGAGCACCGCCTGGCTTCTGACCAGTGCGATGGAAGATGTTGTCAAATACGGAACTGCTACGAACTGTCAGTTAAGTAACATGCCGGTGGCCGGCAAAACTGGTACCACCGACACCTACAACGACCTGTGGTTCGTGGGTTACACACCTTATTACTGCTGTGCTGTATGGTCCGGTTACGACAACAATGAAAAAATCCCATCCGACTATATGTCGAGGAATTTCCACAAACTTTTGTGGCAGAGAGTCATGTCGAGGTTACACGAAGATCTGGATTACAAAGACTTTGAGCAGCCGCCGACTGTGGAAAAAGAGAGCGTTTGTTCTACGACAGGGCTGCTCCCCAGATTGGGCTGCCCGACAGTCACGGAATATTTTGATATCACCTCTCTACCGACTCAGCGCTGTGAGAAACACTATTACACTTACACACCACCGGCTACAAACTACGACGATGATGACACGGATAAATCCAATACGGATACCAGCACTACCGGCACCCCCACTCCTGACCCAGGTGAAAATCCAGGAGACGACAATAGTGGAGAGGAACCAGGTGAAGAGCCTGGTGAGAATCCCGGTAGCGAAGACCCTGGAACTGACCCCGGAGAAGATCCCGGCGGTGAAGATCCGGGAGATACCCCTACAGAGCCGACTGGTTCTGGCTGAGTTATAAAATTGTGAAAAAAATCGCTTAGACTGTACAGCTAGCGATTTTTTTATGTGAACTTCTGGCAGAATTTACAAAACCATCTTGGCAGCTCCATAAATTCCGGCGTCATTTCCCAGCTTCGCCAAAACAATCGGCGTATTTTTGCAGGAAGAAAACGCATATTTTTTAAAATACTTTTCAACACAATCTGTCAAAATTTTTCCCGCTTTTGACACACCGCCGCCCACAACTATCACACTAGGGTCCGTCACACAGGTGATACAGGCAAGTGCCCCGCCGAGATATTCTCCGAAGATTTCCACGACTCTCTGTGCTAATTTATCTCCCTGCTTACAAGCATCAAAGACAGCTTTCGCAGTGATCTCTTTCTCCCTGAGCATACTCTCATCCTCACAGCCGCTCAGGATTTTCTTCGCCACTCTGACAATCCCTGTAGCTGATGCCATCTGTTCCAGACATCCTTGATTCCACAATTACAAGACTCTGTCTCCTCATGATTCACATTCATATGTCCAATCTCTCCGCCTGCACCGTGCGTGCCTGATAAGATACGGCCGTTCACAATAATTCCGCCGCCAACTCCGGTTCCCAGAGTCACCATGACTACATTGTCCTCTCCTGCTGCCGCACCTTTCCACGCCTCTCCCAATGCAGCTACATTGGCATCGTTCCCAGCCATGGCCGGAATTCCTGTCAGCGCCTCTAGCTCTTCAGCCACTTTCTTATATCCCCAGAAAAGATTGACAGCCTGTATCACATCTCCCTGCGAATTCACCGGTCCCGGCACACCCACGCCGATACCGACTACCTCCTCTGTGGAGATCTCTTTTTCCTGTAATTTTTTTTTCCACTGTATCCGCAATATCCGGCAATATTTTTTCCCCAGAATTTTCCGTGCGGGTCTTGACCTCCCATTTCTCCAACAGTCTTCCGTCTGTCTGAAATAAGCCACATTTGATCGTGGTTCCACCCACATCTATTCCAAAAACAATATCTCTTCATTGTCTTCTGTCTCCTATCGTTTTCTTGAGATGCTTTCCTGTACACGACGATACAGTTCTTCGGCCGCATTATATCCCATTTTCTTCTGACGGTGATTTACCGCCGCTGACTCTACAATAACTGCCAGGTTACGCCCTGGACGGATCGGAAGCGAGTGACACACAATCTTATTTCCCAGATACTCAATATATTCTTCGTGAAGCCCTAGACGATCATATTCTCTTTCCTTGTCCCACTCTTCCAGCTTAATCACCAAATCCACGGCCTGTGTATTTTTCACGCTCTCCACACCAAACAGTGTCTTCACATCGATAATTCCAATCCCTCGAAGTTCGATAAAATGACGAGTGATATCTGGTGCTGAACCGACCAGAGTCACATCGCTGACTTTGCGCAGCTCCACCACGTCATCACTGACGAGACGATGTCCTCTCTTAATAAGCTCCAGAGCTGCCTCACTTTTTCCAATACCACTCTCGCCAGTAATCAGCACACCCTCTCCATAGACATCCACAAGCACACCATGAATAGAAATACAAGGCGCTAACTTCACGCCCAGCCACCGAATCAGCTCTGCCATAAAACTGGACGTCGTACGGTCTGTGATAAAAGTCGGCACCTCATACTGTACCGCTAACTTTAACATATCCTCTGTCGGAGTCGTCATCGTACTGAAGATCACACACGGAATTTTACTGGAAATAAAGCGCTCATAAGTAAAATGCCGTTCTTCTTCTGACATCTGCTGCAAGTAGGTATACTCCACATACCCTATAATCTGAACTCTCTCGTTGTCAAAGTGTGCCAAATACCCCGCTAGCTGCAAAGCCGGACGGTTAATCTCGGATGTCGTAATAATCTTATCAGACATGTCGATATCAGGAGTCGCATTTTTAAGATTCAGCTCCTGCATCATTTTCGTAAGTTCTACGCCTTTCATATGATTTCTCCTTTGACTTAGTCTCATTTTGTATTGAGTGCTCCCAACACAGCGCCACATTTCATAGATGTGTTAAACAGGCTTTCTTTGTCCCATTCTATCACAAGTCATTCCCTCTATCAAGAAATCTCTCCGACAAGCCGACTGTGAGTGAATGAGTGGTTACGGTTCAGACCTCCAATATACCACAAGGTGTTTTTGCACATTTAACGTGATGAGTTCTCTCCTATGGCATGAAAAAACTCATAGACCTGACGAGCGCTGCGCTCATTCATCGCCTCTGTCTGGGTAAGCTCCTCCAAGGAGGCATCCCTAACCGCCTCTAACGACTTAAACTTTCTCATCAAAGCCTTCCTCCTGGTCGGCCCAATTCCAGGTATCTCATCCAAAACAGAATGTACTTGTTCTTTGCTTCGAAGGGACCTGTGAAATTCAATGGCAAACCGGTGCGCCTCATCCTGAATTCTGGTTATCAACCGAAAGCCTTCGCTGGATGTATCAATAGGAATTTCCTGATTTCTGTAATATAAACCTCTGGTCCTGTGATGATCATCTTTTACCATACCACACACTGGAATTTGAAGATTTAATTTTTCCAAGACCTTCAGCGCCACATTGACCTGCCCCCTTCCTCCGTCCATCATAATCAAATCCGGTAGGAGAGCAAAACTATCATATTCTTTATCACTCTCATGCGTAAAACGTCTGGTCAGTACCTCTTCCATACTGGCATAGTCATTTGGCCCCTGAACCCACTTAATCTTAAATTTTCGATAGTCACTCCGCTTAGGTTTTCCCTTTTCGTAGACCACCATAGAGCCTACTGACTCAAATCCACTGATGTTGGAAATATCGTAGGCCTCTATACGCTGCACACCCTTTAATCCAATCCAACTCTCAATCTCTTTTACCGCACCAATCGTACGGCCTTCTTCCCTTTTGATTCTTTCCTTATCCTTAGACAAAACCATCGAGGCATTTTCGGCCGCCAGTTCCACGAGTTTCTCTTTCGTCCCTTTTTTGGGTACTCTCAGATAGACTCTCTGTCCTCTCCTCTGAGTCAGCCATTCTTGGATAACGGCGCCATCTTCAATTTCATCCTGCAGCATCACTTCTCTGGGAATAAACGGCGTCCCTGCGTAAAACTGTTTCAAAAAGCTGGACAAAACCTGAGCTCTGCTGTCGCCCTGCGCCACTTTGAGATAAAAATGATCTCTCCCAATCAGCTTTCCTTCTCGGATAAAGAAGACCTGGACGACCGCATCCGTCTCTTCCATCGCCATGGCGACCACATCCTTATCCTCTTCCCCGTAGCTTGTAATTTTCTGGCGTTCCTTGATTTTCCGTATACTGTTGCACAGGTCTCGGTATTCCACTGCATCTTCAAATCTCAGCTCCTCAGAAGCCAATAGCATTTTCTCCTCCAATTCTCGAAAAATATCGTCGGAATCCCCATTTAGAAACTTCAAAGCCCCTTGAATTTGGCTCCGGTACTCGTCCTGGCTCACTTTTCCCTGACAAGGACCATGGCATTGATGAATATGGTAAAACAGACAAGGTCTCTCCTTTCCGATATCTCTGGGCAGATTTCTGTTGCAGGTTCGGATATGATAAAGCTTTTGTACCAACTCAATCACATCTTTGACAGCTCCTGCACTTGTATAAGGGCCAAAATATTTCGCCTTGTCTTTTTTCATTCTGCGCGCAAATAAAACTCTCGGGAACGCCTCATTTACTGTAACCTTTATAAATGGATAACTCTTGTCATCCTTCAGCATCGTATTATATTTCGGGCGATGTTCCTTAATCAGATTACACTCCAGAACCAGAGCCTCCAACTCAGAATCTGTAACAATATACTCAAACCGGGCAATATGAGTCACCATGGACTCAATCTTCGCCCCTTTATTTCTGCTGGTCTGAAAATATTGTCTCACACGATTCCTCAGACTAATCGCTTTCCCTACATAGATAATCGCGTCTTTTTCATCGTGCATAATGTAGACTCCTGGTCTGGCCGGCAGTTTTTTCAGCTCCTCTTGTATATCAAACACTGTTTTTCCCTCTCTTCCATCTTGCCAAAAAGAGCCGCAGTACAAGTTGACTTTCAAACTGCCCACGGCTCTCTGTGCTCTTAACTCCCCTCTCTGACAAAAAGGGAATCTCTCTATTCCTTTGCGCTCTCTTCTTCAAAGACATCTTCTGGAAGCACTTTTGACGCATATCCTGATGCCTCCTCCTGGTATTCTTCTTTCTCAGACGGCAAAGCTTCTTCTGTTTTTAGCAATCTGACTTTCTTCTTTTCCTCTGGAATTTCAAGCTGGTCTATCTCATCTGGATTCTTAGGGATCTCCATTCCCATCTGTACCGCTCTGAAAATCTTCATGAACTCTTTTCCAGTAATGGTCTCCTTCTGAATCAGATAATCCGCGATTTTATCCATCGCTACCCGGTTCTCACTCAGCAGTCTCTTTGCCTCCTCATAGGAATCATGGAGCAGTAACATCACTTCATGGTCGACCTCTGTCGCTGTCTGGTCTCCACAATTCAGAACCGTCCGCCCTTGCAGGTATTGATCTTGCTGCGTGGCTAATCCCATCAGACCAAACTTCTTAGACATACCATATTGAGTAATCATAGCCCTAGCCACTTTTGTCGCCTGCTCAATATCATTGGCTGCTCCTGTAGTAACCGTATCAAACACCAGCTCTTCCGCTGCACGGCCGCCCAAATATCCCACCAGCATTGCTTCCAGCTCTTTTTGAGTATTCAGATATTTCTCCTCCTCAGGCACCTGCATTACGTATCCTAGAGCTCCCATTGTCCTTGGCACAATGGTGATCTTCTGAACAGGTTCCGCATCTTTTTGCAATGCGTTCACCAAGGCATGACCTACTTCATGGTAGGAGACAATTCTTCTCTCCTCAATGCTGAGAATCCTGTCCTTTTTCTCCTTGCCCACTAAAACTACTTCCACTGCCTCAAATAGATCTTTCTGTGAAACGGCACTTCTTCCATTTTTCACCGCGAGGATTGCGGCTTCGTTGACCATATTAGCCAAATCTGAACCAACCGCCCCGGAAGTAGCCAGGGCAATCGCGTCAAAATCAACTGTCTCATCCAAAAGTACATCCTTCGCGTGTACCTTCAGTATCTCAATTCTGCCTTTCAAGTCAGGGCGGTCCACAATCACCCTACGGTCAAAACGTCCGGGTCTCAGCAAAGCCGGGTCCAGTACCTCTGGCCGGTTCGTAGCTGCCAGAATCAACAAACCTTTCGATGTGTCAAATCCGTCCATCTCCGCCAAAAGCTGATTCAGTGTCTGTTCCCGCTCGTCGTTGCCGCCGAATCTGGAATCACGGCTCTTACCTATGGCATCAACCTCATCAATAAAGATGATACAAGGGGCATTTTTCTTTGCCTCCTCAAACAAGTCACGGACGCGGGACGCTCCCACACCCACGAACATTTCCACAAAATCGGATCCGGACAGTGAGTAGAACGGTACATGAGCCTCTCCCGCCACGGCTTTCGCAAGCAGAGTCTTTCCAGTTCCTGGAGGCCCTACCAAAAGCGCTCCCTTCGGCAGTTTTGCTCCAATTCCCGTGTATTTTCCAGGATTGTGTAGAAAATCCACCACTTCCTGAAGGGACTCTTTCGCCTCATCCTGCCCCGCCACATCTTTAAATGTAACGCCGGTCTCCTTCTGGACGTAAGCCTTCGCCTTACTTTTGCCTACACCCATCATCCCTCCGCCTTTGTTCATCCTCTTCATCAGAACCATAAACAAGCCGAACAGCAGCAGTGTCGGAACCACAATGCTGATAATCATTGACAGAATTCCTGCCGTCGGGTCCGGGGGCTCCTTCTTGAATTTTATTCCGGTTCCTTCCAGTCTCTTGACAAGATCTGAGTCATCCTCCGCTAAGGTGACCCGCACAGTCCGATTTCCATACACTCCGTCGCCCTTTGACTCCTTCGGTGTGATCGTCAACGTATCATCCTGCAGGACAACTTTCTCTATCTCTCCCTTATCCACCATGTCGATGAATTCGTCATATGTAGTCTCCTCAGAAGCGCCGCCTCTGAGCATATTCGTAAAGAAACTCAGACATGTCAGCGTGACCATCAGACAAATCAAAAACGCAAAAATAGGCTGTCGATTTTTCGGGCCATTATTATCGGGATTTTGATTCCCATTTTTACGATTGTCTGGTTTATTATCCATCTTATTCCTCCTGTTATCTAATCCACAGCACAATAATCAGTTGTTGATTATCTCTTGAACTGAAGATTTTATCTCTTCCATTATAATTACCCTTTCAAAATAAATCAACTGTCAGATCTTACATTCATCTGAGTTTTTCTAAAACTTTTCTAAATTTTCTTCCACAAATTTGTTTTTTTGTAGTATACTACCCTCAGTGGACATATGCCAAAAGTTCTTTCCGGTTTACTCAGTCACAGCCGCATTGATCTTCTGGTATATTGTTTTTTCAGCACTTAACTATCCGGTTCTATGCCGGCAAAGATTTCATTACATATAAGGAGAAATGGGTCTATGAAACTAGGGTTTGACAACGAAAAGTACCAAATTATGCAGTCCGAGCACATCCGCCAGAGAATCAGCCAATTTGACAACAAATTATATCTGGAGTTCGGCGGAAAATTGTTTGATGACTACCATGCTTCCCGGGTTCTGCCCGGTTTTGCTCCTGACAGCAAACTGCGCATGCTCAAACAGCTCTCTGACCAGGCCGAGATTGTCATCGTCATCAGTGCCGGGGACATCGAAAAGAACAAAGTTCGCGGTGATTTGGGGATCACCTACGAGACCGATGTGCTGCGTCTTGTAGACGCCTATACCAATGAAGGATTCCGCGTAGGCAGTGTCACCATCACACAGTATACTGGACAAGAAAGCGCGCTTCTATTCAAACACCATCTGGAAAAACTGGGAATCAAAGTTTATATACACTATTCTATCCCCGGTTATCCCAACAATCCTGCACTGATTGTGAGCGATGAGGGCTATGGAAAAAATGAATACATCGAGACCACACGACCTCTGGTCATCATAACAGCTCCTGGACCCGGAAGTGGGAAAATGGCTACTTGCCTCTCTCAGCTGTACCATGAACACAAACGTGGAATTCGCGCTGGCTATGCCAAATTCGAGACCTTTCCCATCTGGAACATCCCACTGAAACACCCGGTCAACCTGGCTTATGAGGCTGCCACCGCCGATCTCAACGATGTAAATATGATCGACCCCTTCCACCTGGAAGCTTACAACGTCACCACGGTTAACTATAACCGGGACGTAGAGATCTTCCCTGTACTACAGACCATCTTTGAAAAAACTCTACGGGGAATCTCCCTACAAATCGCCTACAGATATGGGAGTGAATATGGCCGGCAACTGTATTATCGACGATGAAGTCTGCCAAAACGCCGCACGCCAAGAAATTATTCGCCGTTATTACAAGAGTCTGAATGCCCTGGCCCAAGGCACTTGTCCAGAAGAAGAAACCCGAAAAATCGACTTTTGATGAATCAGGCACACGCCTCCGTGGAAGATCGCGCTGTCGTGAAAGTCAGCCTGGATTTAGAAGAAAAAACAGGAGCTCCTGCCGCTGCTTTAGAACTGCATGATGGAAGAATCGTACACGGAAAAACCTCCGACTTGCTTGGCCCTTCCGCTGCCCTGCTGCTAAATGCCCTGAAAGCTCTGGCTGGTATAGACCATGATTCACACCTGATCTCTCCTCAAGCCATTGAGCCGATTCAGACCCTGAAAACCCAATACCTGGGCAGCAAAAACCCAAGACTGCACACAGATGAGACTCTAATCGCTCTGTCCATCAGTGCGGCCAGCAATGAGAAAGCCCGCGCAGCTCTAGAACAGCTTCCAAATCTACGGGGCTGTCAGGCGCATACCTCCGTGATGCTTTCCTCTGTCGACATCCAGGAATTTATGAAACTGTCCATTGAAATGACTTCAGAGCCCAAATACGAACACAAAAAAATCTACCACTAATTAATAAATTTTTCTAAGACCGCAGCAGACATAGAAACTTCCATTTTTAATGTAATAGACTACTGTGATTGCTGTGGTCTCTTTATATAGGAAAAACATTACAGAGGATATTTCGATGAAAATAAGAAAATACCAAACATCCGACTGCGAAGAAATAGGGGAACTATTCTATCACACCGTTCACACAGTCAATGCAAAAGATTACACAAAAGAACAGTTAAACGTATGGGCAACAGGACAGATAGATTTGGAAATGTGGAATCAGTCGTTTCAGGAACATTACACCATTGTCGCAGTGGACAATAACCTTATTGTGGGCTTTGGAGATATTGACAAAACAGGCTATCTCGACCGTTTATACATTCATTCCGATTATCAGTGCCAAGGAATTGCCACCGCTATCTGCGATCAACTGGAACAGGCAGTTCAAGGAACTATCATCACCCATGCCTCTATCACCGCAAAACCTTTCTTTGAAAAAAGAGGTTATAAAATTGTGAAAAAACAAGAAGTGGAACGCCAGGGTATTTTTCTTACAAACTATGTCATGAAAAAGGAGTCTGTTAATGGAAACAGAAGAAATTATCGCTGAATTAGCAATAGGAATATTTTTAATTTTCCTATCCTATCAAGTAGGAATGAAAGGAAATATCGCATTGCTGCACAGTTACCACTATACAAATTTAGACCCAAAAGACCATAAAAAATTCACGCAGAAGATGGGATTAAGCAGTCTGCTTGTAGGTATTGGTGTTATCATGATTCCTGTCATCAATCTCATCTCTAAATCAGAATTGGGATACTACGTGGGAGTTGTCATGATTCTTCTCGGTGATTTTTTCTTAATCTTTTTCATTGTAAAATATAATGGGAAATTAATCAGTTTTAAGAAGAAATAGCAGAGGCATTGCGTAGATTTAGTAATATTCTGTCTCTCCGTAAGTAACTCATGGGGTTGGAAAAAGTTACCAGGTATTCAAAGTTTAAAAGTACTTTCTGTATCGTATGATATATCGTGTATTTTCTCATTTTCATCTAAGACTTTGCAATAACGAATCTATTTTTATAAAATTCAATTGTAATTTCATTTTATCCATGGTAAATTGAATGAGGAAATATTTCAATGTGAATTGAAAAAATAATATAAAGGAGAAGATAATTATGAGAGTGATCAAAACCAAAGACTACGCCGACATGAGCCGTAAAGCAGCAAATATTATCTCTGCACAGGTTATCTTGAAGCCGGACTGCGTATTGGGGCTTGCAACCGGTTCCACACCAATCGGTACTTACGATCAGTTAGTTGACCGCTATGAGAATGGTGATTTGGATTTTTCTAGAGTAAACTCTGTAAATCTGGATGAATACCGCGGTTTAGATAAAGACAATGACCAAAGTTACCGCTATTTTATGAATAAGCATCTGTTCAGCCGGGTTAATATCGACGTAGCCCATACTTATGTGCCGGACGGCAGCGAGCCCGACAGCTCTAAGGCCTGTGCAGATTATGAGGCGATTATCGAAAATTTCGGTGGAATTGATCTTCAGCTTCTCGGCCTCGGCCATAACGGACATATCGGATTCAACGAGCCAACCGATCATTTTCCCAAAGACACTCACTGTGTAGATCTGGCTGAGAGTACCATCAATGCCAATAAACGTTTCTTCGAAAAAGAAGAAGACGTGCCGAGACAGGCCTACACCATGGGAATCGGAACCATCATGAGAGCAAAATCTATCCTTGTAGTCGTGAGCGGTGCGGACAAAGCTGAAATTTTAAACAAAGTAATCAACGGTCCCATCACGCCAGAGGTACCGGCTTCCATCCTTCAGCTGCATCCAAATGCGACGATTGTAGCAGATGAGGCTGCTCTGTCAAAAACTTCTCTGTAAATAGCGGAATATTTATGTTATAGGAAAAAACCTTCACACATTAGCGTGATAAGTTTTTCCTAATAATGGAACGATCGAATTCAGAGTTTCTGTGGCATATATCGGGATGCAGCAGAGCTTTTCGTACATTGTCTTCCACCATGACAGGTCCCGGGCTGAATAATTTTTGCTTTTTCATCACATTCCCTCCTAAAATTAATT
>ENA-OQCB01000839-OQCB01000839.1-human-gut-metagenome-genome-assembly--contig:-NODE-839-length-13428-cov-2.962484_pt1 | contig 13428 bp, 16 predicted proteins | sample MGYA00242493_ERZ504568 | MGnify/ENA primary metagenome ERZ504568 (study PRJEB26092, sample SAMD00036229) | human gut metagenome | host: Homo sapiens | study: EMG produced TPA metagenomics assembly of...
AGATACCATCGACATAACAGTCGTAAATACAGTCTGAAAGTACATATAGTTATAGTTACAAAATATAGAAAACAAATACTCAAAGGTTGCATTGCTGACGATGTTAAACAAAAGATTTTTGATGTGTGTAATGCTAATGGTTGGGAAATCATAGCTATGGAAACCGACAAAAACCATATACACTTTCTTGTAGAATACGATACAACTGACAGAGTATGTGACATTGTTAAGGCCGTAAAGCAAGAAACCACCTATTATTTGTGGCAGAAATACAACCATTTTCTTTCAAATTTTTATTGGAAGAAGAAAATCTTTTGGTCTGATGATTACTTTGCTTATAGTATAGGAGAAGTATCATCAGCCACTATACAAAAATACATAGAATCTCAAGGATAGGAGGTCGGTTGCTCCTTCCACCACCTAAAGAAAGTGGGTTTCCGCAACCTAATTGAATTTATGAAGTTGTAAGGGGAAAGCGTCAGCCCGTTGTCTAACAGGCTGAAATGCTCTTAATCGGTACGCAAAAGCTTCTCCACGTTCAAAAGCAGAAGTACCAGCAGGAACAGGGACAGGAGCGTACCCGCACAGAAACGGTACAAAAGGTACTTGTCGCTGGCTCTGATACGGTGTCCTTTATTCAAAATGGCTCGCATAAAATCACTTCTTTTCAAGGTATGAAAAAAGCGGCCAATCATATAGACTAACCACTTTACAATGTAAGTATGAAATTTTTTCATCAATTTTTCACGACTACATTTTAATAACTTCCTGTTCAAATTCAGCTTCCGTATCTACAAAATGATAGGGTTCATATTCCCCATAAGCAGAGGGACGGCTAATTGTTACGAGCTGAATTGTATCATATCCCACTTTTTGTATCAGCTTCTTTTTGAAATCTGCCAAATGCTGCCCGTGAGTAGTCTGTAAGGCAAGACAGCCAGTCTTATCAACCCTTTTTGCTATCAAGTAACACACTGTGCAACACCCCCCCTTAAATTCTTGTTCTGTCTTGATTATACCATTTTCATAGGTAGTACGCAAGAAACAACCGATATCGTTATCGTAACCTTTTTTGTAAACATACTTATGAAGCCAGTTATTAAGTTGTCGGTCATAATAAGTATTATATTGAATTTCAATCGGATAATGGAAATTATCTAACTGAAAATAAATGTGTACGCCACGATACCCGTCATTATTTGCTTTTCCTTTCGACATATCCGCCACACGAATATGTTTCAAAGACCCCAAGTTTACCACGTCTGCATAATCATCACATAAAGTACGAAATCCCAGCATATCATTAAACACTTTACCTGTCTGGTGGTCGGGATAATACCTTGAATATTTCAGATACGCAGACTGCATACTTTTAATACGGTAATCAATTGTCAAATCATGTAGAAATTCTGTTCGGTCATACCATGTATTGACTGTCTCTAATTCTGCAAACAAGGCTTCCTTATCAAAATAGTGAAGATTTTTCTGTCCATTTCCCCTCTGGGTTTTCCCATCAATCGCAAGAAGACGCTTTATTTTCTCTCCCTCTTCACTGTTTAACAGCCCATTCCCTCTTTTCTGAAAATTCTCTAGAAATTCAGAGGGTACTATAGCAAATACTCTTAACACAATATTCATTCGTGCGTTTATTGTGGTAAAAATCCAGAGTAGGAAACAGAGAAACCATATGCTATAATAAAACTGCCCTCGTCTGTTGAGGGGATTTATTGCGTTATAGCGAGGCAGGATTCTTTTTTATAGTTAGGGGGATTTCAGGATGAAGAAAGTGAAAATTACAGTATTGAAGACGACTTTGGACAAGGAGCTGGCCGCAGAGTATGGAGTGGAGGGATTAACCGCCTGCCCTATGATGAGAGAGGGGCAGGTATTTTCGCGGACTACGCGAAACCAGAAGGTCTGTGTGATGAGGCATGGAAGGCGATTTATCAGTATGTATTTGCCTTGGCCCATGGCGCGGGAGGCGAGTTGTTTTATTATGGAGACTGGATTCGCAAGCCTGGGGTTGCGATCTGCAGCTGCAACGACGGCCTTCGTCCAGTGATATTTAAGCTAGAGGCAACGCAAGAGGAAGCTCAAATAAACTATCAACCTGTTTCTACTAGATAACGTAGGAAAGGTGATAATTAAAATATTAAAGAAAGCAGAGGACTGAGAAGTCAACTACCCATCACCTAAAGGTAATGGGCTTGTAACTGCCCAGTCGTAGTAACGGCTTAAGCCTCCGACCTTTAACCTCAATAGATATTACTACCTAGAGTGGCGTTACATCATAGGGTGGTTGACAGCACCCTTTACGACAAAGTTTACTCTGCCGTAACTACTAAGTGTAGTTTTCTTTGTATCAGGTACTAAAACTTCCCATGCCGTACAAACTTGTAAACCTTAGTATATTTTACGTGATGTTAGGATTTCACATCACAACCTCATATATACTTTTCAAAGAACAAAGAGTGCCTTATCGAACATCACGAATAACGGTTTTCTCTTACTTAGGATGTTAAATATAGTATAGACAAAGAAAATATCGGTGTCAAGAAAGGAGGTCGGTTGCTTCTCCCACCACCTAAAGAAAGTGGGTTTCCGCAACCTAATTGAATTTATGAAAATAGCAGTGACTTATGACAATGGAAATGTATTTCAGCATTTTGGAAGAACGGAGTTTTTAAAGTCTATGAGGTGGAAGACAGCAAAGTGGTATCCAGTGAAGTGATTGCCTCTAATGGCGTCGGACATGGTGCGTTGGCAGGACTTCTGTCGGGGCAGTCTGTGGACGTGTTGATCTGTGGAGGCATCGGAGGAGGGGGCCCAGGCTGCACTCCAGGAAGCAGGTGTTGAATTGTGCGCCGGGGCTTCGGGAGATACGGATCAAGTCGTGGAGGATTATCTGAGAGGTGAGCTGGTGTCTACCGGGGCAAACTGTGACCATCACCACGAAGAAGGTCATAGCTGCGGCCACCATGGAGAAGGGCATTCCTGCTCAGATAGCTGCGGAGGCAGCTGTGGTTCCGGAACTGCTCTGACTGGACGTAACGTGGGAAAAACGTGCCGTACTCATTATAGAGGGACATTCAATGACGGGACGCAGTTTGATTCCTCCTATGACAGAGGAGAGCCACTGGAGTTCGTCTGCGGCGCAGGCCAGATGATTAGAGGCTTTGACGCGGCCGTAGCGGATATGGAAGTGGGACAGACTGTGAACGTGCATTTAATGCCGGAGGAGGCTTATGGGATGCCAGACCCCAATGCCGTCTTTACCGTTGAGATTGCGAATCTTCCGGGAGCGGAGAAGCTAGAAGTTGGTCAGCAGGCCTATCTGTCCAATCAAAATGGCCAGCCCTTCCCCGTCAAGGTGACAGCAAAAGATGCGTCGACGATCACCTTTGACGCTAACCATGAGATGGCGGGCAAAGAATTGAATTTTCAGATTGAATTGGTTGAGGTGAAATAGGGAGCCGATGGGCTTACAGTCCCCTTAAATAGGAATTGAGGGATTGATGTATTTGGCAATGTTCGGAGGAAGGCAAAAAATGGCACTGTACGCGCTAGGAGATCTTCATCTGGGGTTTCAGGTGAGAAAACCGATGGAGGTTTTTGGAAAAGTATGGAGATACCATGAACGTAAAATAGAAAAATACGTAAACAAGATCGTGTCCCCGGAGGATACTCTTGTGCTGACCGGGGACCATTCCTGGGGCAGAAAGTTGGAAGAATGCAGGGAAGATTTGGAGTTCATTGAGAGACTGCCTGGGCGAAAAATTCTGCTGCGGGGAAATCATGATATGTTCTGGGATGCCAAGAAGACGAAAGAGTCTGAAACGAAAAGTTCGACGGGCGGTTATTTTTTCTTCAAGAATAATTTTGCGGCCTATCAGGATTATGCGCTGGTGGGAACGAAAGGCTTCACGTTTGAGGGACCGTTTTATCTGGACGGTCGGGGTAAATATAACTGGATGGGATCTCAAGGCGGGAGGGGCAGGCGAAAAAAACTTGTTTCCAGGGAGATGACGCGTCTTCGGGAATCTTTTTGCCAAGCCAAAGAAGCAGGATATCAAAAGTTCATTATGTTTTTGCATTACCCTCCCACCAATATATTGGAAGAAACCTCACCTTTTACAGAGATCGCGAGGGAATATGGTGTCTCTGCCGTTGTGTACTCCCATTGTCATGGGGAGCAGCGGTTTGCCGACAGTATCCGAGGGGAATTTCAGGGAGTCCGCTATATACTGGCATCAGGGGACTTCCTGAATTTTCACCCGGCGCTTATTTTACCGTGAAAAAGAGTTTTTCAGACTGGCAGCAGTATGGTGATGATGAATTCTTGATCGGTATAACTGATCTTGACGGTACCTTTGCAGCGCCGAACCATGTCCTGAACGTTTTGAAGTCCGTAACCGTGGGAGACTGCATCTGGTTTGCCGGTGAGAAATTTTCCGTTTTTTTGGACAATCTCATTGCATTTGGAGTTTCGGATTTCACAGCTGAAAAATCCGTTTGCACAGCGGGCTTTTAGCTGGATACGGCGCTGGGAGGAGTCTGGAATCTGCTGACAGGCTTCGATGGAATTATCCAGTGTGTTGGCAAACAAGGAACACAAAACCACAGGGTCTAAGCCGCCGAGTTGTTCGATGTCTGTCTGAATCTGACAGTCAATCTGTCTTTGGCAGGCCAGAAGGTATTTGGCATTCAGGACCGCGTTTAATGTGGGATTTTTACAGAAAAGGCGAAGATTAGCCGAGAATTCTCCAGACAGGCTCTTTAGATATTCTCTGGCGTCTTCGTCTTTTTGTTCTTTCAGCAGGAGGCTTAGGACGTTCAGATGGTTTTTCATGTCGTGGCGCAGCTTGCGAATTTGTTCCTGGTTGTTTTCTAGTTCTTCATAGTAGACCTGTTGATATCTGAGCGTCTGTATTTCCATCTGAGCTCTCAGATTTTTCGAGAGCAGCGCGCCGAGTCGACAGATGCCTAGGCTGGTGATGATGCAGGCTATACAGGCGGGATAGGTCTGGTAGGAGGTAAACATATCTCCGTGGTAGATCGTTGTGAGGATGCCTACAAAAGAGGAAAGGCATACAATATCCAGAATCACCCACATCCGGCGGGTGAAATTCTGAGGGATTTGCCGAAGCCATCGGGCGGTAAAGCGATACAGGAGATACCAAAAAGGAATCCGCAGCGCCACCATGGACATCGAGAGCAGACTCTCGGACAGAGGAGTCATATTTTTCTGAAACAGGTGCAGCCAGATTGTGAAGCCAAAATCTTCCGTCAGATAGTTGATGGATACTATGATTGGATAAAAGATTAGGACAGCGGAAAATCTGACAGCCAAATCGCTGGTACAGCAGATCAGGATCATGAGCAGAAAACCGGCCAGGCAGACCAGGCATCCGGTGAGCTCTCTAGGATAAATAATCGCGTTGGCGATTCCGATCAAAATAAACAGAGCCAAAAATCTGGCCCAGCGGGAGGGGCGAAATTCCAGCAGCTGGCCCAGCAAAAGATAAAGGCAATAGGAGTAGAGTACCATAATCAGAAAGCCGGTGGCGGTAAAGAAAAGCATTGGTAGTTTCCTCCTTAATTTAAGAGATATCTGGCGTAGGCGACGGATAACTCCTGTCTGCAGGAACGGCTGACAGGGAGAACGTCCTGACCAAGAATCGCGTAAGTTTTCTCGATTGCCTTCAGATAGCGTAGATTGATGAGGTAACGGTTGTGGATGCGGACAAAACAGTCCGGCAGATGGGTTTCGACCTCGTTTAGTTTGCCGTAGAAAGTCACGGTATCTGTGTTGGTGACTACATGGACAGAATGTTTTTCACTGAACAGGTAACGGATTGTGCGAAAGGGAAGGCGGATTCCTCCGGTGCGCTGCTCTATGTAGAGCCCTGTATCGTCAGAGAGTTCCAGCTCCTTTAAGGCGGAGTGCAAAACTTCCAGAAATTTTTTCTTTTTTATAAGGTTTTAAAATATAGTTTAAGGCTTTTACCTCGTAGCCTTGAAATACAAAATCCGTGTATGAGGTGATGAATATGATGACGGCGGAGGAATTCTGTGCCCGTATCAGACGGGCTGCATCCATTCCGTTTAATTTATCCATTTCAATGTCCAGAAAAAGATCTGTCCGTCTTTAGACGCGCAGAGCTCTTTTATCATGTCTTCCGCGCAGCAGAATTCCTTTGATTTGTAGGAGATTCCAGATAAATCCAGCTCTGTCTCCAGTGTTTTTCTGAGATCTTTTCGAAAGACAGTTTCATCGTCACAAATAATCAGTTCCAGCATGTCTTAATGAGCCTTTCTTAAATTACTGAGAAACTATTCAGCCATGCGGCTGATAAGAGCAAAAATCCGGAGCAAGCTTGCTTGCAGAGAAGTTTGTCTCTTATCAGGCATATGGCGCTTAGCCATAAGCGAGGATTTCGCCGCATATGCGGCGATATAAGCTGCGCAGCAGCTAATCCGAGCTGTTATGGCTGAATGGTTATATTTTAACACATTCCCCCGTAATTGTAATTATTTATTTTGTTAAAGGTAGTTTACCGTGCAGCGGTGCTGCGGCGCGAAAAGTGGATAGTATCCAAACTTGCAAAAAACTCTGCAAAACTTGCATGCCGGTGAAATTGGAAGAACGGAAAATTTTTTATACAATAGACTCAATGGAAAGGCAGGACAGCAAGTTTACGGATTATAGCCGTACGCCCGTTTGTCCGCCTAGGGTAAGAAGGGAGAAAAAAGGATGCTGAGAGTGAATCATCTGTATAAAAGTTATCAGACTGGAACTGTCACCTACGAGGTGCTGAAAGATGTGAGTTTTGAGGTGAAAAGAGGGGAGTTCGTGGCAGTGATGGGGCCGTCAGGGAGCGGCAAGACCACTCTTTTAAATTGTATTTCCTGTTTTATTCCCCATGACAAAGGGGAGATTTTGTTGGACGGCAAGGATTTGTCTAAATTAAAGGAGCGGCAAATTGCGAAGGTGAGAAATGAGAAGTTGGGATTTGTGTTTCAGGATTTCATGCTTTTGGACGGGCTGACCGTTTTTGAGAACGTTTGTATTCCCAAAGTGATTCGTGAGGAACCCTACAGAAAGATGGAGGAAAAAGCCAAAGAGCTTTTAGCCATGTTTGGGATTGAACAGATCAAGGACAAATATCCTGCTGAAATCTCCGGCGGGCAGAAACAGCGGACGGCGGTGGCGAGGGCGCTGATGAATGAGCCGCTTTTGATTCTGGCGGATGAACCAACTGGAAATCTGGACAGCCGTTCTAGTGAAGCGGTGATCAAAGCGTTTTTGGAGGCAAAGAAAAGACTTGGGGCGACTACGTTTATGGTGACTCATGACAGCTTCTCCGCCAGCTATTGTGATCGGGTGATCGTGATGAAGGATGGGAAGGTCTTTCAGGAGCTGGTGAATTCAGGGGAGCCGAGAGCGTTTATGGAAGAGCTTCTGGAAGTTTTAGGCAGAATGAATGGTGGTGATCGGGCATGACTTTGACAAAGGTATGGAAGAAATTACGTGAAAAAAACCGGGAACAGTACCGTCAATTTTATTTCTGTGTCGGCTTCGCTGTGATGCTAGTAAGTTCTTATCTGCTGATGCTGAACAGTCCTCTGGTGCAGAAGACCCTCCCAGACGGTGGAGACTCTAGAAAACAGGTCTACATGATGCTGTGTCTAGCCATGGTTGGCTGTATGATTTTCGTGGTCTATGCCGCGAACCTGTTTCTGCGCTATAAGAGCAGGGAAATCGGCGTTTTTCTGGCACTGGGCACGGACAAGGGAAAATTGTCTAGAGCTTTGTTTGCCGAACTGGGAAAATGTACCTTGGTTGTCTCCGTGGTGGGACTGGCAGCAGGAGGAGTGGTTTCTTTTCTAGTCGGAAAACTGTTCGAAGCGATTGCAAAAGACGCGGCAGTCAGTTCCTTTGCGTTTACCGGCACGGGATGGCTGTACGGGATTTGTACACGGCGGTGCTTTTTGGAGTCATCATGATTCTGACTGCGCGTTTCTAAAGCGGAGCAATATCATGGATATCCTGAACGAACACAGAAAGCAGGAACCCTTGAAAAGACAAGTCTCCTTTGGCTATCTGCTGACAGGAATCGTGTTTACGGTTCTGGGAGTAGTCATTGGCTTTGTCGTGCCGAATGTGGTTGCGTCTGTGTTTCATCACTGGCTGGGCGGGTGGACGAACTTTTTTACATTCTGACTTTGTGGGGGCTGTACCGGATTATGGTCTACTCGGTCTCCTGTCATAAAAAAGGCAGAAATCCTCAGAAATATTATAAGCATCTGGTCAGCTACGGCCTTTTAAAATTTCAGGGGGCTTCCATTGTCCGCAATATGCTGGTGATTACGCTTTTGCTGCTGGGGGGAATGTTTGCAGTTTTTTATATACCCTCCCAGATGAATTCTATGAATGCGAGCCTGGAAGCCTATGAATCCATGTATTCCTACTGCTACACGGAAGATGCAAAGGAGCTTTCCAAAGACGAGGTCTTTGAGCTGGCGGCGGATTATGGTGTCCAGATTTCGAATTACCGTGAGGCGGAATTTTTACAGGTGTTAGGAAGCGGCGTAGACCGGGACCATATGGATGAGAGTGGGAATCTGCTGGAACAGTATGAGGAAAAACATGCGGTGTATGAATGCATAAGTGCCAGCCAGTATGAACAGATGACGGGGCAGAAGCTTTCCGTGGAAGACGGGACCTATTACATGATACAGTCAGAGGATGCCTATGAAAATGTTTTTAACCGGTTTGACGATATGGACCAGCTCTATCTGGAACGAGAGGATAGATATCTGCCTATGGAGTACCAGGGAAATGTCATCTATCAATCCTTGCTAAATGGGGATTGGGGCTTTGATATCAATGCCAGATTTGTGGTCAGCGATGAGGATTACGAAAAAGTTGCAGCTCAGACAACGGCTTACCCTAGAGTAAAACAGGTACTGTTTGACAGCGACAAGCCTGAGAAGGCGGTGGAATTCAACAACGAATTGTATAAAATTTTTGCCCAGAGAATGTCAGATTCCATGAAGGTGGGAAGCAACTACGATGCATATAAAGCAAAGACCAGTGAACCGGACAGCATGTACGCTATGGAGGCAGTCTATGATGCGAATAATCCTGTCAAGGAGAGTGACTGGCAGTATGAGCCCACTTTTCTGGTGCTGAAGGAGAAAAACGGTCTGATGACCTATGCGGTTTATCTGCTGATTTTTTCTCTATGTGTCTGTGATCTGCCTGGCCGCAGTGGTGGTGGTAGCTTATGCCAGAAGCCAGAGCGTGGGGCTTTCCAGCAGACAGGTGTTTGAAGATTTGGAAAAACTGGGAGCCGACCATGGATATCTGAGAAGAATTCTGCGAAGCCAGATTCAGAAGGTATACTTCTTGCCGACTCTGGTGGGTGGTCTGGGGATTTTGGTCTTTGAGATTTTAATGTGTCAGATCAATGACGGCAGGTTCACGAAGCAGGAGCTTAAGATGCTTCCAGTCTTGGCAGTGATTACTCTGATTATGATGGCGTTTCAGTATCTGATGTATCGGGTTTCTCTGCGCAAGGTCCAAAAGGAGCTGAGTCTTCTTTAGAGGGACGGCTTATATGGGAGAAAAAATCAGAGGAAAAGAGGAATATTTTATTTTACCGGAAAATGCTTTAGGTATTCTGCTCTCCTTTGGAAAGTTCAGAGGTGAGGGAGAGTTTGATCTGGCGGGGCTTTTGCCATGCGGATACCTGGAATATATCACAAAGGTTGTGAATGCTAACCGTCATCTGAGAGCTTTTGCCTATCCTGATATGGGAGAGGGGGAGCTCTCGAAATGGAAAATATGCAGGCTTGTGGAGCGTCAGTTAAGAGAATTGAGTTGTGAGGGCGGGAGATGCTTTGATATTGTAAAGATAAGAAAATTTGGCGCCGGACGATTCCGTCTGTATGTAAAATACGGTCCGGCAGTCCACTGCGACTAGGATTTGAGTGCCATATTCTTTCCTTGTGCCGATGTCAGTCAAGTGTTATGATTGGGGAGAAAAATCAGAACTTAGGACGCAGAGGATTGAGAGAGGATTTGAGAGGGCATGAGGAGAAAAATTTGTGTGGTATTGGCGGTGGTGTTTCTGGCTGTCGGAGCGGGAGTTGGATACCATCAGTATCAGATAAAAGAAGAAGCACGAATTCAGAAAGAAGAGGCGAGGAAGCAGGAAGAGGAGTTTCAGCATCAGAAGAAACGAAGGACAAAGGAGGCGCAGGCGGTCTTAGACCGGCTGCGTCAAGCCAGTTCAGACGACCGGCTGTGCGAGGATATGCAGAGCGTGTGGACGGTGGCGAATCAGGCGATTTTAGAGATTCAAGAATTTCAGGAGAAATACCGGGAAGACGATGATGAGCTCACAACCGAGGCGAATGGGATTCTAAAAGAGGTGAAAGAGAGGGCAGATTCTCTGCTTAGGATGCGCAGCATAGAAGAGAAGATTCAGACTCTCTATGATAGAGAGAATGGTACGGTAGCTATGGATACGGGAAAGAATAGTCAGATTTTTCGGGAAGTGCAACAGGAGCTTTGGAAGATACCCAAGGATTATCCCAAAAAGAGAGCAGAGTATGACCAGGTGATCGAACGGATTTCCAAGGAGTGGAATTATGTCAATGACGACTGGAATTATGAGACTGGTACATTGAAAATATCGGTGGAACCGGTGGAGACAGATTATACGCACTACTGGATATGCCATATACAGACCTTCAGCACAGACCAGCTCTGTTCTGCTCTGTGCGGCGGAACCTATGGAAATCCCAGGAGAACAGTTTCCCAGGAGCTGGCAGACCACAATGGAGTGCTGGGAATCAACGGAAGCGGTTTTTCTTACAGCAGCGGGATTCCGGCGCCGGGGAAGAGTATGATTAAAGACCGAACGGTCTATGAGGATGTCTATTCCAATGGAAATATTATGTGTGTGACCGGAGAAGGAGGAATGTTCACGGCTCCCGCTGGGATGACGGTTCAGGAGATGCTGCAAAGAGACGTGAAGGACACCTATTGCTTTGGTCCTACCTTAGTGGAAAATGGGGAAGCTTTTGAGATCTCGGAACAGTTTCAGCAGACCTACCGGTATCAGAGGACTGCTGTTGGGATGGTCAGTCCGGGGAATTATTATCTCGTGATTGTGGATGGAAAAGGAGCGGGCGGTTCCCAGGGAATGACTTATGAAGAGCTGCAGCAGGTTTTTTTGGAGTTGGGCTGTGAGTACGCCTATAACCTGGACGGCGGTGGTTCCACGACCTTGGTCTTCAAGGGAAGAGTCATCAATTCCCTCACAGACGGGAAGGAGAGACCCTGCGGGGATATTCTGTATTTTATTGATGTGGGAGATGGGGCGGAAGGAGATGAGATTGTGATTCATGAGGATGAAGCGATGATACGGCCTCCCAAAGGAAATTCGTGAGAAGTGCATCTGACCTTATAAAATAGTACAAAACTGGGTATTTTTATAATATCAGATTGTGCTATAATGAGTGAAAACTCAGGTTCTGCGTGCGGAGGGCTTGAAGGGAGGAAAAAAGATGCAGGAGACTTTGAAACGGACACCAGAGAAAAAAGTGACGTCACAGGTGTATTTTTGACGGTTACAGCTGTGCTCACAGCGTTGACCTATATTTTTACGGCGTTTATCAATGTGCGCCTTCCCATAGCGGCCAACGGAGGACTGGTTCATCTGGGAAATGTACCATTGTTTTTGGCGGCAATGATCTGTGGACGAAAGACTGGGATGATTGCCGGCGGTATAGGAATGGGACTGTTTGATCTGTTGTCGGGCTGGACGATGTGGGCGCCGTTTACTCTGGTCATTGTAGGCGTGATGGGCTACGTGATGGGAGCTATGACACAGAGACACCGCACTTTTCGTTGGAGAGCTTTGGCGGTTCTCGTGGTCTGTGTGATTAAGATTGTGGGATATTACTTGGCCGAAGTACTTTTGTACGGTAATTGGGCGGCGCCGCTTTCCTCAATTCCCGGAAATTTCGTACAGATTGCGGTGGCAGCTGTGCTGGTTCTTCCGATTGTAGGGAGGTTGGACTTGATTGTAAAAAAAATGATGTGAGGAGGAAGTTAGATGTACAAGATTATGACACCTGGGCCGACGCAGGTGAGAGAAAGTGTGAGAAAGGCTAGAAGTCTGGAATGCCCCAACTCTGATCTGGACCCGGCATTTTTTGATTATTATAAGGAAACCTGCGAGTTGATTAGCAGTCTTTTGCATACCAGAGAGGAGACCTTGATTTTAAGCGGAGAAGGAATTTTAGGATTAGAGGCGGCCTGCGCGTCCATGACGGAGCCGGGGGACCGGGTATTGGTGCTGGACAATGGAATCTATGGAAAGGGATTCGCGGATTTCGTGAGTATGTACGGCGGTATCCCCGTGCTCTATACCAGAGACTATCTGGAGACTCTGGATGTGAAAGAACTGGAAGACTATCTAAAGAAGGACCATGAGTTTAAATATGCGACAGTGGTGCACTGTGATACTCCCAGCGGTATGCTGAATGATATTCGAAGTATCTGTCCTCTTCTGAAAAAATATGGAATTTTGACCGTGGTGGACTCTGTGGCCGGGATGTTCGGCAATGAAGTCTATGCCGAAGAAAGCCAGGTGGACATTCTCTGTGGCGGTTCACAAAAAGCAGTCTCCGCACCTCCTGGACTTACCTTTGTGACTGTCAGCGAGGATGCGAAAAAGGCTATGGCAGAAAGAAAGACCCCGGTCGCATCTTTTTATGCAAATCTGCGAATTTTCGAGGGGTATTATGAGAAACAGTGGTTCCCGTATACAATGCCGTCCAGTGACATTTACGGTCTGCGTCAGGCAATGGAAGATATTCGGGACGACAAAGATCTCTACCGACGTCATGAGAGAATTGGAAAGGCCGTGAGGGAGGCATTGAGAGAGTCAGGCCTGGGATTGCATTTGAAAAGCGGTTACTCCAATACGGTCTCGGTGTTCGACGTGCCAAAGGATGTGACGGCAGCACAGATTTTGGACAAGGTGCTGGAAGATTCGGGTATCCTGCTTGCAGGTTCTTTCGATGTCTTGGAGGGAAAAGTGATTCGAATCGGACATATGGGGGCCAATGCCACCTATGAAAATGTCAAAGAGACCATGGAAGCTTTAGACTGTGCGATGAGAGGCCTTCAGGTTCCTTTGCGTGCGTCCCTGGCTGAGGTATTTGAAAGAGAATATGCTTCCAAATGAGAGTGAGAAGGAATAGGTTGTCTGAATGAAGTCATAATTCATAAAACTTTTACATAGTATCTCTTGAAAAAGAGATGCAAATCCCGTATAACTGAGAGTAGATGCAGGGGAGTGCATCGAATATCCAATGGGAATAAGGAGGATTGAGTATGGAACAAAA
>ENA-OQCB01000842-OQCB01000842.1-human-gut-metagenome-genome-assembly--contig:-NODE-842-length-13365-cov-3.958831_pt1 | contig 13365 bp, 11 predicted proteins | sample MGYA00242493_ERZ504568 | MGnify/ENA primary metagenome ERZ504568 (study PRJEB26092, sample SAMD00036229) | human gut metagenome | host: Homo sapiens | study: EMG produced TPA metagenomics assembly of...
GCCGTTGTTCACCAAACCGGATTCCTGAGGTGGGAACAGTTCCGCTTTCATTTGCACGCATCAAGTACATGCGAGAGGACAATACGCCGTTCCAATTCCAACCAGCGGGGATCTTTGCTGCCGGAAAGATCGACGGCGGCTCCCGAACGCCAATATTTCTCCCAACTGGCAGCACTCTTCCGTTCGATAGAGGCAACCGACTCGGTCACATTGATGACCGGCTCAGGAGAGAAGCAGCAGGTAAAAGAGAAAGTGGAGGTATGCCGGGGCTGGAGGAGGAACTTATGCGCCTTTTCAGATTCACGGCTGAAAGTAGCAGGGCCGGTCCAGTCAAGAGTAGTATAGTAGTGAGTATCATCCATCGTACGGGCGATACGGACCGAGTTCGGAGCTAACTTCTCGAAGGTGGAGGTATGGCCCGATATCGTATCATAGCGTCCTATGTAATGCTTGAAATAGCGTCCGTCAGGATAAGGAAAGTCGAGATAGATGCTCATATTACCATCGTTCAACAGTTCGGACTCGATGCTGACTCCGATCATATCTTTATCGGGATGGCAGACGGTACGCACTTTCACCTCTTTGCGGTTCAGTTCGAAACGGCTATAGACGACACCTGTCCACAGATCGATTTCCTGCCGGGCATTGCCCAGGTCAATTTCCCGCGCTTCCGTACCGTCTTCACGCAGTAGACGGAAACCGATACGACCCAGATTATAGCGGTGGGGGTTCTTGGTCAGCCATTCGGACAGCTCGGGCTGGTCGGGATTGCGGAGTTCATAGGCGATCTTTTTGCCGTGCGTCTCCACGACAACCGGACGGTAATCTTCGGCTTTCATTCCTTCGGGGAGGGGAAAACTGTGCCAGCTCCAGTCGGACAGGGTATTAAAAGGAACAAAAGTCTGCAATCCGGTTATATCCATCCCGAAGGCAAACTTGCCGTTACCTACTTGTGCCGGACTTTTCAGAAGCGTCCCGGTCGTACACACGCGATGCCGCTTGACAACAGCTTCCCGGTCAATGGGTTCCCCCATAACAGACAAAGGCAAAAAGGCCGACAGGCAAAAGAGGCAGACTAAACTTATCAGTTTTTTCATGGTGGTTATCCTTTTATATGTTTCTGTGGATAAAGATAAGAGATTCCCCCCAAGCCTCAGTTTACAGTTCTGATATTTTTCCTTCGATTTCTGGGAAATAATGGTTTATGGATGCGCAATAAAATAATGATGTCCCGTAGGGGCGGGGTTCTACTCCGCCCAATGAAAATAACGTCCGCCTTGCCGGATTTCAAAGGGCGGAGCAGAGCCCTGCCCCTACGGGACGATGATCATTTGTATAACCCCCATATTATATCTTGCTGCTCTTCTTCTTCCAAACCAGGAAGAAAGCTAAAACAACGATTGTTATGGCAAAGCCGATAATTTGTGAAATGCCGTTTTCCATGCCTAAGCCTTCGGGAGCGACAAAAATGTATGTCGAGCAGACGGCTGTCATAAACAAGGCCGGGATCAGTGTAACGATATAAGGCTTCTTCGATATTACCAGATAGACAGTCAACGCCCATAAAGTAAACACCGCGAGCGTCTGATTGCTCCAGGCAAAATAACGCCAGATCATATCGAAGCCATCCTTGTCTTTCTGACTATAAAGCAAAAGAGCGATAGCCACCAAGAATAAAGGTATACAGATCATGAGCCGCTTGGAGATACTGCGCTGCTCGAGGTGCAAGAAATCCGCTACGATCAGACGGGCCGAACGAAACGCCGTATCACCGGAAGTAATCGGGGCGGCGATCACACCTAAGACAGCCAACACGCCGCCTACCGTACCGAGCCACTCTTTCGTAATGCTGTCGACGACAACGGCGGCATTGTTTTCACCCATACCGTTGTTATGATAGAAATAAGTAGCGGCAGCCGCCCAGATCAATGCAACGATACCTTCCGTAATCATGGAACCAAAGAATATAGGACGTCCGTACTTCTCATTCTTGATGCAACGGGCCATCAACGGACTTTGTGTCGCGTGGAAACCGGAAATAGCACCGCAGGCAATGCTGACGAACATGATCGGGAAGATAGGCAGATGACCGGGATAAGTGTTCGGCATCCCATCCGTGATCTCAGGCAACGGCGGATGATTGACAAACAACATCACCAGGATACCAATCGCCATAAACAGCAGAGCGGCAGCAAACAAAGGATAGATTTTCCCGATAATCTTATCGACCGGCAACAAGGTCGCCAAGATATAATAGAGGAACACGACAATGATCCAGAAAGTGGTATCCAGATGTTCCGGTGTCAGCTTAGCCAGCAGACCGGCAGGTCCGGCCACAAACACGGAGCCGACCAGCACCATCAGGATCACCGTAAACCCGCGCATAAACTGTTTGAAGTTCACCCCCAGGTAGCGGCCGATAATCTCAGGTAAGCTCTCCCCGTTATGGCGCAAGGACAACATCCCGGACAGGTAATCGTGTACCGAACCGGCAAAGATACTACCCAGCACGATCCACAGGAAAGAGGCGGTTCCGAACTTCGCCCCCATAATGGCGCCGAAGATCGGTCCCAATCCGGCGATGTTCAGAAACTGGATCATAAAGACTTTCCAGGTAGGCATCGGGATATAATCCACGCCGTCCTGATGTGTGTAGGCAGGAGTCTGCCGTTTGGCATCTATGCCGAAAATACGTTCAATGAATGTACCGTAGACGAAATAACCTACGATGAGTGCAATAAGGCAACAAACAAAAGTAATCATACCGGTAATTGAGAATTGAAAATTGAAAATTAGATTAATAAGGAGACAACAAGAAGAAGAAAATGGAAAGCTGAAAAGTAAAGCGTTTCTTCTTTATCTTTCAATTTTCCATTTTCAAGTTTCAATTCAGAAGTCTTTTAACGACTTCCGAGATCATACGTCCTTCAGCTTTCCCAGCCAATGCTTTGGAAGCGACTCCCATCACCTTACCCATGTCTTTCGGGCCGGCTGCACCTACCTGCGCGATGATCGCCTTCAACTCGGCTTCCAGTTCTTCAGCCGACATCTGTTTCGGCAGGTACTTTTCGATAACGGCAACCTGTGCCAACTCGTCGTCTGCCAAATCCTGACGTCCTTGCTGCACATAGATAGTGGCGGAATCTTTACCCTGTTTGACGAGCTTCTGCATGATCTTCAATGCATCAGCATCGGTCAATGTATCGTTGGCTCCCGGAGCGGTCTTCGCTTCGAGGAAAAAACTTCTTCACGTTTCTCAGTGTTTCAAGGGCGACTTTATCTTTCGCCTTCATTGCGTTTTTAATGTCTTCGCTGACTCTTTCGAACAAATCCATAGTTTTGCAAATTAAAGAATTAAGAATGAATAATTAAACCTTCGCGTATCCAACTACTCATCATTAATTTTTCATTATTAATTATCAATTAGTCATTATTCATTACCTAAAACTAATAACTGTGCCGCCAGATTTAGGCTTCTTGTTTTGGTTAGCGGCAGGCGAGGTGAACGACATGCCTTGGGTACGTACCGGTTCCTCACCCTTCCGGCGTATCTGCTGCACGTCTTTGGCAGTCCGCTTGTAGGCAGGTTTATCTTCCATGAAAGAGATCAGAGCGTCATCGTCCAATTCGTCGACGGCAAATACAACGATTTCGGCATTCGGACGCGAGTCGATATATTCACCGTAATAACGTCCCATCAAGGCATCTTCTTCGGCTCGTCTTTTCCTTTCCGCTTCCTCCTTCTCTGCCATTTCGCGCAGTTGTTCTTCTGTGACAAGCTCCTGCTGCTCCGTCTTGGTCAGGATATCTTCCAATCCGAAACCGGTCACCAAGATCGTAATCTTGATCTTATGCCCCAAACTATCATCATAACCATGTCCCCACTTCACCTCGTATTCAGTCTTGAATTGCGACATGAAATCATGTATATCGTCCATTTCACTGATACGAAGTTCGTCTTCATGGCTATAATAAATGACAAACGCTACCCGTTTAGCATTGAAAATATTGTTCACATCGTTGACCAACGTGCTCTCCAAAGCTTCCGTAATCGCTTGTCGCAAACGTCCTTCTCCTTCTCCGAAACCGATACTGATCAAAGCTACGCCACTGTTACGCATCGTTGTGTCGACATCGGCAAAGTCGACATTCTGTTCCAAATCGGTCGTCACGATTTCGGCTATACTCTTGGCCGCGATTGTCAATGTTTCATCCGCTTTACGATTCGCCTGTGGAACCGGCATATCGGCAAAATTCCTCAACCGCTCATTGTTTATCACTAAAAGCGAATCGACATTCTGCGCCATATTTCTGACACCACGGAGCGCTTTCACGATTTTCGGCCGTCCTTCAAAGACGAAAGGTATCGTAACAATACCGACAGTCAGAATCCCCATATCTTTAGAGATCTTAGCGACTACCGGTCCGGCTCCAGTTCCCGTACCACCTCCCATTCCGGCAGTAACAAAGGCCATACGAGTACCGTCATCCAACATCCGGTAGATGTCTTCTTCACTTTCCAAGGCGGCTTTTTCTCCCACTTCCGGAACATTCCCCGAACCAAGTCCATGCGTCGTATTCTGTCCGATCAGCAATTTATTAGGAACCTCCGACTTCTGCAACGCCTGATTATCGGTATTGCATAACACGAAAGATACATCCCGGATACCTTCGCGATACATATTGCTGACCGCATTACCACCACCGCCACCGACACCGATCACTTTGATGATTGTCTGAGGCGCTTTTGCCAAATCAAAATCGTATGTATTATCGTCCATTGTCGTCTGTCTTTTATTGTTACCGATTATTGCTCATCTTTCAAGGCCTTGTCAATGCCTTCTCCCACCTTATCCACCGCATTTTTGAAAAGGTCGCCGATACCCCAGCCCTTACGGTTCTTTTTCTCTTCCTCCTTCTTTGTTCCGGAATTGCGGTTCTTAGTCGTAGCCGCCGACTGCTTTTCAACAGGCGGTTCTTCCTGCTTTTCTTCTATTTCAGCGATCACGGGTTCTTCTTTCGGCTCGATCTTCGGTTCTACCACTTTCGGTCTCTCCGGTTCGGGAGCGATATAAAGGGCGCAGTTCTCCGTGCCTTTCAGCAACAGGGCGGCTGCGGTCGTATATTCGGGATTATTGGCAATCATCTCGCCGTCGGCAATCAGATCTTTCCGGACGGAAGCATAACGAACATCCATCTTGAAACGTTCGCTGAGGGCTTCACGCATGTTCTTCAGAGCGGCTCCGTTGCCGGCAATCACGATACTGTAACCGGGATCTTTCGCCACTCCCGCATCTTCCATGCGGGCGTATATGTTTTCGATGATCTCACGGCTGCGGACTTCCACCACCATATTGATATCCGAAAGTTTGATCTCGCTCGAATGCTGTCCGTCGGCCAAGTCTACCGTGACCATCTGCTGTTCGTTATCTTTTTCCCAGATAGCGTTACCGTAGGTGCGCTTGACACGCTCCGCTTCCTTCTCCGGCATGCCTAAGGACGTCAGGTCGCGGGTGATCAGATGGCTGCCCAACGGGATAACGTACAGACCGGCCAGACTGCCGTCCTTGTACATCGTGACAGAGGTAACACCTGCACCAAAGTCAATCAGCGCACACCCTTTCAGCTTCTCCTGTTCCGTCAGGATCAGGTCCGCCAACGCCAACGGCGCGACAACGGCACCTGCCACATCGAGTTTGATCTGCTCCGACATATTCGTGGTTACGGCATGACGGAGAGACGGACGGCCGACGAGTAACTTATAGCGGGCTTCAATACGCGAACAACCCAGACCTACCGGATGAGTTTCCGGCTGGTTGTCGAGATAATAAACGGGAGCAGCGATATCCAGCACGTCCAGCATATCAGGACGATACTGCCGGCATTCCTGATCCAGTTCCTTCAGTACCTCTTCGGTCACCGTACCGCTACCGAGCACTCTCGACACTGCATGGTTGATCGAACGCAGCGACTGGCCTCCCACCCCGATATAAACCTTACCGATACGGGAACCGCCCAACTTGTTTTCCAGTTTGCGGATTAACCGCACGATCTTGCCGGCCGCATCTTTTATATTATATACACATCCTCTTCGTATACAGGTATCGGAGTTTTCCACTTCGTAGGCAATAATGGAAAGAGTCCCCGCAGGGCCTTTCGTACCTACCATACCGACCATGTGAGAAGAGCCAAGGTCGATGGCCGCTATAAAGTCTGTGTATGCCATATTCTCTATCTTTTAGTACAAACAATCTGATCCTTATATTTTAAACTGATAATGCTGTACTTCTCCCATCCCACCTTCGGGATCGCTTTCTCGTAGAAGAGCCGGAGATTGTCCAGTTTTTCCTCGAAATCAACAAAGGAGCCCAGCACGATACGGTGATTACCGACCCGCGGGATCAATTCCACCTCGTTATCAGGATGAACGTAAATCTGTTCTATCTGATTATTCCAGAAATCATTCTCCTGCAAAAATAATGCAAATTTGTATAAGTCGGTTACCGCCAGCTCTTTTTCCACATATCCGCTCACCACCGGAACGTGCGCCACATAACGGCGGCTGACAGGCATCGTGCTTCCCCAAATTATCCACATAATAGTTGCCTCTCGGACTTATCACACGCAAGATAGGGATTTTTTGCTCCACTTCCAATTTAATCATGCCGGAAGGAGTCTTGTAGGCTTCCACGCGGGCAATCATTTCATTTTTCAGCAGTTCGTTTTCAATCCGGTCGGTGTTGACCTCGTCCATCGGTTTCTCGATCGGGTTCAAGTCAGCCTTCTTGAGGATATGCACCAGATCGCTCTCGCTCACAAAATGCTTGTCGAGGCTGTCCACCACCACTACCTGGAGGTCACGGCACAATTCCTTCTGCCTGCTTTCCCGAAAGAAGAAGGAGACAAACACAATGTAACAGAACAACAGTGTTGCAACGATTATGGATACGGTACGGATCACGATTTATTCTTTTTTATCCAATATTTGTTTTACCGGGTCTACCAGCAGTTCAATATTACCGGCTCCGACCATCAGGACGACTTCGAGCTTTCCGGCTTCTGCAGCCACCACCTCCAACAGTTCCTCCTTACGGATCAACCGCTTGTCGGCGATAGTTACGGCATCGAAGATGATCTGTGAAGTGACACCCGGTATCGGTTCCTCACGTGCCGGGTAGATATCCAACAATATCAGTTCATCCAGAAGCGAGAGGCTGGCGGCAAAGTCGGCGGCAAAGTCACGCGTACGGGTGTAGAGGTGCGGCTGAAAAATACCGGTCACCTTGCGCCCGGCATACAGTTCCTTCACAGAAAGGATACTTGCCTTCAACTCGGCAGGATGATGGGCGTAGTCGTCGATCAAAACAATATTTTCTTTCTTGAGATGAAAGTCGAAGCGGCGACGCGGACCGGCAAAGGTCGCCATACCGTGCTTGATCTCCTCCGGCGTCACACCGTTCAGCCAGGCAAGGGCGATAGCGGCGACTCCGTTCTCGACATTTACTTTCACGGGCACACCCAACTGTATATCGGGGATACGGACATCGGGGCCGACAAAGTCAAAGAAAATCTCGCCTCCTCCGATACGGACGTTCTCGGCGTAGAAAGTTGAGAGTTGAGAGTTGGAAGTTGAAAGTTCTTTTGTGTCGAGAGCGCCGGTATAAGTATAAAACTTCACGCCTTCTTGCAGACGAGGAGTGACATTGATACCCTGTTTCATGAGCAGGCAACCGTCCGGGCGGATCAGCGAAGTGAAATGTTCGAAACTTTCACGGTAGGCTTCCGGAGTCCCGTAGATATCCAGGTGATCGGGATCGGCCGACGTAATAACAGCCATATAGGGCTTCAACCAGTGAAAGGAACGGTCGAACTCGTCCGCTTCTATCACAGTCAAATCACTCTCTGCGGAAAGCATCAGGTTGCTATTATAGTTCTTCAGGATACCACCTAAGAAGGCATTACAATCCACATGAGACTGCTTCAGCAGGTGAGCGACCATCGAGGACGTCGTTGTCTTGCCATGCGTACCGGCCACACACAGTCCCCGGCTACAGTCGGTAATCTCACCCAATACACGGGCACGCTTCATCACCTCGAAACCATTCCCCCGGAAATAGCAGAGCTCCGAATGGTCTTCTGGGACGGCAGGGGTATAGACGACCAGCGTCTTTGCCGGATCGGTAAAGTCGTCGGGGATCAGGTCCACATTGTCTTCATAATGAATGACGGCTCCTTCATAGTTCAACTGTTCCGTCAGACCGGAAGGGGTCTTGTCGTAACCGGCCACCTTCTTTCCCTTCGAAAGGAAATAGCGGATCAAGGCACTCATCCCGATCCCGCCGGCTCCAACAAAATAGACAGCCGTTATATTGTTTATATCCATATTTTCTTATTCGTTACTATTCTTTATTACAAAGATACTATCTTCCTATCGTATTTGCTATAAAAGACCGGCATCTTCTTCGGAAAAGACTATAGCTTTTGCGGCCCCGCGTCAAGCGCGGGGACAAGGCCTATTCGATGATCCTGACGATCTCGTCCACGATGCGTTCCGCGCTCTCATGGTGGGCCAGTGTCGCGATGTTGCGGCTCAAGGTACGGAGGCGTTCATCGTCGTGGATGATTTCGAGGGCTTTCGGGACCAATTGTTGTTCGGCATCTTTGTCGGCCACCATGATAGCAGCATCTTTACCCGCTAAAGCCAAGGCATTCTTCGTCTGATGATCTTCTGCCACATTGGGAGAAGGGACCAGGATCACCGGTTTCTTCAACAGGCAAAGTTCGGAGATAGAGCTGGCTCCCGCACGAGAGATAATCAGATCGGCGGCCGCGTATGCATAGTCCATGCGCGTGATAAAATCCGAACACCAGACCGGCATTCCCCTGTAAGCCTTCAGATGCTTTAAAGCCTCTTCATGATAGTAGCGTCCGGTTTGCCAGATCACTTGTACGTCGACATCCGAAGCGAAGAGCTTGTCTAAATCGCCCTGTATGCTGCGGTTGATCGTCCGGGCTCCCAAGCTGCCGCCCACCACCAGGATCGTCTTCTTATCCGGTGAAAGGCCGAAGAACTTCAAGGCTTCCTCACGTTTGCCCAACGCCTCTTCCAAATCCTGGCGGACCGGGTTGCCGGTCACGACGATGCGGTCGGCCGGAAAGAACTTCTCCATGCCTTCGTAGGCAACGCATATTTTGCTGGCTTTCTTTGCCAGAAGCTTATTCGTGACACCCGCATAGGAATTCTGCTCCTGTATCAAGGTAGGGATTCCTAAAGAAGCGGCCATCCAAAGCGTCGGTCCGCTGGCATAACCGCCTACGCCTACGGCAATATCGGGTTTGAACTCGCGTATCGTCTTTTTGGCAAGCCGGAGGCTTTTGAGCAGACGGCCTACGACACGGATGTTATTAGCCAGGTGGGCACGGTCGAAGCCGCTTACCGGCAATCCCACGATACGATAACCGGCGGCAGGCACTTTCTCCATTTCCATCCGGTCATCAGCTCCCACAAACAGTATTTCCGCCTCCGGAAAACGTTTCCTGAAGGTATTGGCGATAGAGATAGCCGGGAAGATATGTCCTCCGGTTCCACCGCCGCTTATGATGATTCGGTACTGTTTCATATATTCTTTTCTGTTGTTGTTTCTTCTTTCAGCTCGGCTACGGCTTCGAGCGGGTTTATGTCACTGTCTACGTTTTCAACGGATGCCAGTCCGCTTTCAATCGGATGCCCATCCGTATCCGGTTCGATGCCTACAGGATTTTCATCCGCCGCCGGTTCCTCTTCCTCCTCTTCATTTCCCATATTGGCTCCGAAGCGGCTCACACTAAGGATAATCCCGATATAGGCACAAGAGATGACGGTCGACGTTCCGCCACGGCTGACCAACGGCAACGGCTGCCCCGTCACCGGTATGAGATCGACCGCGACTGCCATATTGGTCAATGCTTGGACAACAAGCATCAAGCCACATCCCAAAACAAGGAACTTGGGGAATAGTTTATCGCATTTCCGAGCGATCATCCCCACCCTGACAAGCAGGGCGATATAAAGGAAGAGGACGAAAGCTCCCCCAAAAACCATTCCCATCTCTTCTATAATAATAGCATAGATAAAGTCGGAATATGCCTGTGGCAGGAAGTCACGCTGCTGGCCGTGTCCGGGAAACTTGCCCCAAAGACCACCACGCGCAATGGCGATCTTGCCATGCACCACTTGGTAGTCATCTCCGTCAATATGGACAGCCTTACCCGACTCTATCTTAACGGGAGGCGTACCGTCGACGAAGCGTTCAATACGCGCCCTCCAAGTATGTACACGCTCAGGCATCCGCTTCATCACCGGCTCCGGAGCAAAATAGAGAAGCGACACCGCAAAGATCAGTATAAGCAACAAGCTCCCCCAAAACTTCAACAAACGAAGCAGTGAGATCTGCCCGAAGAATGCCATCATCTGAATAACGGAGAAGAGCAGGATCGCCGTAGAGCCGTTTGTAAAGAAAATCAGGCCACAGATCACCAAGGCAGCTCCCTGTATCCACCGGAACATCTGCTTATCCGTAAACCAGTGGCGTTTGCTCAAGATGAAAGCGGTATACACCATCAATGTGATCTTGGCGATCTCGGACGGCTGAAACGTCACGCCGATATTCATCCAACGAGGTTCGCCGTTTATTACCACCACCAATCCCGGTATCCTCGTCAACAAAAGGAGTAACAGAATGGCTGAAACCACAACCCCTCCGGCAAGCAAGGCATACCAGCGGCAATGGATATTGTGCAAGAGCAAGACGAGCACACATCCTCCCAAGAGGAAGGTGGCATGATCTGCAATCGGCTCCCAATGCGTCGCGCTCTTGTAGGCAAGCGTGCTACTCGCGCTAAACACCTCTATTGCCGAAATCAGGCAAAGGAACATGAAGATGATCCAGATCACCAGGTCGCCTTTGAACAATTTACTTGCTAAATTCATCTCTCCGTTTTTCTTTACAGGTTACGCACACAGGCTTTGAACTGGTCGCCTCGATCCTCATAGCTTTTGAAGAGGTCGAAGCTGGCACAGCAAGGTGACAACAAGACGGTATCTCCCTTTTCAGCCAGTTTATACGCTTTCGACACCGCTTCTTCCATCGAACGGGCATCTTCGATAACGGGCACCTTCCCGTCGAAGAAAGCGTGCAGCTTAGTATTGTCCACACCGAGAAATATCAGGGCGTGCACCTTTTTCTTCACCAGCTCTTCTATTTCGGAATAATCATTTCCCTTATCCGTTCCGCCGAGTATCAGGACCAGCGGAGTGGTCATGCTCTGCAAGGCGTACCAGCAGGAGTTTACATTCGTAGCTTTCGAGTCGTTGATATAATCGACTCCCCGCACACGTGCCACTTTCTCAAGGCGATGCTCCACCCCGGTAAAGTCGCTCAGCGAAGCTCGCAGATTTTCATCATGGATATCCACCAGTTTGGATGCGATACCAGAAGCCAGCGAATTATACAGATTATGCGTTCCCGATAATGCTAATAAATCTTGTTCCATTGTAAACGTTCCGTTTGAGGTTTCAATTCTTATCTTTTTATCTTCCGTATAGCCCTTTACGCCGGCTTCGTGAGTTTCGGCGAACGGGTAGAGAGTTGCCTCGGGATGCCGTTTGGCAATTTCGCGGGCAATAATAGGATCGTCGTTCCAGAATATGAAAGCATCTTCGGCCGTCTGATTCTGGAGGATGCGGAATTTAGCATCCACATAGTTCTGCATCTCGTAGTTATAACGATCCAGATGATCGGGCGTTATATTCAATAAGATGGCGATGTCCGCCTTAAAGTCATACATGTTGTCGAGCTGGAAACTACTCAGTTCGATCACGTAAACGGCGTGAGGATCTTCGGCCACCTGAAGGGCGAGGCTGTTCCCGACATTTCCGGCAAGCCCCACGTCCACTCCCGCCTGTCGGAGGATGTGGTAGGTCAGCATGGTCGTCGTCGTCTTGCCGTTACTCCCGGTGATACAGATCATCTTGGCGTCCGTATACCGTCCGGCAAATTCTATTTCGGAGATGATAGGCGTACCCTTCTCCTTCAGTTTCTTTATAATGGGAGCCTTGTCGGGGATACCCGGGCTCTTGATAATTTCGTCGGCATTCAGGATATCGGCTTCGGTATGCCGGCTCTCTTCCCAACGGATTTCGTGAGCATCCAGCATATCCTTATATTTGGGTTTGATAGACGAAAAATCGGAAACGAACACATCGAGTCCTTTCGCCTTCGCCAGCACAGCGGCACCTGCGCCACTTTCACCACCCCCTAAGATAACAATCCTTTTCTTCATTTGATTTATGATTTCTTTATTCATTTATGATTTATGATTTATGATTTATGCGTCGATAATAAATCATAAATTATAAATCATAAATCACTTTATCTCATCTTTAACGTCACAATCGTAACAACTGCCAGGATGATACCGATCAACCAAAAGCGGACCACGATCTTAGATTCGGGCACCACGTTAAACGGTTTCTGTATCAAAGCCTGTATTCCCGCATTACCGGGTTTCTGGAAATGATGATGGAGAGGAGCCATCTTGAAGATGCGTCGCCCTTCACCGTATTTCTTCTTCGTATATTTGAAATAGAACGTCTGCATAAGGACGGAGAGATTCTCCACCAGGAAGATGCCGCACAAGATCGGGATCAGTAATTCCTTCCGAATAATGATTGCGAATACAGCGATGATACCGCCTAACGTCAAGCTACCCGTATCACCCATAAACACCTGTGCCGGATAAGCATTGTACCACAAGAATCCGACCGTTGCCCCGATAAAGGCAGCCGCAAACACCACCAGTTCTTCCGCTCCGGGGATGAACATGATATTCAGGAAAGAGGCGAACTCGAAGTGCGACGACATATACGCAAGTATTCCGAGTGCCACCCCGATAATCGCCGAGCTTCCCGCCGCCAGGCCGTCCAGGCCGTCCGTCAGGTTCGCCCCGTTCGACACGGCCGTCACCACGAAGATCACCATCAGGACGAAGACCAGCCAGGCTGCCTCTTCCTTATATTCGCCTGCCCAGTTGACCAACTGCGCATAATCGAAATTGTTGTTCTTCACAAACGGGATCGTCGTCTTGGTCGACTTCTTTTCAACCGTATGGTAACGGACTTCCTCGATCACATTGTCATGCCGCACTTCCATATTCTCCTTGATTACCACATCGGGGCTCATGAAAAAGCACCAGGCCGACGATCAGCCCCAGACCGATCTGTCCGATAATCTTGAACTTGCCGTGCATGCCTTCCTTGTTCTTCCGGAACACCTTGATATAGTCGTCAGCAAATCCCAACGCCCCTAACCAGATGGTCGTCACCAG
>ENA-OQCB01000843-OQCB01000843.1-human-gut-metagenome-genome-assembly--contig:-NODE-843-length-13354-cov-3.600212_pt1 | contig 13354 bp, 16 predicted proteins | sample MGYA00242493_ERZ504568 | MGnify/ENA primary metagenome ERZ504568 (study PRJEB26092, sample SAMD00036229) | human gut metagenome | host: Homo sapiens | study: EMG produced TPA metagenomics assembly of...
CAGCCACCACCAGAACATCCATTGGATACCACGTGGCAAGTCCCTCCTGACCTACCCACGCCTATGTAGGCTAAATGTACACTCGCTTTTCAAACTCGTCCCTGTACGCGAGTGTGTGATAAATTCCTTTTCCGTTATTGCCAAAACGCATTCTAAAATATCTTGCTCTCACTTTTTTCAGCTTTTCAACCTCTCTCTTTAAAACAAAAAGAACCTATCCGAGTTCGTTCAGATAGGTCCATGTCAATACGTGATGTAAGAAAACAGCCTTCTACGGGCCTTTCCGTTCTCTTTTCTTTCCGAACATTTCTCTCGTTTGTAAACGGAAGAGTAAGAAATTTATTTATTACAACACTTGTCCATGTTCCGGTATTCAGTTGTCCTACTTTCTCAAATTCAGTAGCGTCATTTTTCAATATTAAATTTTCTCCTGAATCAATCACCAATCCAGACACCCTTGGTCAGAGTTGTTGTTGACTCTTTTGTGCCGCCGTCCTGTGCCGCATGATAACCTTTTAAGCGATAATAATGGTTTTTAGGTACTAGAACATTTATGCTCTTAGACAAAAGCGATGTGTTAAGTCCTGTAAAATTCCACACCTTATAACTACTATAGCTACCATCCGACTTTTGTTCTAAAGACATATCTAAATACAATTTATCGCAGTCATGAAATGCTTGAACGACGCCTAGAACATTGCATTGATTATTCGCCAATTTATTTATCTGCACTGTACCAAAATTCAAATGATTCGCTCTAGTCCTAGGGCTACTGGTATCTGTCGCACTAGTCGCATCTGTCTCTTCGTCTGTCTTCTCTTCGACTTTCTCCATCAAACTAGATGCCTTAACCGTCGTGATAGACAAACAACTCACAGTGCAAAATGCAGCAAGTACACCAATGCCCAGTCTCTTTAGTATCTTTTGTTTCATTGTTCCTCCCCTTTCCTTTATTTCTTTTCTTACCTTCCAATAAGAATACGTAAAAACTCTAAAAAAATATCATCAAAAACGAATATTTTTTAAAAAATGTCACAAATTCCTCTTTATCTATTTTTCCACTAATACTGTAATAGCAGTTATTATATATCCATCTTCCCTCATATGCAGGTCTTTCATCACCTTTATCTTCCCTTTTCGTTACTTCTATATTAATTTGATCTGTACTAACATTGAATTTCTCTTTTATATCACCTTGATAAAATGTATTGCTTATCAATTCATTCTCATTTTTAGAAATATAAAGAAACATTATCTGATCTTGATATTTATATTCTATTAGTGCAATTCCTGCTTCATCGTAAATAATGTATGTTTTTAATTCAAATTTTTTAGGCTGATACATAAAAATTGGCTGTTCACATGACAATTTTTCTTCTATCTCAGCCATTGCCTGTTCTTCTTCCATATCATCACTGTCTAAATTGTCCGTATTACTAATCTCAACCACTTCATTCTTACCAACTATATAGCTAACACTTCTAAGAAATCTCTCTCTATTAGCTTGACTTGTCATACTTACACTAAAAATAGCGATCACTGTAATCGCTACCATCGCCACATATTTTCCCGCTCTATGTACCCAGGAGACTTTCTTTCTTCTCTTCTCCTGCTCTTCTAAAATCCCCTGGTAGATTCTCAGACGCATTTTTTCCTCTATCTCCTTGTCATCAGCCCAGGGATCTTCCATTGAATCCAACTCTTCTTCAATTTTTTTTGCCTCTTCCAGGTAGTCCGGTAGAAGCTTTTCTTTTTTCTGCTTCCTCTTGCTGAATTTTTCACTCATATAAAAGCCTGTTCTCCTATCTTACCTTGACAATTTCCCCACTGAGGTTCATATTATGAATAGAGACTGGGAAAATTACTCCTGACTCTTATCCATACCAATCATCTTAGGAGGATTCATATGAAACATATTGTACTTACCGGCGGTGGTACAGCCGGACATGTTACACCAAACATCGCCCTGCTTCCCCGCCTGAAGGAACTGGGCTATCAGATCTCTTATATCGGTTCCTATGAAGGCATCGAAAAGAAGCTGATCGAGGATTTCAATATCCCTTACTACGGAATTTCTTCCGGTAAGCTCAGGCGTTATTTTGACATAAAAAATTTCTCAGATCCATTCAAAGTGCTGAAGGGGTATACCCAGGCCAGAAAACTCTTAAAACAGCTAAAACCTGACGTCGTCTTCTCCAAAGGAGGATTCGTCACTGTACCAGTAGTAATCGCTGCTAAGAAATTAAAGATTCCTGCCGTCATACACGAATCAGATATGACTCCTGGCCTGGCTAACAAACTCTGCATCCCCTCCGCCGCAAAGATCTGCTGTAATTTCCCTGAAACCGTAAGTCAGCTTCCCGCTGATAAAGCCGTGCTGACTGGAACTCCAATTCGTCAGGAACTCCTAAGCGGAGACCGCCAGGCAGCTATAGATTTCACCGGTTTACACGGGGATAAACCCACTCTGATGATTATCGGAGGAAGTCAGGGAGCTGCCTCCGTCAACGAAAACATACGTAAAATCCTTCCAGAACTCCTAAAAGATTTTCAGATTATTCATCTGTGTGGCCGTGGAAAACTGGATGAATCCCTCCTGGATTTGGAAGGCTACCGTCAGTACGAATATATTCGCAAAGAACTGGCCGACTTATTTGCCCTCTCTGACGTGGTGATATCCAGGGCCGGAGCCAACGCCATCTGTGAAATTAATGCTCTGAACAAGCCAAACCTGTTGATTCCTCTGTCTGCCAAAGCAAGCCGCGGCGATCAGATACTCAACGCACGTTCCTTTGAACGCCAAGGCTACAGTATGGTCCTGGAAGAAGAAGAAATCACCGAAAAGACCCTTTACAATTCCATAAAAGAACTGTATGCCAATCGTGATTCTTACATTCAGGCGATGAAAGCCAACACAAAGACGGATTCCATCACCCGAATCACCAACATCTTAGAAGAACTGACAGACTCTTCAAAAGCTATGTCTGAATAAATTTATCAGTCATTTCCCTGGCGTCTTAGTTCTTCCGCCATCCAGTGTCTTGCACGAGAAATCTGCGTGCGCAAGTACGCAACACTGATTCCATAATCACTCGCCACTGACACTGGATTTTCTTCGTTCACACTTACTCTGCGAATCAATTCGTACCAAACTTCATTTCTCTGTTTCAAACTGTAAAATACCCGGAGCTTCTTTCTGCACAATTCTTTTCTCACAACCAAGTCTTCAGGATCTCCCGTCCAGATTCCACTTCCGTTTTCGTTTGCATCTAATCCTGAAATTACTTCATGTTTATGATATGATTTTCTGCAGAAGTCTACTGCAATTCTCCTACTGTAAGACAAAATCCAAGCTTTCGCAAATTCTTCATCAATTTCATCCAGTTTGAAGAACATCGTTATAAACACTTCTTGACATATGTCTTGTGCCAACTCAACATCATGGACCACTGAATACGCAACTTTCAGTGATAACCTGTAATACCTTAAATAAATCTCATCAAATCTTTCTATCTTCATCTTTTGTATAAAAACCCTTTATAAAACTCACTTTAACTTCTCAATAATTTCGTCCCTTACTTCGTCTGTTAAAGTCCCTGGTTTCCATGTCACATTTACTTTGTCTCCTTTATAGCGTGGAATCAAATGCATGTGAAAATGGAAAACTGTCTGGCCAGCTACCTCCCCATTATTCTGTACAACGTTAAATCCGTCGCACTCTAAAGCTTCCGTCATTTTGCCAGCCATTTTCTTTGCCAGCACCATTGCTTTCCCCGCCAATTCATCCGGCAACTCATATATATTAGCCGCATGAGATTTAGGGAGAATCAATGCATGTCCCTTGCTCGCTGGTCCTAAATCCAGGATAACCCTAAAATCATCGTCCTCATACAGAGTTGCCGATGGTATTTCACCGTTCGCAATTTTACAAAAAATACATTCCGACATCTTTTTACCTCCTATGTCTGATATTTTTATTGTTAACTATATTTTGTCGCATTTTGATGAAATTTGCAAGACGATATTCATTGATATTTTCATTTTACAATGGTAAACTTGCCTAGGAGGTGATACAAAATATGCCCAATAATGAACAATTAGAACAACTAAAAAGCGAAACTCAGCTGCTAATCTCAAAAATCTCCCATGAAATCCGTAATCCCGTTGCACTTATACAAAGCACTCTAGACTTGATGGCTATCCGCCATCCAGAAATCACGCAATTCGATGAGTGGGACGATATCATGGACAGCATGGACTACCTCAAAGGGCTGCTCAATGACGTATCAGAGTTCAATAACGCCGCGAGATTACATTTACAGCCTACACATATGAAGGAGTTTTTGACAGCTACATTTCGGTCACTCCAGCCAACTTTGGACTATCTGTTTATCCGTCTTGTCCCAGAGCTAAGCCTACCTGAGACCCCTTTACTCATTGACCCCACTAAATTTCGACAGGCACTTTTAAACCTGTTGCGTAATGCCTATGAAGCCTCACCTATGCATGGAATCATTCATTTTTATGCATTTTCCAAAGACAGTTCACTCATTCTTCAAATTGAAGACAACGGTTGTGGTATTTCTCCTGAAGACCTTTCCACTTTATTCCAACCTTTTGTCACCCACAAAAAAGGAGGTGCTGGTCTCGGTCTGACTATAACCAAACAGATCATAGAAGCTCATAACGGCACGATAACCGTGGAGTCATCACTTGGCAAGGGAACTAAGTTCACTATTACTCTACCCATGACTTCCTAACTCTGTTCCTTTTTCTGTGATAGAGGAGCATTGCCACAAGAAAACCGCAGATGAGTCCGCCCACATGAGCCGCATTGTCTACCCCAGAACTGGTAAAACCAAAATACAGGGAAAATCCGGCCATAATCGCTATCTGCCTGGCAGTCAAATCCTCCAGACGCCCATGATTAGCCAAAAGTACATACAGCATTGCTCCCATCACGCCAAATATAGCACCAGACGCTCCCGCTGACACAATCAGCGCCCCTTCCCGGTATTCCAGATAACAGGATAGGATATTCCCTCCCAGACCGCTGAATAGATAGATCAGTAGATATTTGACTTTTCCCACCGCACGTTCCAGATTGTCTCCAATCACATACAGAACCAGCATGTTATTTGCCAGATGTGCCATTCCAAAGTGCAAAAACATGGATGTGAATAAGCGGTAGTACTCCTTTGCCTCTACAATTAGAGCCGCATTGGCAGCGCCGCATCTGAGCATATGCTCCGTATTTCCACTATTTCCAGATAAATCCACGATCAAAAACACAACAACGTTGAGTACAATCATCGCTATGTTAATCGAGAAATTTTTTCTTCCTCTCTCTCATGAAATCCTCCTGCCTCAACTCCTGAACAGATAGTTTGATGTTTGATGCATTCATATTGTATCAAAATTTCCTCCTGCTGTGAACCGGGCAATTCCCACATGGATGTCTATTCCAAACCTTCAAATTCTATGTTAGAATATATTATATGTGTCAGCATACTGACTGCGAGGAGGAAAAAAATATGTTAGAAGTAGAGCTAAAAGTATCCTTGGCAGATCTTTCTACAGATCAAATCCGAGATTCTGCTGAAAAGATAGGATTTCAAGTCGAAAAAAAGGCTTCGAGAAATCGATATGTATTTTAATGGCAATGAGCGAGATTTCCGGGACACCGATGAAGCTCTGCGACTGCGCAGCTGCCAAGATCTCTCCAATGGCGGGCCAGCCCAGGTTTTCATCACCTATAAAGGTCCCAAACAGGATAAAGTCTCTAGTACTAGAACCGAATTTGAGACTTCTGTGGGTGAACTCTCCACTATGCGCAAACTGTTGGAAGCACTCGGATATCAGCCGATGTACTCCGTGGACAAAACTCGAACGGAACTTTGTTCCGGCCAGGTCACGCTATGCCTAGACTGTGTAGAAGGGCTGGGAAACTATTTGGAGCTGGAAATACTTGCAGAATCCGAAGACCAAAAAGATTCTGCCGTCCAAAAGCTGCTGTCCCTGTTGGATTTGCTACAGGTGCCACGTGACAATATGACTCGCAAATCCTATCTGGAACTGCTCTATTTCCCAGAAAGATAAAAACCGTTTCTTTTTGTCGTACTTTAACAGACAAAACAACAGTTTTTTAGAACAGAGTAGAATTGCCGGCAACAGCTTCTTTTGTATACTCGAGTATTCTCAAAGCGCACACTGATTTTGTGCGCGCTTTGGCTGCTAAAATATACGAAAGAGAGCTGCTGCCGGCAAATTTCTGTATACCTATGATTTTTTAATTGCTCTCATCTTAAAGTTCTCGAGCTAATTCGTAAGCATTCCAAATCGCATACATGATATTGTGCACTTGACTGGAATCTCCTATATTATAGACAGGAATGTCTAAATCCTTCAAAGCCTCATACAAACCATTCTCTGACAGATATCCCACTGCTGCAATGAGAGTATCCGCTTTCAACTGCTGAGCCTCATCACCCTTTTTCACCGTCACCGTACTTTCCGCCGTATCCACCACGGACGCACTCGTGTGAACGTCAATCTTATGAAACTTCAGCAAATCCATCAGCATAAACTCATTCATATGAGGAATCTTTCCGTGGCTGCCCAGCAGCTCCGGCATGATCTCCACTATCGAGACTTGTTTTCCCTGAGTCGCCAGCCATAAGCCGGTCTCGCAGCCTACGAGTCCGCCGCCGACAATTACCACGTGATCGCCTGCTGTCTCTCGTCCCATAAGCACATCTTCTGCACTCACCGCCTTCTTGACTCCCGGGAATTCCATCTTTCTCGCATGGGAACCAGTCGCCGTGATTACCACGTCCGCACCAAAGCTCTTGGCATATTCCGGTGTCACGGCAGTATTGTATCTCACTTCAACTCCCAGCAATTCCAGCTGACGTTTATACCAATCTATCAGCTGTGATCGTTTCTCTTAAAGTGAGGCACTCCGCCTGGAATCAGATTTCCGCCCAAGGCGTCCGATTTCTCGCACACTACTACCGAATGTCCTGCAATCGCCGCTGTCCGAGCTGCCTCCATACCTGCGACACCTCCGCCTGCAATCAAAACCTTCTTTTTCTTCACCGCCGGGATAATTCCATAAATACTTTCCCGACCGCAGGCTGGATTCACTGCACAACTCACAGGGCCGTTGGCAATTCGCCCCAGACATCCCTCATGACATCCCAGACATGGGCGTATCTCATCCAGCCGTCCGGTTCTGACTTTTTCCACATACTCAGGGTCGCACAGCAAAGCACGGCCATAGCTTACGATATCGCAGCAGTCCTCCAAAGCCTCCACTGCCAGCTTCGGATTATCCAGTTTTCCAGCCAGAATAATCGGCACATCCACTTCTTTTTTCAAAATTCGTCCAAATTCCATGTAAGGACCATCCTCAAAATACATTGGCGGATGATTCCAATACCAGGAGTCATAAGTGCCTGCATCCACATTCAGTGCGTCATAGCCTGCCGCCACCAGAATCTTTGCCGCCTCGATACCCTCAGCGATATCCTTTCCGGCCTCTTCGTATTCCTCTCCTGGCAGACCACCTTGTCTCAGAGCCTTCATGCAGCTTTTTAAGCTATAGCGAAGACTGACAGGAAAATCCGGCCCACAGGCTTTCTTAATTCCCTGTACAATCATTGTGGAGACTCTCAGACGGTTTTCCAGACTTCCACCAAATTCATCTGTGCGGTGATTGAACAATTCAATCGCGAACTGGTCCAGCAGATATCCCTCGTGAACTGCGTGAACTTCCACTCCGTCAAAACCAGCTCTCTTCGCGATCACTGCTGATTTTACAAATCCTTCAATCAGCTTCATGATCTCTTCTTTTGTCATCTCACGATGAACTGTCCGCGGGTCAAAACGATTCGTCTGCTCTGACGGCGCAATGTTTTTGGAAATAAAGCCTGGCAGAGCACTTCTTCCTAGGCCTCCTGTAAGCTGAAGAAAGCATTTCGCGCCGTAGGCATGAATCCTCTCGTTCATCTGATAGCAGCTGTGTATAAACGCGATCGGCATCGTCGTGGGACATGGCAGCCCTACTGTGGGCAATCCCTCAATCGTAGTATCCACGCTGCAAATTCCTGTGATAATCAACCCTACACCGTGCCGTGCACGCTGCACATAATAATCCTGAAGTCTCTGGTGAAACCCTCCAAATGCATCTGCATATCCCACCGGTCCCATAGGAGCCATCGAAGTACGGTTTTTTAACTGCACCTTTCCAATGTGAGTGGGAGTAAATAGTTCAGAATAACATGTCATACCCTTTCCTCCTAAATATTCAGGCGTATCTCTGAATTTTCTTTGTGTCATGGACAGAATCTTTCTCGAATCACTTTTGTCACATCATAAAATGTCTCATACGGAAAATAAGGTTTTCCCAATTTATCCAGATACTTCGCCAACAAATCCCGGGCGAAGACAGTATCCACTGCCTGAGACATATTCATATCCGTAAAGCTGTCACCGATTCCAATCGCATGTTCATATTGATACAGTGCCATCACGTCTGTCTTTTTCAACAGTTCATTTCCATCGTCATACTGGGAGATCAGCTTCATCTTCGGTCCGCTGACATCCAGGTCGACCGCGTGCAGTTCTTCTAACTGTTCACGATATGGCGCCAGCTTCCGCTCAGAAAACTGTCTCACACCCCCTGAAATGACCACCACAGGAATCCCCAAGTCTTTCATAGCACTCAAAAATTCTGAGAACCCTTCCCTCACAGCTACGCCGTCTACATAGTCCAGCATTTTCGGCAACAATTCTGAGGGAGCCCCATCAAAAGCATAACGTACTACCTGACTGAGAGTCATCTCTCCTTTTGTAAGCTTGTCATTATACTCTTTGAACTCTCTTGGGTCCGAGAACAAACGTATCGCTCCGACTAAAGTATCCTCCATAGTGATTGTCCCGTCAAAATCGACAAACACAATATTTTTATACAAATCCACATCCCTCCCTTTGAAACAGGCCTCCGTTCAAGCGGAGGCCCCTATATATTTTATTTTTCAGCCTTGACTAATTCATCAAATCAAAGTTCTTCTTCAAATCAGGATTCAGGAATGCCAGCATACGTGCCAGTTCTTCATGGTCCTTCGCATAATCCACCACAGAGATTCCTTTCATAGCTGCATCGATAGCTTGACGCATGGATTTTGCTCCTGCTTCGCTTCCGTCTGGATGTCCATGAACACCGCCGCCTGCGGCCAACATCACATCCGTACCCACATTTTTGACGATTTTCTCTACTGCCATCTGCGTAGTTCCGCCAGAGCAAGCGTACATCATTGGTTTGATATTCCACCATGGCTGAGTGAAGAACTTAAAGCAGCGATAGAATTGTTTATAGGATACTGGGAACTTGCCATACGGATGTCCATTAATCTGGAAGTCACCGCCTGCCAGACGTGTGATCTTGCCCACCAACAGAGGTGCAGAAATACCTGTATAAGTGGACGCTGCCATAGTTCCCGCAAAGTTCACATGGGCCAGTATCGGCACATTGATATTTGGGTCTTCTGCCAGCATCTTCAGTGTATCAAAGCCTGTCGTATAAACATTCACCATCAGGCAGTTTCCGCCATACTCCAACACACGGTAGGCATTCTCACGAACTTTCTCCGTGCTGTCAGAAATATTTACCGCATAGAGACTGTGCTCCCCGGTCTCCTCATAGACCTGTTTCTCCTTCTCCATAAACTTCGTGACACGTTCTTTTAATGGGCAGTACGGTCCATCCGCCAGCATCAGCTCATCATCCTTGATAACGTCTACTCCACCCTTGCATGCGTGATAGAATAAGTCTGCTCCCTCGTCAGGAGTCCAGCCAATATTCGGTTTAATCATAGCATTCAGCAGAGGTCTGTCCGGAACTTCCAGCACTTTACGAAGTCCCTCAACACCGAATTTCGGCCCTTTAAACTGAGCGATAAATTTCTTCGGGAATGCTACATCAATCAGACGAATCATACCGGACGCTGATATATTTCCAAACAGAATCGTCATAAGGGAAGACATGCTGTTTGAAAAGTTCTCCATAGGATAAGCAATCTGTATAATATACATTGGCGGTTCGTCAGACTGGTAATCGCAGCCAATATCTGGAACCTCATACAGAGCTACCAGCTTAGACCCGAAGCGACGGGTCTTTTCCGCAGAATCCGCACTTACTTTAATCCAGGTTCCCGTGGTCTGCTCATCAGCGATAGCCATAGCCAGTTTCTCGATGTTAGATGTCTTAACTTTAGCCTGATAAGTCGCAATCACATAGTCTTCCGAAAAAGAAACTTCCGGAAATGCATAGGTCAGATTTTCTTCATCCAGTTTACGAATCATATTGTTGTCCTCCTTGTCATTAACGTTCTATATTAGAAAATACCTCTTCAAACGCATTGAGAGTTTCCGCGATGGTCTCGTCGTTGTCTGCCATACTTGTATAGATTCGGCTGCCTGCTAGAGTAATCACACCGTTCGCCGTGAGGGCAGCTCCAAATTCCTCAATATACTGCTGCCGCTCTGGAATCTTCTTAAACACATCCGGGTCCGCAGCGCTCAGATACATAACACCTGATACCTCAAAGTGGACAATAGAACCTGTATTCCATGTCACAAACGGAAGTTCATATTTATCAATCAATTTTTGAATGCCATCACAGAGCTTATCTCCGTTCTCGCCTGCCTTCATAGCCGCATCCTGACGGATGATCTCATCAATTGCGAAATAACCCGCTGCACAGCTTAGAGGATTCGCAGTCAAAGTACCACCCACATACGCCTTCTTTTTGCCTGCTTTCACTCCAGCAGCGATACAAGACATGATCTCCTCGCTGCCTCCTACACCGCCGGCCATCGGATAGCCACCGGCCACAATTTTTCCAAACACTGTAAGATCTGGTTTTACATTGAAGTATCCCTGCGCTCCTCCAGGTCCCACACGAAATGCCGTGACAACCTCATCAAAGATTAACAGCGTATGGAACTCGTCACACAGTTCACGAACCTTCGCCGCGAAATCTTTTGCCACTGGACGTGTCCCGCTCTCCGGTCCGAAAGGCTCAATGATTACTGCTGCCGTTCCGCCTGCTTTCTCATTCTCCTCCAATACTTTCCTCAGACCCGCTACGTCGCCCGGGAAGAATTCTGAGGTATTCTCTGAAACTTCCTTCGGAATTCCATGGGCCTCAAAAGTCTTTGTATAAGGTATATGCAGAGAATATACCAGCTGATCGCTCCATCCGTGATAAGCGCCGCCTACCTTGACAATCCGCTGCTTTCCAGTGTAAGTACGTGCAATACGGATGGCAACCATGTCCGCCTCTGTTCCACTGGCTAGACAACGGTACATCTCTACCCACGGCATACACTCATGAATCTTCTCTGCCAATTTCATCTCATACGGGTGAAACAGACCGGTGACTGGACCTGATTCCTTTACCACTTCCCAAACCTTCTGATTGACAGGTTCGTAATTGCTTCCCAGTAAGGTAGGGCCGCCAGCTTGAAGATAATCCACATAGCGGTTTCCATCAATATCATACAGATAAGCCCCCTGTGCTTTCTCAATTACCAATGGAAACGGATAGTTAAACGCCAGGTTGTGCTGCACACCGCCTGGAATCACTTTTTTAGCCTCCTCAATCATTTTTTTGAGCCGCTACATTTTTCTTCGAAATATTTCATGTACTTCTGCATCGCCTCAGGTTTGATGTGATGAATCGGCTCGTTGACCAGCCTGTCCATCTTTGCATAAATCTCTTTCTCGTCTGGCCAACGAGATACACCATAATGAGCATTCATTGTCTTTAACCTCCTTTATCATTGCCATAATAACTATGAGCAGATCTGTCAAGATCTGCGAGGCACAGTCTACCTCTCTTATAAATATACAGACAATCTATCTTCCGGACGAATTTCCTGCTGCATCAGCTCTTATCGCTGTTCAGTGCAGCATAGGCTTTTTTATTGTTTTTGTAGAGGTCTTTAAACACTGGGAAAATCTTCGTATAGACAGCATGATTCTCAGCATTCGGTTTATAAGTAGCACTGACTTTGATGATCTTTTTAATTTCCTTGATATCGTCTAACATTCCCAGACTAACCGCCATCAAAGCCGCAGCTCCCATCGCACCCACCTGTCTCGGATTTTCCACAGTCTCTACTTCCCTTCCCAAAACATCTGCCATTACCTGACAGATATATGGAGCAATCGCACTTCCTCCTGTAAAGCGCACAACTGGATGTGTTTTAAAAGAAGTTTCCGTGCAGTCCAGCAGCCATCTCATATGTAGGCATACCCCTTCAATCACAGCTTTCATTAAGTCACTTCCATGCGTCGTGATATCCAGATTAAAGAACAGTCCTCTGGAATTGGCATCGTCGAAAGGACACCGATTTCCATGCATCCACGGCGAAAAGATCACTCCATTGCTTCCTGCCGGAGTGTCCTTGATGTACTCAATCATCTGGTCATAGTCCATTCCCATCTGATCGATACGGTCTTTTACCCACTCCATACATTTACCGGAAGTCTCAACCTCTGCGACATAATTATACGTAGTAGGGTCTACGCCAATCAAAGCTCCGATCAGATTGGTCAAGTCCAAGTGAAGCTTATCCACTGTAGTCGCGACCCAGCCTGAGGTGCCTGAATAGACCAGTACATCGCCAACCTCCACACATCCTGCTCCCACAGAGCACAGACTCACATCACTTCCACCTGAGAAAACCGGAGTTCCAGGTGCCAGACCTAACTCCTCTGCCGCCTCTGGCAGCAAAGTCCCCACTTCATCTGTGGAACCGCAGATTTCAGGCAAATGTTTCATGTCTATGCCAACCATTTTACACAGCTTTTCGCTCCAGCAATCTTTTTTTACATCAAACAAAAAAGTAGCACAGGCATCATCTCGACTCGCCAGCATCTTTCCCGTAGCACGGCAAGTTAAATACTCCTTTGCATCCAACCATTTATAGGTCTTCTGAAAGATTTCTGGTTCGTTGTCTTTCACCCAGAGATATTTCCATGCAGGGTCCTTGGCGCTAGCAGACACTGCGCCTGTTATCTTCAAATACTTCAGCACTTTGAAGACATCCAGCCCCTCCACCTTTAAGCCTGTACTCATACAGCGTTTAAACTGTTTATCAGCCCTGGCATCCATACAACTCATTGCTCTGCGCAAGGGTTTTCCCTTCTCATCCACCATCACCACTGTCTGAAACTGAGAACAGAAGGAGATTCCTTTGATCTCTTCTTTCGCAACCCCGCTTTTTTCCAATAATTTTTTGGTACTTCTGGACATTGCTGCCCACCAGTCAGCAGGGTCCTGTT
>ENA-OQCB01000848-OQCB01000848.1-human-gut-metagenome-genome-assembly--contig:-NODE-848-length-13339-cov-2.743112_pt1 | contig 13339 bp, 14 predicted proteins | sample MGYA00242493_ERZ504568 | MGnify/ENA primary metagenome ERZ504568 (study PRJEB26092, sample SAMD00036229) | human gut metagenome | host: Homo sapiens | study: EMG produced TPA metagenomics assembly of...
ACAGAATTCTCGATTCAGAATATTTTGCGGGAGCCTTATTTTACCTATGAATATAAAACTACCGCATCTTTGATGGTGGACATGAGAAAAGCATCCGTAAACCTCGCCATAGTCTTGGATGAATATGGAGCGACTGCTGGATTGATTACCCTGGAAAACCTCTTAGAAGAGATTGTCGGAGAAATTCGCGATGAGTACGACGAAGACGAGGAGGAAGATTTAAAAGAAATTATTCCTGGCAAAGAGTATTTAGCTCTCGGTTCTGCCAGATTGGATGATATCAGTGATGAACTGAATCTCAATCTAGATTCTGAAGATTATGATTCTATCGGTGGTTATATTATTGAGCAGCTAGATAAACTCCCAGTACAAGGTCAGTCTGTAACTCTAGACAATGGACTAAGACTGGTTGTAGAAAAAACTTCCAAAAACCGTGTAGAACTGGTACACATTTATCTTCCTGAACCTGCGAAAACCGAGGAAGAAGATTAATTCCATTCACGGACAGAACTCCAGAAACCGGATAATAGTTTCCGGCATCTGGAGTTCTTTTTTTCGTCAGCAAGCCATCACATCTCAATCCTCTACCAACAGCGAAAATTGATAGATAATCCGCGTGACTTCTCCCGTCACCGCCAAAACCCCTTCCTTCGTCTCATTCCAATTATTCCTGTCTATCCCATCTACACAAGAAGGAAGCACTTGAAAAACCGTATTGGGAAAATATCTTTGATAATAAAGATACGCCCGTCTGGCATGATAGTTTTTACAACACAGTATCGCTTTTTTCACCGTTATCCCTGTGTGTTCCGTCACTCTTCTGGAATATCGTGCATTTTGTTCTGTGTAAGTAGCCTGATCTTCCCTCAAAATCGCATAATCAGGAACCCCATTTTTCACGAGGACTTCTCTTAGAAACTCCCATTCTGTGGAAAATGTTCCCTGGTATTCCTCTTTCTTATCCAGAACTCCGGAAAATTTTCCCAAAACAGTACTGTACTTTCCACTGGGGAGAACATAAGGAGCAAAACCCGCTTTCCACAGTTTCGCTGCCCTCTCTGCCATCTGTGGATATCCATTTCCCGGAACAAAGATGATATCTGCCATGCAAGGACTTCCTTCCATGAAAATAAAATCCGCTGTCTCTTCAATGAACGATAAACGCATAACTGTACCTCCGCAAATTTCTCTTTTGCACACTGAATCCATCTTTTTTAATAGATTATACCGCAATTATCGTACTATATCCAGCCATACGCAGTCTCTGTTCCATAGAAATCGCGTTATCCATGCTCTGATAACCACCCACCTGGACACGAAAATATCCATCTTGATCTAAGATGAAGGCGGGATATCCCTGCCCTTGCAGCTCATATAACATCCGGTCTGCATTCTCTCTGTTCTTAAAAGACCCTGTCTGTACCCGGTACGTGGCTGCAGCCGTCGTCGCTCCACTCACATTTCCTTCATTTAAAGTTCCCTGTATGGCATCCGCGATATTCTCCGCTAATTGGTCAAATTGACTGTCAAACAGCTCATTGTCTTTGTCTGAGTTAATGAATCCAGCCTCAATCAACAGAGCCGGCATCTTAGTCCTGCGCAAGACCACCAGCCCTGGCCTCTCTTTTACACCGATTTCTCGAAATCCCACTTCCCCGCTGGCTCCAACAATATTCTCCGCCATGTCCAATTTTTCGCCGTTTTTATCGTAGACCAAGACCTCCACACCATTGTACTGGTTCTCCTCAGGACTGGAATTGCGATGAAAAGACACGAAAAAATCGGCCCCTGACTCATTGGCAATCGTCGCCTTCTCAAAGGGCGTCTGGTAGACATCCGTAGTTCGGGTGTACTCCACATCCACTCCACGATTTCTCAATTCTTCTCCGACTGCCAAAGTCAATCGAAGATTGTCGTCCTTTTCCTGTCTTCCTTTAAAGACCGCTCCCGGGTCACTTCCTCCATGTGCAGCATATTCTTAGCGCAGGATAGCCAATACAAAGGTACTCCCCCCTCTCATTGATGCCATTATTAAATATATATTAGTTTAAAAGTTGACTTTTACGTTCCCAAAGTGTATGATAAGCCCATGTGTTTAAACATTTAAATATAAACTAATTTATAAAGGATAATTTAATGATTAAAACAGAGAACTTAACAAAAAAATACGGAGAATTTTCAGCCGTTGAAAACTTAAATCTACAGATTGAAACCGGAGAATTCTTTGGGCTTTTAGGACCCAACGGCGCCGGAAAGACCACCACCATTGGGATGCTGTCTACTTTGCTGCTGCCCACTGAGGGAAGCATAACCGTCGACGGGGAATCTCTGACACGACAAAACAGTCGGTTAAAGCGTAAGATCAGCGTCATCACCCAAGAGTACTCTATGCGCCAGGATATGACTATGGACGAAATCATGGAATATCAGGGGCGTCTGTACTTTATGCCTTTGAAAAAAATCCGGCAGCGCACTCAGGAGCTTTTGGATTTCTGTGGACTTATCGACTACCGAAAACGAACGGTGCGCAAGCTGTCTGGAGGCATGAAACGAAAACTGATGGTCTGCCGCGCTCTCTTGACAGAACCTGAAATCCTCCTGCTAGATGAGCCTACCGCCGGTATGGATGCACTTGCACGACGCCAAATGTGGAATCTCTTAAAACAGCTCAACGATCAAAATCTAACCATTCTGCTCACCACCCACTATATGGAAGAAGCAGAAACTCTTTGTGATCGTGTAGGCCTGATGCGCGATGGAAGATTGGTAGAAACTGACACGCCCAAAGCAATGATCGACGCCTTTGGGCGCTATGCTGTGGACGAAGACAGAGAAGACGGTCTTCACAGCAGTTATTTTCATCAGAAAGAAGATGCCATTCGATACCTTTCAGGTCTCCAGGGAAGGACCACCCTGCGCAGTTCTACACTAGAAGATGTGTTCCTGGGAAAAATCGGACAGCATTTGGAGGATAAATGACAATGGGAATTTTAACTGTATTATGGGAAAAATGGGTAGAATTTCGCAGAGACTTCTATAAAATCACACTGGCTGCCATGATTGCACCATTGCTGTACATTCTCGTATTTGGAATGGGAATTCAGACTATGTCACATGGTCAGTCCTACTTGAATTTTCTGATTCCCGGTGTCGTCGCTCTGACCACGATGAACGGCAGCTTCAACGCAATCGCTCAGAATCTGAATGTACAACGCCTATATGAACGCGCCTTCGATCAAGTCATGATCTCCCCCACTCCTCTTTGGCAATTTATCGCCGGCCAAATCATAGGCGGGAGCCTGCGCGGTGTTTACGCCGGATGTGTCATTATCCTGCTGATCTCCCCCATCAAAACTGGACTTGTCTTCAATCACTGGTCATTTCTGATGATGTTTTTGAATGGAGCTGTATTCTCCACCATCGGTGTAGTCGTGTCTTTCTACGCGAAAAACCATGCGGATGTGCCCGTTTTTCAAATTATGTGATTATGCCTATGGCCTATCTGTGTAATACCTTTTTTTCATCAGATTCCATACCTGACGGACTGCGGCAGATCATTGAATACCTACCACTCTCTCAAACCAGTGCGATGTTGAGGCATATTGCCAACCGAGAAGTCTTCTCCTATTCCAGCGTGGCCGTACTCTTAGTCTATCTGGCTGTCTTCTCCTCAATCGCATCCTGGTTTTTATATAAGAAGAAAAATCTTTAACAGGAGGAAGACGTGAACACAATAAAAAAGAAACATCTCAACCATAAAAACATATATCCAGTACTTCTATTTCTATTCTTTTTGCTTTTAACAGCGAATGCTCCCAAGGTGCAGGCCGCTGACAGCTTAGAGGATGGAGAATATGCCATTGAACTCACCATGACCGGCGGCAGCGGAAAAGCCAGCGTCCAGACTCCCACACTGCTGACAGTCCAGGACGGAACCGCCTACGCAAAGCTCACATGGAGCAGTTCCAACTACGACTATATGATTGTAGATGGTCAAAAATATCTGAATGAAAGTGAAGAAAATGTAAATTCCAGCTTTACCATTCCCATCGAGAAATTCGACGAAGACCTCCCAGTCTTAGCTGACACACTCGCCATGGGAACTCCCCATGAAATCGAATATATTCTGCATTTCTATTCCGATAGTATAGATTCTAAGAGCAGCCTGCCCCAAGAAGGAGCAAAGCGAGTACTACTCATGGCTGCCGTCATCATCGTAGGCGGCGCAATTCTAAACCACATTGTCCAATCGAGACGAAAAAAAGACTACACCGGAACGCGATAAACAAAGTAGGCAGGCCTCAAAACATTGGCCTGCCTCTTTATATCTTCCCTATTTTCTCGGCATAACTGAGCAATTCCAAAACTCCTGCCGCCAATTCTCCCGTCTGGCTAAGATCTAGTGTACACAATACCTCATCGCAGCCTTTAATCAACTCCTTCGCTTCTTCAAGTTTGTGTTTAGAAAAAGGTTGAAATGCTTCTTCTGCCACCACCTCCACTGCTAAAGCCTTTGCAGCTGGATAATCTAAATCATTTTTCCATAAGACTCCTGTGGCAAATGGTGTGCCTTCTCTTTGCAGTCTGCGGTATATCTGGGTTCCTGTCCCACAGCCCGCAATCACAAAAAGCTTTGGCTTTCCCTTGATACCTTCCAACTCCACACCGCCTGTCAGCTCGTCATAAGTTCCCGCTGTCAACTCATAAAGTGTGGGAATATATCCTTCTGTAAAAATCTCTTCCGGAGTTCCGAAACGGTCTATACAATCTCCCCGGACACAGGCAATTTTGTCTGAAATTCGCTCTGCCAAATCCAGTTCATGCAAAGACATAATCACAGACAATCCGCGTTCACGAGACATCTTTTGAATAATCGATAAAAACTCCACTTTATAGCGAATGTCCAAAAAAGAGGTCGGCTCATCCAACACTAAAATCTCTGGCTGCTGACACAAAGCCCTAGCCAGCATCACCCTCTGTTTCTGTCCGTCACTGGTCTGAGTAAAATCCCTGTCTGCCAATTCTGTAATGTGCACGAGCTCCATAGATTCCCGTACAATCCGCTTGTCCTCATCTGTCAGCACTCCGAATTTTCCGGTATAAGGATAACGCCCGGTCGCAACTACCTCCTCACAAGTCATGAGTTCTGGTTTTACCCGCTGCGTCAGGACTACAGATAGCCGACGAGCCAGTTCATTGCCTGTCAGTTTTTCTAGGTCCTGACCATCCAAAAAGACCACACCACCCAAAATTGTCAACTGTCGAATGATACTCTTTAAAATCGTCGTCTTGCCGGCTCCGTTTGGTCCGATCAAAGTCAGAATTTCGCCTTTTTTCAGCCTCAACTCAATATCTTTAATGAGAGGGACCCCGTGATAACCAACTGTCAGACCTTTCGTCCAGAAATAAAATTCCTCCATGTTTACATTCCCTCCCTTCTGCGCCGAATCATAATGATAATGACTACCGGAGCGCCGAATACCGCCGTCATCGTACTGATACTCAGCTCAGTGGGGGCAAACAATGTCCTCGCCAACAAATCACAGCCCAGGCAGAAGATCGCTCCACCTAAGAAGCTTGCGGGAATCATGAGAATTGGCTTCGACGTGCGAAAAAGATTCTTTACCAGCTGCGGCACTGCAATGCCGACAAAGGAAACTGGCCCCGCAAATGCGGTCACGCAGGCGGAAAGCACACTGGAAAACAATACCAGCAAAGCCCGAAACACCTTGATGTTCAGTCCCATATTTCTGGCATAGGCTTCTCCCATCTGGTATGCACTGATCGGTTTCGACATCAAAAAGACACATACTGTCGTGACAAAAATGACTACTGACATAACCGCTACATTATCCCAGCTAATGCCGGAAAAACTTCCCATAGACCAGTTATGTAGATTGACAATATCCGCGTCGTCCGCAAATGTGACGATAAAATCGGTGATGGCCGTGCAGATATACCCAATCATAACTCCGCTCACAATCAGCATTGCCATCTGATCTAGTACCTTGGACATTAGCAGCACAAATCCCATAGAAATCATTGCCCCTACGAAAGCGGCAGCAATCATCAGCAGAGAGCTGACCCGCAAAGCCCTCTCCAAGAAAAACACCATAACCAGGGCGACTACTAGCTTAGCCCCTGAAGATATTCCCAAAATAAAGGGTCCCGCAATGGGGTTGTGAAAGAAAGTCTGTAAAAGATACCCTGACAGCGCTAGGCCTCCACCTAGAATCACCGCAGCTAAAGCCCTGGGCAGACGGATTTGCAGGACAATATCTCTGGCCACCTCAGAACCTCCGCTGCCCCTCAGGACTTGGATTACCTCGCCAAATAGAATGTTCTGACTGCCAATACAGATATTCGCCGCCAAAAACAGAATTACGACTACTGCCAAAAAGAGAAATGCCCAAAAATACCTATTTTTTTTCATCGCCTATTTCAGTCTGTACAGATATGTCAGACCTTCCTCCTCTCCATTGAGCATACCGTGTATATCTGCGGTGATCGTTCCTAACTCCATGGAAGACTGATAGAGGTTACGGGTAGTACAATACACCTTCCCTTCCTTGACTGCCTTGAAATTTTTCAGCAACTCACTCTTTCCAAAAAGCTCTTCCACCGTAGCCACTTCTCCGTCAATGGTGCTGTTATAAATGATATAATCAGCGTTTTTCGCAGCTGCATAGAAGTCCTCCATCTGCATAGTCATTGTAGAAGATGCTGTGTCATCTTCATCCCCCAGATCGGAGAAAATATATTCCCCTCCGGCAAGCTTAATCATCTTCGGCAGATAGTCAGAAGCCTTTCTCACATTGACTTCCTCATTGCTTGTAATATAGAAAAAAGCTACCGTCTTTCCAGTATTCTGTGCTTCTCCAATGGCATCAAAAGCTTTCAATTCTCTGGAAAAAGCGGCTTGCGCCTCCTCTTCCCGGCCTGTGAGCAGTCCATATAGCTTCACCCACTCCGTTCTTCCAAGAGGTTCCGTCTCATAGCTAGAATAGTCTACTAAGACCGGTATTTCAAATTTTTCCAACTGCTCTTTTACTTCCGGTGTATGATAAATCATTGTGTTTTCAATGGTTAACCCACAATCCTCAGCTAAAATCTGCTCATAATCCGGTGAGGAATAATTTCCCGCATAGAGAATCTCTCCATTCTCCATAGCCTTCTTTGCCTCGTCTAGATACCATCCATCTTCTTTTGTGCCGGTGAAGCGAACCGTATCCAGCGCGTCCATAGAGATAAACATATCCATCACCGCAGAAGCCACCAGATAAATATTATCCAGAGGCTGATACAACGGAACAATCTCCTTATCCAAATCCTCAGGACAAGAACCGCCCTCCGGAATCAAGAGGTAGCGGTCCGTATCCGCAATCGTAATCAGCGAGTATCCTTCCGCATAATAATCCACCGAAAATTTCTCTGCATAGGCAAGCTCCATACTATCCTCATAAGTCAGGTGGGAGCTGATATCCGTACTCTTCTCCTGCTTTCCCTGGTCTGTCCTGCCACAGGCTGTCAAAGCGAGCAAAAGCACCGCCATGACGACCATCATTGTCCTCTGTCTCATCTGGATGCACCCTTTCTTTTGTTATTCCTCCAAAATATCCCCGCTGCCAAGAGTACGGCAGCTACCGCGATGCCTAAGATGAGCTTGGAGATCAGCTCATTTTTCTGCTGTCCCTGAGCAGCAATGGATGCCTCATCAAACGTAAGCGTATATTCTATCTCATGGGGAACACTCATAGCTGTGGTATCTGCAAGCACATCCATCGGCGCATCGAATGCGGTGACTGGTATCTCAAAAATTGAATTTCCTTCTTCATTTACAGGCAGATACTTTTCCTCCCCGACTTTCATATAGTCGTAATGAGAACTGCTCCACTCCACTCTCGCATATGCCAGTCCTTCATCCACGATCAAAACCGCTGGGGAAACTACCTCTGCCCGCCCTGTTCCTCCGTCCAGAGTCACATCCACCGAGTACTCTCCATCCTCTAGATCAACGGCAATGGGTTTTCCCTGATTTTCAGCCGCCCATGCTGTCGATGAGAACAGACCTATGAGCAGGATTGACACCATCATTTTTGCTATCTTCGCTATATTTTTATTCATATCATTCTTCCGCTTACAAAGACGTCTATAACAACGGAAAGTACGCCAAGCGTACTTTCCATCGTTTATTCCGTCTGATTTTCTTCTATCGGTTCTGGGTTGGAGACACTCACCTTGTGATCGTACCATGTCCCCTTCTTGCCAATTAAAGCAACGTCATATTCTTCATCCAACGCAGGAACCGGAATGTCAAAGCCGTATACCTCCTCCGTAAAGCCGTCGCTGTAAGTGACAGAGTCATTTGTAGGTTCAATCAGCTTGGCGCCATCCTTCTGGGCGTCCTCAGCCAACCCGTAATATAAGTTGACAATGTTCTTAGAGGCCAAAGAGACATGAATCACCATCTCGCCGTCCTTCACAGTCAGAGTCCCTTTCCCATCGCAAGACTCATTCACATGGAACATGCTGCTGTCCGTGTCAAACTCTGCTTGGTAGAGCCCATCCTCCAAATCGGAGGCTTTCTCTGGCGTTTCAGTATTCTTCGCCTCATCTGCTGTCTCCGTTACTGTCCCTTCTGGCTCCTGGCTGTCTGAACCAGAACAGCCTGTCACCCATACGCAGCTTATCGCTGCTGTACACAAAATCATTAGAATTTTATTTTTCATCTGCTGTTTCCTTTACTGATTCATAGCTGCACCGGCGTGCGCAACATACAGATTCTGGATAGCCTCAATGCGTCCCAGTCCCTCAACCTGTGTATCCACGCTCTCAAAAGCTCCAGAAGCATTGAACATACTCAGCCAGGAATCTTCATCCTCACCTGCCATATCATTGCTAGCGTGGTCTCCTGCCACTACCATTAATGGACGAAGAATTACTTTCTTATATCCTGCTTCTTTTACAGCCTCAATCACTGCCTCACAAGATGTCTCTTCCGGTTCGCCCTCGACAGTTCCGATAAATACATTGTCGTATCCCAGCTCTTCCATCTGAGTCTGCATCTGACTGTAGGACACCTTAGCTGTGTGGGAGGTACCGTGGCCCATAAATACGAAAGCGGTTCCGTCTTCCTTCGCCGCGTCTAGACTGTCAAAACCGGCTGCTGCCACTGCCGTGTCTGTAAGGGCCGTCGCCACTTCCTTCTTATCCTCATTGATCACGGTGGCGTCTGAACCTACATCTCCCAAAAGAGGTTCTGCGACAGCTACACTCTCAAACTTATCTTTGTAGCCTTCCAAAGCTTCCATCAGTTCATCATACTCTGCGCCCTTCATCAAATGAGTCGGCTGAACAACCAGATTCTTCACGCCATTGGACACTGCACGCTCCAAAGCCTGTTCTACATTGTCAATATGCTCATCGTCACGTGCCTGTACATGGTTGATAATGATCTGCGCAGTAAACGCTCTTCTCACAGACCAATCCGGATATGCCTCTTTCAGTGCATCCTCTATGCCTTTAATGTCAGCTACACGGCTGTCATTAAAAGAGGTTCCAAAGCTTACCACCAAAAGCTCATTTTCTCCAATTTCGTCCTGGTTCAACGGATCATCCTTGGATGCGTCACCAGTATCCCGACCAAAATAATCTGGGTCAGCGTTCTCACCGGATACCAACTCTTTCTGAGCATCTGTCAGGGCATCCCAGGCAGCTTTTGCCTCGGCACACTGTTCGTCTGTCTTGTCGGTTCTCTCCTGAACATAGATCGCATCGATCAGAGCCGCCACATTGTCCGCTGCTTCCTGATCAGAGTTACTCTTTGCATCGGCTGAATCCTCCTCATCAGCCGCATCTGTCTCCTCAGCCGTATCTGCATCGGAAGTCTCTGCGGTTTCCTCAGTGCTTTCCGCTGAGGTGTCTGCGGTGTCAGAACCGCCCGAACAGCCTGCAAACAATGTACAGGTCATCGCCGTCGCACACAATAGGGTAACAATTTTCTTCTTCAAAGTGATTCCTCCTTTTCTCTCCCTCCAGTTTTCTTTATCTGGAGTGAAACTGTGAAAACAAAAACGCCCTCTTCTGAGGGCATCAGTAAGAGGACGCAATATGTCTGTAGTTATGACAACAAGCTGCGACCAGTTACTCGTGGCCCGGGGGTAGTTTTTCCCCGTTGCTTACACAGGCAGGTCTCCTGACTTACGGTTCCACATACAAGACTGCCTTCCCAATTTCTCAGTGGCATTTTAGTCTTGTATTCCCCGATTACAGTGACGAGTTCGTACAGGATTTACACCTGTTTCCCTTTTCACCCGGATGGCTATGCCATCCGGACACCTGTTGCTTTATACTTTAACACAGACACATATAAAATGCAATACTTTTAGTTCTAATTTATACTATTTTCAAACTATCCACGACTGCTTACAAGAACCGGGCAAAATCACCCAGATTGTTTGCGGCAATAGAATTCTGCGCAGCCGTGTTCCTCCATGCCCGGCGTCTAATATGATTTTTTTAGCCATTGATAACTCCCTGCAACCGATCTCTCTTCAATATATGCAGCAATCAGTCAGAAAGTGAGTTTTTATGGTTCCGGCCGTTACTGCTCCAGCTTAATACCCGCCAGTGCCTGGGCAAAAGCATTGTTCACCGGCTCCTGTGCCTCTTTTTTCTGTTGATTCAGATATCTCTGCACATCCTTCTTGGTCACACCAGCCCCCTCTTTCTCCCTTCTGGCCTGGAAGGAAGACAGTTTTTCCTTATAGCCACAGGCACAGATGAAGGTTTCTTCTTTCCCTTTCACATACAGTTCCATCCGCTTGTGACACTTAGGACACCTGGCGTTTGTGGTTCTAGATACAGTCTCCCTATAGCCGCACTCTCTGTCCTGGCAGACCAACATCTTACTGTTTTTTTCCATTTACAGTCCAGAAGTCTTTTTCCGCAGTTAGGGTCAGATTTTGTTCGTCAAATTGTCATGTCGAAACGTCCCATCCCGTCTTGATCTCCTGAACAATCTCCTTCGTGTATCCACGGATGCTTTTCAAAAAGACTTCTTTTTTCATCTTTCCTTTCGCGATGTGCGACAGCTTCATCTCCCAATCCGCAGTGAGTTCTGGTTTTTTCAAATCTTCAGGAACCAGTTCCAAAAGTTGCCGCGCCTTTGATGTCAGGTAAATCTCCTGCCCTCTCTTTTCCATCAAAAAGAGTGGAACAGTTTTTCTATGATATCCGCTCTGGTAGCCACAGTCCCCAAACCGCCAGTCTCCCCTAGCGTCTTCACTGCCTGAGCATCCTTGGTCTGCATAAATCGCACCGGATTTTCCATCGCTGCCAGCAAGCTTGCCTCATTAAACCTTGCTGGTGGCTTTGTCTTTCCTGAAGTGAACTCAATTCGGTCTACAGACAGTTCCTCCCCAACTTTTCTGGGCGGTAAAATCTGATCTCGAATCTCTTCGTCTTCTGCTTCCTCCTCAAACTCTTGTTCATAGGCCATCTTCCAGCCTTGATTCTTTACGATCTTTCCCTTGGCCAAAAAACGATGTCCCGCCGCCTCTGCTTCCATGGTCACCTGTTCATACTCAAAAGGCGGACACAGGACGCTTAAAAAACGTCTCACCACCATATCATAAATTTTCCGTTCCTCGCTGCTCATATGGTCCAGCTGGACAAACTGTTCTGTCGGAATAATCGCATGATGGTCACTGACCTTTTTATCATCCACAAAACTGCCATTTACACGAATTTGCTTTGCTGCCAAGTTTCCCGCCAGCTTTCGATAAGGCCCTACCCCACATGCCTGAAGCCTTTCCTTGATCGTCGGCACAATATCTTTTCCGATATATCGTGAATCCGTCCGTGGATAGGTGAGGACCTTATAGTTCTCATAGAGCCGCTGCATAATATTCAGCGTCTCTTTTGCTGAAAATCCATATCTTTGGTTGGCCTCTCTTTGCAGAGTAGTCAAATCATACAGCCCCGGCGCATGGGATTTTTTTATCCTTCTTGTCTATCTGTACAATTCGCAGTACTTTTCCATTTGCCTCTTTTTCTATCTGTAAAACCTGTTCCTTCTTGAAAGTCCGAAAGCTTTTCTTTTCCTGCCAATTCCATTTCACACCGCCTGCGTAAACTGCCAATCCGTAGTATTCTTTCGGCTGAAAACTGCGAATTTCCTCCTCACGCTTCGCTATCATCGCTAATGTTGGGGTCTGCACCCGGCCGCAGGACAGCTGGGCATTGTATTTGCAAGTCAGAGCTCTCGTTCCATTAATTCCCACTAACCAGTCTGCCTCTGCTCTCGCCACCGCCGCGCCATAAAGCGGAAGATATTCTTTTCCATCTCTCAAATGGGAAAATCCTTCCCGTATCGCTTTATCGGTGACTGAGGAAATCCAAAGACGTTTCAACGGTTTCTGACAGTTTGCCTTCTCTAAAATCCAGCGGGCGACCAATTCTCCCTCTCTTCCCGCATCCGTGGCAATGATGACCTCCTGGATATCCTTCCTTCCCAGCTGAGTTTTTACTGCCTGATACTGCTTTGAAGTCTGGCGGATTACAACCAACTTCATCTCTTTCGGTATCATTGGGAGCGTACTCATCTCCCACTTTGTATACTTTTTATCGTACTCTTCCGGGTCTGCCAGCGTAACTAAATGCCCTAACGCCCAGGTCACCACATATCTGCTGCCCTCCAGACAGCCGTTTCCTTTCTGACCGCACTGCAAAACCCTCGCTATATCCCGAGCCACAGATGGCTTTTCCGCAATTACCAGTGATTTCATATTCATCTCCTATATTTATCATATTCTCAATCATTTCTAGTCTGTTTTGTCCTACTGATTATAAGATACTTCAGACGGAAAAGCAACCATTCCCGTCTGCTCACAATAGCCTTAAAGCCTCCCTACATAGTCTTCATCTGAACCATTGATTTTTAAATCCCCATCTCTTATAATGAAGATAATTCTGCGCCGCAGTACAAACTTTGCGGCGCATTTTATATGAAAGGAACTACTGCCATGATCTACATTTCGAGCCTAATTTCCGATTCACAGCTGGCAGAGCTTTTAGCCAAGGAGAACCTGGGAGTTGAGACTATTAACTTCGGCATCGGCGAAAACTTAGATGACTTGTCTCGCTCAGTTGATCTTTGGAAAAGACGAATGGATTCTATGCACTGTACCCATGTCAGCGTTCACGGTCCCTTTTTGGACCTAAACCCTACCAGCTACGATTCCTTTATATATCAGGCCACCTGGGACCGTTTCTCTCAGGCCTACAATGCCGCTATGACTATCAAAGCTGAGAAAATCGTCTTTCACACCTGTCGCAT
>ENA-OQCB01000849-OQCB01000849.1-human-gut-metagenome-genome-assembly--contig:-NODE-849-length-13315-cov-3.127464_pt1 | contig 13315 bp, 15 predicted proteins | sample MGYA00242493_ERZ504568 | MGnify/ENA primary metagenome ERZ504568 (study PRJEB26092, sample SAMD00036229) | human gut metagenome | host: Homo sapiens | study: EMG produced TPA metagenomics assembly of...
CTGTGAAGATTGCATAGTAGAAGGTGTGTCCCACAGCCATTTTAAAGGTGGAGTCACTCATTAAGCGTATAAAGTTTTCAAATCCCACAAACTCCATTGGCGTATTGGAAGAACCGTTCCATTTCATAACGCTGAGTACGAAAGAAAATACCACAGGAACAAAGATAAACAGGAAATATCCAATAAAGTTCGGTAAAATAAATGAATATCCAATCAGATTTCTTTTTATGACTTTTTTTTGTTTTGCTGTCATTGCCATATCCTTTTCTCCTTTTCCAGAACACAGGGCTTTCCGTCTGTGTTCGTTTTACATTCAGAAAGCCCTGTCCCTTGTTATTTTAATTTATCACGGATTGGCTTCACGTATTTCTTTTACACGCTCTGTCATATTTTTCAGTCCGTCATCAATACTTTCTTCGCCAATCATAATCAAGTCATGTTCTTCTTCCACTGCTTTACGGATTTTTTCAATGTTTTTATCCAGTGGTCTGTCGAATACCATACCTTTTAATTCCAGTGCCTCTGCACAGCCTTCTGGGAAGCCTTCTACGGAAGTTACTTTTTCCATAATTGTATCGTTCTGAACAACAGTTAAAATACCCTGTTCAGCAAGTTTTTCAGCTGTTTCTACGCTTGTTGCACATTTTACAAATTCCCAAGCTAAATCCTTCTGGTCGGAGTTTGCATTGATTGCAACCGGTGTTACAGCGCCAACGCTGTTTCCTGCTTCTACGCCTTCCGGATGAGGAATTGTTGCAAATCCCCAGTTAAAGTCGATTTCGCCTGCATTCTGTGCCTGAATTAAGTTTGCGATGAACCATGTTCCCATTGGCATCATTGCACATTGCTGCTGCTGGAATACACTTGAGTAATGTAAGTTTCCTGTTTTAATTGTTGCATAGTCCTGAAGAATTCCGTCCTTCTGCATACGCAGCGCCTGCTCGTAAGCCGGTTTTAAGAAGCTGTAATCATCAGATACTAATGTATTCTTTCCATCCTGAATTGCCCAGTTACATACTAAAGCCATCCAGTTGTGATTATGTGTTCCGTAAATTTTTTCGTTTCCTTCGCCGCTTGTCATCTTGCGTGCCAGTTCTTCGTATTCATCCCATGTCATGTCGTTGCTTGGATAAGGAACGTTTGCTTTGTCAAACAAATCTTTGTTGTAGTACAGCACGTACCAGTCAGAACGATATGGAAGTGTATACTGTTTTCCGTCAATCTGAAGCTCTTCTGCTGTTCCGTTATAGATGGATAAATCTAATTTATCTTTTTCTATGTATTTGTCCAGACATTCAATCTGGCCTTTTTCCTGCATGCTAATCTGTGTTCCCATATCTTTTACAAAGATAACGTCAGGATCCGGATCGCCTCCGGCAAGCATAACAGTCAGCTTGTTGTTGTATTCGTTTGCTGCTGTATCCACAAATTCGATTTCTACGTCAGGATGTTTTTCCTTAAATACATCAACGGCTGTTTTAAACTGTGGTGATGTGTCGTTATCCCACGTAGAGATTGTCAGTTTTTTCTTTCCGCCATCTTCTTTCTTGTCATCCTTTTTGGCTCCGCCGCAGCCTGCCAGCATACCTACTGACATGGCAGCAATCATTCCCATTGCAATTACTTTTCTTGCTTTCATAATGCTCCTCCTTTACGAAAAATGTTCCGTTGTTTTTTGTAAATATAGAGTACCAAAAATCCACGTTTGCATAAATGAATTATTTATCTATTTCTATTACTATCTATATATGGGTGTATTTTTTCTTGTACTTTTTTCATATTTTATTACTTTTTTACATTTTTCGTAAAGTTTTCGGGAATTTTATGTATTATTTTTTTACCACATGTGCATAAAGTGCTGCATATGTAAGAGTAACTGCCGTAATTCCTACCCAACATGCCATCCCCAGCAAAATCGGTTTTCCGCCGCTTTTTACCAGCTTTACAATATCCGTATGAAATTCCGATAGCCCCCATTGCCATAACAATAAAGAACTTGGAAAGCTCTTTTAAAGGCTGAAAGCTTTCAATGGGAACGCCTGCCGCTACCGCTACGGTGGTAATCACGCTTGCTCCGATAAAGAACAGAATAAAGAATGGAAAAACTTTTTTCAGTGATACCTTTTCTCCGTTCTGATTTTCGCATTTTTTTGCTCGGCGAACTGCCAATACTAAGGTAATTGGAATAATCGCCAATGTTCTGGTAAGCTTTACCGTTACCGCCTTATCTAAAGTCTGACTGCCCAAATGGTACATGCTGTCCCATGTAGAAGCCGCCGCTGTCACAGAAGATGTGTCATTTACCGCAGTTCCTGCGAAAACACCGAAAGCATCTCCTGATGTAGTGGAAAATCCTATGGCTGCTCCCAGTGCAGGAAAAATCAACGCCGCCAGAATATTAAACAGAAAGATAACGGAAATTGCCTGTGCAACTTCTTCTTCATCTGCATCAATTACCGGAGCAGTTGCTGCGATTGCAGAGCCTCCGCAAATAGATGAGCCTACTCCCACCAGCGTAGAAATTTTCTCAGGAATGTTCATTGCCCGATGAAGTACAAAAGCGATTACCAGTGAAGTGGTAATGGTACATATTATAATAGGAAGAGATTGCTTTCCTGTTTCCATAACCACTTCTAAATTCATTCCAAATCCCAATAATACAACTGCATACTGAAGAATTTTTTTCGAAGTAAATTTTACACCGCCTTCAAATGGCTCTTTCTTTTTCACTACAAGTGCGAGAACCATTCCTATGAGAATGGCAAATACCGGACCTCCGATAACAGGAAACATTTTTCCTAAAATACAAGAGGGAATTGCCAGTCCCAGACATAATAATAATCCTTTTCCGTTTTTTGATAGAAATTTCATCCTTTTCCTCCTTACATAGCTGCGTGAATTGCTGCGATTGTTCCATCTGCCACTGCCGTAGATACCTGACGAATATTTTTCACACGAATATCTCCTACTGCATAAACTCCTGTAATCTCTGTTTCCATATTTTCATCTACCGGTATAAAACCATTCTCCAAACTTAACTCTGTATATAAATGCGTATTTGGAATTGTCCCCGCATAGACAAAAATCCCGCATCCCGGAGCTGCAATGGTCTCAATCGCTCCTGTTTTCTCATCGGAGAGTTCTAAAGACTCTACTCTTTCTACGCCGTATACTCCGTGAAGTCTTGTATTTAAACGTACTTTAATATTTGGTGTTTTTACAACTTTTTCCTTAAATTCCGCAATACATCCCAGCTTTTCTTCAAAGTGGATAATGGTTACTTGCGCCGCATATTTTGCCAGATATAAGGCTTCCTTCACTGCACCGTCAGCTCCGCCGATTACATAGACGTTTTTCCCCTGATATTTTGCGGCATCCTTTGCAGCGTTCATACGCATACCCTTTCCTGTCAACTGCTTTTCTCCTTCAATGTTTAACATTCTGGGAGAAGTTCCATTGGCAAGAATAACTTTTTTTGCCTGATATTCTTGATTTGTTGTCCGAATTTTTTTTGATTTCACCTTTTAATTCTACTTCGATTACGTCTTCTTTTCTGATTTCTACACCTGCATTTTCTGCCTGTGTTTTTAATTTTTCTGCAAAAATATATCCTGTTTCCCCCTGAGATACACCTACATAATGTGTCACTGTAGAAACTTTTCCAATTAATCCCCCTACTTCATTCTTTTCTAAAATCAATGCTTTCTTTCCTCTGCTTACCGCATAAATTCCTGCACTGATTCCTGCCGGTCCTGCCCAATAATAATCATATCATACATATTTTTTCTCCTCCATATTCTCTGTTTTTCTACATCCTTACTATATTTCATATTTATCATTTTGTAAAATTATAAATATTGATATAATCATAAATATTTGTTATGATTATACTAGAAATTTCCTATTTTCTCGGAGGTAGTCTTTATGTTAGATTTTCGAATGGAAACTTTTTTAACAGTATGTGAATATATGAATTTTACCCATGCTGCTGAGAAATTAAACCTGACACAGCCTGCTGTCTCACAACATATAAAATACTTGGAAAAAGAATACGATTCACCCTTATTTATCCGTGATAAGAAAAAACTCCTGCTTACACCTGCAGGAGAAAATTCTCCGCTCGGCCCTAGAAGCTATGAGAAATGATGAAAATACTTTAAAAAAGCGCATGAAAGAAAGTCTGACACCAAAAAAGAGTTTTGACCTTTGGTGTGACTATGACTATCGGAGAATACGCCATTGTGCCTGCTCTGGCAAAATTTATCCAGGCACACCCTGATACAGATTTTCATATTCGGTATGGAAACACCCAGAAATTGCTTTCCCTTTTATGCGATGGTCTCATTGATTTTGCCATTGTAGAGGGATATTTTAAAGGGGATAATTACCAAACCCGTATTTTTCAGTCAGAAGAATACATTGCTGTTGCATCAAAAGACCATGTTTTTCAAAATCCCGTCACTTCCTTACGGGACTTGACCTCGGAACGTCTGCTCCTTCGTGAACACGGCTCCGGTACAAGAGCCATTCTTACCAAAACTCTTGCCTTGAAAAACATGTCCATTTACGACTTTCCTCATATTATTGAGGTAGAAAACATTCACACTATTGTGTCTTTGCTGTGTGAAGACTGTGGTATCTCCTTTCTCTACAAAGCAGCGGTAGAAAAGGAAATCCAACAGGGAACTTTAAAACAAATTCCATTGTCTGATTTCATGGTTATGCACGATTTTACCTTTATCTGGAATAAAGACAGCATCTTTTCAGAAGAATATGAAGGCATATTTCAGGAGCTCCTTCGTCTTTCTAAATAAGAACAAATAAAAGACTATCACATTAAGGAAATATGCCTTTTATGTGATAGTCTCAATTTTTAAATCTTATTAGCAGGTTGCTCCGCCTTTTAAGTGTTTTTGAGCCTTGATATTTTCTTCTTTTCTGCTTAATAACTCATCTCCCAGAAGCTGCTCCTGCACATTTTCAAATCCAATTCTTGCAACAGTATCTGCAAAGCGTTCTCCTGTAATTCCCTGTTCTCTGAATAAGAGAATTGCCTTTTCTACAACAGATAACACTTCTTCTTTATCTGTAAATACTTTTTCCAGATAACGTCCCTGTGCAACCTTCTTGCCCCAGCGTCCGCCAATGTAAATACGATAGCCGTTTGTATAATCTTCAAAAGCGTTAAATGGACATTTTCCGATACAGCGTCCGCAGTGATTACATGAATTTTCATCAATAACAATTTTTCCGTCTACTACTTTTGCTACATTGATTGGACAATTCTTTTCTACACGGCAGATTTTACATCCACGGCATTTTTCCATATCTACCTGTGGAATTCTCTGTCCGATAATACCTAAATCATTTAAGTCCGGTTTTACACAGTTATTCGGACATCCGCCGACCGCAATTTTAAATTTATGAGGAAGCTTCACATTTGCATAACCGTGGAAAAATCTCTCGTGGATTTCCTCTGATAATCCAAAGGTATCAATCAATCCATACTGACAGGTTGTACCTTTACAGGAAACTACCGGACGAACCTTAGAACCTGTTCCGCCTGTTTCCAGTCCTGCCTGCATGAGATATTCACGCAGGGGCTCAATGTTGTCAAATGGAACTCCCTGAATTTCCATTGTCAGACGTGATGTCATGGTAACTTCTCCGCTTCCGAACATCTCCGCTGCCTCTGCAATGGTTCTGGCTTCATCTGCTGTAATTTTTCCGTTTCTTGTAATAACACGTCCGTTAAATTTGTCTAAAGTTGTTTTATCTCTTAAAAAACCAAGAGCCTTTACTCTTGTTTCTTCTTCCGGAGATACGGCATTTTCTGCATGCTGTACTTTTACGTCATTAAAGAATTGTGCGCCTTCCAGCACCACGGTATTTTTATATCCGTAAGAGCGTAATCTGTTCTGTAAGAAATATCCGCGTTTTCCTTTTGCACATACAAGAAGAAGCTTTTCCTCTTTATCCAGACCTTCGATTTCTCCGTTTACCTGAGAAAGATTTACATAAACTGCCCCACGAATAGACGGCGTAAGTCCTACGTCTACCACCTTGTAATCCTTTGCTTTTCCTGCCGCATATTCTGCCGGTGTCATGCTCACAAGATTTCCGTTAATCTTATTCAGTAAAATGTAAACAGCCTGTACAAATGGATGAATAGCAGTAGAAAATGGCGGTGCATAAGCAAAATCCGCATTTTCAAAGTCTTCCAGAACAGCTCCCATGTTGATACCCATAACAGCAATATCTACCATTTTATCAACTGCGCCGTTTCCCAGCACCTGCACACCTAAAAGCTTATGGCTTTCTCTGTCTGCAATCAGCTTTGTAATGAAAAATCCTGCATCCGGATAATAGTGGGCTTTGTCATCCGTAGGCGCTACAACTGTCACAACATCGTATCCGGCATTTTTTGCCTGTTCCTCTGTAAGACCGGTACGTCCGATATTCAGATTTGGCAATTTTACAACGCCTGTTCCCAGCACACCCGGATATTCTTTTTTTGTACCGGTCAAAACCTGTGCCAGTGTTCTGCCTTCCAGATTTGCAGAAGAGCCCATTGGAGACCACTGCGGTTTTCCTGTAATGCGGTTGGTAACCATTACACAGTCACCGGCTGCATAGACATCCTCTAAATTTGTTTTCATGGTCTTGTCTACAAGAATTGTGCCCTTGAACATCTCCAAACCGGAGTCCTGAAGAAAGTCTGTATTTGGACGAATACCTGCTGCCATAATCAAAAGCTCACATCTTAACAAGCCTGCGGATGTTTTTACTCCTGTTACATGGTCATTCCCCATGATTGCGTCTGCTTTTGTACCTGTAATAACACGAATACCTTCTTTTAACAGATGCTTTTTCGCATAAACAGCCACTTCCGCATCCACAATATTCGGTAAAATCTGTGATGCAAAATCAATAACCGTCACCTGAACGCCTTTTGCCTTTAAATTCTCCGCAACCTCCAGACCGATAAAGCCCGCTCCGATTACAACTGCTTTTTTTCACCTGATTTTCTTCCACATAGGAACGAATATTTTCTGCATCATCCGGTGTGCGCATCTGAAATACGCCGGAAAGGTCTGTGCCCTCTATCGGTAGCTTTGCAGGAGAAGCGCCTACTGTTAAAACCAGCTTATCATAACCGTAGGCTTCTTCCGCTCCTGTTTCAACATCTTTTACAATTACCTCTTTTTTATCTACGCAAAGAGCAATGGCTTCTTTTCCTGTTTTTACCTCTACGCCTGTAAGTCCTGCATATTTTGCCGGAGTATTTACAATCAGCTCTTCACGGTTTTCAATCAAACCGCCTACATAATAAGGAAGTCCACAGCCCGCATAGGAAATATCTCTATCCTTTGTGATTACGGTAACTTCTGCACTTCTGTCTTCTCTTTTTAATTTTGCTGCTGTTTTTGTTCCCGCAGCAACACCACCTATAATTAATATTTTCATAGTCTTCTCTCCCATTTTTTTGTTCCTATCTGTGACAACAATATTTCTTTCCTGCACATTCCGGACGCATTTCTTCACATACGGTAACGTCACCTCCGCTGATTGTCAGCCGTTGTCCATTTACCAGCACATCTGCAATTTTCTGTCTTGCCTCGTTGTAAATGCGGGTTACTGTGGGACGGGAAATGTTCATTTTTTCTGCACATTGCTCCTGTGTCAGTTTTATATAGTCCAAAAGGCGAATAACCTCATATTCGTCATAAGTGAGGTTAATATTTCCACTTCCCGGACATCCCTCCGGTATTAAACCTGTCACTTTGGGCTTTGAACAAATGCATCTGAGTTTCTGCGGTCTGGCCATGGTGTCCTCCTCTCTTGTATGGCGTTGAATTTTTTCTTCTTTGCGCTTTTAAAATACTCCAGTTTTGAACTTATGTCAATATCTTTTTTGAAAACATTTTGTGAACTTTATTAACAAATGTTCAAAATGCCATTATAACACTACGGATTTTTAAAAAAATTAAGGCAAAGCCTACGGACAAAAATCCGTTAGCTTTACCTTGTCTTTTGTAGTATAAACATTCACTTTAAGCCCTGCAAAAATTGTTATAATTTTTCATCTAAACTCGGCAATTTTCCCGCTTTCGATGCAAGCTTTTTTTCTTGAGATTTAACTCTTCTTTCCAATTTTTTAATATCTTCTGACGGTGGCAAATTTTCAGGCTTAATTCCTCTTTGACCAAGCATATCTCTAATTGTAGAGTTATTTTGAACATGTTCATCCGTGATTGCTTTTTCACCTTGTAAGTCTTTTTCTTCAACATTGTAATTTGTCATTTCAGTTGCCAAATTCTTAGCTGCAATGGTAAGTGTAGGAAGAAAATCTGCAAGTGGTCTGTTCTCTTTTACTCCAAGCTTGCTTTTCATTTCCTGCGTAGAATATCCGCCAAATAATGCTCTATCACCTTTAGAACGAATACGTCCAAAACCCGCATCATCAACACCACGCTCATAAATATTTTGTGATAATCTCTTTTCCGCTTCTTTTAATCTTCCTCTTGCTTGTGTTCTTTCTATCAAAGAAATACGCTCCTCAATAAGCTCTTGCTTTCTTGTCTGAACCGCAAAGTAACTTTGAGCAAAAGCAATTTCTTCCTTTTTAGGATCACCGTTTTGGGCAATAAGATAGCAAGCATAACGAGTAAGCATATAGTCTTTAACTTTTCTTTTTCCACCTTTACCTATTGTTATCATTTTCGTGACCTCACGAAAATGATCCGATACCTCTATTCCCGATGTCTTACAAGACTCTATTGCACGACCAACCGCTTTGTCAAAATTCTCCCAACGGTCATATCCCAGCAAACTCATAAGCTCTCTTGCATACCAAAATTCAACATCTGCTTCCTCGTTGATATGTATAACCAAATCATATTTTTGACGAATTTGTTCCATTTTTCTTTTATCCATTTTTGTTAAAGCTCCTTTCGCTCAACAACTTCTAACTATCCTCAATAATGTAACTAAAATCCGTAGAAATCTTTCTATATGTTCCATTGAAATTAATTGGTTTATTATCTGGTAATAATATTCACATTGATATTGACTCTTTGATTATATCATAAAGCCGTGAATTATAGATTACTATTTTTTTGCGGAAAACTCACCTTCACCCAGAACTCATTTCCGGAAAGTTCCGCATGAATTTCCCCCTTCATTCTAAGAACAAATTCCTGTGCAATGGAAAGCCCCAATCCGCTGGAATTTTTACTCCTTGCCCCATCTGCTTTATAAAATCTCTGAAATACTTTGGATACGTCGATTTCTTCCGGATTTGTCACCTCATTGCAAATCCAGAGACAAATCTTTTCTTCTTTTTCAAAAAGCTGCACCTTTATCTTTTCCTGCCCATGATCCATACCATTTTTAATAATATTCTGAAGCACCCGCTTTAATCCGGCTTCGTTCCCCTCCATATAAAGCTGTTTTTCAGGCAAGCTGATTTCAGGCAAAATCCCCCTCCCTGACCAGTCATCGTAATAAGAAAAAATGGTATTCTTTAAAATGCGGTTGATGCAACAGGTTTTTAATTCTAAAACAAAGCTGTCATTCTTCAGCTTTGTAAACATAAATAATTCTTCCAGCATTTCCTTTAAGCTTTCAATTCTCTCCTGTATTACCTTCATGTAATGCTTCTGTTCTTCCGCACTTGCACTTTCCATGAGCTGAAAATAACCGTTAAGAGAAGTCAGGGGCGTGCGAATATCATGGGATAAATTTGTATAGGTATCCGCAATCATCTGTTCCTTTTCCTTAAATTCCCGTTGTTCTTTTCTTCGCATTTGAAACAACTCGTTTAACAGACTTACTAATTTTTCCAAAACCGCCTGTTTTCATATTTGCGGTAATCATCATATTACTGTCATGTTTCATCAGAAACGCAAGCTGGCGGCAGATATCCCCTATCTGCCGCTGCATTTTTACTAAAAAAATAAGTTTGTAATAAAGAATAAAAATTAAAATTCCAATCCAGAATTTCATCTATATATCTCTCCTTCGAAATACCAAAACCGTCAGAAAAATCGCCAAAATTCCAAATACTCCGGCTATTCCCAGTGCGTTTACGCATTCAGAAGCCTTCGGCGTCATAGAAAGCAGAGAAATCTTTCCGCTGACTGTATGCTCAATAAAGCTGAAGTTTTTCACTCCCATATCATGTAAGACCTTATCTACAAGACTGTATACCAAAATAAGTACATTCAGACACATACAGACAGATAAGGTCATACTAAGCATATTACTTTTTAAAATAATTGCCATTGCCATGCAAAGTAAAACCAAACTATAATGAAGAACCGTTTCTGTCCCGAAATATCTCCAGAACATCTCCATATTTCCCCATTTTGACGCTCCGAATACTGCGTACTGACAAACTGCCTGTATACCAAGGTATAAAAATAATGTCAAGACTGTATAAAGCAACAATACAATCGCCTTTGAAAGAATAAGACTCCCTCTATCCTTTACCTGTCCTCCAATGTTCTTAATATATCCGCTTGTAAGATCCGCTGTGGAAAACAATACAGTAAAAATCACCAGAAACAGGGCAATAAATTTTGACTGCATATTGGCAAAAATCTGGTCAAAGATTGTTACTTTTTCTTCTGGCTTTGTAGGTAGCGAAACACTTAATCCAAAATTCAGCGTTCCTTCCTCTGACACGGTTTCTAATTGTCCCTTTGCCGCTTCCTCTTGCATATATTGATAGTCTTCCTTTGACATCGTAGTTGAAAAAATAACAGCTGCCCCAAGAATAATCCAAATAATATAAAAAGCCTTTGTATGAAACATTCGATATAAATCCATTTTAATCAGTTTAAGCATGCTGAGCACCTCCTGTCAGGTTTAAAAAGTAGCTTTCCAAATCTTCACTGGTAATTGCAATTCCTCTTACGAAAATCCCCGCTTTTGCCAGCTCCATATTTAAAAGAGCGCTTTCTTCCAATCGTTCAAAAATATAAATACGATGCTTGTCCATGACCTGATAGTTGGTAAATCCCATTTTATCTAAGATAGGAAGCGCCTGTTCCGGATAATCCAATTCCAGCTCCATACGTTCGGAGCAGCGTTTTATCAATTCTTCCTGACTGAGTTCCTGCAATAAGCTTCCATTATGAATAATTCCGTAATGGGTTGCCAGCTTTGAAAGCTCCTCTAATACATGACTGGAAATTAAAATAGTCATATTTCTCTCATCACGAAGCTTCTGTATGGTGTCCCGAACTTCCACAATTCCCTGTGGATCAAGGCCGTTAATAGGCTCATCTAAAACCAGCAAATCCGGTTCTCCCACCAGCGCCAGCCCAATGCCTAAACGCTGTTTCATTCCCAGTGAAAAATGTTTTGTTTTTTTTCTTCCTGTTTTTTCCATTCCTACGGTTTTCAAGATATCTTCTACATATCCTTTTTTGTTAATTCCCAGCATTTCGCATTTTATTTTCAGATTTTGATAAGCTGTCATATTGCCGTATAATCCGGGCATCTCAATTAAACAACCAATTCTAGAACGAAGGTCTTTCAATTCCTTCCCTGAATAACCAAAAAATTCAATCTCACCTGCGGTAGGACGTGAAAGTCCGCTTACCATTTTCAGACAAGTACTCTTTCCTGCTCCGTTTCTTCCTATAAATCCATAAATTGCACCCTTTTTCACGTGGATATCCACATTTTCCACTGCTTTATGACGCCCATATTGTTTTGTCAGACCTCTGGTTTGTAACAAATATTCACTCATAACAGTCTCTCCTTTCCTTATCTGCTCTTATCATATCTCTTCAATCCTAAAAAATCGCAAATCAAAAGTAAAAAAAGAGTAAAGTATGAGCGGCATAATTCTTTACTGTTGTAAGCGATATCCAATTCCCCATACTGTTTCAATATATTCTTCCTTTGTAACTTCTTTTATCTTTTTCCGAATATTGCTGATGTGCACATCTAAAGTTTTTGTTTCTCCCATATATAGCTCTTCCCAAGCATATTCAAAGATATCTTCCTTGCTGAATACCTGTTTCGGATGCTTTAACAACAGTTCTAATATAGAAAATTCCTGCTTTGTAATTTTCCCCATCAGTTGTCCCTCTACTTTTATCTGAAATTTTTCTCTGTCCAGCACCATTTGTTTATGAGAAAGCACGTTGCTGTTTCCCTCTTGAACACTGCGGCGAAGCTGCACCTGAACCCTTGCCAATACCTCCTGTATTTCAAAAGGCTTTGTAATATAATCATCCGCTCCCGCAATTAAAAGGTTTACCTTATCGTCAAGTGTGTCCTTTGCCGTCAAAATAATTACTGCGCTGTTTCCCTGCTCTTTTATAAATTCCAAAACTTCCTCTCCCGATATGCCCGGCAGCATTAAATCTAACAATATCAATGCAAAATTTTCCATCTTCAGCAGCATTTTTGCTTCCGTTCCGGAAAACGCCTGTGTGGCAGTGTATCCCTGCTTCTTTAGAGCTGTAAAAAGCAGATTATTAATATCTGTATCATCTTCTACAATTAAGATTTTCTTTTCTTCTTTCATCACTTTTCTCCTAAAATTTACCATACAGAAAAGGAGAAATACCAAAAACGGTATTTCTCCCTAATATGTACTATGTAATTAATTACTGAACAATTCTTCTAACTGCAATGTAATCTCTGTATAATGCGTTTGCAGTATATTTAATACCACCCTTTGGATATGGAGCGCTGTTGGAAGCATGTACAATTCCGCCGTCTCCTGTAAGGATTGCCACATGTCCGGGATATACAATTAAATCTCCTGCACGATGCTGGGAATAATCAATTCTTACACCGGAGCTTGCCTGTGCACCACTTGTACGTGGAAGGCTGTATCCGAAGTGTCCGTAAATCTGCTGTGTAAATCCGGAGCAGTCAATACCATTTGTTAAGCTGTTTCCGCCGTATACATAAGGATTTCCGATAAACTGTTTTGCATAGGCTACAACTGCTGCACCTGTTGAACCATTATAAGATGGTGTGGATGGTTTCTCTGTTTCTGGTTTAGATGATGGTTTCTGGCTCTCTGGCTTTGAGTTTCCTCCACCATTGCTCGGCTTATTACTGCTTGGTTTATTATTATTTGTATTACTACTGTTATTATTTGATGGTTTATTACTATTGCTGTTATTGTTACTACTGTTATTATTATTCTGCTGAGCCTGCTGCTGTTTTTCCTGTTCTTTTCTTGCCGCTTCTTCCTGTGCCTGAATTTGTTCAAGCTCTGCTGTCTGCTGTGCAATCAGGTTTTTATACTGTTCAGCCTGTGCTTTTACATTTGCAATCTGTG
>ENA-OQCB01000850-OQCB01000850.1-human-gut-metagenome-genome-assembly--contig:-NODE-850-length-13309-cov-11.503338_pt1 | contig 13309 bp, 12 predicted proteins | sample MGYA00242493_ERZ504568 | MGnify/ENA primary metagenome ERZ504568 (study PRJEB26092, sample SAMD00036229) | human gut metagenome | host: Homo sapiens | study: EMG produced TPA metagenomics assembly of...
ACCAGGGAGTGGTCACGGCCGAGCTGCTCAAGACCACCGTATCCGGTACCAATTCCGTGCCGGAATACCTCCTGCAGGCCGGAGAGGTGGAACGCGAACGGCTCAGGGTCCGCTCCAAGGAGATCAATTCCACCTCCACCTACCGCCAGTCGAAGACCACGCAGCTTAACCTCAGGCAGTTCATCGAATCCCGCGGGATGAAGGACATCGCTTTTTCGGACATCACCGAAGAGTTCGCCGAATCGTTCAAGGTCTTCCTCAAGAAAGAGCTGGGACACAGGAACGGACACGTGAACCACTGCCTGTGCTGGCTCAACCGGCTCATCTACATCGCCGTGGACCGGGAAGTATTGCGTGCCAACCCGATAGAGGACGTGGCATACGAGAGGAAAGAAGCACCTAAACTAAGGCATATCAGCCGCAGTGAACTGAAGCGGATGATGGAAACCCCGCTGCCCGACCCGATGATGGAGCTGGCACGCAGGACGTTCATCTTCTCCTCGCTGACCGGTCTGGCCTACGCGGATACGAGGGCTCTCCATCCCCGTCACATCGGAACGACCTCGGAAGGAAGAAGGTATATCCGCATCCGCCGCGCCAAAACGGACGTGGAGGCGTTCATCCCGCTGCATCCCATAGCCGGACAGATACTGGATCTTTACAACACCACGGATGACGACAGGCCGGTATTCCCGCTGCCGGTCCGCGATGTCCTCTGGTACGAGGTACATGGAATGGGCGTGGCATTAGGCATGAAAGATAACCTGTCCTACCACATGGCCCGGCATTCGTTCGGGACCCTGACACTGACCGCGGGCATTCCGATAGAGAGCATCGCCAGGATGATGGGCCACACGAACATCGATAGCACGCAGGTCTACACCCAGGTCACCGACCGGAAGATATCCTCGGACATGGACCGGCTGATGGAAAGAAGAAAGCCCGCGGCCGGCAAGGAAGCCGCCGGCTAAATAAAAACTGCCGCCGGAATCGTAAATGCAATTCCGGCGGCAATCCTTAAACTTGAATACGATATTATACCAATGCGGGGTGATAGTTCTCCTCCAGCAGCCTCTCGATGTCCGACTGCCTGTACAGGATCTTCCCGCCGAGCTGGATATAGGGAATCCGTCCTTGGTCCCTGTAATCCTGCAGGCACCTGCGGCTGATTTTCAACATACCGGAAAGCTCCCTGTCGGTCAGGAACCGTTCCCCGTTGAAGGGAGGACGGTTGTCACGGGCAAGACGCTCCATCTTTTTCTCCATGTCGTCCAGCAGGGCAAAGAACCCGCGGACACGTTCGTTCCCCTTGTCGATAATACCTTCCATCTCTTCCGCTCTTTAAAGGTTTCCGTTCCTCCTTCTTTCTCTCACCTCCTTCTCCTTGCGTCTGATGCCGACGTAGGCCATCAGCCTCTCCACGTCCCCGGGCTTGTAATAGAACTTGCGCTGGAGGCGGGTGAACGCCAACCGTCCGGTATCGCGGAGTGTCTGCAGGGTACGTGGCGAGATGTCAAGGCGCAGGCAGACATCCTGGCCATCCAGTCACTCTCCGGATTCCTTACAGCGGTTTCTCTCATACAGTCTGTCCACACGTGCGGACAGGTTCTCGGCGCGTGCCAGCATCCTCTCAAGGACACCGGCCTCGATGTAGCGTATTTCCATATTTTCAACTCGTTTAAATGTCAGTACGAATATAAGGGAAGAAACCATGAGAGGCAAGCACGACCGGCACACTGGCAGGAATAGTCATGGATAGCCGGTTTTTGTCATGACGGAAAGGGCGATGAAAGAGAAAAAATGCTTTCCCGAAGGGAGGTAGTGGAGCCAGCCCCCCTCTGGAAAACAGGATACGGAGGACACCCGGTACCATGGAAAAAGAAAAATCCCCGCCGACACTGAAGGCCGGCGGGGATCGCAATAATAAAAGGGCGGGCTTCTCAGCCCTTGATGTAACCGTACTTTTTCAGGTCGTCCATGAAATGCTCCGGCGTGTCAGTCCTCACCGTCACCCCGTGCAGTTCCCTGTACCGCCCGGAGAAATTCACCATGTACTCCCCGTCGGTGCACCCGCTGTCAAACCAGCTGCCCTCACGCAGGACGCGTACAAACTCGGAAGGGGCGGAGGCGGCAATCCTGCCACCATCCGCCAAAATATACATATGCCTGTTCATGCCGATAATTTTTTAATCCTCAGTTTATAATATAGTTTCTGTTCATCGTCCAGGAAGGGGATGTCCCGGAGTGCAGTGGCCGCGGGCACCTGTCCCCTCGTGGCGAAGGTAACCAGTTTATGGAGAAACAGCACCCAGTTACGCATTTTTGTGAAGTCGGTCGTTCCCGAATGCTGGCGGAACTCGACCGTCTTGTGCCGTGAGTAGGCCTCGAGGTTCACCTTGTGATAACGGTCACCGATCCTTTCTTTCAGCTCGTCTACCGTCCGGGCGGAACGTATCATCCCGTCAGGGACATGGCCCAGTCCACGGCAATAGTGGTTATTCCTGCGGGATGCCGGCATGAACCTGTCGATGACCGGTTCCAGATGCTTGTAGTTCAGGGCCAGGTTACGTCAGGTCTCCATGCTGAAACCGGCGGCATCGATATGCACATGAAGCCCGCAGCTCCCGTTCACCTTCACCTCACACAGGTCAAGCACCCAGCAGACCTTCTCCAGTTCCCGCAGGCCGGCTTCACCGACCAGTATCGGACTGACCAGCTCGAAAGTGTCGTTACCGCTTATACTGCTGTCCATCACGAGCTTCCAATACGGACAGGATGGTTATAGCCTTCCACCATAACCTCGATCCCCGCCTCCCTGAGCTCGCGCGCGAGCCGTTCACGGGAGCAGTTGTAGGCCTCGATCTCGATACCGAACTTGCGGTTGAAAGTATAATCCAACGCGGCTGTCGCCGAATGGGTATTCGGACCGTCCTCACGTTCCCTCATCCGGCGCAGGGCGTTCACTACGAAACCGTAATCGCCGTTGGTCACCATCCTGGCGATTTCCGCACGGGGATCCCCCAGAAGGAACAGCTGACGGATCTTGCTTGCCTTCGTCGTCTCTTGTGCTAAAATACTTATAATTTACTAGTTAATAACCTGTTACATCCTTTATTTATCACTGCTAAAGTAACGCATTTATAGGAGAAGTCGTAATTATAAGAAGCCTATTATCGTGCCGTTTAGCTTAGTTTACCTTAGGCTAAAAGTCCTTTTCAAGGTGTCTGTATCCTAACATCCGCTACCGGTCAGTATCGGATTCCTCCAAACCGATGGCATATTTCCTCCACCGGTTCAGGAAGGTCAATTCTTTTCCTTTTCTGAGTTCATATCTTAAAATCTTAAATTATTAAATTACACAACCGGTATTGTCTCGGAATACAAAATAAAGGAAGAAGAGGACCGGACGGAACGAGACCACCTGTCACTTATAGTCATCCAAAGCCGGTTATCGCTATGATACACATGCCGTTCCGTTCGGACGGTTCTTCCTATGCGGAAGTGACGTCAGAGGCCCGCTGCCTGTAGCGGCGTGGAAGAACGGGCGGAATTCAGTATCCTTGTCCACCGGTCCTTTTAAATCCTTATGGGCAGGTGTGGGAGCGCGCATCCACCCTGATACGGATTTTAAAATTATCCGTCTGTGGTAGTGTAAAAGTACGACAATCCGTTGATAGGGAATATGAAAGGAAGAATATAAGACGTATACGGCTACATGCCCGTTTCTCCATTTGCAGATGTGTAGAAGTAGCAATCCGTTAATGGAGGCAATGAAAGGAACCATGAGAAGCAAGCATGGCCGGCACACTGTCAGGAATAGTCATGGATAGTCGGTTTTTGTCATATGGGAAGGAAAAAGAAAGCCGAGGCGGGTCTGGATCCACTCCCCCCTTTGGTATGTGAAAGGAACGTTGCGATGAAAGAAAAAACTCCTCTTCACGCATGGATAAGGCAATGCCGGAAGTCCGGCAATAAAAAGATGCGGCTTCTCTACCTGGGTAAATGCCACGATTACGGACTTCTTCTTGTCCCTATACCATCAGGCCGGTTGCCCTCAGGTTAAAAGCTTATCCAGAATATCCGAATCCACCCCGTGACAGACCCGGATGGGAAAGGCGATGATGCCACCGGATACGCATATAGCCATATGATCGGACATGGAGATACGACGATAACGATACGTCCTTCTATCGGAATAAGGATATGGCGGGATGCACGGATAACCATATATTATTATCGGAACAGCCGTATGGCAGCCATGGGTATATGACAGCGTCCGTATACCTGATCTCGTTTTTTTTATTATCGGTATTTCAAATGTCTCAAAAGCCTCTTTGACTGGTTACCATCCGGGATGATCGCCTGAATTCGCATGTACCGGACTTTCTATTTACCTGATTCCGTAATGGTTCCTGCCATCCGTTTTTTCTCTGCGGCTGTCGCTTTTTTCCTCGTGGCATTATGGTCTGTTACCGGATGGGAAGAGTCATCTCCATCACAACCATGAATTATAGTGTAGCCATATTTGTATATAGCCGGATGATACGCTATCCGGATAATGCTATCACAGAATTGCGATATAGCCGGATATCAAAATAAGGATAGCCGGGAGCGAAGGGAGCACGCACCCTTCCGGATACAGATATCTCAAAATCTCCATTTGCAGAAGTGTATAAATATCAATCCATTAATGGAGACTATAAAGAAAAAACATAAGTCACACACGACTACCTGTCATTCTCCATTTGCGGATGTGTAGAAGTATCAATCCATTAATGGAGACGATGAAAAACAATAAGGCGTATACGGCTACATGCCATTCTCCATTTGCAGATGTGTAGAAGTAGCAATCATTAATGGAGACGATGAAAAAACAATAAGGCGTATACGGCTACATGCCATTCTCCATTTGCAGATGTGTAGAAGTAGCAATCCGTTAATGGAGACGATGAAAAAACAATAAGGCGTATACGGCTACCTGTCATTCTCCATTTGCAGATGTGTAAAAGTAGCAATCCGTTAATGGAGACGATGAAAAAACAATAAGGCGTATACGGCTACCTGTTATTCTCCATTTGCAGATGTGTAGAAGTATCAATCCATTAATGGAGACGATGAAGAAAAACAATCAGGCGTATACGGCTACATGTCCATTTCTCCATTTGCAGAAGTATAGAAGTATCAATCCATTAATGGAGATAATGCAGAAAAACCATGAGGCATATACGGCTCACTGCCGCTCTCCATTTGTAGATATGTAGAAGTAACAATCCATTAATGGACAATAGGGCATGTAAAGGGCAGATTTTCCGTATATTCGCCTCCTTATCCCCGAATTATGGGCGTAAGTCACATGGTTATGGAGATATATCCATCCTTTAATGGGGAGAACAGCCGGCAAATATCTGATAGAAATACCCCGCAAACCACAGGAAAATAGCCTTACAATGAGCTGATACACAATAATTATTGGATAAATGTGGTCCGCTCCTGCGGACAGCAAGTTGTCTTTTCGTTAAACGAAAACAAAGCGGTTTAACAGCGAAAACACCGCCAAACCGTTCTCTCCCTTCCTAAAAGCTCCGAAGTCGCTTTTTGTAATTTACAGTCTCATAATTCACTAAGAATAAAAAAATATGCGAATAATTTATAAACGAGATGATGAGTTGGAAACTGTTCTGATTTCTGCATTCTGGTGTCGGTGTACTGATGTTGTGAATGTAGTCGGCAACTTTGCTGTGTCGAAAAAAGGAAAAGTAAATTAATCACTTTCGGAAGAACAGAAAAAAGGCATCCATACCTTTGTAATAAAAAAATCAAGGAATATGGATACCGAACAACTCACAGGTTCCCTAAAAAAACTTGTAATGTGGTACAAAGTTAAACTCGGTCCCGGTCTGGTGGTAGTTCTTGAAACCGGGCAAGGGGATTAGTATATGCTTGATAGACGAGGAATAGTCCGATAAGGAAGCATATTTGTTCGCTTGGGCCGTTTGTTTGTGTTTTTTTCGCATAAGTGGTTCGCTTTTCCTGATTGTACGTTATATTTAATCTTCCAAAGGCTCGTAAATTTAACGAATAGGATTGAAGTATGTAAGAACGATACAGGCTTTTTGGGGGAAAGGCAACTGCTTTTTTATTACGATAGGTGCCGGTCGAGCTTTAGGAAAACACGTACACGTTTTTGGAACGGTATAATCCGGCCGCTATATGGATGATTTCGAAAAAATCACCTGTCTTGTAAGACGATGTTTCTGTTGGCTTTTTGCTTGATATAAGCTGCGTATCGTGACAAGAGCTTTTCGCAAGTCTCTCCATCTAGCGGCCGGAGAGGGCTATAAGTGGTGGTTTTTCAAGCGGAAAGGCGGGCTTTTCACGCATGATAGATGCCGAAAGCTTGCGCGACAGGTAGCGTTGGGCAACTCCGATACTGCCGTTGGGCATCGCAAGTAGTCGCAGACTGGATCGTAAGTAGTCGCGAATGGGCATTCTAGTACTGTTATAACCCTATTGTAACCCCACAAAATACCCCAAATACCCGATAATATATGAATTACGATGAATTAATTTCGCTAGAATAAAAGGGGTTTTTTCGATAATTATCTATCGGACAGCGGTTTGCTGTTTCTTTTTCTTTCGAATTTGAGAATAAACTGTATTATAATGTCCGGAAAAAGCGACTCTCCAAGAGTTTAGTTTACAAAACGTCATTTTGTCAAATCGTGAGGGATCTGTATTGTGGCTTATATTTAATGTACACACGTACATTGTATAAAAATGACTAGTTTAGACGATCGTTTTAATTTGTCATTTGCAAAGGTACGCGTTTCTTTGATACTTGCAACCCTTCAACGGTATTTTTTTTATCCCTTATCCGCTTTCTTATCAATAGGATAGCCTATCCTTTACGAAACAACCGATTCGGTAAACGAACCTTCTGTCTTCCTTCTCTAAAAACGCAAGATTTAAACGATGGTTTAGACTAGCCGTTTTCTAACGGCCGGCGGCTGTCAAGGTATAGATAAGTACTTAATTAACACTATTATTAATATTAAATTCTAGATTATGAACAGAAAGATTTCTACATTGTTTACGGCGGGTCTGCTCGTGGCAGGGTCGCTGTGCGGTAGTGCTTGGGCGAAGCAGATCAATCTTCCTATTGGAACTGCTGCCATTGCCGGAGATAAGTTGGCCCAAGGGCAAGAGGTGTTTATGTCCGTAAACGGTCTTCTTTACGGTTTTGATGAGGTCGTAAAATCCGGAGCTAACAAAGGCGATATAGTACCGGCTCAAATTATCAGTGCCAGCAGTACGACTCAAGTAGAGGAGGAGGAGTTGGCTGATTATGTTTGGACCGTGACTTGGACAACCGGTGCTTCAGAGACTTCTTATAAGTTGGTGAACAAGGCTACAGGCGAGACTTTGCGTATCAAGAAGAATGGTTCCGCTGTTGAGTATAACACAGAGGAAAAGGCAGAGAACACGATCAGCTTGTTCTTGTTCCGCGACGCTTCCGGTAAGAGTGTAGCGTATGGCAAGGATGCGGCAGGTAATGTCGCTACTCCAAGCGGTCTTTTGACAGCTGTCGTAGGTGGACGTGACTACAATTTGACATGGGACGCGACTGCGGCTAGTGTAGTTGCGGCTCCTACTGCTGGCACTCTTTCTTTCTACGCTGTCGAGACTCCGAATTTGACAGACGTTACTGAATTGAACGCTCTTTACAATGGCAACGGTTTCTCTTTCGGCGTGAAGACTCCGGATGCAAAACCGTTAGAGGGTAATTTATTCGGCGATCAGAGAATCGTGGCTAGATATACTTCCGGTATCAACGTGGATAATAGCAATAATCCTACTTATGTAAGTCAAAGAATCCCGGCAGGTGTATACTTCTTCGTGGGTGAGGCTCCTGCTCCTAATAGCAGTTATAGCGCATGGATGAACGCTACGGTTTTGGTCGCTAGCTCTAAGGAGACTGTTGAGGCTACGGTAGCTGATCGTGAGGCTGGTCAAGGATATAGCTTGGTCGCTAAGAAGATCAAAGACTTGAACCTGTATGTAGAGGATAATGATCCCACTAAGGAGTGGATGTCTCAAGGCGATGAGATTTCTATCTTGAACGCTTGTTTCACCGTGAATAAGACCTACGTAGGTGATTATCCTTATGCGTTGACAATCGAAAAATTCCGTTACAGAGCGAAAACTACGGAGACTAAGCATGAGCAAAAGACCGTACGTTTGAACGTGATCGGTCATTCCACGAACAACTATCTGGCTACTCAGGCGTTGGAAAACCCTTCATTTATCTTCCAATTGGCTGCTTCCGGCATGAAAGATGGTATCGAGTTGCTGAACAAAGAGGCTAAAGCCGCTGTTTATAACATCCGTGTAATGGACGGTATGGGAACAGACGGCAAGAAGATCGACAAGAAGGATGTTCGTAGCGCTTATGGCAAGTATTTGACGGTTGGTGAGCAGGGTGGTAATCTTAACTTCGTGGCAAAAGCGAAAGTTTTGGTAACAGAGAAGGCTCCGGCTTATCAATGGGTGATCACGGAGGTTTATAACAACGACGTTACGTTCACGAACCGTGAGACAGAGGAGTCATTCACCGCTAAATTGTTCCCGGTAGAGGGTCAAGCTGATACGTATGAGCTGGCTGTGAACCGTGTTAATGCTGACAATGGGTCTACTGAGGCTTCAGAGGTTTCCAATACGAATGTGGCTCCGATCTATGTGGATCAGAATACATATAATGAGACACAGGGTTCTATCTCCGCTAAGTTAGATAAATTGGTTATCGAGTTGAAACCTGTAGAGGTTGACCCGTATGCCGGTTTCTTGAATGTGGATGACAAGACTTTGGTGACAATGGCATTCGCTCGCGATAACAATGAGACTTCCAACAAATGGTATGCCGCTGTTAATGAGGATTTGAAATTATGCGCTGATGACGATAATATTTTCAACATACCAAACTATTTCGTAAACGAGTCTTCCGAGGCCGCTCAATGGCAGTTGATCAAGAAAGACGCTAAGAAGGTGGTTGAGCGTAGCTTCGTTTATAATGACAATGGTCATGTGGTAGTTAAGGCTAAGGCTGACGTAGCTTATGCTTATGAGTATCAGTTGCAATATGTGAATGATGGTGAGGAGACCGGTTACTTCTTCTTTGAGGATGGTTCTTCTGCAAATGGCTATGCTGAAGGTAACGAAGAATTAGTATACGATAATACTGAGAAACTGACGAATGCTCCTAAGTATATCATCAAGCAAAACGCTGATGGCTCCGTATACTTGATCGCTTCCACTAAAATAGTAGACGCTTCTACTCCGACTATCCTTGATGAGGATACGAAGTCTGTAGTATATGTAGAGGCTAAAGAAATCAATAAGAAATATTATGGTTTCTATGATATTCCTTCTTCCGTTTACGGATTACAAGATGATTATACATTGAATACTTATTTGATCACAGAATCTCCAGAGGTTAGCTACCCTGCTGAGGAAGGTTATGTATATATGCAAAGTGAATTGGGCGACTATATCTCAATGAACGAGAACCGTGATGGTATCGTAGTAGACGAGAATCCGTTCAACTTGTTCTTGCATGTAACGGATAAGGACGCTGTTATTCCTTCCTTCTATATCTCTAGAGGAATCGAAGGTTCCGCAGACAGAGCGTTCTTGTTCCACCCGCAAGATTCAGTTGACTATTATGTAGCTGACGGTAAGTATGACAAGAAATATCAATGGGATACAGACCATGTGAAAGCTATCTTCAAGGCCGGTCAGATCAGCGAGTCTCGCGACACGATGGCTACGATGATCAAGGGCGAGTTGAAGAACGTGGCTGTTAAGGCTGATGACAACGGTACATTCGGTGGCTTGAAGAACTTCAAGTACCAGATCGTATTGGCTGATGGCGCTGATGATATGTATGTGGTTCGTTCTTTGCGCAATGGTGCTAGATATTTATATGCTGTTAACGATCAGTTGACTTGGACATCTGATAAGGATCAAGCCATGAAGTTCACGATCTCCGCAGGTGATCCTACTTCTAACGAGTCTATCGCTGACGCTGCTGAGGGCGTTAAGGTAATCGCAGGTAACGGCATCGTAGAGATCCAAGGTGCGGCCGGTAAGAAGGTAATCGTATCCAACATCTTAGGTAAGGTGGTAGCAGAGACGGTTCTTACTTCCGACAACGCAACGATCGCCGTTCCGGCAGGTATCATCGCCGTGGCTGTTGATGGTGAGGCCGCTGTTAAGGCAGTCGTTAAATAAGAATAATGACGATAAATAACATAAATCGAAAATGCATTCCTGCGGGAGTTGTAGTGATTCAAGTAGCCCGTGAGGGCGAACATGCGGGAATGGATTAATATTAATACTAAAGTAATAAATTAAAGTTCATCCGCCGTTACCTCCGTGAGGAGGGAGGGCAGGAAAAGAATAAGGGGAACTGTGTATTTCTTGTACCGTTCCCCTTTTTATATTATACGTTTAATCTTTAAAAACGCCTTTGGATTATGAATAATGTATTTGATAAGAAATTCTATAAATACTTATTAGGGTTTCTGTGTTGCATGTTCGTGATCTGCTGGTTCCCTTATTTATTCACTAACTTTGGTGTATTAGACCTTACTGGAGTAGAAGGGGCTAATATAGGGAATGCCATAAATGGTATGATGGGACCTTTTGTGGCTATGTTGGCGGCTTTTATGACTTTTGTTGCATTTTGGATGCAGTATAAGACACATGTGCAGCAACGTGAGGATATATCGCAAGAGCGATATGTGAATAACTTCATGAAGCTGATTGATATTTATCGGGAAATCGTCAATACGATCAATCTGGAAGACAAGATAAAGGGACGGCCTGCTTTTCATTTTATATTTTATGAGTTTAAGAGCATATATTCAGCGGTGCATCGTAAGTATATCGGCTTTGAGGATATAGCCGTGCTATATATTAGCTTCGAGATTTTTATGAGCGGAATTGTTGAAAAAGGAAATCCGGTGTTGAATAATAGAATTGTTGAGTTATTGCGGAAGAAGGGGCATACTAATCTTCCTTGCGATTTTCAGCAGAAGCTAGATGAGCTGGAGCGTGAGTTAATACAGGCTAATGCGAACTTTCAGAATACGAAAGAACCTCCAATGTGCTTTCGGGTAGAAAAATATAGAGAGGATATGGTTTTCCCTAATCTTTACAAAGGGTATATGGATAAACTAACCTCTTATTTTAATATCACTTACCTCGTCTTGACGTTTTTGAATGCCAACAAAAATATAACTCCGGAGGTTAAGACTTTGAAAGAATCTATGTTTTCAATGCAACTGACAAACCATGAGATATCATTGATTGTCATGTATATGTATTATATCCGATATAGGGATGAAGGAAAACCGAGGATTCAGGAGTGCTCGGATATAACTTTCTTGGAAGATTTGAATAAAAGGTTTCCGAATACCTTTTACTGGAAAGATCCTAGATTTATTGAACCCGATAATTGATAGCATATGTCTATGATTGATTTTTTGCCGGCGATAGCGGACAAGGTGATTCCTCGTCCGATGTATAGCGAGCAGTATTTACCCGATTTGTGTGGATATCCCTCCTTTTGGAATGATCTGTATGAGTGTTTGAAACGTTTGGATTTCGTGTACCCGACAAAAGGTACTGCCGAGAGGATTGATCCTTATACCGGATATTATGGTCTCCGTTGGCATCCGGTGAAAAAACAATCCGGTTATTTCCATGCGGGGATAGATGTGAATGTCATGGCGAATTCAGGTGTCATGGCAGCTTATGATGGGGTATTTGAGTACTCCGGTTATAGTCCTGTAAACGGTTTTTACATACTATTGAGCCATCCCATGATTCGGACGGAGGATGGATGGGTCTTGAATAGTTTGTATATGCATTTGTCTCAATATTTGATCCGATTTTCTTGGGTGGAGAAAATCTTCAGGTTGTTGAGTGGTAATACGTATCCTCAGAAAGTGGTCTATCGAAATACATTGTTGGGGCTATCCGGCGATACAGGCATCGCGAGGGGATATCCTCACTTGCATTTCCAATTGGAATTTAGAAAAGAGGGTAAGAGCGTTGTGATTAATCCGTGTTCGGTATTTGGTATCTCAACCCGGGAGAATTTAACGTCAGGGCTTCGGACTGAGGATGCGTTTAATAAGTTGGTAGAACAGAATAATGAATTATCTTTTTGGAGGAAAGACAGATGAAGAATTATATCATAGAGCCGGTATTGCCAGAGGGGGAGTTTGATAAGGTGGAGTTATCCGGCTTTTTCTCTAAATATCTTTTAGAGGATTATTACTTAAGGAGAACAAACCTCTTGGGGTCTACGTGTAAGGAAGACTTTTTTATCCGGAAAATAGAGCGGAAGCGTCAAGACTATATGTGCCGGGTTTGGATCCAAAGGAATGAACAAGGCAATTTGATATCTCTTTGGGGAATCTCAAAAAGACCTGAATTGTCTCGTGTTTACAGGAAAAATATGTATATGCTAGATTTCTTTTATACTGTAGCGAAGGAAGATAAAGAGGATGTGATCTATGCGTTATGTGAATGTATGAATGCTTATGCGGAAGAAACGGGGATGGATTATTTGCGATGTAAGATAAATATGTTGGATCATGATACAATCTATTACCTGTCTCGAAATGGATTCCTTTATTATGCTTCTAGCGAGAAATTTTTCTTTAAACATGAGAATTACAGGAAAAAGGATGTAGGGGAACTGCCTTATACTGTCGTTGCGTATCGTATCAAGACGAGGATTTGGATGCCTGCTTGGATTTGCTTGGATTGCACGACTTGAATGAGAAATATTATAATCTGACATTTTATAAGGAAACTGACACGCCCTCTTTAATAGATATGGATGCAAAATTTACTATGTTTGTGTATGATTTATGAATTAATTTCCGATTTTTGCAACAAATAAGAGGGCAAGAAATATTTTCATAAAACTTGTAAGAGCGATTTACCATGAGGATAGTCGCTCTTTTCTCTAAAAGTGAAAAATTCACCTATATTTGTAATATGATTTTTTAGATTAAGACTTTAGTTAGATAAAGCGACTTTTCCCGTGAGGGTAGGGTCGCTTTTTTAGTCGGTAGCTGGGCTATCCAGCGTAGGAACATGAGGGATCGAAATACAAATCAAAACTTACTGTCGTTTGACAATATATTTATCCATCATTTTGTCGAAAGCATCCTCAAACTCCTTCCAATTTTCCGGATGGACGAACCCCAGCCATACGGTACCTCCTATATTCCCT
>ENA-OQCB01000853-OQCB01000853.1-human-gut-metagenome-genome-assembly--contig:-NODE-853-length-13295-cov-2.646416_pt1 | contig 13295 bp, 14 predicted proteins | sample MGYA00242493_ERZ504568 | MGnify/ENA primary metagenome ERZ504568 (study PRJEB26092, sample SAMD00036229) | human gut metagenome | host: Homo sapiens | study: EMG produced TPA metagenomics assembly of...
TGGTAGGTATGTTTATGGATGCGACAGCGGCAATCTTCATTCTGGTTCCGATTCTTCTTCCGGCTGTACAAGCGGTAGGAGTATCCCCGCTGTTCTTTGTAGTGTTTCTGGTTATTACCTTATCCTTTGGTTTGATTACCCCGCCTGTGGGCGTGTGCTTGTATGCGGCGGAGAATGTGACGGGGCTGCCTCTTGAAAAGATTATCAAGGCATCTGTACCGTGGATTATTCTGATTGCAGTAGCCCTTTGTGTCTTCATTGTATTCCCGCAGATCATTACCGGGCCGGTAGGACTGATTTACGGCGGCGTTTAAGTAAGAGGAGGCTCATAAAATGAAAATTGTAATATTAGATGGTTATACAGAAAATCCTGGAGATTTAAGCTGGGAGGGCTTTGAAAAAATAGGGTCTCTGACCGTGTATGACCGGACATCGCTGACGGATGTACAGGAAGCGATTCAGAGGATAGGAGATGCAGAAGCGATTCTGACGAATAAGACACCTCTGCCAGGAGAGGTGATAGAGGCTTGCCCGAACCTGAAATACATCGGTGTTCTGGCGACGGGCTATAACGTGGTGGATACCAGCGCAGCCAAAGAAAAAGGAATTGTAGTCTGCAATATTCCAACCTATGGGACCGATGCAGTGGGCCAGTTCGCAATTGGCCTTTTGCTGGAAATCTGCCATCACATCGGTCATCACGATGCGGCGGTAAAGGAAGGGCGTTGGGAGAGCAATCCGGACTGGTGTTTTTGGGATTATCCGTTAATTGAGCTGTCGGGAAAGACGATGGGAGTTATTGGATTTGGACGTATCGGACAGACGACAGGAAGGATCGCCAAGGCGCTGGGAATGCGTGTTATTGCCAACGATGAATATCCAAACGATGCGGGAAAAGAGATTGCAGAATATGTCTCTAGAGAAGAACTGTTTGCACAGGCAGATGTGATTTCTCTGCATTGTCCGTTGTTCCCATCCACGCAGGGGCTGGTGAATAAAGATACGATCGCGAAAATGAAGGATGGCGTAATTATCCTGAACAATTCCAGAGGCCCGCTGATCGTGGAGCAGGATTTGGCGGATGCGTTAAACAGCGGCAAGGTATATGCAGCAGGCCTAGATGTGGTTTCCACAGAGCCGATTAAGGGTGATAACCCGCTGCTGAAAGCGAAAAATTGCCTGATTACACCGCATATTTCCTGGGCACCGAAGGAGAGCCGTCAAAGACTGATGGATATCGCGGTGGATAACTTAAAGAAAATTCATTGAAGGAAACCCTCAGAATGTGGTAAATAAGTGAAAAGACAAAAAACATAAGTGCAGCCGTAAGAATGCAGACCATGTATTCTTGCGGCTGTATTTATTATGCAACAGGAAAGACTTTGTCACACTAATGTATGAAAGCAATTTCCTATTGCATAAACGCTCCGCTAGGGATGCGCACGCCGCAATGAGGAATTTTACCGCAAGACGGTGTTGCGGCGGCGCGCAAAGTGGGACTGCGCCCTTCAAAGATTGAGGGGATGGGGGAGTTGAAGTGGGCTTGCCCACTTTGTTATATAGGGAAGCATAAACATACTTGTAAATTTTCCAAGAACATTATATAATCCAATTATATAAACTATTTATATAATTTATTTATGTGAGAGGAATGGTATCCCATGCCCAGACAGAGGATTACAAAGGAAATGGTGGTGGAAGCAGCTTTTTCGCTGGCCCGTGAGGGTGGGATGGAGAAGGTGCTGGTCAAAAATATAGCAGAGAGGATTGGATGTTCGGTGCAGCCTGTGTACTGCTACTGTCGAAACATGGATGGACTGAGAGCGGACGTGGTGGATTACACGGGAAAATTTATTCAGGAATATGTATCTGAGCGGATAGATTCTTCTTGCCTTTTTGAGAGTGTGGGAAGAGCTCATGCTCTGTTGGCAAAAGAGGAACCTCATTTGTACCGACTGTATTTTTTAAGAAAGAGAAAGAAGGCCCATTCGCTTGATGAAATCTATCAGGAGGAGACAAATCCCAAGGTACTAGAAGATATCACGCAGAAATTAGGGCTGGAAGAGGACAGGGCAAAGAAGCTGCACAAACACATGATGATCTATAAATATCGGCCTGTCTTTTATCCTGGCTTGTCTGGGGGAGGAGACAGATACCGAGGAGATGAAAATTATGGCAAATGAGGCGTATGAGGCTTTTCAGACAAAATTTATGGAGATGGAGGCAACAAAAAGATGAGAGAGATCATTGTCTACTGTTCTAAGACTGGTTTTACAAAGCGGTATGCTCAGTGGCTTCAGGAGAGTCTAGGATGCAGCTGTATTCCTTGGGAGGAAGTTCAGACGGTGGGCTTGGGAAGCTATGATACGGTGATTTTCGCGTCTTGGATTCACGCGGGAAAGATTCAGAGGCTTTCCTGGTTTTTGAGTCAGCCTTTAAAAGCCGCGTCCAAAATCGTGCTGGTCACAGGGGCGGCGCCGGACAATCAGGAGACGAGACGTACGTTAGAGGCGAACTTTAAGGACTGTCAGCAGGAGGAATACAAAGCTTTCTATCTGCAAAGTGGGCTGTGTTATGAGAAGATGGGCTGGAAAGACAGGCTGATGATGAAGGCGTTCAGCAAGATGTTGGACAGGATGAAGGAGAAAGACGGGACAAAAAGGGAGATGGCAGGGTTGGTGAAAAACTCCTTTGACTATAGCAAGAGGGAGAACTTACAGCCTGTGATTGAATATGTAGAGAGACATTGTCGATGAGAGAAGAAGAGAGGCATTGAGATGAAAGGTTGGATGAGAGAGTACTTTTCGATACCAAATCTGCTGGGATATTTTCGCTTGATATTGGCTGTGGTCTATCTGGCCGTCTGCTTTGAGGCGAGAACACAGCAGGATTATTATATTGCGGCAGGGATTATAGGGATTTCTATGCTGTCAGACTTCCTCGACGGTAAGATAGCCAGACATTTTAATATGATTACGAATTGGGGAAAGATTCTGGACCCAGTGGCAGATAAGGTGACGCTGGGAGTCGTGGCGGTCAGCTTTAGTTTCCGTTATCCGCTGATGCGCACCGTCGTTCTGATTTTCATTCTCAAAGAGCTATTTATGGGTGCGTCGGGCTTGCTCCTGATGAGAAAGGGATGGCGGACAGGAGGAGCCACCTGGCCGGGAAAAATCTGTACGGCGGGACTTTATATCATCAGTTTTGTGCTCCTGCTGCTTCCAGATTTAAAAATTCTTCAAGTGAATTTGTTGATGGTGCTGGAAATTGGGCTGATGCTCTTTGCGCTGGCATCTTACATAGAGCTTTATGCCCGGGTGCTGGGTGATCTGAGACGGGGTGTACCAGGCGGGGATATCAATATGAAAGCTCTGACGCAGGAATTAAGACAGAGGCACAGGAAGTATCGCTGGGCAGTGCCTGTCCTGTTGATTCTCTTTTGCATGTATCTGTTGGTCGGTGCGGTTCTGCCGTTTACGAAGCATCCTGAAGTCAAAAAGCAGACAAAGGGAGGCTTTGATGTGTCTGAATGCTACGGCAGCGGTACCGGTTCGGACCGGGCTCGGATTTTGGAGGACAATGGTGAGGCGTTGGATGAGAGAATCCGTCTGATTGCGGGGGCAAAGGAGAGGATTATCCTGTCGACCTTTGATTTTCGGGCGGATGATGGCGGGTTGGATATTCTGGCAGCGCTTTTAGATGCCGCAGACAGAGGTGTTCAGGTGGAAGTCTTTGCAGACGGGTTTAACTCCTGGGTGAACATGGAGGGAAATCCTTATTTCTATGCGCTTTCTTCCCACCCAAATGGAAAGATTATCCTGTACAATAAGTTAAACCCTCTGAAGCCCTGGAATATCATGGGGCGGATGCACGATAAATATGTGATTGCGGATGACACGGCATATATACTGGGAGGAAGGAACACCTTTAACTATTTTCTGGGAGACTATAAAGGCCATAAAAATTATGACAGGGATATTCTGGTGTACCACGCGGGGTAGGGGGAGAGTTCGTTGAAAGAGGTGGAAGCCTATTACCGCAGGATTACATCTCTGGATTACTGCAGCGTCTTCCATGATAAAGAGAAAATCGGAGACTACATAAGTGTTAGGAGAGCGGGGCAAAATCTGCGCGAGAGATTTCAGTGTATCCGGAGGAGAAGCCTCAGTTGTTCGAGGCAGGTTACGACTACCAGGAACACACCTATGAGACTAGGCAGGTACATCTTTTGTCCAACCCCATCCATAGATACGCAAAAGAGCCCGTGCTGTTCTATGAGATCATGGCTCTCATCGAAGCGGAGCCGGGGAATTCCGTGATTCATACTCCTTATGCCATCTGCAACGATTACATGTATGAGGAATTGACTAAGGTGAGCGGAAAAGTCAGCATGATGCAAAATTCTGCTGCCAACAATGGGAATATGTTCGCGGCGGTGATTATCTGAGCAACAAGGAACGGCTGATAGATACGGGAATAGAGCTGTTAGAGTATGAAGGCGGGGTCTCCTATCAGCGGAAAAAGCGTCGCAGTGGGGAAGAGCTTTCCCTGTTCGGGTCTTTTAACATGGATATGAGAAGTGCCTACATCGACACAGAATTGATGTTGGCCGTGGACAGTCCGCAAATTAATCGTCAGCTCAGGGAGAATATGGAGAGCTATGAGGAGAAGGCAGCTGTGGTGAAGTCGAAGACTGAGTACTCGTATATCCCGGAGGGCGTATCTCAAAAGGAACTGAGCCAAAAGAAGAAAATCTTTCAGTTTCTGTTGGGAGGCATTTTGGAGCGGTTCAGATTTCTGTTGTGAGAGGTAGAGTACTCGTGTTAAAATGGGGTTTATAGAAAGAGGAGGCCAATATGGAGGAAAAGAATCCAATTCAAGTGGCAGACCGCCTATTTCACACTTTGGAGCTGCTGAGCAGCCGGGGGGAGATGGGGCTGATCGAGATCAGCAGCGAGCTCTCCCTGCACAAAAGCACCGTTCACAGACTGCTGAACTCCCTTAATTTTTTTAGGCTATGCCAGACAGCGGGAGGACGGTAAGTATCAGGCGACTTATAAGATTTTGGACTTGGCCAATCAGCTGGCGTCGAGCATTGACGCAGTAAATGTAGTGAGACCGTACCTGCGGGAGCTGGCACGGAAAACCCAGGAGACCGTGCATTTTGTCGAGCTGGACGGAGTAGAGGCTTTCTATGTGGACAAGGTGGAGTCCTATGCAAATTCCATTCAGATGGTCTCGCGGATTGGCAGCAGAATTCCTTTGTACTGTACGGCAGTGGGGAAGGCCATGCTGGCCTGTATGAGCGGTGGCGAGGTCGCAGACATCTGGGAGAATAGCCATATCGTGGCCAGGACATCGAAGACGATCACGAATTTTGAGCAGTTCTTGGGAGAACTGGACGCGGTGAAAAATCAGGGCTACGCTCTGGATAATGAGGAGAATGAGGCCGGCGTGAGGTGTATCGCCGTCAGTCTGCGTGACTATCTGGGAAAGGTGCGGTATGCGCTCAGTATCTCTGTGCCTTCTGCGAGAATGGACCAGGAAAGAGTGCGGGAACTGGCCCGCTGTGCTATGGAAATTCAGAAAAAGAATCCAAAGGGAAGTGCGTCTTTGAGAGATACAGGGGCGTATTGTGCGGAACAGGCTGAAATACATTGTGAAAAATATACATATTTTTTGAAATATTATAGTATTAACTAACAAAAAGCTTAAAGAGGCAAAAAGCAATATTGACAAACTCAGATACTGAGAATACAATATGCACAAAGAAACTTATAAGACAACTTACAAGATAGGTGGATTTAGAGTGGCAATTCAGAAACAGAATATTACCGATCAGGTGGTTTTATTTTTGAAAGAACAGATTGAAAATGGAATATGGCTGCCGGGTGAGAAAATTGACTCCGAGAATAAGCTGACCAGAGAGTTAGAAGTCAGCAGAGCCAGTGTGCGCTATGCGATTCAGCAGTTGATCGCTGTGGGGATTTTGGAGAGTCATCAGGGAAAGGGAACTTTTGTGCGTGCCATTCCGGCGAAGGCTATCGCAGGTAAGTTGAACACTCTGTATCAGGAGAACAAAGACATGGAGGATATTTTGGAATTCCGTCAGATTATCGAGACGGAGAGCTGCAAGATTGCCGCGAGAAACATCACTCCAGAGATCTTAAAGAGCATGGAAGAAAACCTGTATGTGATGAAGAAGGATATGCATAAGACAGATGAGTTCGTGAAGAATGATCTTAGCTTTCACAAGTCTATTTCTTTGGCTACAGGAAATAAGATGATTATCCGAAGTGTGGAGCTGATCTCTGAGGGGACAGAGCAATTACAGCGGCAGTTTAATCACAGACTATTTGGTGAGAGAGGCGGTTTTTTATCACTCTAAAATTTTAGAATGCCTGAAACAACGGGATGGAATCGTCGCGGCGGAGTACATGAGACGGCATTTGAATGTGATGATTGACGAGTATTATCGCCTGAAAGGGAAGTGACAGGGTTTTTTTACTTATAACTTGTAAGACAACATACAAGTATAGAAAGAGAGGAGAGAGAATGTTTGAGAAGAGTTTGGAGACGCTGAGAAGACGAAAGCTAGTTCCGGTGGTGAAGCTGGAACGAGTGCAGGATGCTTTGCCATTGGGAGAGGTTCTGTGTGAGGCGGGACTTCCCATTGCAGAGGTGACTTTTCGCACAGATGCGGCCCAGGAAGCCATCGAGAAGCTGACGAGAGAATTTCCAGGGATGACAGTGGGTGCCGGGACGGTCGTCAATAAAGAGCAGGCGAAGAGAGCGTTAGCCGCCGGAGCGCAATTTCTGGTATCGCCTGGTGTGAATCGGGAGGTCATTGAGTATGCGCTGGGACAAAACTGTCCGGTCTATCCGGGGAACCTGTACGCCGTCAGAGATCATGACAGCCCTGGAATATGGACTTCCCGTAGTGAAATTTTTCCCGGCGAATCAGTATGGGGGCCTGAAGACGATACAGGCGCTGGGGAGTGTGTTTGGAAATCTCCAGTTTATGCCGACAGGTGGGATAAACGCGGAGAACCTGCTGGAGTATTTGGAGGACCCCAGGGTGATTGCCTGCGGCGGCAGCTGGATGGTGAAGGATTCTCTGATTCGGCAGGGAGATTTCCAGAGAGTGGGTCAGCTGACGAGGGAAGCGGTAAAACTGATACAGGAACAGAATGGGAAGTGATGGAGATGAAGATATTGGTGACGCCTACATCGCTGCAGCCGGGAAGAAAATCTAGGGCAATGGAGAGACTGAGGGATTTTTCAGCAGAGCTGGTTTTTAACGAAAAGGGCCGCCCTCTGACGGAGGAAGAATTGATACCATTGCTGAAAGGCTGTCAGGGGTATCTGGCAGGACTGGATTTTATCACGGAGAGAGTGCTGCGGGAGGCGAAGGATTTGAAGGTGATCTCCCGGTATGGGACAGGGTATGACCGTATTGATATGGCGGCTGCCAGTCAATACGGGGTGACTGTGACGAACACACCGGGGGTAAACGCACAGGCTGTGGGTGAGCTGGCTTTTGGGCTTTTGCTGTCTGTGGCCAGACAGATTTCTTATTTAGACCGGACGACTCGCAGCGGAGAATGGGTGAGAGCTGAGGGAGTGGAGCTAAAAGGCAAGACACTGGGAATTCTGGGACTGGGCGCTGTCGGAAAGGTAGTGGCACGGTGTGCCAAAGGCTTTGGAATGAGGGTGGCTGCCAGTGATCCTTTCATAGACCGGGAATATTGCCGGGAGCACGGAATCGAGGCAGTGGATATGGAGGACTTGCTATCTTTTGCGGATGCGGTCAGCCTGCATCTGCCTTTGAACAAAGAAACCACACATCTAATCGGAAAAGAAGCTTTGGCTCGGATGAAGGATGGAGTGATTCTGATTAACACGTCCCGAGGCGGAATCATTGATGAGGAGGCGGCGTACTGCGGCTTGAAATCTGGAAAGATTGGAGGGTTAGGATTAGACGCATTTGAGAACGAGCCGCCGAAAGAGTCTTCTCTCTTTGAGTTTTCCAATGTAGTAGCGACTCCTCACACTGGCGCTCACACAAAGGAGGCGGCCAGTATGATGGCAGACCGAGCGGTAGACAACCTGATTTCGGTGCTGCAAGGAGAACGGTGTCCGTATATTGTGGGACAGAGTACATAAAAGGTAAAGGAGGATTTTACACATGAAGAAGAAATTATTGGCGAGTTTATTATGCATGGCTATGGCGAGCAGTCTGCTGATTGGATGCGGCGGTAGTTCTGACAGTGAAGCAGAGGGCAGCTCTGCGACAGAGGAGGATTCAGGAACACAGGAGTCCACAGATGCATCCTCGAAGAACTCTACCGGGGAAGCCGCAGACGCTTCTGAGGTGACGGTGCCAGAAGAAAAAGGTGACTGGGTGATCGGTTTTTCTAACTACTCAGCCGGAAATTCCTGGAGGCAGCAGATGGAGGCAGAATTTAAGGAGGAGGCCGAGGCTTTGAAAAAAGCCGGAGTAATTTCAGATTACACGATGCTCAATGCGGACAATGACCAGTCCAAACAGATCTCGGATATCCGTGATTTGATTACCATGGGCTGTGATGCCATTGTGGTGACGGCAATCACCGCGGACGGATTAAATGATGTACTGGAAGAAGCGGAAGAGGAAGGAATCAAAGTCGTAAACTGTGATAACCTCTCTAGCAGTACGAAGCTTACCAGCAAAGTCATGGTTTCGGACTATGATTTTGGAAAACTCTGCGGAGAATGGCTGGGTGAACAGCTCCCGGACGGCGGAAAAGTAATTGAATTGAACGGAACTGCAGGAACCTCCACGGATACAAACCGGGCTGCAGGCATGGAGGACGGACTCGCCGAGGCAAGCCCTGACAGTGAGATCATTGCTTCTGTGAATGCGGATTGGGATTACGCGACAGCGAAGACGGCAGTGGAAGAACTGCTGAATACCTATCCTGAGATTGACGGAGTACTGTCCCAGGGAGGTGCGATGACTCAGGCGGCCATGGAAGCGTTTGAGGCGGCAGGAAGAGAATTGGTTCCGATGACTGGGGAGGCGTCCAACGGTTTCCTGAGGTCTTGGGTGGAAGCAAAGGATAAGGGCTTTTCTAGTATCGCTTTTGTGTGTCCGACGACCCAGAGTGCGATTGCTCTGGACGTGGCGGTGAATGCTCTGAATGGTGAGGAGGTGCAGCCGGAATATCTGGCATCAGAAGACCCCGTGACAGAGGAGAACGTGGACAGTGTGTATCGTGAAGACTTATCTGACAATTTCTGGCCTGCAGGGACACGTTTGAGCGAGGAGAAAGCACAGGAGATGTTTGCAGAGTAGGAATCATTTTCTGTATGGTTTTGAGGCCGGGTGTCGGTGGGATACCCGGCCTTTTTGACGGCGCGCAGGAAAATGAGCGTAAGGAGGAGAGAAGATGAATCCAGTACTGGAAGTCAAAGATCTGGACAAAAAATTTGTGGGAGTACATGCGGTGGACCACGTGTCATTTCAGTGTTATCCAGGTACCGTCCATGTATTGCAGGGGGAAAATGGCGCTGGAAAAAGTACAATTCTGAAAATGCTGTCGGGACTGTACCAGCCTGATTCCGGGGAGATCTGTCTGCACGGGAGGAAGGTGACATTTCGACAGCCCAGGGATGCTCAGGAACAGGGAATCGCCATGGTTTACCAGGAGATGACGATACTGCCGGAGCTGACAGTGGCTCAGAACGTCTTTTTAAACAAAGAGGTGAGAAAGAGAAAACTGCTGGATGAAAGAGAGATGATTCGCCGGACAAAGGAGCTGGGAGAAAAGTACGGGATAGAAGTGGACCCTTATGCCACAGCCGGAGAGCTGCCCATCGCCGCCCAGTCCATGGTGGAGATTCTCAAAGCTTTGGCCTCGGAGCCGGACATTCTGATTCTGGATGAGCCCACTTCGACTTTGACGAAGACGGAGGTACAGAAACTGTACGCGATTGTCCAAGGGTTAAAGGAAATGGGAAAGACGATTTTATTTATCTCTCACCGGATGGAAGAGGTTTTTCAGTTCGGGGACCGGATTACGATCATGAAAGATGGAAAGCTGGTGGGAACCTATGAAATCTCAAACCTTAGCAGCGATGATATCATACGGCTGATGGTGGGGAGAGATCTACAGGATATTTTTCCGCCTAAGCTTCGAGAAAAAAATTCGGAGGAGATCTTTCGCGTGGAGGAGCTCTCAGATGCCGGCTGTGTGCACAATGTGAGCTTTTCCATCCGAAAGGGTGAGGTTTTGGGAATCGCCGCACTGGATGGACAGGGACAGACGGAGCTTCTGCGGACCGTGGCCGGAGTGCGCAGACACACGGCAGGAAAAATTTTTCTGGGCGGGAAGGAATTGAGATATCAGACTGCAAAGAAAGCCCTGAAACTGGGAATCGGCTATGTGCCGGAGGACAGAAAAGGACAGGGGCTGTGCCTGTCGCTTTCCGTGGGAGAGAACCTTGCTCTGGCCAGCATGAGAAGGCGGCAGACCGCAGGTATCATCAGGAGAAAGCGGAGAGAGAAGTGATACAAAAGATGATCGGCCAGCTGAACATCAAGACACCGAGTGCTGCCCAGGCGGCTGCGAATCTCTCAGGAGGGAATCAGCAAAAGGTATCCATCGGAAGAGCCTGGCGGATGAACCGAAAGTCCTTTTGCTCAAGAACCCACCCGGGGAATTGATGTGGAGGCAAAGCAGGAGATCTACCGTCTGATTCGCCGGCTTGCCAAAGAGGGTGTCGGAATCTTAATCTACACTTCCGACATGATGGAAGTAATCGGTCTAAGCGACCGTATCTTCACCATGTATGAGGGCAGGATTACCGGGGAACTCAGTGGGGAGGAGATCGAGGAAGAGGCGATTATGCGGGGTGCGATGAATCTGCCTTGATGTTTAAGAAAGGACCTTGTCCACTTTGTTTTAGTTATGGAAAGGAGTCTAAAATGGAAAAAGCAGGAATACTTCATTCGAAGCATGACCGGCTGCTGCTGTTCAAGAGAAAAAGCGAAGTGATTTTTGTCTATATCTTTCTGGTGATTTTTTTTATAGCCGCGATGCTTTTGAGTGACCGTTTTATGACGGAGCGAAACCTCAGAAATCTGATTATATCGAATATAGGTTTGCTGTTTGTGGCATATGGACAGTTGTTCATCGTACTTCTAGGAGGCGTGGACCTATCTGTGGGTTCAGTCATTTCTCTGACCAATGTGATCTGTGTGACGATGATTACAGAGAATCCGTCCACCTGGTTCCTGGCATTTATCGCCAGTCTGGCAGCAGGCGCAGGTGTCGGTCTGGTGAACGGACTGTTGGTGGTGAGAGGAAGGCTGCAGCCGATTATTGCTACGCTGGCGACACAGACTTTTTTTGCCGGGGTGGCGCTCTATATCATGCCGGGGCCGGAGGGGATACTGCCCTCTGAGCTTTGCAAGTTTATCACAAAGGGCTGGAATTATCTGTTTCCTCTGTTCTTGACGCTGATAGTCTCGGCTGTGGTCTGGCTGCTCCTAAACCGCAGTCGGTTCGGAAGAGCGGTGCTGGCTGTCGGTGGGAACGAACAGTCTGCGAAATCTTCTGGAATCTCTGTGGGAACGGTGAAGATTAAGAGCTTTATTTTTACCAGTCTGATGGCTGTCGTTGCAGGGCTGTTTATATCGGCCTATGCCACTTCAGGAAGCCCGCTGATCGGCGAGGCGTACTCTCAGCGTTCCATCCGGCCGTGGTGGGCGGGGCTGCTCTAGCCGGAGGAAAAGGAAGCGTGGTTGGCTGTATCGCGGCGGCGGGAATCCTGGGGATTGTGAACAATCTTTTGAACCTGAGAGGAGTATCTTCTTATTATCAATACGTACTTCAAGGTGTGATCTTGATTCTGGCGTTGGCGATCAGTGCGGTCCGCACGAACAGGAAGTAGAAGGGAGAGAGGAATATGAACACAAATGAAAGATCACTGACCTACAAGAAGATCATGCCTCTCATTCTGGTCTATGCGGTCATGGTGGGGCTGAGTATCGTCGCGAATTTCTTAAATCCAGGGTTTTTGAGTCTGTCACATATCTGGACGATTGTCCGTCAGATGTCATTCCTGGGAATCGTCTGCATCGGGCAGACCCTGGTGATTCTCACAGGAGGTATTGACCTGTCCATGCAGTATACGTTGGTGCTCTGCAATGTGGTGAGTGCGCAGGTGATCTCAGGACAGAATGAAAATACATGGATGGCGCTGGCAGTCAGCATTCTGATCTCGGCAGTGATTGGACTAATCAACGGCTTCGGCGTTTACTTTTTGAGGATACCGGCGATGATTATGACCTTGGCCACTGGAAGCGCGGTCTGGGGAATCGCTTATATCTACTGTAACGGCGCCCCTAAGGGGAAGACCTCGGAGATTCTAAGCTTTATCGCCAACGGAAAAATCGGGGGTATCATCAACGGCGCTTCTCTGATCTGGATTATCCTAAGTGTGGCTGTGATTCTGGTGCTGAAGTTCACGGTGTTCGGCAGGACGGTCTATGCAGTCGGTGTCAACCGGGAGAGTGCGAATTATTCAGGAATTAACGTTCCTGCCACTTTGATAGGAATCTATGTGGCGGCCAGTGTGCTGGCAGGAATCAGTGGATTCATCCTGCTGGGATATACCGGAACCAGTTATCTGTCCACTGGGGAATCCTACAACATGGATTCCATTGCCGCCGTGGTCGTGGGAGGCACTTCCATCATGGGCGGCAGCGGTTCCTATGTGGGAACGATCGCAGGTGTAGGAATTATGATTATCATCAACAGTCTGATGACGGTACTGAACATGGCAGAGTCTGGAAAACAGATGGTTCAGGGATTGATTATCATCGTGCTGCTGGTGATTGTATATGGAAGAAAGGACAGAGAGTAGGGGAGGCAGAACCATGAAAAAAGTAATATCTTATCCAATTACTAAGGAGAGTCCAGGGTGGCCGGGAAATCCCACTTATCAAGCAGAACAGGTGACGGACATCCGCAAAGGGGATTCGGCCAACACGTTTATGATACATCTTTTTAACCATTTCGGCACGCACATGGACGCGCCGCTGCACTTTAACCCCAAGGGAGCGGCAGTCAAAGACCTGCCGATAGAAGAGTTTCTCTATGAAAATCCTTTGCTGGTGGATATCCCCAAGGGAGCAGGCGAAAAGATTTACACGGAAGATTTAAGACCTTATGAGCAGGAGCTCAAAGGTAGAGATCTGCTGATGATAAGGACAGGGTTTTCCAGGGTGCGTGCAGAAAATCCCCAGG
>ENA-OQCB01000859-OQCB01000859.1-human-gut-metagenome-genome-assembly--contig:-NODE-859-length-13242-cov-4.075181_pt1 | contig 13242 bp, 12 predicted proteins | sample MGYA00242493_ERZ504568 | MGnify/ENA primary metagenome ERZ504568 (study PRJEB26092, sample SAMD00036229) | human gut metagenome | host: Homo sapiens | study: EMG produced TPA metagenomics assembly of...
GTCAGACAATTCAGCTCCTATCATGATGATAAAGTCTAATCTGAGCTTTATTAAAAGCTCAATATCATCTAAAGTCGTTTCTCTTATTCTCATATTTCAATTTATTAGAACGCATGCAATATATTAAGATAATACACTAGTCCAATTACATAATTCACTGGAAAAAGTTAATGATTCAAATTAAATACCGAAAACAATATTTTCAAGACTGGCAATAGGACAACTGTTCTCAGATTGATTATACCTCAAACAACTTTCTCATACAATTTGAACCAATTCAACCCATAGTTGCCCAGTCCCAAGTCTACAGTATCAATATATTCAAAACCGCATTTCTCATATAAGGAGATTGCTGGAAGATTATTTTCATATACATCCAAACGGATAGATTTTATACCTGATTGTTGAGCCAGTTCAAACGAATAGTCCATTAAAGCACGACCAACGCCCATTTTTAAGAACGAGGGATGAACCACAAATGTACGTATCACAAAAATAGAACTGTAGTCTACATCAACTTTCCAGCTTACACTATTATAGGCTTCATCGGGATGATGGTCTAAGATAATAGAGCCAGCTATTTTTCCGTTGCACCTGAGAACGAAAAGAGTATTATCTTCTATACCAGCAACAGCATTTTCACGAACAGGATAAATGCCTTTTATCCATCCGGGATAATTGGTAGTAGCCGATAGATAATCATTTAGATTGTCATACAGTTCTTCTAATTCGTCAATGTCGGCAGGAGTGCCAGATTCTATTACAAACTTCATAATCACAACTATTTAGGATACAAAGATAGTGGAAATCATACTCATTTATTGAGGAATTATTTATATTTCTCACTTTTTACATATTCACATTATTAATAAAGTCCATTAACCAATACAAAAAATACTACAATCTAAAACTTTTGGTTTGTGACACGGATCGTTCAACTAAAGTATGTTGGGAAGATGGTTGTTCGGGGGTTTCAATCGAAGATAAAAGAATCTGTGGCGATTGCTTTTGTTTCATATCAGTTTCACCCTTTTCCATATTTTTTTCCAATGGGACTAGCTCTAACCGTATCTTCCTTTCCAATACTGCCATCTCTGATTTCAGTAGTTTCAATTCATCTTCCTTTTTCCACGTACCGCCGACTACTTCCCGAAGCGTAGGCAAATCCTTCTCCAACTTCTCGTTCTCCATCCTATACTGCTCCATCAGTTTCGGAATACGATCAAGTGCGTTGAGGAAGTTCGTTGCTGCCGCTTTGTGGTCGGACATCGCCAACTGCCCGTTATTGTAGGTGTACTTGTACGCACCTTCGATAAAGAAGCGGTTCTGTTTCACCTCCACACCCTCACGGATGGAGTTCTCCGTTTTCACAAGGATAGGGAAACCGTACAACTCACCGATAGGCAGGTATTCACCGCCCGTCGTGGCGTTCTTGGCAATCTCCTGTAGCCGTGTCCCGACGCTTTTCGCATCGGTAGCCGCCAGACCGTCCAGCTTTACCGGATTGCGGTAATACCCGTCCTCATCGGTCTGTGCCCGTGAGGTAAAGGTTTCGTAGTCCACCGTCAGCTTGGCAATGTGTTCGTTGTTCTCATCCAATTTCTTGGTATGCGACTCCAATTTCCACGTCGAGCCGCTTTTATCCTTGTAGAAACTCTTGCGCTCACTTTCCAATGCAGCGACTTTCTTTTCCAGACGCGCCTTGTCCAGCAGGTCGGTGTTGCCGGAAAGGATAGCCATGTATTCCGAGAAATTCATGCCCGATTTTTCGTCCATACTGCCCTCGTCGATGGTACGTGCGCCCATCGACCCGCTTTTAAGCTGGGAAATAAAGGTCTGCTTGCAGTGCAGCAGGTTGAATTTATAGCTGTCCAGCGATTTTTCAACCGCATAGATAATCACGTCCACCTTGTTGTCTGCAAAGGACTTAGCAATTTCGTTACCCTTTCTTACCGCCCGCCCGTCACGTTGGGAGAGGTCGGACGGTCGCCACGGTGTGTCCAGATGATGAAGCGCAACCGCCCGTTTCTGTGCGTTTACACCCGTTCCGAGCATACTCGTCGAGCCGAACAACACCCGCACTTTCCCCTCGTTCATGGCATCTATCACCGCTTTGCGTGATTTCTCATTCTTGCACTCCTGAATGAAACGTATCTCGTTTGCCGGAATACCGTAATCCTCAATCAGCTTACGTTTAATCTCGCTGTACACGCTCCACTTTCCCGGCTGGTAAGTGCCCAGATCTGAAAAGACGAACCTGTGTGCCTTTCTGTGCGTCATACTTTTTATAGTATTCCGCAATCTTGATGGCACAGTGGCTCGCCTTGTTGTCCAGGTGGTCATCGTACTTGTCCGGGTCAATCATGCGCATATCGAGTGCCATCTTACGGGCATAATCGGTGGCAATCAGCATCTTCGCCTTTTCTTCCGAATCCGAAAGTTTCTCGCGTCCCAGCACCGTCGCATCACCTGTTTGTGCGAACTCCATCAGTTTCTTGATAAATTCTTCCTGTACGGGAGTAGGCGGGATATTGTGCAGTATCTCGTTCTTCTCCGGCCTGTCAACGCCTACATCCGCCGCCGTGCGGTAATCGGTAATCTCATTGTAGAAAGCCGCCAGCTCCGGCACTTTGATAAAATAGCGGAACCGTTCTTTCTGTATCACCTGATTCGTGACCGAAAACTCAAAGTCGGTGGTCTTCTTGGCAAAGATTGCCGCCCATGCGTCGAAACAGTTGATGTTCTGCCGTTCCAGTTCCTTCGGGCGGAGATATTTGAACAATAGATACAGTTCTGTCAGCGAATTGCTGATAGTCGTACCCGAAAGGAACGTAGCCCCCAAGTCCTTATCCGTGCGTTCCTGAATGGTGCGCAGGGCAAACAGCATATTGAGTGCCTTCTGGCTTCCCTCGCTGTTTCCCAACCCCGCCACCCGGTCGTGACGGGTGTTGAATGTCAAGTTTTTAAACTGGTGGCTCTCGTCTATGAACAGGTGGTCAATGCCCATCTGCTTGAAATCCACCACGTCATCCGTGCGGGATTTGATGGCGTGTTCCACCTTTTCCAACTTGGCGAGCAGGTTGATTTTTCGCTTCTCCAATCCTTTGAGCATCCCTCTCGATACTTCCTTGCCCTGTGCTCGCAAGACGTCCAGATTCTCTTCCACCGAATCCAGTTCCTTTTGCAGAATCTCCTGCTGCACGTCGGTAGGTTGCGGTATCTTTCCGAACTGGTCGTGCGACATGATGACGCAATCCCAATCATTATTTTTGATATTGTTAAAGAACTTCACCCGGTTCTGGGGTGAAAAGTCCTTTTCCGTGGCATAGAGGATTTTGGCATTTGGGTATGCCGTGCGGTAACACTCGGCTATCTCCGCGACATTGGCTTTCAGCCCGATTATCATCGGCTTGTGCGCCAATCCCAATCGCTTCATTTCCTGCGCTGCAATGCTCATAATCAGTGTTTTACCCGTACCCACTTCGTGGTCGCAAATTCCACCTCCGTTCTGTTTCAGCATCCAGACGCAGTCTTTTTGACTCTGGTACACCTCCTTGATTCCATATTTCTTTTCCAACGCTTTCAAGTCCAAACCCGGAAAACTCTGGTGCGAACCGTCATAGGTCGGACGCACGAAACAGTTGAACTTGCGGTTATACATATCCGCCAGCCGCTTCTGAAATTCGGGCGACTGTTCGTTCAGCCAATCCGTAAAACCGTTACGGATTTCATCAATCTTGGCGTTGGCAAGCTGTATCGCCTCGCTGTCCCTTACCTTGATGTCATTGCCGTGTTCATCCTTGCCGATACTCTTGCTGATGTCCGGCACGGTGTTCAGAAGGGCGTTTTTCAGCAGGCTGATACCGTCGTATTTCCTGTACTGCCCCTGTACTGCGTACTGGTCGGTGATTTTGGCGTTCTTTTCCTTACATTTGACCGAATACTCGTCGATACTCTCCGAATAGGCAATCGAAACATCCGTCCCGAACAGGTGCTTGACATAGGCTGTGTAGATACCCGTCGGAATCCAGCGTTCACCGAAATTGAAATCCAATTCGTCGAACGTAATCGGTCGGGGCATGGCATCCCTGAGTGCCACCAGCGATTCTTCCACCTCCGGTTTACGCTCGTTTCCTTCATTGTCCGCTGCCCAACGGAAGATTTTCTCCATCTTGTCACCCACGTTTCCGGCGACGAAGCGGTCTTTAATCTCATAGTTGTCCACGAGCGGATTGAAAAAGATGCGTCCTTTCAGTAATTTCACCAATTCATCCCGGCTGTTGTCGCACAGCGTTTCCATGTAATCAAGATTCACCGCCCCGTAACGGTTCAGTGAAGCGGACAAAGCCTCATGCGGTGTTTCCACGTGCGTAATGTCGTTCAGGGCGAAAGCGACGGGATGGTCGAATATGTCCGCCTTGATGAACTGCCCGTTTTCCACCCGTTCCAGCGAAAGCATATCACGCCCGGAAGTGTCCATAAGCAGGAATTTCACGTTCGCTCTGGCGTTCAGCCTGCCATAACGCTCCACGAATGTGTCGTAGGCGGTATTCAGTGCGGCACGTTCCGGTTTGTTCTCCTCGTGCATCTCCGCCTCGTAAGTATAAAGCCGCTGGTAGTTGTCGCGCACGGAAATGTAAAGCTCCGCCTTGTCCTGTTGTGCCTTGTCCAGCTCCAACGGGTGGAACGTAGCCCCGTAGCGGGTAACACCTTTCAAATAGCCCACCTGATTGCCGTCCGCCACCAACATTCCTTCTTTGTGGTGCGGTTCCAATTTCGCCATCAGCGGACGGGGCTTCATCAACTCCGCCTCTAACTTCTCCGCTTCTTCCCGTTGTTTTATTTCCTCCTGGCGGCGTTGCTCTTCCTCCAATCCGCCACCAACCGGGTACACCGGCTTTTCCGCATCAGGACGGTCGGATAGAGTTTTCCCTTCCCGCAGTTCCGCCCGTTGCTTAGGGGTAAGCCCCATCATCGCCTCATAAAAGCCGTTGATAGGCGGGTTGGTGTTCCAATCCATAGCGGCATATACCTGTTCCATATCTATGCTTGGAGATACGGAGGTGTGGATATTTCATGTACCTTACCTATGTCATCCGCCGTCGGATTGGGCTTGGCAGCTTGTGGTTGGTCAAACAAACTGCGCTGCTTGGAGGGAGCGGTACGTTTGGACTTCTTTCCGGTCAGTTTCTTCTTCAATCCCGATTGGGCGAGCCGCCGTTCCTCTTGGCTGAAATTGAACAGGTCGTACAAGTCCATCACGGGAGGGGTGATTTCCGGCTTCTCTTCTCTTTTCGCGGACGGTTGCTTTTCGGAGATAACCTCTTGCTGTTTGGTCGGTTCCGGGGAATACACTTCCCGAACCTGTTGTTTCTCTTCCTGCTTTACTTCCTGTTCGGGTTGAATTGTCTTTTTAACTGCCGGTTTCTCTGTTTCCTGCTTTACTTCCGGCGCACCCTGCCTATACCTATTATATAGGTCGATATTCAGATTGGCGGAAACGGCTATGTCCAGATGCTCTTTCAGGTCTTCGCCCATTGCCTGAATACCACCTTGATGGATGGTGAGCAGGGCAGGTTTGCCGTATGGGTCTGTCCCATGCAGCATCTTCGTGTTCCGGAGCGGGGCGACGCTCATCGTATATTCATTCTCGATGATACCGTCCCCGATGTCCGTCGCGCGGATAAACCATTTTTCCTGCTCGGACAACTCCCGGTTCTTCATCGTGTCCTTTTGCAGGATGACAAGGTCGCTGCCCACTTCCGTCCCGGCATGGTCGGTAAACAGGTTGTTGGGCAACCGTACCACCGACACGATACTAGCGTTCTTCACAATATGGCGGCGGACAAGCTCGTTCTTCGGGGAGTTCAATACGCCCTCCGAAGTGATGAACGCCACGATACCGCCTTCACGTGCCGCATCCAGACCTTTGAGGAAAAAGTAGTTGTGGATGCTCTTGGCAGCGGTACGCCGGGCATTGTCCGGAACGCCCGTATATTCGGGATCGAACACCGCCATGTCGCCAAACGGAATGTTGGATGCCACCACATCGAAAGTACCCATGAAGGGTTTCTCAATCCGCTCGAACCCCTCCGCACGCACTTTATGTTCAGGGTAAAGGTGCGAAAGTATTTTTCCCGTAAGCAGGTCTTTGTCAAAAGCCATGACCTCCGCTCCCGGAACGTCAGCACCGAAAGCGGAGATGAACACCCCTTGTCCTGCCGACGGATCGAGCAGGCGGTCGGGGATAATACCCTGTTCATGGAGCGTACCGGCAATTGCCGATACGATTTCGGGGGAGTGTAAAACGCTGTAAGGACGGAGCTTTCAGGCTATCCATATAGCGTTTGTACTCTCTTTCATCTGCCGAGTTATCACGGACAAGCCTGTGTAACTCCGCTGTCATGGGAAACAACTCGCGGTCTGATTTCGTCCAATGTACAGCGTCCATCAGGTTATCGGCAGGGTTGAGGATGAACTTCAACCCGCCGAAACCGCAGTAGCGGCTGAGTATCTCCCGCTCTTCGGGAGTAGCCGCCCTGCCTCCCTTTTCCAATGTGAACACCGTCCGTATCGCCTCGATGTTGTCCAGCAGCTTCGCTTTACGGTTAAATGCCATGCTCTTCGAGGTAAATTGCGACGGTTCCCGTCAGTTCAGTGTAGAGCAGGTCGTATTCGGGCGTGTAGGCGAAACTGTCCGCAAGCGGGTATCGGGCGAACACCTCTTCCGTTGCGGGAAGCAGTGTCAGAGCGAATACAGGGGCATCCCCCGGCGGCACTTCATCGGCAAACTCGTTCCACAACACCTCGATAACGGTGTTGTACTTGGAAAAATGCAAAGCCTTGAAGCATTGCCGCCATTGCCAGCTCCTGCGCACCTTCCGGTGTAGCCCCTTCCAGACGGGATTGTTCGTACACATCGGCTGCATGGTCGGCACGTTCTTCTATGAAATCCGTGTCGGAAGCACGGTCGGGATGGTTCTCTTTCAGGTATTTCAGGAGGTACAGTCCGTAATAGGAAAACTCTGCGGATTTATTCTTATCATTCATATTTCTGTAGATTTTAGTAGATGATTGTAATCAGGAAAGGTATAAACGCGAAAGGCACCCGACGTCCCCGCCGAGTGCCACCACTAAAATCCACAGTAAAATCAGTATCAACTATCAGATAGCATGAACGACTTCCTGTAAATTCAGTGGTAAATATACGCATTATTTCTTTTTTCGCTTGGAGTTACGGTTGTTTTTCACATCGGGGAACACGAATACCGTGTTGAAATCCCCGTCAAAGGCGACGGCGGCACTGAATGACTTGCCCTCCTTGCTGTTGAAGCCCTTTATAACGCCCGTCTGCCCTGTGGTAAGCAGTTCGGTAATATCCGCATCCGTCAGCATTTTCCCCGCTTTCTGCCGGAATATGGGCAGCCCGCAATCGGGATTGCCGCAACGTACCACCTTGCCGTAAAATTGCATCATCCCTTTCCCGCATTTGGGACAAGTGCAGCCACTTTCGTTATGCGGGAACAGCTTGTCCGAACTCAGCAGCTCCGATGTAATCTGCGAGGTGTACGCCTCAATGCCCTTGCGGAACGCTTCGGCACTTATCCCGCCGTCTTCGATCTGCGAGAGAGCCGTTTCCCCATTCGCCCGTCATGGTTACGTCGGCAATGCGCATCGCCTTGACTACCGAATGGAGCGCAAGCCCCTTTTCGGTCGGGACGAGGGATTTCTTCTGCCGCACCATGTATTCACGTCTGAACAGCGTTTCGATAATGGCAGCCCTTGTTGCCGGTGTGCCGATGCCACACTCTTTGAGGGACTGGCGCATCTGTTCGTCTTCCAACTCCTTACCGCAGGTCTGCATGGCGGAAAGTAAAGTCGCCTCCGTATGAAGCGGCTTCGGCTTGGTCTTCCCTTCGGTCAACGAACATCCTTTGACGGGTAGCGTATCGCCCTTTTTCCATTCGGGTAGCGTCACTTCCTCCGTTTCCTCGCTCTGCCTATACACGCCACGCCAACCGGCTTGCTTAATGACGGAACCTTTGATGCTGAACGCCACACCGCCACATTCCGCCGAAACGGTCGTCACGTTTTTTACGCATCTTTCCCCGAAGGCTTCCAGCATACACCCGGCAATCATATCGTAGATAATCCGTTCCTCCGCACCGAGATGTTGTGCCTTTACCTCCGTGACGAGCAAGGCGTGGTGGTCCGTAATCTTCGTATCGTCCACGCTCCGGCGTGAGAGGTCGCCCATGCCGGAGAGATAGCCGCCCCATGCCGGGTTGTTCTTCAACGTCAGCAGCAATGCCGGAATTTCGGCAAATACATCTTCAGAAATATAGCGGCTGCCCGTGCGGGGATAAGTAATCAGCTTCGCTTCATAGAGCTTTTGGGCAATGGAGAGCGTCTGTTCTGCCGAGAACCCGTGCTTGGTGTTCGCCTCTTTCTGCAAGGTCGTCAAATCATACAGGAGTGGGGCTTCCTGCACGGTTTCCTTGCGTTCCACATGGGTGACGATAATCTTACCGCACTCTTTGGCTATGCCGTAGGCGGTTTCGGCAGGCTCTTTCTCTTTCCACTTTTCTATGGAAGAGAATTTCACGACCTCACCGTCCACCGTTCCGTCGGTCGATAAATGGAGTTGGAATACAGGTTCGGGAACGAAACGCTTGTTCTCCCAATAGCGGTCGCATATCATCGCCAATGTGGGTGTCTGCACCCGTCCGAGCGAGTATGTACCACGTCCGGCGGCAACGGTGATGGCTTGCGTGGCGTTGATGCCCACGAGCCAGTCCGCTTCACTGCGTGCTTTGGCGGCATAATACAGCTTGTCGTACTCCGCACCGGATTTCAGGTTTTCCAATCCCTCACGGATGGCTTTGTCGGTAAGCGAACTGATCCAGAGGCGGTCAAAAGGGGTGGCGCATCCGATGTACTCGTACAAATAGCGGAAGATAAGTTCTCCCTCACGTCCCGCATCGGTGGCGACAATAATCCGTTGGCTTTCACGGAACAGCTTGGCGATGATTTTGATTTGCGCCACCACACCGCTGTCGGGCTTGTAGCCTTTCTCCCCCTTGACCTGCCGGGGGACAAGGGTAAACACGGGCGGAATAATCGGCAGGTTATCCCGGTGGAAACCCTTGATGCCGTACCCTTCGGGCAGGGCGGGCATGACCAGATGCCCGAAAGCCCATGTTACATAATACCCGTTACCTTTCAGGTAACCTTCCGCTCTCTCCATTGCGCCCACGATACGGGCGATTTCTCTCGCCACGCTGGGTTTTTCAGCCAAAATTGTTTTCATACTGATTTAATTTATTTATTGTGGATTTTAGTGGTTGGGGCTTAGCCCCGGTTGATAATTATTTTTCTTCTTCTGCTACTGATTTTTCTTTTAACCTCTCTTTTTCGAGTGCCGCGATGAGTTTGCGGTCATAATAGATATGGTGTCCTTCCTCCGTGTAGTACCGCTTGTTTTCCTCTTCGATGGCTTGCCAGTCGGCACGCCACCACCAGCGGGCGACTGCACAGGGCAGAATCACGACTGCCAGAATGATAAATGCTGCCATACGCCTACATTCTTACGCCTGCCGCACGGTTCTGTGCCCTTTGTTGCTGTGTATTGGCAGGAGCCGTTTGCCCCTGTCGCAAAGGTTGGTTCAGATGTCTGGTAGCCTCATTGGTATTCCCGTGAGTATTGACCGCCACCTGCGTGCGGCTTTCCGAAGCGGGGGTGATTTCCTGTGCCACGTCGGGATTGTTGCGGTAATATTTCGGTTTGCCCGCCTCGAAACTGAATTTGACGTAGGCAGTAAAGGGTTCTCCCTTTCCGTCGCGTTTCATGTCCTTGACAAGAATGGCGTTCCCGGCTGTAAAATTCTGCTGTTGCTGCTGGGTGAGCGGTATGCCGCCCATCGTTTTCGGGGCACGGATGTTCCCGTTCTCATCCAGCCACTGGAATTTATAGACTTTCGGCTTCTGTTCGCCATCCGTCCCGGTGGCGGTTTGTCCGCCTGTCGCTTGTGCGGTCGGAACCGGTCTGGCAGGTTGTTGTGCCGTTTGCCCGGTCGCCTGCCCGTTGCGCTGCCTTCTGTTCTGCCCGTTCTGCTTGGGTTTGGGCACGAACTCCACGCCACGGCGTTCCACGTTCACCTGCAACGTAGCGATGAATTTCCGTTTCTCAGACAAGACGATTTCTTTATTGGGCAGGGCACGCCCGGCAACAAGTTCGGCTATTTCATGTTCGGTAAATTCAGTCTGCCCGATTCTCGTGGTGACGGGCACGTCTTTCACGGGAATAGCCTCTATCTCGTTGGTCTGACGGTCGATACTGATATAAGAAGGGATGATTTCGCCCGTTTCCTTATCCACCAACTCTACCACACGTCCCATGTTTCCCGTCTTTTTCAGGTTCTCCTTGTCTTCGGGCGTAAATTCATGCTCCATAAACTTCTCGTCAAGTCTGGGTTCCTTGCGGATGGTGTGGGGTACAATGCCGATACTGCCGTCCGGCATTTCCTTGAATGATAGGCGTGCCTCTATCTCGAAGCGTTCCCCTGCGATAAGGGGAGTGACCGTCACGAGTGCCGATTTGCCGTAACCGAGCATCTTTTCCAAATCGCCCGATGCTTCCAATGCTTCGCGTTTGATGCCGTACTGTTCTTCAAGATTTGCCCAATCAATACGGTTTTCATCTATCAGATACTTTTTCTCATCGGGCTTCTCTTGTGCGGATTGTCCGTCTTGTGTCTGCTCCTGCTCATGTTCCTGTTTTTCGGAATCTTTTTCGTCAGGGAACCAATGCTCTTCAACTGCTTGCCAGAAAGGGTTGAGGTCATTGGGTTCATCGGGGGCAGGTTTGATATCTTCGGGCACGGTTTGCGCCTGCTGTTCGTACTTGGACGTGTCCACATGGTGCGGTTCCAGCAGGTCACGGTTCTTTTCGGGATTTTTAAGCAGGTCTTTAAGTACGTCTATCACATGCTCGATGTTCTCCGCCGCCACACGGTAGAAGCCGAAACGTTTCGGCTCCTTGCATTGCCGGAAAAAGTTGTCCAGAAAGCTGTCCAGCGGGTTGCTGTTCTTGTCGAACAGCAGAAAATCCTTTTGGTTGGCTCCCGAAGCGGCGGTCGTTTTCGGCGTGCCGTCCTTTTTCAGCCCAGCGACGACACTAATTTCGCCCGTCTTCTCGTCCCGGACAATCAGCACGTCCTTTTGATTCTTTTTTTGTTCCATACTTTATTGCTTTAAATTGAAAATGAAATTATTTCGCTGACGAAAGTAGCGGCTATCAACCGTCCTGCAATGGGGGAAGAACCGTGTGGCAGCTTGTGGCTTCCGTCTGGAAGTTTGTGGCTTCATGCCTTTTCCCTTTTCGCTGTGTTTTTCCCCTCAAACTCTTTGAAATGGGTTTTCAGGAACTCCTGCACGTCCGATTCCTTGTAATACACCTTGTGCCAAAGCATCTGGTATTTCAGTGTTCCCGAACTGCGGTAACGCTGGATGGAGCGTTTGCTCGTGTTGAGCAGCTCGCACAAGTCCTGATTGTCGAGCAGCCGTTCCCCGTCGAGGTATTTCACCTCTTTGAACTCTTTACCCGTAAGAGAGGCGATAAGCAGTTCGTTCCGGTCGAAGCGTTCCATTATTTGCCGCATCCAATTTTCAAAAGTGGTTGTATCAAGTGGGGTATTCATCGGGAAGTAGATTCGTGAGTAGTTCTATAACTTTCTCTAAACTCATCCAGCGTCTGCGGATTACAGCTGACAATACGTTGTGCAATACATTTTTCCACATCGGAAAAACGATACAGGCATTTACTCCGTATCATACAATAAGGAATTGTTCGTTCTTTCCTCATACGCTGAAGAGTTCTCGTACTAATTTTAAGAAGTTCAGCCAGTTCCTCACTTGTCAGCCATATTTCAGGTTCTTCTGCAGGCACTGCTGCTTTTTTGAATACATAATCGGAAATCCGATTAATTCGAGTCACCAAATCTTGATATACCTGATGATCCAGAGTAATTATTTCCATTCTTTTACGCTTTTTGATTATGGCGCAAAATTGAAAAGATAAAAGGGTGAGAATCCACAGGTAGGTAACTACCTATGTAAGATTTTATAAAAGACCAGCATCATACTACACTAAGAATCACACGCAAAAAAATAAAGATAGAATGTTATAAAAACCACCTATTTTATAACAGAATCATAGATTTATTATTAATTTTGAAGATGTTAATCAAATTTGTGAAAATCATGAATCCAACAGGCGAACACTTTTTCAAATATAGAGGTATCTCTAATCTAAGATATCTTCTTGATATTCTCATTAATAAAAGATTATATGCTGCAAGGTATGACGAGCTAAATGACCCTATGGAAGGAGTTTATATTGCTGACCGCTTAACTGCAAATACGATTGGATTATTGAGAAATGGAAAATACAAAACCCGAATTTGCTCCTTGTCTAAAAATTATAATAATGGTTTGATGTGGTCTCACTATGCCGAAAGCCATAAAGGGTGCTGCCTCGAATTAAGTATTACTTCCCGAAAATGTACCTGTACTGAAATTAACTATACAGACAATATGACAACAATTGATTCACATACTGCAGATGTAGGGAATATATTAAGTGTAAAATCCAAAAATTGGAAATATGAAGAGGAAATTTAGATACTTTACAGAAATGACATACTTAAAAATCAATATTCATAAAATATTTTTAGGTATGCGAATGGCTAAAGCTGAAGCAACCTTTTATAAAAAAGTAATTCAAGCCATTGATAGTAATATTGAAGTACGTCAAATAAACGAAGCTGAGATAGATTTTGGCTATATATAAAAAAATAAAAAGTTATGTTTGTTGAAACATCTGAAGATATTTACAATTCCGTAGTGAATTTCCAAAATGCTACTCATGAAGAATGGAGAAAGATAGTATCATCATTCCCAAAATATTTTCTTCACATAAAGGATAAAGGAAACTATTTTGGATTATCTAAATTTTGCGCTTGGAAAGACATTACTATTGACATGTATCTTAATGAAAATCGTTATAATTCAAATGGAAACAAAACTCAAAAACATATTTCTAAAATACTTGGTAAAGAGTGGATTCCATTTGAAAAGACACATCCTGATACTGCCATTGCTTTTGAAAAATGGATTCATAGTTTCTATCCAAACTACAACATGAATAATGCTCATATTATTACTGTAACGTTAGATTCATAT
>ENA-OQCB01000862-OQCB01000862.1-human-gut-metagenome-genome-assembly--contig:-NODE-862-length-13218-cov-2.779238_pt1 | contig 13218 bp, 15 predicted proteins | sample MGYA00242493_ERZ504568 | MGnify/ENA primary metagenome ERZ504568 (study PRJEB26092, sample SAMD00036229) | human gut metagenome | host: Homo sapiens | study: EMG produced TPA metagenomics assembly of...
AGTGTCTATATGGGGATTACATGACTCCTCCCGCGCCCTCTCAAAGATCGGGTCACGGGCTAAAAGCCTACAAAGTTGCGCTAAGTCAAGTAGAGAAACAACGATAGAACTCTGAAAGCAAGTCTAAGAAGGGGCGCATTATGTTGAACAACAAGACAATCCTAATCACCGGAGGGACCGGATCTTTCGGCAACGCATTCACCCGCTACGTGCTGGAGAACTACGATCCGAAGAAGGTGATCATCTATTCGCGCGATGAGTACAAGCAGTTCGTCATGCGCAATAAATTCATTGCACTCGGCAAAGAGGCAGGAGTCGATTACGACTCCAAGCTGCGGTTCTTCATCGGCGATGTGCGCGACGAGGCTAGGCTGCGCCGTGCGTTCAAGGATGTCGACTACGTCGTCCATGCTGCAGCCCTCAAGCAGGTCCCGGCGTGCGAGTACAACCCTATGGAAGCCGTAAAGACGAACATCGACGGGGCCATGGGCATCATCAGCGCAGCGCTGGACTCGGACGTGCGGAAGGTGGTGGCGCTCTCCACCGACAAAGCCGTGAACCCCGTGAACCTCTACGGCGGCACCAAGCTCGTGTCCGACAAGCTGTTCATCGCCGCGAACGCGTATCGCGGCCAGTCCGGCACCGTCTTCTCAGTGGTCCGCTACGGCAACGTCGCCGGATCGCGCGGATCGGTCATCCCGTTCTTCGACAACCTCGCCAAGTCGGGCGCGACCGAGCTGCCCATCACCGACATGCGCATGACGCGCTTCTGGATCTCGCTCGACGAGGGCATCCGGCTCGTCGTCAAGGCGCTCGAGGAGTCGGAGGGCGGCGAGACCTACATCGTCGAAGATTGCCGTCGTCAGGGTGACCGACCTCGCGACGGCCATGGCCCCCGACCTCGGCCAGGTGGAGGTCGGCATCCGCGAGGGCGAGAAGCTGCACGAGTGCATGGTGCCGGAGGCCGACAGCCTGACCACCTACGAGTACGAGAAGAACTACGTCATCTACCCGCACATGGAGTGGTGCGACCTCTCCAAGGTCGACCTCAAGGGCGGCAGGAAGGTCGAGCCCGGCTTCGTGTACGACTCCGGGACCAACGACGAATGGCTCACGGTCGAGCAGCTTAGGGAGCTTCTGTCGAACATGGAAATCAAGTACTAGGAGGGGCGGGATGGAGAAGCTGGCCATACATGGCGGCACCCCTGCAAGCGAAAGACTGTTGGGTTACGGTCGCCAGTCGATCGACGAAGACGATGTAGCTGCGGTCGTGGACGTGCTCGGAAGCGACTTTTTGACCTGCGGACCCGCCACTGAACGCTTCGAGGGCATCATTGGGGAAACCGTCGGTGCGAGCTATGTCACCGCAGTCGCCAACGGCACTGCTGCGCTGCATGTCGCATGCCTCGCTGCAGGGATCGGCCCTGGCGACGAGGTCGTCGTGTCCCCGATTACGTTCGCCGCTTCGGCTAACTGCGTGCTTTACTGCGGTGGCACCCCTGTGTTCGCTGACATAGATTCGAGAACTTGGAATGTTTCTCCCGAGTCCATCCGTGAGCGAATCAACGAGAAAACGAAGGCCGTCATTGCGGTCGACTTCGGAGGCGTGCACGTGGACTCCGATGAGATACGCAAGATATGCGACGAATTCGACCTCCTGTTCATCGAGGATGCTGCGCACTCCATAGGCACCGCATATAACGGAAAGCCGGTCGGGTCAATCGCCGACATGACCACTTTCAGCTTTCATCCCGTGAAGACCGTCACCACCGGGGAGGGGGGCAGCGGTTGCGACGAACGATCCGAAGCTCGCCCGGCGCATCAGCCTGTTCGCGAAGCACGGCATAACCCGCGACCCATCGCTCATGGGCCGCGCAGACGTCGGCGGTTGGTACTACGAGCAGCTCGAACTCGGCTACAACTACCGGATTAGCGACATCGAGGCGGCACTCGGCGCTTCCCAGCTGAAACGCCTCCCTGAGTTCTCACGTCGTCGACGAGATCTGGTGGCGTACTACGACCGGAAATTCGCCGAGATCCCCGAGGTGTCATCCCAGCACGATTTTACTCCTAAGGACACCACGCGCCATCTCTACGTGCTGCGCTTCGATTTAGAGGCTCTCGGATCGGACAGGCGATTCGTGTACGATGCGTTGCACGCCGAGAACATAGGAGTGAACGTGCATTACTTGCCCGTCTACCGACTTCCGTATTATGCGGGCCTCGGTTATGATCAGGAGTGCTGCTCCGAAGCCAACCGCTACTACGAGGAGGCGATAACGCTTCCTCTGCACTGTGGGCTGAGCGACGAGGATGCCTGTAATGTCGTCGAAGCCGTGCGGAAAGTGGTCGAATGGTGCAAGGCTGAGAGCGGGCGATGCCTGTGAACATCGTCGGATCGGAAGCCGGGGCTAAGGCGATGCTCCTTAAGCAATTGAACTCCCTCTTCTTCATAAGCAAGATCGAAGAGGCTGCCATAGACGGGGAGTTCGGCAGAGCGCTGGCACGGTGCCAACGCTCTTTTTCTAAGACCAGAAATAAGTATTACAGTGAAGCGAGTGCGACCAAGTTCGACCCCCTTCAGGGGTGCCAGTGGTCTCGATTCTTGTACGAACTGGCTCGCTGCATATTCGTCGAAGAAGGGGTGTCGTCAGTATGCGATAAGCTATACGCGCTCAACAAGGCCATGAGCTCCGTCGATCTATACTATCAGGTGGCGATGCCCGACATCTTCATGTTCGACCATCCATTCGGATCCGTCATGGGGCGCGCGAGCTACTCGGACTACTTCACGTTCTCTCAAGGATGCACGGTCGGGAACAACCGGGGCATCTATCCTCGGTTTGGCCAATCGGTTTTCATGTTTTCGAACAGCAAGGTCATCGGCGATTGCGAAATCGGCGACAACGTGATCATCGGCGCAAACGCCTACGTGAAGGATACGGACATCCCTGGCGGTTCTCTCGTTTTCGGGCAAAGCCCGGATCTGGTGATCAAAGAGAATAAGCTGGATTATGTGAGGAAGTATGCGGAGCAGGTGTTCTCCTATGAGTAAAGTCGCGATCATAACGGCACGGGGTGGATCCAAGAGAATACCCCGCAAGAACATCAAAGAATTCTGCGGAAGGCCCATCATCGCCTATTCGATCAAAGCTGCGCTCGAGAGCGACCTGTTCGACGAAGTCATGGTGTCCACGGATGACGAAGAGATTGCCGACGTATCGCGCGCTTATGGAGCGAGTGTGCCGTTTATGCGAAGCGCTTCTGCGAGCGACGACTATGCGACAACTACGGATGCGCTGCTTGAAGTGCTCTGCGAGTACGCGAGACGTGGAAGGGTTTTCGACACGCTATGCTGCCTGTATCCTGCTGCTCCATTTGTGAATCCTGACGAGTTGTGTGCGGCCATGAGGATGATTGACATGGGGGCAACATCGGTAATACCTGTGACCTCATTCGATTTCCCTCCTTTACGCGGTTTCAGATTTGACGAAAATGGGAGGCTTCAGTATGCATTTCCGGAATACGCCCTTAGCCGAAGCCAGGATCTCCCCGATATGGTTCATGATTGCGGACGCTTCTACTTTGCGACCGTCGAGGCTTTTGAGAAAAGCCAAGGATTCGTCACGGAAAGGACAAAGGCGATTTATATCGAAAGCAAACTTGTCCAGGACATTGACGTATTAGAAGATTGGGAATTGGCAGAGCAGAAATTCTTGACGATGATTCGGGGGAGCGAAAATGAAATTGCTTGACTCAATAAAGAATAAAGATATTTACTTCATCGCCGAGATGTCCGGCAACCACGGAGGAAAGCTTGACAATGCGATAGAAATAGTCCGGGCGGCAGCCAATGCAGGTGCGGACTGCTTGAAAATTCAAACTTTCACTGCTGATACTATTACCATCGACTGCAATGCCGGCGATTTTCAAACTATGGCGGGAGGGCTTTGGGAGGGACGAACGCTGTACGATCTTTACAATGAAGCTCATACTCCTTGGGAATGGCAGGCTGCTATCAAGGAGGAGTGCGAGAAACTTGGAATGGATTTTCTCTCTTCAGTGTTCGATCCCAGCGCAATCGACTTTCTAGATACGCTCGGTGTTGAGATGTACAAAATTGCTTCTCCGGAGCTTGTAGATATTCCTTTGATTCTCTATGCGGCATCTAAAGGTAAACCCATGATCATCTCCTGCGGCATGGGTACTGCGGAGGAGATCTGCGAAGCCGTTGAAGCTTGCAAGTCCGTCAATAACGATCAGATCGTGCTTTTGAAGTGCACTAGCGAGTATCCGGCGGATTATGAAGATATGAATATTGCAACTATTCCAGACATGAAGGCTCGATTTGGGTGCGATGTGGGGCTCTCCGATCATTCCATGGGCTGGACGGTTGACATTGCGGCAGCAGCTCTAGGAGCTTGTGTGATTGAAAAGCATTTCTGTCTCTCTCGCAAGGAGAGAACGGTCGACTCGGATTTTTCTATGGAGCCACACGAGTTTGCTGGCATGGTTAGAGACGTCCGTCTTGCTAAAGCTGCAATTGGGCGCGCTACATATGAGCGATCCGATAAGGAACTAAGAAATCTTACTGGAAGGCGCTCCCTATACGCGGTCGACTCCATTTCGAAGGGAGAACCATTCACAAAGGATAATGTTAGAGCATCAGACCTGGGTACGGAATTGCGCCAAAGCACCTCGACAAGCTTCTCGGACGCATTTCCAAGCGCGACATCGACTTCGGTTCTCCGATCACAGAAGACGATCTGGATATATAGCAGCTGATCGGCGCTGTTGGGCTATTGACGTTTCTACGAGGAAGGCATCATGATGAAATTTCTGGTCATAGGTGGTTCAAGTTTCATTGGAGTTTACGTGGTGGACGAGTTGCTTTCGCGAGGCGCGGAGGTCGTGGCAACTGGCAGAAACGAAAGGTTCGCAACCCATTACGAGAAGCGCGGTGTTCCCTATCTGAATCTCGATATATGCGATAAAGGCTCTTTTGACGTCTTCGGCGATGACGCGTTCGATGGCGTCGTTTCGCTTGCTGCAAGAATGCCTGCAAACATTGAGAAAGATGTCAATGACGAGGATATAGCCGAATACATCACAACCAACGTTGTCGGAACAATTAACATTCTCGAATGGTGCCGCTCGCGCGGTATCCGTCGACTAGTTGATATCATTTCGCGTTTTGATTGTAGACTGTACGATCAAAACGCAGTGATTACGGAAGATACGCCCCTCAAATTCTCCTACTGCGATGACCATGCAGCTTATGTTGTAAGCAATAATGAGAAAGCCGAAATGCTCAACTATTACAATAAGCGTTATGCTATGAGGAATATCTGGCTCAGAATTCCTTCGGGTTTACGGAGTTGGGCCTCATGGAAACCCTTTGCCAAAGACGGAGTTGTCCAGAAATCAGGTCTTCAGATTTTCATGGAAAAGGCAACCGTTGGTGAGAAAATTGTTGTTTTTGGAAATCCTTCGACTCCGAAAGACGTGCTTTACGTAAAGGACATGGCGATCGCCATTGCCGATGCCCTTGAGTCAAGTGATGGCGTCGGACTTTACAATGTTTCTTATGACAATAACTTTTCCATATTTGACCTGGCGAAAGCTACAGCAGAAGCATTCGCCGGCCCAGATGGTGAGTCGGAAGTCGTCTCCGATCCAAGCATTTCGAATAACGGCGGATTTCCGAGAATGTCGAATGAGCGGATCAAGACAGACCTCGGCTTTACTCCGAAGTACGGAGATCCTTATAGAATGATGAAAGACTATCATAACGAGCTTGAAAGAGGAGACTATGTGGGACTCTTCGCGTAAGAAGGTTTTCATAAGAACCGATGCTAACAAGGTCATCGCATCGGGGCACGTCATGCGTTGCCTGTCGATAGCTGATGCTCTTTTCGATCTCGGATTGCAGGTTGAATTCGTAATGTCGGATTCTTGTGCGTTTGAAACAATCAGGAGACGGGGCTACGATGTCAGCGCGCTAGACACTGACTGGCGAAGCATCGAAGAGGGGGCGGATTTGCTTGAGAGAAAATGCTTAGAGCTAAGTGAGCCTGCCACGATTCTCGTCGATACGTATTCGATAACGAGGCCATACGTTGATCGTCTGGCGCGCTGCGCTAAAATTTGCTATCTGGGAAGCAAGCGAGACGATCTGGGAAATCTGTCGCTTCTCGCAAACTACTCCACAGATATCGACACTGCCCGTTACGAAGAGCTGTACTTAAAACGGGGAACCGCGCTTTTGCTCGGCCCTCGCTACGCTCCTTTAAAAAAAAGATTCTCCTCTTTAGCAAAAACGCCAAGTGAGACGATCGACAGGGTGCTTCTTACGACAGGCAGCACTGATCCTCATAACTTTATTTCGGAGTTCCTTCGGGCGGTGGAAAAACTCTCGTATACTGCGGAGTCTTGAATTCGAGGTTGTCGTTGGCCAGATGTTCGAATTCGAAGACGAAATTGAACATCTGGCCTCCCAAGAGGACAATATTCGACTTCATCGCAAAGTTGAAGACATGGCAGGACTTATGGCAACGGTTGACGTTGCGGTTTCGGCATGCGGCACAACCGTTTACGAACTTGCGGCGGTAGGCCTACCGGTTGTCACTTTCGCTATGGTTGACGAGCAGGTCGCAAGCGCCGAATCCTTAGCGAGGTTGGGGTCGTGGCGTATTCGGGACTTTTCTACTCGTCAAAACAGGGGGTGCTGAATTCTGCCATTTCCAAACTTGAGGACTTGGTGGCAACTCCTGAAAAAGCTGCAGTTTTGGCAACGAAGGCCCGTAGCCTTATCGACGGCAAAGGAGCGCAAAGGATCGCCAAGGAGCTGGCCGAATTGTGATGGGGGCGACTGATCGCAAAAAGGTTCTTATCCTTGGAGGAAGCAGACTTCAAGCCCCTGCAATTGAAGTTGCGAAGAGGCTTGGCTTCTGGGTTATTTGCGCCGATTACGATCCCGATGCTGTTGGGTTCGCTCTCGCCGATCAATCAGAGCTCATCAGCACGCTCGATGCTGAGGCGGTTCTTGCGCTTGCGAAAAGGGAGCGCGTCGCTTTCGTTATCACTTCGACGAGCGATGCCCCTGTAAGGACAGCTTCTTTTGTGTCTGAGCAGCTCGATCTGCCCGTCGGCATATCCTATGCCGACTCAATATGCGCGACCCATAAAGACGCCATGCGTCGTCGTTTGGCGAAATACAATGTCCCTATTCCAGAATTTAGGGTATGCAGCAATCTCGACGAGTTCGTTGAAGCTCTGAATTATTTCGAATATCGGTGCATCATCAAGCCAGCGGACAGCGCGGCGAGCAGGGGGGTGAAACTGATAGACTCCTCTATTCGTCATGACGACCCGGAGGAGCTGTTCGAAAGGGGGATGTCTTTTTCGCGCAAAAGAACCTTAATGGTTGAGCGGTGCATTTCCGGAACCGAGGTTAGCGTCGAGGGCATGACCGTCAACGGAAAAACCCACATCCTTGCCATCACCGACAAGATGGTAACGGAGCCGCCGTACTTCGTTGAACTCGGACACTCTGAGCCAGCTCTCCTGGAAGATGCCGAAAAGGTTCGCATAGAAGATGTGGCACGAGCCGCAATCGAAGCCGTGGGAATCGTAAACGGTCCCTCTCACACCGAGATTATGATCACGGATAGCGGGCCGATGGTGATCGAAATCGCCGCACGTCTGGGAGGCGACTACATCACTTCTCGGCTCGTTCCCCTTTCGACAGGCTTCGACATGGTTGGCGCCTCCGTGGAGCTCGCATTGGGGATGCCGGTAGACTTCCCTCCGCCCAAACAGGATGGGAGTGCTGTAAGATTTATCGTTTCGGACACTGGCGTGATTTCCGATATCAAGATCGATTCTGCAATATACGATCTTCCCGGTTTCGAAGAGCTTGAATTGTACAAGAAGTCGGGGGATGCGATCTCCGAACCGCATTCGAGTAACGACCGCGTCGGTCATGTAATATGCACCGGCCCCGATGCTCTATCGGCAAGAGAGACGGCCGAGAAGGCTCTATCCATGATCCACGTCTCGCTTTCCTGAAGCGAGACGTCCCATATGTTTAGGATAAATGGCTCTTAACTCGCGACCCATTTGCAGTAGGAGCCAATCCGCTCTATGTTAAACCACCATTGACATATTCGTGCAAGTGAACCAGTTGCGGGACATGCGGGCAGCAGGTCCTCCCTTACGATGGATTTGCCTGGAAGCCATCGAAGAAAGGAAGGGCTGTGAAAAGCATCGTATCGCAATTCATGCTGCAGCTCTCGCACGAGGAGAAGCTGGAGCTGCTCGCCGACCTCAAGGCCGCGATAGCCGACGAGATCGCCGGCTTTCCGGAGGAGCCGGACGGCTACCCGCGGTGCGGGTGCCCGGCGTTCGTCAAGAAGGGGCGCGACGCCGACGGCGCCCAGAGGCGGGCGTGCAAGGGCTGCGGGCGCACGTTCCCGGCGAAGAGCGGCTCGCTGCTCGCGAACTCGAAGCTCGGCCCTTCCGTGTGGATGGCGTTCGCGGAGTGCATGGCCGACGCGTTGAGCCTGCGCGAGAGCGCCGAGCGCTGCGGCGTCTCGCTCTACACCTCGTGGTTCATGCGCATGCGGGTCTGCGAGGTCATGCGCTCCCTCCTCCTGCCCGCGCGCGCAGGCACGTTCCATGTCGACGGCACGCTGGTCAGGGACAACCTGTCGGGAAACCTCAAGAGCTCGAGCCTCGAGCTCGTGCGCGCCCCGCCGCAACGGGCGGGACGGCCGCAAGGGGGCGAAGGGCCGCAGCAAGGAGAGGATCGTCGTGGAGTGCGGGGTCAACAAGTACGGCGACTGCTTCTGCGACGCCATCGACCGCGGCTCGGCGGGCGCCGGCGCGCTCGCCCGGGACCTTTCCGCGAGGATCCCCGAAGGCTCCGCGGTGGTGAGCGACGGGCATCCCTCCTACGGCTTCGCCGCGTCCGCCTGGGAGCACAGGGTCGTGGACCCGAAGGACCCCTCGACGGGCAACATCAACATGGTCAACGCGCTCCATTCGAGGCTGAGGGAGTTTTTGGCCCCCTTCCACGGGGTGGCCACCCGCCACCTGCAGCGCTACCTGGACTGGTTCTGCTACGTCGAGCAGTTCAAGCGCGGGGACATGGATCGCAGGGAGCTGCTCTTCGAGCGCGAGGCCAAGGGGACGTACTGGACCACGAGGCGCATGACCCATCGGGAGATCGGAAGCCTCATGGTGTACTGGACAAGGCAGTATCCTTGCAATGTCAATGGTGGTTTAACATAGAGCCAATCCGAATCGGATGCGGCCGGAGCTTGGCAGCTCCGCTGGATCGACCGTCCAGCCAGCTTTTGTTCTAATATGGCTGCGACCCGTCGAGTCGCCGACCGACCGCCCCGGATGACCCTTCGCCCCTGCCTCGAAGAAGGCCCAGAGCGTGCTGCCATTGGGGATCGGGCGCCGCGGTTGCGGCTGACAGGAGCCTACCAGGGCCGGATGCGTCACGGCAATGCGGTTGCCGAGAGGATGGGGAGCGCATTGCCGTCATAGATGAGTTCCGATGCCTCGACGAAGCAAAATCTGTGCCCACCTTCACGCTCCAGCGCATTTGGGCACCGCCTTGAGGAAAGGAACGCGATGGCGGTGCTTTGCGGACCGCTCGTAAACATGATGGTCGACCAGACTCTGTCCTGCAGCAGCTCGCTTCACAGAAGATGGACAGCTCGGCTTCGCATGACGCGCCCCTTCTCGTGCTATCAAGAGTTTTCGAAGGCAAAAGGAAGCGGGAATTGGTTAAATTCGGGCCGCGTGGCCGTAGACGAAACTCGTTTCGATCTTCTTGAGCATCGCGTTGGAATACCCTGACTCAATGAGCCTGAAGGAGGATAGCGCGAAGCGGAGCCGGAACAATAGGAAGTTGTCCTTGATGCGGCCGTGTCAAGGGAAAACGTGCTCCTATTCTCGTGATGGGAGGGCTGTCTTTAAAACCTGCGGGAACGGCTTGCAAACCAGAAATCGGTTGTTCGAAAATTGCATAACCATGTTAATTTTAGAACACCGCACCTTCGATGTTCGGATTTATGATATAGTTATAAAAAACCGAACATCGAAGGATGCAGAATGGCCTTTACGCACAACCAATTCAAAGTCATATACGAACTCTGGAAGAAGCCTGGGCTCACGCAGCGCGAGATCGCGGAACGGACGGGTCTAGGTCTCGCCACGGTCAACGCCGCTTACAAAGAATGCTCCGCCGAAGAACTTATCGAGCACGGGCGCATCACTGCCAAAGGCATGGCGGCTCTCAGACCCTATGCCGTTGACAACGCGGTCATCCTGGCAGCGGGTCTCTCCTCGCGTTTCGCTCCTATCTCCTACGAGCGCCCAAAAGGGCTTTTGCGGGTACGTGGCGATATCCTTATCGAGCGCCAAATCGAGCAACTGCAAGCAGCCGGCATCAACGACATCGTTGTCGTGGTGGGTTACAAGAAAGAAGCTTTCTTCTATCTTGAGGAAAAGTACGGGGTAAAAATCGTCGTTAACCGTGCTTATGCGGAGCGCAACAACAACAGTTCGCTCATGTTGGTGAAAGAAGTCCTTGGCAATACCTACATTTGCTCGTCGGACAACTATTTCGCAGAGAACCCGTTTGAAAGCCACGTCTGGAAAGCCTACTACGCCGCTCAGTACGCCGAAGGCAAAACCGAAGAGTGGTGTTTGACCGCTGGCGCTCACGACCGCATCGTAAAGGTTGAGATTGGCGGCCAAAACGCATGGTACATGATAGGACAAGCGTACTTCGACAGGGAGTTCTCAGAGCGCTTTCGCTCCATCCTTGAAACCGAGTACGATCTTCCTCAAACGCGCGACAAGCTTTGGGAGGATCTCTATATCGAACACATCAAAGAGCTTGACATGCAGATCCGTCGCTACGAAGCTCCTATTATCCACGAGTTCGATTCGCTTAATGAGCTACGCGATTTCGATCCCATGTTCTTAGAGAACCTCGATAGTGAAATCTTCGATAACATCTGCGTGGTGCTCGGCTGCGAGAAATCAGAGATCCACGACGTTTACCCCCTCAAACAGGGCCTCACCAATCTTTCCTGTCACTTTGCGACGAACGACGGCGAGTATGTCTACCGCAATCCAGGCGTCGGAACCGAGCTCATCGTAGATCGCGAGGCGGAACTAGAGGCGCTTCAAGCCGCCAAGCTCCTTGGCCTTGACGACACGTTCGTGTTCGCCAATCCAAAGCGCGGCTGGAAGATATCGCGTTTCGTACGCGATTGCTCTAACCTCGATGCGCACAACGACGCTGAGCTCAAGATGGCAATGGAGATGGCTCGGAAGCTTCATGAGAGCAACGCGAGGGTTGCGCGATCCTTCAGCTTCTACGAAGAAGGCAAGTCCTACGAACGGAAAACGCTTGACCGTGGCCAGATCGATATTCCCGACTATTGGGACATGTCGAGCCAGGCGACAAAGCTCAACGAGCTGCTGATAAAGGATAGCGGCCGACCGGTGCTCTGCCATAACGATTTCTTCGGGTTGAACTTCCTTGTTGCGAACGACGGATCGGTCAGCCTTATCGACTGGGAATACGCCGGCATGGGCGATTACGCTAACGATTTCGGCACGTTTTCCGTATGCGAGCAGCTTACCGAAGAGGAAATGCTCCATGCCCTCACGTATTATTTCGGGCGGACTCCCACCGAACGCGAATGGTTCCATAACCTGGGGCAGGTTGGTATGGCGGGCTGGTGCTGGTACGCCTGGTCTTTGCTTAAAGAGGCAGAGGGAGAGGATGTAGGAGAGTGGGCTTACATCTACTACCGTTATGGCAAGACCTATCTTAGGCGCGCGCTTGACCTCTACGACGCTGTCGGAATGGATAAAGCAAACTGAGGCTTCGCGCTTTTACCTCGGCATCAAAAGCATCCAGGAGCACAAGAGAGAATGAGGGCACGATGAATCAGAATGTGGGGGCGCTTCTCAGAGAGCGGAAGCGGAAGTACTTTGCGAGGGGCATCGCCTTTGCCGTGGCCTCCGGCATATGCTACGGACTCTATACCGGTTTTCTGACGCTTGGGGAAACCCAAGGAGTATGGGGAGAGTGGTTCGCGGGCTCTGAATGGGGCGAGGGCAACCCGGCGTTGGGCACCTTTACAATTGTGTTCGCCCTTGCCGCTCTCGCCGCCGGAATCAATGATTTAGCCAGTGCGATTTGGTCGCTTATCGTTTGCGCGAAAAATCGACAGCTCGGGGATCTCTGGAAGACGATGAAAACGAGGCCGGGCCTCGTCATGATGCTTTGTGCGGCCATCGGCGGGCCTTTTGCCACGATAGCCTACGTTATTGCGCTCAATTCCGCTACGGCGGCAGGCAACCCCGGGGTCATCGTTCCCATCGCTGCGCTGAATTGCGCGATTGGCGCCATCCTCGGCAGGATTCTCTTCAGGCAGGATCTGAAGACCCATAAAGTCGCAGGTATCGTCATTTGCCTGTTTTCCGCTGCGTTGATTGGCGGAACAAGCTTCGCGTCGATGGGGCCCGAGGCTCTCATGGGTTGCCTTTTCGCGTTTCTTGCAGCTTTCGGATGGGGTTTCGAAGGCTGCGTTGCAGGCTTCGGCACCATCCTTATCGATTATCGTATCGGCATTGCCATTAGGCAGATGACGGCGGGGATCTTGGAACTGTTCGTCGTGTTTCCCGTGCTCGCCGCTATTGGTGGCGGACTCGGCAGCGCGTTCGAGCTGGCGGGAGCCGCCTTCGCAAGTCCGGCGCTCGTGTTTTTCGTCATCTCCGGCTTTTCGCCATGCCTGCGTTCTCCTTCTGGTACAAAGGCAACTCCATGTGCGGGACGGCGCTCGGCATGGCCTGCAATGGCATGTATGCATTCTGGGGGCCCTTCTTCATCTGGATCATCATGGGAGTGCTCAACATCGGCGGAATGTCTGCCGACTACCCCCCTCTTTCGGTCGTTCAATGGATAGGGGCGCTCATGATGGTCGCCGGCATCTTCTGCATAGCCGTCAGCCCCGCGAAATTTTTCAACGGCAGCAAGAAAGGCGAGTGATTGACATGGGCGACAGCTTGATTCCACTGCATTATGCCATCTTGAAGCACTTCATGGACGGCGAAGCCGACTGCGCCGACGGGGTGGTGCGAGCGCTCGAAGGGGACTATCGAGGATACAAGCTTCTGAAT
>ENA-OQCB01000864-OQCB01000864.1-human-gut-metagenome-genome-assembly--contig:-NODE-864-length-13205-cov-3.053601_pt1 | contig 13205 bp, 10 predicted proteins | sample MGYA00242493_ERZ504568 | MGnify/ENA primary metagenome ERZ504568 (study PRJEB26092, sample SAMD00036229) | human gut metagenome | host: Homo sapiens | study: EMG produced TPA metagenomics assembly of...
GATCAAGGAGCTTTACAATATTATCCAAGTCCTTATTGTGAAAGTTTCATGCAGATTAATCCTAAATATTATGTTAGCGATGAATATTTGGTCAGCCAATCGTTTAGAGATCGTGCTTTCTTTAATTTCTCTGCGGAATTGGATATAATTGATGGATTGAGCTTTCGTACGAGCTTGACTCCGGACTTTCAGTTTATAGAAGATGGCAGTTATAACAGCCCGTATATGAATCTAATGTCATATAATTCATTGTCGTATAAGAAGACAACAGAGAAATCTTTGACTTTTACGAATATATTGAAGTATGAGAAACAAATCGGAATCCATAATTTGAGTGTATCGGCGGTACATGATATGCAAACGTATACGACTGATTATGTACAATTGACAGGCTCTGATGTCCCTTACTATGGTAAGTGGTACAATGTGAATGAAGCACCGGATATTTTTGGACGGACATCTTCATATTCCAAATGGTCGTTACTCTCATTTATGGGACGTATTAACTATACATTGATGGATAAATATTTACTCACATTGACTGGGCGCTATGATGGATCATCCCGGTTAGCAGATGAAAATAAATGGGACTTCTTTCCATCAGTCGCTTTGGCATGGAGAATTAATTCCGAACCTTTTATGCAGAATGTGGATGCTATTTCTAATTTAAAAATGAGATTGAGTTGGGGGAATACGGGAAATACGGCAATTGGTACTTATTCGACGTTAGGAGCCTTCTCTAAATATCCGTACGTTATGGGTATCGGGGAAGAATCAGCCATTGGTTATTTACCGACTGAGTTAGCGAATCCAGATCTGGGCTGGGAGCGTACCGAAGAATATAATATCGGCGTGGATTTCGGCTTCTTTAGGAATCGAATTGAAGGTTCAATTGATCTGTATCGTCGGGATACCCATGATTTGTTGATGAAACGGCTACTTCCGATTACGACTGGTTATGGATCGACTTGGCAAAATATCGGTAAAACGAGAAATTCAGGTGTGGAAGTTGCTTTGAATACGGTGCCGTTTGTCAATAAAGATTGGGAGTGGACTGTGGGATTGACATTTGCCTATAACAAGAACGAGATTGTGGAGTTATATGATGATGCAAATGAAGACCGGGGTAATAAATGGTTTGTCGGAAAGCCGCTTCAGGTAGAATTGTTGTATAAATATGCAGGCGTTTGGCAAACAGAAGAGATAGAAGAAGCAAAAAAATATGGTTATACTCTTGGTGATCCTAAAGTGCAAGATGTTAATTCGAATGGAAAATATGATCAGGAAGACCAGTTCATTTTTAATAAAATACCAAAATTTACGGCAGGTTTGAATACGACGCTCAAATATAAAGATTTTGATTTGAATCTATATTTTTATAGTCGTGCTGGATATGGGCAGCAGATCGGTGTGTTGACTTATGAAGCGGGATCTTCACGCATGAATCATTTGGATGTGGATTTCTGGACTCCGGATAATCCATCCAAAACATTTCCTAAACCGATCGGTTCGAATGCTTTGCCTCTTTTGACCCAAAGTGACTATTCTTATCGTAATTTATCTTTTTTGCGTATGAAGAATATTAATCTGGGTTATACTTTCCCTGGAGAATTGATAGAAAAGATTAGAGCTAATCGTTTAAGAGTTTATCTGGCAGTAGATAATCCTTTTGTTTGGACGTTCAACCAGTTTGAAGGCCTTGATCCGGAGAATTGTTATGATTATGGTAGCCATAGGCCGTTGACTTCTTTTGTATTTGGCTTAAATGTTTCATTTTAAATAGAGTAATATTATGAGAACATTATATTTATATCTACTAGTTGTTTGTTGCACATTACAATCTTGTTCTTCTTTTTTAGAAGAAACTCCTTATAATAAAATTACGGCCGGCAATTTTTTTACGACAGCAAAGGAGGCCGAGCAAGGGGTGAATGGCTTGTATTTTCGTTTGAGGGAATTGTATAGGACTGGATATATTCTTTATATGTGTGAAGCTCCGACTGATATCTGGAAAAGTGCACAGGCTATGGATGTGGAGTTTCGAACTTGGACAATCGATGCAACGTCAGGGAGTGTGTCTAAGTTGTGGAATAATTGTTACATTTCCATCAATCAGGCAAATGCGATCATCAAAGCCTTGGAAAATAACGAAATACCAGACTTGGCAGACGCTAAAAGGGCGCAGTTTTTAGGTGAAGCCAAATTTATCCGGGCACATTTTTATTATCATTTAGTACAGCAATACGGGGATGTAGAGCTTAGGACAGAACCTACGGAATCATTGATTACGGAGGCTTATAAAACACCTGCTGCTGAGATTTGGAATTTTATTATTGATGAATTGAATTTTTGCGTAGAGAATCTGCCTCAAGAACAAAGTGTTTACGGGCGTATTACAAGAGAAGCCGCAAAACATCATTTGGCTCGAGTTTATTTGACAGTTAAACGTTCTGATAAGGATGTATCAGAAGCGAAGAGACTATCTGAAGAAGTCATCGCTTCTTCGGCCCATTCTCTAATGAATTCTCATAAAGATCTGTGGAGTACGGATAATATACGTAATTCGGAAGTTTTATTCCCGATATTATTTACGCAAAATACAGAGTTGAATGGATCGGGTAATGAATTGCATACTATGTTTACAGCGTCTTATTCTGATCATTATCCAAATGCTCTTGTTAGAGATCTGACCTATGGACGTCCCTGGAGCCGTATTCGCCCAACTTATTATTTGCAGGAATTATATGATGAGACAAAAGATGCCCGTTGGGAGGATTGTTACCGTACTTTCTGGCGTGTGAATAAAGAAGAAGCAACCGATATGGTTTTCAGCCCTTATTCAAAGAAATCGGAAGAGGTTGTGTGGAAAAAAGGAGATTCAGTCATGATTATTCCGAAACATCCCTGGACCAAAGAACAAGTGAAGGCTGTATGGCCGGTTTGGGTATGGATGCCGGATGAAATGAGAGAGGAGTTGCAGGATAAGGTCCAGTCGGAAACAAATCCGAATGGCGAGTGGCCATCTAATACGAAATTCCAAAGTGGAACGATGTACACGACTTTAATAAAGTTGCAAGATCCATTACGTCCGAGTGCGAATGAAATGAAAGGAGTCCGTGATATTGTGGTTTTCCGTTTGGGAGAAACCTATTTGCTGGCCGCGGAAGCATGTCATTTGTTGGGAGACAATAAAAAAGCAGCTGAATATATTAATGTGATTCGTAAACGTGCAGCTCTACCGGGTAAGGAAAAAGAGATGGAGATAACGGCAGACCGGATCAATATTGATTTCATTTTGGATGAAAGGGCACGTGAGATGGCCGGTGAATTCTGCCGTTGGTATGACTTGAAACGTACAGGTAAATTGTATGAGCGCATGAATAATCCGGATATGAATGAGATCGTAGCCGGTAAATTCCAGGAATATCATGTACTTCGCCCGATCCCGAGAGACCAGTTGACCCGTATTTCAAATCCGGAAGATTTTCCACAGAATGAAGGCTATGGCAATTAGTAATAGAAGAAAGAAGTACCCAGGCGTTTATGCCTGGATACTTCTCTTTTTAGTATTGAATATTTGTCCTGCTTTTGCATCGGAAAGAAAAAGCACTTGTGTGAAAATCATATTTGACACAGATATGTTGACCGACTGTGATGATGTGGCCGCTTTGGGAATCCTACATAAATTGGCCGATGCCGGAGAGGCTGAAATATTGGCAACGATGGTAACTTCTTCTTACCCTATGTCAGGGCCGGTGGTAGATGCTATAAATACATATTATAATAGGCCGGAAGTTCCGATCGGTGTCCCGAAAAAAGATTATGGGGTTTACCGGGATAATTCATCTTTTTTTGGATTCGGTTGCGGCGGAATTTCCACATCGGTTGAAGTCAAATACGGAAGCTTATGATGCCGTAGCCTTATACCGGAAGATTTTGAGTGGACAGGAAGATTCATCGGTGGTTGTTTTGACCGTAGGTTATATGTCTAATCTGGCACCTCTCTTAAAAAGTACCCCTGACCGTTATTCTGCATTAAATGGAACGGAACTGATACGAAAGAAAGTGAAAGTTTGGATTTGTATGGGAGGTAACTTCCCGGTTGATGATGCGTCGGATAATGTAAACTTTACGCGTGATCCCGAATCAGCAGTGTATGCGATTACTCATTGGCCTGGAAAAATAGTTTTTGCCGGTAGGGAAATCGGGCATACGATATTTGTAGGAGATCGCTTAAAAGATACACCTATTGATAATCCGGTTCGGCGTGCTTATCAACTGCACAGGGAAAGAGCGAAGGTCGAACATTGGAATCATCATACGGCTGACCCGACTGCAGTTTTACTGGCGGTAAGGGGCATATTAAATTATTGGAATTTAAGCGAATGTGGATATATAGATATTAAAAATAATTGTAGTTTTGTGTGGAAGGATCATTCGGAAGGAAATCAACGATATATCAAACAAAAGATGGATCGTGGACGATTGGGACGGATTCTGGAGGATTTAATGGTAATACCACCTGATAAACATTGAATAAAATATGAAAAAACGATTGATTTCTGTATTTGTAATGTTATTGTTGCCATTGTTAGTTGTGGCTCGGCAAAGGGTTATTGTGGATACCGATATCGATTCGGATGTGGATGATGCCGGGACATTGGCAATGCTTTATACCTTGCATAAGCAACACAAGATAAATCTGCTGGGGACTATAGTGACAAGCGATGATCCTTTTGCTGTAACTTGTGTGAGTGCTTTCAATGCGTATTATGGAATGGGTGACTTACCGTTGGGCTTTCTGGAAGGACAATCTTTTTTGAAAAACCATTCTCGTTACACCCGGCAGATTTCGGAAGAGTTTCCGCACGACCTTCCTTCTTGGAAAGATGCGGAAACAGCTACTAATACCTATCGAAAATTATTGGCCGGAAGCCCTAATCATTCTGTTGTAATTTTGACAATTGGTCATTTGAGCAGTTTGCAGAGGCTACTTCAATCACCGGCAGACCAGTATTCTCATCTTAACGGGAAACAATTAGTCGAGGCGAAGGTTAAGAGATGGTATTGTATGGGGGGATTGTTTCCGGAAGGAAAAGAAGCTAAATTTTTTCACGACCTGATCCGGGGTCAACAGTATTTTGTTTGGCTAACTGGACAAAAGAAGTCGTATTTTGTGGATGGGAGATTGGTGAACGGATTATTACGGGCGATCTGGCATTGAAAGCAGAGCTAAACCCTGAAAATCCCATGTATAGGGCTTATGAATTATATAACGACTTTAAAGGGCGCGCCAGTTGGGACCAGGTTACTGCTTTTTTGTTGGCAGATGAGGCTTCCCATTATTTAGAATTGGATAATGCCGGCTCTTGTTTGCTTGAAGCGGACGGTAGTAATCGGTGGATACCCGGTAAGAAAGGAAATCAATTTATCGTACGCTTTAGGCCGGAGGCGAATGTTAAGGAGTTAGCCGGGAAGATAACGGATTTGATGTTAGGGAAAAACATTCCTGATTATTCGTATCTCCCTTGGGTTGGCAAATCTGTAGACTTTTCACATGGGCCTCTTGTTGTTTCTGAGAATAAACGGTTTTTGGTTCATGCGGATGGAACTCCGTTTTTTTATATGGGCGACACTGCCTGGGAATTATTTCATCGTTTGACAGAAGAAGAGATAGACTGGTATCTGGAAAACCGGCGGGAAAAGGGGTTCAATGTCATACAAGCGGTGATTTTAGCAGAATTGGATGGCTTGAATACACCGGATCGGAATGGTAACCGGCCATTGGTGAATAATGATCCGGCTCAGCCTGATGAAGCCTATTTTAACTGGGTGGATCGGATCATAAATAAGGCTGCGGCGAAAGGGTTATATATGGGATTGTTGCCGACCTGGGGTGATAAAGTTGATAAACAATGGGGAATCGGCCCCGTTATTTTTAATGAACGGAATATTGCCGGTTATGGCCGTTTTTTGGCAAACCGCTATAAAGATTATCCCAATATCATTTGGATAATCGGGGGTGACCGGAATGGAGGCGATGCCAATATGCCTGTCTGGAATGTGTTGGCAAATGCGATCAAGTCGATAGACAAGAATCATCTGATGACATTTCATCCTTATGGACGCCATACTTCCAGCCAATGGTTTCACAATGCTGACTGGCTTGATTTTAACAGCAGCCAAACCGGACATGCCAATTGCAGTTTCGATATATTTGAAAATCTGATTGTCAGAGATTATGACAAACTTCCAGTAAAACCGTGTATCAATATGGAGCCTTGTTATGAAGACCATCCTGTTAGGGGTGACATCTGCACCTCTACCACTTGGTTCGACGATACAAATACCCGGCAAGCCTTATATTGGAGCCTTTTTTCAGGGGCAGCGGGACATACGTATGGTTGTCATCCGATTTGGCAATGTATGTCACCTGTTTATGAGCCGACGGGTAATGTGCTCAATAACTGGTATGATGACTTGGATTTGCCGGGTGCTGGAAATATGATACATGCTCGCAGACTATTCGAGAAGTATGATTTTTTCAGCCGTCGTCCTGCTCCTGAGATAATCTTGACGAAGCAGCTGGTGATCGGAGATATGGCAGTTGCGGTACAAGGCAAGGGATATGCATTTGTTTATTTACCGAACGGTAATCCTGTGGATGTTTGTCTAGAAACATTATCGGAAGCTATAACTTTAATATTGCAGTGGTATAATCCCCGTACTGGACAATATACTTTGATAGGAGAGGTCCCAGCAAAAGGATTTTATAGGGCTAAGCCAGTAAGTTCGGGTGTAGGGAATGACTGGATATTGGTAATGAATTCTAAATGATTAAAGAAAGAGTCTGGGTATTACTTTTGTTTTGATGACAAATAAACCTTTTTCCAAAATTAGATCTCTTTAGCAAAAATTTCCATCATATTATCATGATTTGTTGTCAATCCATTAAAAATCAATGGGAGTAAAAATGATGGATGGTATGAAGGAGCTTTTTCCATGATCATGCTATCATACGAATAAGTACATTTTCTCAAAGGCATATGGCTTATTTTAAAGTAAATAGGGAATATTCAGTAAATGTTTAAAAAAATAAAAGTTGACGCTATATTCTAAAATGGAAACACAGAGTGAAGACTGCCAAGTTCACTCTTTTGAAAACTCTTACGATATTTTTCCAGAATATCGAATTCTGTAAAACCCTAAGTAGGGTGAATTTCTGAAATATTTTCTATCTTCGCCATATCTTAGTTTGGATATTTCCTCTGTTTTGGTCGTCAAACCGTATTTTAGGGGGAATACCTAAAGATGAAAAGCTAACTAATTTGCAATAATTTAAGTATGAATTAGTTGGCTGATTTTGTGTAATTTACTGAATATTCCTAATTACCTACTTGTCTCTCTTGACATTTGAGTTTCATCACCTTTTTCGAAAACTTATATAAAAAGAAAGTTTGGTTCTTGCTGAATGGAGAATCTTCATCTGCCGTTCACTACGAAATTCCGTATCTGGCATTCCGTACCCTGTGAGGCGGGGTTCTTCTTTTTTGATATACGGAGAACCAGTTTGTGATCCATGTCTTTCAGTTCCGTTTCTAGCATGTAGACCCAGGGGATATAAAGATTGTGGCTCCATTCAGTGAAAGTATTCAGTTCTTTGAACGGGGCGCCGTCGACACTATATTCCAAAATTCCTGCAGAAGGTCCGCTGACGCAGAAGATGCCGATCGCTTTCCCATGGAAATCCAGTGTTAGTCGGTCTCCTGGACGTGTAGCTTCTAACATAGGAACATCGACAAAGCCGTTCCGCTTGCCGGCCTTGTTGTCGGGATGCCAGTTGTCTACTAATTTCCAACCTTTGTTTAAGTGGGCTTTTTCGAGAGCAATGAAATCTCCGTTATAATAACTGTAGGGATCCAGTGGCTTGGCCGGGATTTCGTGTGCCTCGATCGTTCCTGCCGGTGAAACTCCTTTCCACATCTCATCGAAAAGGTGGCCGATGGCAGCAGCATAAAACTTATGGCCGAAAGGTTTCGGATGAGTGCCGCCGAACTCGTCCCAGGTAAATTCGCCGTTTTGCATCCGTTCGCCGATCTCCTGGCAGAGATTAATCGAAGGAATAAGATAGTGATTCGCCACCCGTTCGTGATTCAGGATAACATCCGGCATCTGGCGGCGGGCGATCATCGGGATAAACGGGTCATAGATGAAATGCAACATGACGATATCCATTTCCGGGTTGCTTTCCAAAGCATGGCGCACTTCCCCTTCCATACCGCGCACCTGTTCGAGGGCACTGAATCTGTTCGTGTCGTCGTTTACGGCGGCCTCGACGAAAAGAAGGTCGACTTTCCCCTTCGAAAGGATATCATGCTGCAGGCGGAAAGAACCCGGAGTCGTCCCGGTCGAACCGATGCCTGCTTCTACCCATTCGAACTGTGTATAAGGGAAACGTTGCTGTAGCTGTTGTTCTATCATATTGCGCCATCCGTTCATTTCCGTGATGGAGCCTCCCAGAAAAGCGACCCGTGCCCGGCGTTCTTTTTCGAATTTACGGAACGAATCTGTAAACTTCCGCGTATATTATAATGTATGTACTTTTCGTACTCCGGCTGCTGGCGAAGGATGAAGTCTACTACCGGTTCCGGATTGTCCAAACTATGTGGATGATGGTCGCACCCTTTCTTTAGGATAACTTCCACCGGACCTCCTGCCGCAAGGTAGCGCGAACGTACGACATCCATGTTTTTCCTTGTAGGGGACGGTCTGATCGCTATCGCCGCATACACTGATGATCGGTATGCCTGCGGCTGCAATCGGGGCGAGGTTGTCGATCGGGTTCCCTTTGAAATGTTCCATTCCGGCATCTGTCAGGTTCCATTCCTTCAACAGATCATTCCACAAAGCCGTGTTTTTTTCTTCCCGGCCAGCTAAACACGTCGCAAACAGGAGCGTCTACATATATACAAGCCACTTTCTCTGTATTTTGGGCCGCCCAGTTGAAGACGAACAAACCGCCGCGACTGAATCCTTCCAGTGTGACTTTTTCGGAAAGATTGTAAAGATCCGTCATATTCTCATAGAATTCGGTGCCCAGAGAAACTGCTCTTGGACTTCCATATAGATGAGTTACGTCGTAATAGACAATGTGGAACCCTTTTTCCAATATGCTTTGTCTACACTTGGAAAAGCGTCGAAGAACGCTGGACGCCAGATCCATGGATTTCCTTTGGCAGCTTTTTTAGGAACGACAATGGTTGCCTGGCGATCCTTGAAGGTGAAATCGTAGCGGTCTACATCCGTTCCATTCGCCTTGTTTTTTCAGAGGCCTGGGCGACCAGACCGGTTATCAGGGACAGAAGTACCAGATAAATAATCTTTTTCATAATAATCATGGTATTTATAAAGTTTACATTGGAGGGGCAAACGTACATAAAATGCTTATTTTATGCAAATCAAACCTCTAAGAATCAGGGGTGGGATGTGAAAGAAATAAAAATACTTCGTGTATTCGCACACACAAACTTGTGTAGAACAAAAAAATGCCTTATATTTGCCCCGTATTATGAAAAACGAATATTAATATCATGAACACATTTCAAAAAGCAAGTGAGAAAATGACAAATTACAGATGGACAATCTGTGCGATGTTATTTTTTGCAACAACAGTGAATTACCTCGATCGCCAGGTTCTTTCTTTGACCTGGGATGAATTTATCAAACCGGAGTTCCATTGGGATGAATCCCATTACGGTACGATAACATCAGTTTTCTCAATTGTGTATGCAATCTGTATGCTGTTTGCCGGCCGTTTTATCGACTGGATGGGTACGAAGAAAGGATATCTTTGGGCTATCGGTGTTTGGTCGTTCGGAGCCTGTCTCCATGCCGGTTGCGGTATTGCAACCGAACATTATGTCGGAATGAATAGTGCAGCCGAATTGATTGCAGCGACAGGAGATGTTGTTGTGATATTGGCAACCGTGAGTATGTATTTCTTTCTGGCCGCCCGTTGTATTCTGGCATTGGGTGAAGCGGGTAACTTCCCTGCTGCCATCAAGGTGACGGCTGAATACTTCCCAAAGAAAGACCGTGCTTATGCGACTTCGATCTTCAATGCCGGTGCTTCTATTGGTGCTTTGGTCGCTCCTATCTCTATTCCCTTGTTGGCAAAAGCTTGGGGTTGGGAGATGGCTTTTATCGTGATTGGTGCGCTCGGTTTTGTCTGGATGGGTTTGTGGGTATTTATGTACACGACTCCGGAGAAGAGCAAACATGTGAATAAAGCTGAGTTGGAGTATATTGAACAGGATAAAAACGAAAAAGACGTTGTTGTCGTTGAAGAAGAACACGAGAAGAAGATCAGTTTCTTGCAATGTTTCACGTTCAAACAGACTTGGGCCTTTGTTGTCGGTAAATTCATGACGGACGGGGTTTGGTGGTTTTTCCTTTTTTGGACTCCTTCTTACCTAAATACGCAGTTCGGTATCAAGACCTCCGATCCGTTGGGCATGGGGTTGATCTTTACTCTGTATGCCATCACGATGTTGTCTATTTATGGAGGTAAACTACCGACGATCTTTATTAACCGGAGTGGGATGAACCCGTATGCTGCCCGTATGAAAGCGATGTTGATTTTTGCTTTCTTCCCGTTACTGGTACTGTTGGCGCAGCCGTTGGGTACGATTTCACCGTGGTTCCCGGTTATCATGATCGGTATTGGTGGTGCAGCTCACCAGTCATGGTCTGCCAATATTTTCTCGACTGTCGGTGATATGTTCCCGAAATCGGCTATTGCAACCGTTACGGGTATTGGTGGTATGGCCGGAGGGGTCGGTTCTATGATTTTACAGAAAGTGGCTGGGAATTTGTTTGTTTATGCAGATGCAACTCAGATGACATTTATGGGCTTCACTGGCAAGCCTGCCGGTTATTTCATAATCTTTTGTGTATGTGCTGTTGCTTATTTGATTGGTTGGATTATCATGAAGATTTTGGTTCCGAAATATAAAGTGATCGTTCTTGAATAATTGACATAGAGAATATATAGTTATAAGGAAGAAGGAGGATGTGCCCGTGTGGATGCATTCTCCTTTTTTGTTATAGGAAAGCGGCTGCTTTTCCGAATACGTTCAGGAACGACTGGTTGACCAGGGTTTGATCGGTTTGGCTCCGGGAAGGAAAGGGGATCTGGTGGGAATATGGAAATGGAAAATCCATCTCTTCCAAGATCTTGTTGCATATATTGCCAAGGGCTTTGACCACTCCCAATGTCGGCATGACTTTGTCTTTTTTCAGCGAGATCGCCCGTATCCGGTTACAGGCTCGTTGGAAGAATGTCTCACGGTGATCCTGCATGACGTCTTCGCGGATCATGGTTTTGAACGCCTGTTCCATAAAATCATTTTTGAAGGTGGTCGGTAGCAAACGTTGTTCCAAGAAATCATGGCGATAGTATTTCTGTATGCTTTCGAAAGCTTCCTTATCCATGATGTCTCGTGCATTCCCGTCCATCTCGCTGAAGATCGAACCGCCGCAGAACATGAACAGGTGCGTATCACTGAACATCTTTTCCGGGTTTGCGAGTAGAAGCACTTGCGATAGGAGGGCTCCGATGGAGTAGGCGAACAGGTTGATGGATGCATCTTCTTTGAAAAGTGGATGCTTGCCTTCTTTTATTTCCAGTACTAGTTGCCATAGGTTGTAGATGGATTCTCTGCCGGATGCGTAAAAGCGTAACGGGTTGTTGGAAAGCCGGCTGCTCAGTGCAACGTTGGCAAACGTGGAATTGCTGAGGTCATTGATCTCGCTTTTCCGGATATTTGCCCACGATAGGGTTTCTCTCGGATTACACCAGCGGCTGGGTGTACGGTTCATATGGAAAGCGATCGGAAAAAGAATGACTGGTTTCCCGTATTTTGGGCCAGATATTCCGCCCAGGTCAGATATTTTTCCCATGTACGTTCGTTCAAACCATGCAGTAGGATGATCGCCTTGTCCCGTTTTTCTTTTCCGGAAGGAGCAAAGACGGTATAAGTGAAGGTCTTGTTTTCCTGGATATGATTGTCGGTTACCGGACAAAAATCGGTGCCGGTAAGTTCTTTTTGGAATTCATTGATCTCGCTGGCTCCTATTGTCTGGGTAAAGCGGAAGGGAATGATCTCCAGATGGCTGTCTGTCAAATCAGTTTTTTTGTCATACGAAAAAAGACTGTTGAGTTGCTGTGTACGAATCGAAATATCCATATGCTTTTTGAATTGTTTCTTGCAAACTATATATAGAAAACAGTCATTTAAAATAAATGGTTTAGGCTGTTTGGAGTGAGGTCGGAAAGTTGGGGAAAGGAGTGAAATTTTGTCCTCTTTTTGTTTTGTTCTGTGATAACGGAAAACTCTCCGATGCTCACTTGCATCTCTTTCTTGGTTTGGTGTATAGTGGAAACCTGAGATCATAGTTTCCTTATCCAGATGGAGAACCAATTCTTGCTTGCCTTTCTGAGCGAAGGTGAAAGTTAATCTCCTTTGCGACAGGTCCGTCTGTCGCCCAGTAGGTGTCCCAGTTACCGTCGTTTACCTTGCTTGTTCTGAACTTTCGGTTGCTTTGATGGTATGTACCCATTGGTTGCAATCCGGATCGGTTGGATTGAAAGTTGATGCAGGTGTGTTTCCCTATCCCCATTCCAGATCGTTGAATGTGTTCAGCCCTAAATGAACAAAGGCATATGTCTCCATTTTGGGCCATTCCACCTGTTCCGGAGTCGGAATGGGTGGAATGGGGGTAGGAGCTGTGACCTCTTTGTGGGAAAAAAGAGGCTTAAAAACCGAGCTTCGTACAGAAAAAGTAAATTTGTGCTTTCCATTATTTTGTTTTGAATTTGTGGCCGATTCGTCAAAGATAAGAATTTCTTCTTTTCTTATTGTCTATCTTTCGATAGGCTTGTTTTACCTCTGTCCTGCCATTTTTATTTCTTTATTGCCTAAAAAAGAGGGGAAAGATCTCGCATGTGCGTACCATATAATATTCCTTCTTTTGAGAGAAAAAAAAGATATAAAAAACCTTCCCAAACATTTGCATAAAAAGAAATCTTCGTTCTACTTTTGCACCCGCATTCGAGCGAGAGTGGCCGTGATTGACATGATGCGAAGTAGGTAACGGTGATAGGGAAGGATGAGGTTAGCGAGGCTAAGCGAGATGTCCGACCA
>ENA-OQCB01000865-OQCB01000865.1-human-gut-metagenome-genome-assembly--contig:-NODE-865-length-13196-cov-2.964649_pt1 | contig 13196 bp, 13 predicted proteins | sample MGYA00242493_ERZ504568 | MGnify/ENA primary metagenome ERZ504568 (study PRJEB26092, sample SAMD00036229) | human gut metagenome | host: Homo sapiens | study: EMG produced TPA metagenomics assembly of...
CTGCATCCAGTATGGATCCGGCGTGGAATCTAACAGCCACAGACCGCGATGAGGCGGCTTCACCCCCACCTTAAGAACTCCCTCAATGGGCCGGCTTCCGCTTTTTATAAGTGCCCCCATGCTTTTTTCTTCAATGGTGGACAGTCCTCCTGCAAAATTGCCGGGGCTGACCGAATACTGGCGCACGGATTTGCAGTACTCCAGGGCCTTATCATATGTATCCCCAATCTCCTGCCTGGCCCTTTCATTTGCAGCGCGCCCCACCAGCATCTCCTTAAGGCCTATGGCCTCCACGATTTCCTCAAAAATGGCTGTTCCTCCCAAATCGGTCAGCCGGTCGAAAAACCGTCCCACCACCACATTTCCGGCCAGCCCGCTGGTGTAATCAGACCCTCCGCACTCTGCCCCTATGATTAAATCCCGGATTCCCATGGGTTTTCGTTTGGTGTCTTTAAGCCGTTCCCGCATCAGACCCACAACAGCCAGGCCCTTCTCTATGGTCTTTCTGGTTCCGCCCTCCTGCTGAATGAACATCCAGGCTGCTTCCTTTCCCTCTTTCCCGGCTATGTCCGCCAGCCATTCCGGCTGCACATACTCGCACCCCAGCCCAACTGTCAGCACAGCGCCCACATTGGGATGGCGTATCAGGGCAATCAGAAGGCGCACCGCATATTCATTATCCGTACAGCCCGAAAATCCGACCACCTCTGTCTCCGGGTCCCCTGCAAGTCTTACGATTTCCCTGGCCACAAAGGAAGCGCACTCCACGGTGTAGATGACCAGCACCTTATTGCGTATTCCCATTTGCGCCGTTCTTCCTCACATAGCCCATCCAGCTATATTCCCTTTTAAGGTTATCCATCGCCTGCCTCCTACTCATATCTGGTATCCTTGGGCGCTCCGGTCATTGCGTCCAGGTGGCTGGAGCGCTCATCGTACACGCTGCGGATATTGTGAAGATGGACCCATTCCCCGGCCCTTATGTCCTTTGTCGCCCTGGCAATGCGCACCCCGTATTTTATGACATCCTCCCCGGCTCTTATGTTTTGAAGAGCGATTTTATGGCCTTTTGGTATCTTCTGAACAGCCTCGGCTTCCGTCCTGCATCCATCGCCCAGAAGCCTTACCGCACCGGGCATGAGCCCCTCCAGGGCAGTGGCCACATTGTCTTTTTGTTCAATCTGAAATGCCCGTTGTATTATTTCCATTGTTCCATCCATCCGGCCCCTCGTCCCTCCTCTACAAAATACCGAATTTCGCAAATGCATCCGTGGCGCTCATACCGTCCTCGATGGCCTTCCTCACCGTCTTTTCTCCGGCAGCCTTTTTAAGGGCCTTTATAAGTACCTCATCCGCTGCTTCCCTGGGAATGACCAGCACTCCGTCCACATCACCGAAAATCAAATCCCCGTCATGAATCCTTACCTGCCCTATCTCAATGTCACACCTAAAATCCACCACCTGGGTGCGGACGCTGGAATCCTGGGCATAACAGCCGCAGGAAAATACCGGCCAGTTCTGGGACAGCACCTGGGGCGTATCCCTGTGCCACCCGTTCACCACGGCGCCGGACGCCTTCCTGGTTCTGGCCGTTGCAGTCAGAAGCTCCCCCCAGTAGGCGCACCGTTTGGTTCCGCCCGCAGCAATGTATATCTCATTTTCCTTCAGCTGGTCCAGCGCCTCCGTCAGTAGCCCAAAGGGCTTTTTCTGCGGTCCGTACACATCTGTCATCAGCACGGTCATGGCCTTTCCCGCCAGCTTCATATCCTCGCGCAGAGGCCGGATATCCTGGGGCAGAAACTGGTGATAATATCCCAATTCGTCCAGTATGTCGCCCACCACGGGTGTATAGAGCTTCTCCCTCATCAGGGCGAATTTTTCATTTTCATCATTCCACAATTTCATGACATTACCTCCTCTGCTAATAACCGAAGCTTAAAGCCCCGCCGTCCACGGCGAAGTCCTGTCCGGTTATATACTCTGATTCATCTGACACCAGGAACTTTACCATGGCGCCGATATCCCTGGGATTGCCAAAACAGTGCACTGGCATTCTGGCCAGTATTTTCTGCTTCCTCTCTTCGTCCATGACCTTGCGGCTCATCTCCGAGGGAAACCATCCGGGTGCAACCGAGTTTACATTGATACCGTCCTGGGCCCATTCCACCGCCAACCCCCTTGTCATGGACAGCACAGCTCCCTTGCTGGTACAGTAGGGCACCACCTCCGAAAACCCCAGATGGGCTGCCATGGAAGTGATGTTCACGATTCTGCCCCTGTGGGGAGACTGTCTTAAATAGGGGTAGCACAAGGTGCACAGCTTAAACACACTGCTTACGTTTACCTGGAGCACCTTCTCAAAATCTGCGTCCGAAACATCCTGCGCCAGGCTCTTTACCGTGATTCCCGCGTTGTTTACCAGAAAATCAATGCCGTGTTCACGGCCGATTCTCTCTGTTAGTTCCCCCATCTCCTTATAATCGCTTACATCCGCCGCCAGATGAATCACATTTTCATGGCTGGTCTCCCCTTCCAGCTTCGGCCTGCCGCTCCGGCTGACAGCATACACCACTGCCCCTGCCTCAGCCAGAACATTGGCCGCGGCAAATCCAAGTCCGCTGGATCCGCCTGTAATAATTCCCGTCTTACCCGCCAATTCCATCATTCCAACACCTCCATCTGATGGGAAACACAATTTCGTTCAATCAGCTCCCAGTCCAGTTCTCCGCCGATTCCCGGCTTGTCAGGAACTGTAATTATCCCTTTCTCATCAATGGGAAGACATCCCTTCATGGGGAACATGAAATCCTCTTCCGGCACAAAATACTCAAAATATCTGCAATTGCGTATGGCGCAGGAAACGTGAAGGTTTACCAGGTCCATGTAATTCATGGTCGTGGTATGAATCTCGCACTGCATTCCGAAGCTTTCTGCCAGGTGGGCTATTTTCAAAGTTCCCGTAACCCCGCATTTCCATGACACATCGGCCCTGACAATATCCGCCGCCTTCTGGTTGATGACCTGCGCCACCCCCCAGTGACATCCCCTGGTAGTCTCCGTGGCGGCAATGGGAATATCCAGGGCGGCACACAGCTGGGTATATTTGTTCAGTTCAAAATCCCGGAAGGGTTCCTCCAGCCATTCATACCCCAGCTTCTCCAGGTGCCTTCCCACCCTGACTGCTTCTTCCAGTGTATATTCCGCCACAGGGTCGCTCATGAGCTTCATATCCGGTCCCACTGCCTTGCGTATATTCTCATGGATTTCCATATCCAGCTCCCAGGGACCGGAGGGATGGGCTTTATAACAGTTGATTCCCCTGGATTTGTAATAGAGGGCCTCCCGCACATACTCCTGCGGGTCCTCATGGAACAGCCCGCTGGCATATACAGGCAGAGACCGGCGGTAGGCGCCTATGTATTGATAGAGCGGAAGTCCTGCTGCCTTGGCGCAGATATCCCACAGAGCCACATCCACCGGGCCCGGCAGATATACAGGAAAAAAGGTCAGGTGCCTGTCAATGTTCCACAGCTCATGCCATATTTTTTCCCTGTCATAAGGGGATGCACCCAGAACCACCGGAGCAATGTTATCGTGCAGATAGCTTTCCGTCACCCGGCCTGACCGCGCTGCCAGGGCTGTTGCGATTCCCTGGTATCCGTTATCCGTAGTCAGCTTAAGCACCACCACATCCCAATCCATACGCTCTTGCCCTTGCGTTTTTTCATCAAACAGGCACTTATTTCGTATTTCAACCCATCCTAGGTTTCGAAATTTTTACGATTTTCATAAGCTGTCTCCTATCCTTTCACTGCTCCTGCCCATGATTACCCTTGATAAAATAGTTTCTGCATGGACAAAAAGATTGCCAGCACAGGAATCAGGGACAGGATAATGGTTGCTGTCAGGGTACCGTACTGCCACGAAGCAGCCTCATCCCGCAGGAAGGTGATGCCTACTGCAAGGGTCTGGGATTTTGCCGTGGTGCACAGGGTTCTGGCGTATGTAACATCTCCCACCACTGAGATAAATGTCATGATGATAACCGTGGCGATTCCAGGCTTTACGATGGGCAGCATCACACGGCTGAAGGTCTGCCACTGGCCTGCCCCGTCAATTCTGGCTGCTTCCATCATCTCGTTGGGAACGCCGTTAAACTGTCCTCTCATGATGAATACGGACATGGGCAGGTTGGTTGCAATGTACGGAAGTATGAGGCCAAGCCTGGTATCAATCAGGTCAAAACGCGACTGCATAATGTAAATCGGTATCAGGTATATAACATAGGGCAGGGTAATGATTAGCAGAACAAATCCAAGGAACAGGTCCCTTCCCCAATACTGAAACTTGGAAAAGGAATATCCCAGGGTGGCTGCGAAAAGCACGTTGAACAGCACGCTCCAAAAGGATACCACAACGGAATTGGAGAAATATTTAAAGAAGTTGCCCAGTTTTGTAAAAATACCCGTATAGTGGCCCAGATAGGGATTTACAGGAAGAAAGGCAAGGACTGAGGAATATATCTCTTCATCCGGCTTTAGCGAGGTGAGCATCGTCCATATGAAGGGGATAATGAAAATAAAGGATATGACGAACAGCAATATAAACACGGCTATGCTGCCGGCGTTTTTCTTAATACTCATGCCCTGTTCCTCCTTTTTCCGGTCTTTTTCCGTTTCACTTCATCCTCATCCTTTGTCCTGTTGATGTAAAGATTGATACATGACAAGATCAGGATAACCGCCCCCATAAAATAACCGATGGCAGACGCATAGCCCATCTCGTAATATTTAAACGCGTTCATCCATGTGTACTGGTATAGAACCAGGGTGGATGTGCCCGGCCCGCCGTTTGTCATGACGAAGGGCTGTTCAAACACCTTCACGGACTGGATAATGGCCCACAGGCCGCAGATTACATAGCTTTCCTTCAGATTAGGCAGAATAATCCTGAAAATCCTCTGGAATGCATTGGCCCCGTCAATCTTGGCGGATTCGATGATATCCGATGGGATTCCTGCAAGGCCTGCATAAAGAAATAACAAGCATTCCCATATTTTTCCATAAGCTGACAATTACGATGGAAAACATGGCCCATTTTCCTTCTCCCAGCCAGTTGTGGGCCCATGTGTCCAGGTGCAGCATTTCCCTGAGCACGCTGTTGAGAAGGCCATACTGGTTGTTTAAAATCCACTGGAAAATAATGCCGGTCAGGGAAAGCGGCACCACCATGGATACAAATACGCAGGTGCGAAAGATTCCCGATCCCCTGACGCCCTTGTCTAAAAGCATGGCGATTATCAGGGAAATAATCATGATGGACGGGAAAAACAGCAGTGAAAATACCACGGTATTTCTCAGGGAATCCATAAAGTATGCATCGGAAAACATCTTTGCAAAGTTGGAAAGACCTGCGAATACCGGCTTCTTGTCAAAGGCAAAATTGTAATTGGTAAAGCTCAGGTAAAGCGAGCGTATCAGCGGATACCCCATGTAAACAGCCACAAATATAACCCCCGGAGCTGCAAACGCATAGCCGGGTATCATCTTTTTCAGCTGCACGCCCACACTTTTTTTATTCCCCATATTCCACCTCATCCTATTTCTATGATACCGGCAGGAAAACCGGCCAATGCAAAGACTGTCATTGAACCGGCCCTGCCGGCTGGTTTTATTTGTTCATACCAGTGCTCAGGTCAATGGTGGTCATGAACTTACTCATATTGGCAGAAAACTCATCAACCGTGGAACCGCCTGACAGCATCTTCTGAAGCTCTATCTGCATGTTGGTATCCAGCTTTGTGTAGTCCTTGTACAGAGGAGGCGTCGTTGCTTTTTCTGTGAAATCAAGTACGGTTGGCCAATATGGATTATCCAGTTTCTCGTAATGGGCCTTCATGGGTGACATCTTGCCGTAGGAATTCATGGAATCAGCCTGGAACTGTTCCTGCAAAAGCTTATCCTTGATGAATTTAATGGCCAGCTCCTGGTTTTCAGATGCCTTGGGAATAACGGCGCCATGTATGTAGGAAACAGAACCATGGGTATCTGTGCCCGGTATGGGCATAACGCCTACATTCTCTGCCCCCAGAAGCTCCCCTGCCTCAATCCATCTGGAAGCCGGGGCAATGTGCATGGCTACCCTTCCGGCCTTGAAATTTGTCCTGTTTGCATCGGCATCCGCGAATACATCCGTGGTGGTATAGCCGTCCTTTACTAAATCCTGCCATACCTGGAGCATGTTTTTGACGGGACCGGCCGTGAAGTTCAGCGTATTCCCGTCTGACTCGTACAAGTTTCCGTTGGCCCCCATGACGCATGCGTCGTAGGCCTTTACCGCCATGTTGTTTCCCCAGTCAACCGCCAGTCCGGTCTGTCCGTCCTTTGTCAGGTTCTTTGCATATTCATACATCTCATTCCAGTCTGCCGGGGCAGTGATAGTCTGGTCCTCTGCCACGTAGCCGGCCTCCTGCATCATCGGTATATTTACCACGCATCCCAAGACTTCTCCCAGCAGCGGAATCATGTACTGTACCCCGTCAGCATTTCCGCTTTCCAGAAATGACCCGATGAACTTATCCTTGGTAAAATCCCCGTTAAAGAAGTTCTCGTCCGTAAACTCCACCACATAATCATTGGCAGCGTACGGAACCGTCTCAGATCGGTCGCCGCCCAAGGCTAAATCGCAGTTTGTCTTTCCCTGGGACCACTCCAGCATGCTGGAGGTCACGTCCACATTGTCCACCTGGTTATAGACTACTTTTACACCCGGATTCTCTTCCTCAAATTCCTTTGCAATCCTCTCAAAATCATATTTCCCCATCATCCACGCCTGAACAGTCACCCGCAGGGTCTGCCCTCCCCCGGCCTCCTTTGTCCCGCTGTCTGAATCTTCAGCTGCCCCAGTCCCCGGGTCAGTTGAGGAAGAACCGCACCCCCACAGTACGGATGATGCCATGACGGCTGCCAGTGCCAACGAATACGCCTTTTTTGTCTTCATAATAAACCTCCTGATACATTTTAGTGAAACGTTTCCCTTATCATGTTTTCATCTTACTATATTATTCTGCCGGTGTCAAGATGCGGAGGTTGACTTTATTGTTATTTTGCATAATATTTCAATGATTTTTTGCTATTTTATCATTTTATTAACATATACTTAACATGTTTTTATATTATCTTTTCCGCTGTCCCGTTTATCCTCTTTGCGTTTCTAAGAAGTAACGTTTCCCTTTTTTTCACAAAAAACGACAAAAAAGGGGGTTGGGCAAAATCCAGATTGGTCACCTGATTTTGCCCCATCCCCTTGTTTGATTTAGATGCATGGAAATCCATTTAATAAACCGCCCCATCAAACAGGGACGGCGGATAGGTTCATTCAATTTGAGACAAATAATCACTAAAATTTTATAATGCAGTTTTCGTCTAATGATAACCTTGCAAGCATTTTAGAAACATGAGGGTCTTTGATTTCTTTTGATTGGGCCGCGTATGCCTGAGCCGCAAACTGTTCTGAGCGGGCATTATCAGACAATATTGCAGGGAGTTCACAGCTGTAACTTACCATATTCCCGCACCAATAGGAATTGGGCCTGGATGAACGGCATTCGGGCTGGCCTCCAAGAAGGTGAATGAGCTGTCCGATTATGGAAAAGTGGTGCTGTTCAACGACGGCTATGCGTTGAATGACACGGCGTATGTTTTGATGATGATCATTGATGGTCCAGGATTGATACAGATACTGGTGTACCGTGGTCATTTCGCTGGCGGTTGAGGCTAAATCCGCCATAAGGATCTGGGCGTATTGCTGGTTCTTTTCCAGAACAGCCACGGGAGGATACCAATTTGAGTGTGCAACCGGAAAAGAATCCGGGTTTGCGCGGATATTATATTGAATATTGTTCATGGGACATTCTCCTGGGAAAAGCTGGATAGGTGGTTTTTTAATCTTTATGAGAAAGAATCCGTCTGTAGAACACCATTGAATAAATTAAATCATTTATAATTTAGCTTTTTATGCCGATATATCGTATATACCTTGTGTGCTGGTTTGGTATACTCACACAGGGCGGGGGATAAATACCGGCAAACTTGTCCAGCCATGGTTCAGGCCGGTAATTTATTCCCATGGTTCTGCTAAAAATGACGTAAAAGGGGGAAATATGCAAACTATTTTTATAGTCAACCATGCTGTTGAGTGGGAGGGTATAATCAGCGATGAATGGCTGAGACCGGAAGGAGCAACAGAGCAGCCATACAAACAGATGATTTGCAGAATGCATAGACTGCCATGGCACCAGTCACCGGGTCATGATTACTAAGGAGAGTCGATTTATGAATTTTATGAAGAATTTAAAAATTGGTAAAAAATTAATTGTTACATTTGGAGTTATCATTATACTTTTTTTAATTTCACTTATGGTATCAATTATGAGTCTGAGCAACTCCGGTAAGAATTTTGGAGATTTCTACACAGTGGGATACCCGGTTTCCAATAAGACAACCGATATGTGCCGTGCTACCCAGACAGGCTTAAAGTGTATAGCAATCAGCATGCTTACGGATGATGCTGCTGAAACACAGAATTATATTACCCAGGCCAATGAACAATTTAATACATTGTCTCCGGGATTCGACTATTTACGGCAGAATTTCAGAGGTGATAAGGCGATGCTTGACCAGGCCCAGAAAATTCTGGAAGAGGCAAAGCCATACCGGATAGAGATTCTTGACCTGGCAGGACAGAATAAGAATACAGAAGCGGCTGACCTTCTTTTTACTAAATACCAGCCATTAATGCAGGAATTTATGAATTTAATGAGCGAAGTTGATTCTGGTACCACTGCGATCGCGGCCGAGGACTATTCTCAGTCCGCCAAGGCCCAGACCTCTGCCCTGGTATTTCTGATCACCATAGCTGCATTGGCTCTGGCACTGACGGTCACACTTGCCATTTATATCACAAAAGCCCTCACCAGGCCAATCAGCGAGATTGAGGAAGCAGCTAAAAAGATGTCTGCGGGAGATCTTGAGGTGTCGATCAGCTACGTTTCAGAGGATGAACTGGGCAGCCTCTCTGAGAGCATGAGGACCCTGACCCATAATTTTAAGGGGATTATACAGGATATGGGAATGGGGCTGTCAGCTCTGGGTAATGGGGATTTCAGTGTGGATTCTAAGGCCAAAGAGCTTTATGTAGGCGAATTTGCACAGCTGGCAACATCCATGTATCAGATCATTGACAAGCTTTCATCTGTATTGGGACAGATTAACCAGTCTGCGGACCAGGTGGCATCCGGCAGTGACCAGGTTGCGTCCGGTTCCCAGGCCCTTTCCCAGGGAGCCACGGAACAGGCCTCCTCAGTGGAGGAGCTGGCCGCCACGATCAATGAAATCTCCAATCAGGTGAAGTCTAATGCGGAGAATGCGCACAATGTCAACAAGCTGGCAGATGATGTGGGGCTAAAGATGACGGAGAGCAACCAGCAGATGCAGACCATGATTGAAGCGATGAAGGAAATCAGCTCCTCCTCCAGCGAGATCGGAAAGATTATCAAGACAATTGAGGATATTGCCTTCCAGACCAACATACTGGCGCTCAACGCAGCGGTGGAGGCGGCCCGCGCAGGAGAAGCAGGAAAGGGCTTTGCAGTGGTTGCGGATGAGGTGCGCAATCTTGCCAGCAAGTCAGCGGAAGCATCCAAGAATACGGCGGTGCTGATAGAGAGCTCCATTCTGGCAGTGGAAAAGGGCACTAAGATTGCGGACGCGACAGCCCACACTCTGTTAGAGAGCGTGGAAGGCGCCCAGAAGGTAACCAGAACCATAGACCAGATTTCCAGGGCATCTGAGGAGCAGGCATCCTCCATCAGCCAGATAACCCAGGGGATAGACCAGATCTCCAATGTGGTGCAGACCAATTCAGCCACCGCGGAGGAATCAGCAGCAGCCAGCGAGGAGTTATCCGGACAGGCACAGATTCTTAAGGGGTTAATCAGCCAGTTTAAGTTGAAGGATATGGGAAGCGCCCCCATGGTGATGCAGGATGTTCCAAGACAGATGGAGCCAATTCCCGTTTACCCGGACGGAAGTAAATACTAAACGGCAGCTTTGACCAGGACAGGGGCAGCATTTATGAAGGAAACGCTGCCCCTGTCTTTTTGTTTTCCGGCTTCAGCCAGTTAAGTCCGCGGTTTATGTCCGCATATACTGCATGTCCTTAATATTTTCCCAGAAGTAGTTTACGTTGCTCTTAAATATCAGTACTATTTCCACCCTGCGTACCTTTTCCGCTGGTTCCTTATCCATGAGCAGGTACTCATAAAGCATCTTGATGGCAAGATATGACTGCTTACAGGGGTCCTTGAACACCAGATTGGTAAAGGTTCCTTCCTTTAAGGCCCTCACCGTCTCATCAAATACATCGCTTGCAATGACGGGAATCCTGCCTGCCATCCCGCTTTTCTTTAATGCCCTGTACAGGACAGCGCTGCCTCTGGAAAACACGCAGCAAATCAGATCCGGGGGATTTTCCTTCAAAATATCCAGCACGTTTTTATCCAGATGGTCTAATTCATAATAGCCGTATAAATCCTCAACAGCATACTCCTTCTTCTCCTGCCGCATATATTCGTGAAACCCTTTTGCCACCAGATAATGGGAATCCTTATAGGGGTCACCTGTCATCAGGAGAATGCGCCGGCCCCTGGCCAGGATATTGCAGGCCTGTTCCGCCATGAGCTGGCCTGCCGCGTAATAATCCCCCACCACGGTTCCCAAATGGCCGCACCGGTCCTGGTCTTCGGTCACAAAAACCACAGGCAGCCCTTTATCTGTAAAGTATCTGACTGCACAGATTCCCTTTTCGTCTCCCGGCGGAACCGTCAGAAGTCCGTCTAACTCCTCCCCTGCCTTCACCTTTTCACATAATGCTTCCAGTGTCCGGGAAAGCTCTCCCTTTTCATAGGCAAGCTCCTGAATCTCCAGGTTAAACTCGCTCTGTTCCGCCAGATACATTCTGTATCCCTGCCATATATAGCTGTAGAAATACTTGCTGTCCTGATCCAGTTTGGGCAGGCATACTGCAATTTTCATATTTTTCCGTTTCAGCATGGATGCCATGGCGTTCAGCCTGTAACCATTTTTTTCCGCATAGGAACTATTTTTTTTCTGGTAGCTTCACTCACCCCGGGCTTTCCATAAATCGCTTTATGGATTGTATTAAGGGACACATTAAAATGCTGTGCCATATCCTTCATGGTAATCTGTGATTTCATGTGGTTTTCCTCGTCTTCTCATAAGGTCAAATTATATTTAAAACAAGCCTTACGATATATCTTATACAATCCTTCACTTTTTTTCAAGCCCGCAGGCAGCAATTCCATAGAATGCACAGAATCCGGTTTGGGGAAATCAATTTTGGGGAAATCCGTTTTGGGAAAATCCGTTTTATTCCAGCTGCATCAGACAGCCCATAAAAAGAGGAAAGTTCTGTCTGGTATCTATAATCATATAGAAAAACGGTCTGTCAAGAAAAACCTCCTTTGGTTCCTCTGTTTGAACGGCACTGCCCTCCGATACCTCAACTGCCGTCACTGCCCCTGCTTTTGTCCCTTTTTCGTCCACATCAATTTTAGTCTTGTGAATCACTTTGCTTATATAAATATTATCATTATCTGAATGGGCCATGGAGGAAAAATCCGCTTTTTGGCTGTCAAATGCATCTTTCATTCCGGATTCCGTCAGGGACTCGTTGAGAACCACATTGTATTCCACTGTAAATTTTGGCAATCTGACACAGACGGTTTTATTACGGGTCTGTTCAAGAAGATCTGTAATCCCATTTTCCTTTAACCTCTCCAGGAACTCCTTCATCGTCATACCCTCATCAGGCAGGACCGCGGCAAATGCATAGGCGCCGTCCCCATATGGTTTTAGGAATCCCCTCCCCAATGTATTTTCAAGATAGACTGCTTCTGTGGAATACATGAACTCCGCGGACTGGTGTTCCCCGTTTTCCGCGTTAAATGTTCCTTTATGTATCTGGTTCTTTTTATAGATATCCCGCCATTCCCCGTCAAAGGACAGCGCATTGACCAAATACATAACCGCGTCCCGGGGCGGCGCCTCTTCCAGCAGTTTCTGAATCATGCCGTTGGTTTCCTTCTTTACCCAGCTGTTGATGTCATCCCTTGTTCCCGCGTCAAAGGGAGCCTCAAATATAGATGCATCGTAATAATTCCGGCTGGTTTTAAGAAAATCCTCATTTATAGCCAGGCTGTCCCTGTCCCTGAACCATATGGAATTCGCTATGTTGACCTGGCAGGCCTCGCTGTTGGGCATATAATCTGTGTATGCCTTCAGATAATCATTCAGGACAGCCGTATCCGTATGCATCATCTGTTCCATCTGCGCCCGCGTGCTGCCCTCCGCTCCATTTGCAGTCATTCCCAGGGCGGAGACAATGGAAAGAGGCGAAATCAGGCAATTGCCATGGGACAGGTTTTCACTCAGAAGTTCCAGAGAAAATTCTGTAAGTTCCTTCCGTGGATTTACAGATTCATAGGATGGCTCCATCATATCCACTGTCTCCACTTCTTCCTTGGGTATATTCCGGGTAAGATCCTGAGTACCCTTATGAAGGCCATTTAAAGCACACCCGGATGTGAGCGCAGATAAAAATATGGCTGTCAGAAGCAGCCCAGCTCCCAGATACTTCCTTTTCCTTTTCGTTATCATTTGCATCAAATGTTTCATCATATTCCCCTCCCTGCCGCAGATATGCGGAAACCTTATGATTACTTTACCATATCCTTCCACGTTTTACTTTAATCCCTGCTTACGGTTCTATGTTTTTTCTCTGAAGGCCGCAGGAAATGCTGCGTACAGGCTGCAAATGCTCTCTTAATATACTTCATACTTTTTTTATAATTTTATTAGCACTCACCTCTTGACAGTGCTAACTAATCGTGCTATAATACAAGCATAAAGCAAATGAAACCAAACAGTTCTATGAGCGAGGAGGATATAACGATGATGTTAATACCAAGAAGAAACTACGGACTTAATTTATTTGATGACTTTTTCAATGACCCATTCTTTACCAGCGCCTCCGAAAAGGGTGAGGAGGCCAAGAAGCTTCCGGTGATGCGTACCGACATCATGGAGAAGGATGGAAACTATATTTTAGAGATTGAA
>ENA-OQCB01000867-OQCB01000867.1-human-gut-metagenome-genome-assembly--contig:-NODE-867-length-13146-cov-2.074814_pt1 | contig 13146 bp, 13 predicted proteins | sample MGYA00242493_ERZ504568 | MGnify/ENA primary metagenome ERZ504568 (study PRJEB26092, sample SAMD00036229) | human gut metagenome | host: Homo sapiens | study: EMG produced TPA metagenomics assembly of...
GTTCAACGGGTGCATCACCTTTTGGGTGGACCGGAGCCGGGATTGGCTGCTGTTCGGAGCGGTGGACCCGTCGCTCGGCAAACAGGGCGCGGGGCGTGACCCTTCCGCGATCCTCGTCGGCGGCTTCCTCCGCGGGAGCATGACGCTCGACGTGGTGGAGGCTAGCATCCGAAAGCGCCATCCCGATCGCATCATTGAGGATGTGATTGCCCTGCACGATGTGCATTATCCGTTGCTTTGGGGCGTGGAAGCCGTGCAGTTTCAGGAGTTTTTCGCCCATGTCCTGGTGCAGCGGGCGGCGGAGCGCGGGATTGCCCTGCCGGTGCGGCCTCTCGTCAACAGCGCGGACAAGCTGCTGCGCATCGAGTCGTTGCAGCCGCACATGGCGCAGGGGCGGATTCGGCTTCATGTCTCCCAGCAGGCGCTCATCGATCAGTTGCGGCATTTTCCCCGGGCCGATCATGACGATGGGCCGGATGCGCTCGAAATGCTTTGGCGTCTGGCATCCACCGGATTCGTCAGCATGGGCGACGCCTACATCCGGATGCCGCTGGAAAGGGAGTGGGGCGATGACGGGGAGGATGGAAGATGGGGAGGGGGGAGGGGCCCCTTCTGAAGAAGGCTTCCCCTCCCAAACCTGCTGGCGCGGCTCGCGTCCCCTTTCCCCTCGAAGCCTTTCGGCTGGTGGGGAGGCGGCCGGTGGGAGTACCGTTGGATGGGGATGGGGCAAGGTGCGGCAGATTTTTACGGTGAAAGAAGCTGTTCCATAAAGGCTGTGAACCGTCAAACGGGATTGCGGGCTTTACGGGCTGAGTCAACGCGGCGGCTTTGGGGCCGTTGGAGGCATTCATGAAAAAGATACGGCGATTGCAGACGCAGGGGGAAGGCCCGCGCATGTTGGCGTTGGAGCCGCAGATGAATCTGACGCACGGGCTGACCCCGAAGCGGCTGCGGGGTATTCTGGAGCTTGCGGATCAAGGGGACATCCTTGAACAGCATTTGCTGTTCGCGGATATGGAAGACCGTTGCGAGCATCTCGCGGCGGAAATGGGCAAGCGCAAGCGGGCGCTGCTGACGCTGGACTGGGAGATCCTGCCGGGCCGCGCCAACGATGCGCGGGCCGCCCGGATTGCGGCGGCGGTTCGGGAACAGTTTGATGTCGTCAACGGTTTTGAGGACCTGTTGATGGATCTGGCGGACGGCATCGGGCACGGGTTTTCCGCCTGTGAGATCGAGTGGGACTATCGGTACGGGCTGCATCTTCCCGCCGCCTTCCATTTCCGCCCGCAAAGCTGGTTTCAGGTTTTGCGGGAAGACAGGAACCAGCTGCGTCTGCGGAACGGCAAGCCCGACGGGGAAGAACTCTGGCCTTTCGGCTGGATCGTGCATACGCACCGCTCCCGGTCCGGTTGGCTGCCGCGCTGCGGGCTGTTCCGCACGGTGGCGTGGGCGTATTTGATCCGCAGCTACGCGCTGGAGGCGAACATCCGCTACGTGCAGGTCCACGGCCTGCCGTTCCGGCTCGGGAAGTACCCGCCCGGCAGTCGGGAGGAAGATCGGCGGGCGCTGTACAACGCCCTGCGGACGCTCGGGCAGGATGCGGCGGGCATCATCCCGCAAGGCATGGATATCTTGTTTGAAACCCCCGCGTTCCTCTTCCGCAGGACTCTGGCGGGTGCGTTGATTTCGCGCTGCGAACTCGGCATGAGCAAGGCCATCCTCGGCGGCACGCTGACCGTCGCAGTCCGACGGAGCCGCCAGCACCAACGCCCTCGGGCGCGTGCAGCGATCGGGTGCGCCGCGATTTGACGATTTCCGACGCCATGCAGATAGCGTCCACGCTGTCGCGTCAGCTTCTCGCTCCGTTGGCCGTGCTGAACTGCGGCGTCAGCGAGCCGCGCCTGCTGCCGTGGTTCCGGTTCGATACGCGGGAGGCCGAGGACATCGCCACGTTCGCACAGGCGCTCCCGGCGCTGGCCTCGGTGATGAAGATTTCGGCTCGCTGGGCGCACGACAAGCTCAAGATCCCGGAAGCCGAAAACGAAAACGATATATTGGGGGCTTGGAGGGCGTGACGCCGTCCCTCCCATAAAACGGAAGCCCGTCTTCGGAGAGAAGACGGGCTTTATCATGCGCTCCGATCATGCCTTGGCGAAGAACTGCCTGAATAGCTCATCCTGCTCCGGGTTGTGGACGACATAGCCCACGGCGACCTTGTTCCCCGTAGCGGCAATGATCTTGTCGGCCCATTCCTTTCCGAACGCTCCGCAGACCTCGATAGCGCCCACGCCGTCCTCGGCGCAGGCCACGGCCCGCTTGAGGGCTTCCTCGAAGCTGGTGACCGTAAAAATGTAGCTGATCATATGTTCCGTCTCGAATACGGCGGTATCTTTGGCTGTGTCGAACTCTTTTCCCATGAGCAGGAATGCGAATTTCTTTTTCATGCGGCCTCCATCGGCTCTTTGCTTTTCCCTGTCATAGCAGGAAAACCCTGCCTCTCACAATGCGGCCCGTGCCCTTTTCTCCGGTGGTACCGTCACCTTGCCCGCTGTTCCCACAATCTCCCGCCGGAACGAACTTCTGTGGCGTGGCCTCCCCATTTGATGAAAGTCTTGGGAGAGAGAGGGTGGGGGTTGGGGAGGGGGAGGAGAAGCCTTTCTTCAGAAAGGTTCTCCTCTCCCTCCCCAATTTTTTTCCTCTCCTTGGACTATATGAAGATTTGCTTTATATAAAACCATCCGTTCATCTTGATACATCTGTAACCCTTTGAAACCGCATGTCCAACGCTATCCGCTATTTCAAGCACTGTCCGACGAAACCAGGCTGAGGCTTACCTATGTTCTTGAGCGGTATGAACTTTCCGTCAATGAGCTGGTAAGCATCCTCGAAATGGGCCAGTCGCGGGTTTCGCGCCACCTCAAGATCCTGACCGAAGCGGGGCTGCTTTCCTCGCGCCGGGACGGGCTGTGGGTGTTTTATTCTTCTGTGAAGGAAGGGGAGGGCGCCGCTTTTCTGAAAGCCGCCATGCCCTTTCTGGACGAAGACGCCGAAATGCGCGCGGACGTGGAAATGGCCGCCAGGATCATCGAGGACCGGGCGCTCAAGACGCGGCAGTTCTTCAATACCATCGCCGAACACTGGGATACCCTGAGCCGCGAAGTGCTCGGCGGGTTCGACCTCGCCGGGGCCGTGTGCGACACGATGCCCGAAGGCTGCGATACCTCGGTGGATCTGGGGTGCGGGACCGGGATCGTGCTGGAACGGATGCGCGGGCGCGCCCGGCAGATCATCGGGGGTGGACGGCTCGCCGAGGATGCTGGAGCTTTCCCGGCGGCGGGCTTGCCGGGGTGGAAGGGGAACCCGAGGGCGTCTCGCTGCGCATCGGGGAACTCAGCCACCTTCCGCTGCGGGACTGCGAGGCGGATTTCGCCAGCATCAATATGGTGTTGCACCACCTGTCCAACCCGGAGAATGCCCTTGCCGAAATCCGGCGCGTGCTGCGTTCCGGCGGGCTGCTCGTGGTGGCGGATTTTGATCGGCATACTCAGGAAAGGATGCGTCTGGACTACGGGGACCTGTGGCTCGGATTCGATGAAGCGACCATGGCGAGGCTGCTGCACGCGGCGTCTTTCGAGGTCGTTTCCACTACCCGTTACCCCGTGGAACAGGGGCTGGCGCTCAATCTCACGCTGGCCCGACGCCTGTAACATACCAACTTTATGGAGACACTCATGTCCAACGCGAAGCCTCTCGATCTGTCGCTGCCCTATCAGGTGGCGGATATCAGCCTTGCCGACTTCGGCAAGAAGGAAATGCAGCTTTCCGAGCGCGAAATGCCCGGCCTGATGGAACTCATCCGCCGCTACGGCGACAAGAAGCCCCTCAAGGGCTTCAAAGTCATGGGCTCGCTGCACATGACCATCCAGACCGCCATGCTCATCAAGACGCTGTACGAGCTCGGCGCGGATATCCGCTGGGCGTCCTGCAACATCTTCTCCACGCAGGATCACGCCGCGGCCGCCATCGCGGAACTTGGCTACGCCAAGGTGTTCGCGTGGAAGGGCGAAACGCTTGAGGATTATTGGTGGTGCACGGAAATGGCCCTGACGTGGCCTGACGGTTCCGGCCCGGATCTCATCGTGGACGACGGGGGGGCATGCTACCCTGATGATCCACCTCGGCGTGGATGCGGACCGCGATCCTTCCGTGCTCGACAAGCCTTGGCGATTCCAAGGAAGCCCGCGTTCTCATGGATCGCATCATCCTCGGCCACAAGACCAACCCCGGCCACTGGACCAAGGTGGCGGCGAAGGTGCGCGGCGTGTCCGAAGAGACGACCACCGGCGTTCACCGCCTGTACCAGCTCTCGGAACAGGGCAAGCTGCTGTTCCCGGCCATCAACGTGAACGACTCCGTGACCAAGTCCAAGTTCGACAACTTGTACGGCTGCCGCGAGTCCCTCGCCGACGGCATCAAGCGTGCCACCGACATCATGATCGCGGGCAAGGTTGTGGTCATTGCCGGGTATGGCGACGTGGGCAAGGGCTGCGCCCATTCCATGCGCGGCTTCGGTGCCCGTGTGCTCGTGACCGAAATCGACCCCATCTGCGCTCTTCAGGCCGCGATGGAAGGCTTTGAAGTGACTACGATGGAAGACGCCGTGAAGGAAGGCGACATTTTCGTCACCTGCACCGGCAACTACCACGTCATCACCGGCGATCACATGAACAACATGAAGGACGAGGCCATCGTCTGCAACATCGGCCATTTCGACAACGAAATCGAAATGACGTGGCTTGAGGAAAATCCGGCCAACAAGCGCATCCAGATCAAGCCGCAGGTGGACAAGTGGGTACTGCCCAACGGCCGCTCCCTGATCATCCTCGCCGAAGGCCGCCTCGTGAACCTCGGTTGCGCCACCGGCCACGCCAGCTTCGTCATGTCCAACAGCTTCACCAATCAGGTGCTGGCCCAGATGGATCTCGCCGCCACGGATCACGAAGTGAAGGTGTACACGCTGCCCAAGAAGCTCGATGAGGAAGTGGCCCGCCTGCACCTTGCCCGTCTCGGCGTGAAGCTCACCACGCTTACCGAAGAGCAGGCTGCGTACATCGGCGTCTCCGTCGACGGCCCGTTCAAGTCGGATCTGTATCGTTATTAAGAGTGTGGATATTGGAGGGGCTGGGAGAAACTTCTAGAGAAAGTTTCTCCCGCCCCCTCCAAACCACCCCCACCCTCTTCAAAGATTTTCGACTTTATCGAATCCCTGTTCGTCATTTTTTCTGATCCCCCAGATTGAAAACAAGGAACTCACAGCCTGACAGCTTGTGAGTTCCTTGTTTATTGGGGATGAGGAAGCGGCATTATGGATGTCCGGCTTGATGCCGGATCAGAGGTTCATGCTCTGGATGCGGCCATCTGAGCGGCGATGCGGATGGCTTCCTCCGTCGCCTTGGTCTTGGCGATGCCCTTTCCGGCGATGTCGAAGGCCGTCCCGTGTTCGGGCGTCGTGATGGCGTAGGGCATACGCGGCCTGCTCTTTCGTTAAGCACTCGACTATATGACTGACGGCGGGCTACGGAGAGGATGAAGGGCATGAAACGATACCATGCCCTTTCTTTTTGCCCGAAGGCCAGTGCCGGGAAAGAACGCGCTCACCCACACCAAACCTGCGGCCTTTTTGGGGTGTGCTTTATGCCATCTTAGAAGGGGTGCAATCCGGCCCTTCTTTCTTGCTGCTGGCCTTTATTTTTTAGAGGGGGCGTTGGCTGAACATGCCGTGGATTGTAGCGTATTGCGGGAGCAACGAAGGGAAGAAGAAAAAACGGCAATGAGGGAAAGCCTTGTGTGTCCGCATGTTGCTGTATTTTTCCAAAAGGGGAGCAAAATTTCCTAGCCGCAAAAAAGGCCGTGCGGACAGTTTGCGGACAGTCACGAGAAAGGGGTTACATCTTTTGATGTAACCCCTTGATTTCTCTGGAGCCAGCACGCGGATTTGAACCGTGGACCTACTGATTACGAATCAGTTGCTCTACCAGCTGAGCTATGCTGGCGCATTGACCGATGGCCAATACAGGGGGAATCAATAGCTTGTCCCCGGTTTAAAGTCAAGCCATTTTCCTTTTGGAGGAATAAAAGGTTTTGGGGACAGCTTGCGGCACCTACGGCGTCAGGTGCGCAGACGGGCCGTAAAGGGAGATTGTGACAAATGGATTACGGACGTTTGAAGGGGCGATCAGGGCTTGATTCTCCACAGGTCTGTCCGTATCCTGTGCGCTGTTTTCCAAACCGTTTCAAACCTGTATTTGCGTGATCAGGACTTTTTCATGACGGACCTTTCTTTTTTTGAACAGGCGATTTCGTTTGTTCTGCATATCGATCAGCACCTTTTCGCACTTGTCGCGGAATATGGGGCGCTGCTGTATCTTTTTCTGTTTATCGTCGTGTTCTGTGAAACCGGTCTGGTAGTGACGCCTTTCCTGCCGGGCGACTCGCTGCTGTTTGCGGCGGGGACCGTGGCCGGAGCCGGGCATCTCAGTTACCCGGTGTGTATGCTTGTCCTGTTGGGGGCGGCGATTTTGGGGGATGCCGTAAACTATGAGATCGGGCGGCACGTGGGGCCGAGCATATTCAGCCGGGAGACACGGTTTCTGAACAAAGAGCACTTGCTCAAGGCCCATGCGTTTTACGAACGGCATGGCGGCAAGGCCATTATCCTGGCCCGGTTCATTCCCATCGTGCGTACCTTTGCGCCGTTTGTGGCTGGGATTGCGCTCATGTCCCCGGTCAAGTTCCTGTCTTTCAACATCACCGGGGCTATCCTCTGGGTGGTGGGGCTGGTTTCCGCCGGGTATTTCCTTGGCAACATCCCGATCGTAAAGAACAATTTCAGTGTCGTCATTTACGGCATCATCATCGTTTCGGTCCTGCCGGTGGTTATCGAGTTCATACGGGCAAAAATCAAGAAATAACATATAATCTGAGGAGGCTCTATGCTGCGTACTCCTGTAGCTGAAGCGCTCGGTGCGGCGTCCGCCGCGTCTGAAATCCGTATCGGCGGCTGGGTCCGGACCCGCCGCGACGCCAAGGGGTTTTCGTTCCTCGAACTCAACGACGGTTCCTGCCTCGGCAACATCCAGTGTATTGTTGATGAGGGTACCGCCGCATGGGACAAACTGGAAGGCGTCAACACGGGCGCGTGCGTCGCCGTTACGGGCGAACTTGTCGAGTCGCCCGGCAAAGGCCAGAAATGGGAAGTGCGGGCCAAGGATATGACCGTGTTCGGCCTTGCCGATCCTGAAACCTTCCCGCTTCAGAAGAAGCGCCATTCCGATGAATTCCTGCGTACCATTGCGCACTTGCGTTCCCGTACCAACAAGTACGGGGCGGCCTTCCGCATCCGTGCCGAAGCCGCGCACGCCGTGCACGACTTTTTCTATCAGAACGGGTTTTATTATGTGCATACGCCCATCCTGACGGGGTCCGACTGCGAAGGCGCGGGTGAAATGTTCCGGGTGACGACCCTGCCTCTGAACACGCCCGTGAAGCCCGGCGAAAACCCCTATGCGCAGGATTTTTTCGGCAAGGAGTGCAGCCTGACTGTTTCCGGCCAGCTTGAGGCCGAAGCGCTGGCCCTTGGGCTCGGCAAAGTCTACACGTTCGGCCCGACCTTCCGCGCCGAAAATTCCAATACCCCCGTCACGCTGCGGAATTCTGGATGATCGAGCCGGAAGTGGCCTTCACGGATATCAACGACAACATGGATCTGGCCGAGAGCCTGACCTGCTTTGTGATCAACCGTGTCCTCGAACGCCGCGCCGACGATATGGATCTGTTCGATCGCTTTGTGGACAAGGGGCTGGTGGATCGCCTCAAGGGTATGGTGGCGCAGCCCTTTGCGCGCTGTTCCTACCGCGAGGCCATCGACATTTTGAAAGCGAGCGGAAAGAATTTCGAGTACCCCGCCAAGTTTGGCCTTGATTTGCAGACCGAGCACGAGCGTTTCCTCGCCGAGGAACATTTCAAGCGCCCGGTGGCGGTGTATGACTATCCCAAAGAGATCAAGGCGTTCTATATGCGCCAGAACGACGACCGTGAGACCGTGGCCGCGATGGACGTACTGGTTCCCCGCATCGGCGAACTCATCGGCGGCAGCCAGCGCGAGGAGCGCCTCGACGTGCTCGAAAGCCGTATCCGCGAGATGAATCAGGATCCCGCAAACTATTGGTGGTACTTGGATCTGCGCCGTTTCGGCTCGGTTCCGCATTCCGGGTTTGGCATGGGCTTCGAGCGCCTCGTCATGATGCTCACCGGTATTTCCAATATCCGCGACGCGCTCCCGTTCCCCCGTACGCCGGGCTCGTTGGAGTTCTAGGCGGAGATGATGGGATGATATCGGGGACGGGGAGAGGGAGCCTTTCTGAGGAAAGGCTCCCTCTCCCCTCCCCAAAACCCTCCTCTCTCCCTCCCAAGACTTTTGGCTGGTGGGGAGGCGGCGTGGAGGGAGTTCGTTCCGGCGGAGGATGGGGATTTCTCTGTTTTGTGGGAAAAGGATGTATGCCGTGGCGTGAAAATGGGCACGGCCATGTGTTCCGGAAAAAGAAAAACGCTTCAGTGTCCGTGTGAACCGGATAGTGAAGCGTTTTTTTATTCCTAAAGAGTCCGGGGTGTGGCCTCTGCTGGCGAAAAGGCCGCGCCGGAATCCCCAAAGTCCGGCAGGGGTTGCCGTAATGCCCTTTACTTGTCGAACTTGACGGACTGGAGGGCCTTCTTGACGTCGGCCTCGTACTTCCCGGCGTCCTTCTTCAGGAACATGGCGTTTGCGATCACACCCTTGTCCCCATTGGGGTAGGTCCACGTCATGTTGATGAGTTCCGGGCGGTTATCCTGAGCGGGGATGGTCATTTGGGTAGCGAGGGCGGCGACGCCGTTGTTCTCGACCTTGCCGCATGTGGCTTCAGCTTTGCCTGTGCCAAGCTGGCTTTCCAGTTCGCCGATGAGCTTCTTGCAGCGTTTTTCCGTTTGTGCGGCATCTTGTTTGAGAAATGCCTCTTGCGTGCCGGGATCGGGATTTCTGATGATGCTCAGTTTGAGGAAGTCGTCCGCAGGGCCTTGTGCCAGAAGCAGGATTTCAGGGCCATTCTCTTGGGAGAACTGTTTCAGGACTCCCTTGGGGAGGACTTCCCAGCCGGAAGGGAGGCTGATGGTGACATTTCCCGCTTTCTGGGGAATAAAATCGTCGGCTTGAGCTTGGATGCCGATACCGAGGGAGAGGGCTCCCGCCAAGAGCAGCGTATAACCGAATCGCATGTTTTCTCCTCCATCCGTAGAGATTGGGGCCGCATTCTTTTTTCAAGGCGTATACCCGCCGGCGGAGGATTGAAAATGATAAATAGCGGCATGGACAGAAAGTACAGCGGAGCCTATAGTTGAGGATGGAGGTATAACTATGAACGGAAAACGTAACATCCTTTTTGTAGATAAAGACGCGTACCCCTCTCTTGAAGAGCCGGAACTTTTCGATACGCTTGCGGCGGGTGCGGGGAGCATCCGCGTGGAGCGCATCGTATCCAACGGGCAGGTCACTCCCGAAGGGGAATGGTACGATCAGGATCTGGACGAGTGGGTTGTGGTGCTTGAGGGCGAAGCCCGCCTGCACTACATGGATGGCGAGGAAGTGGGGCTGAAGAAAGGGGATTCGCTGTTTCTGCCGAAGCGCAGGAAGCACCGGGTGGTTTACACCAGTTCCCCGTGCATCTGGCTGGCCATACATGCGGATCTGCTGACCCCGCAGTCGGTGGTTGCCGACGCAATCTGAGGACGCAGGCGTGCGGTGGTTTTTCCCCGCGCCGAAGAGGGAATTCTTCATACGGAAGGATTCCTTTTTTTTGCGCCGTGCATTGGGCATGAAAAAAGGGTTTGCCGTGAAGCAAACCCTTAAGACCCAAGTGGTCGGGATGGCGCGATTTGAACGCGCGGTCTCTGCGTCCCGAACGCAGCGCTCTACCAGACTGAGCCACATCCCGTGAAGAAGCCCTTCTTAGCCCGAACCAAAATGAAAGACAAGCGTTTTTTTTGGGCACCTGTGGAAAAAAATGGGAAAAGGGGCCCTGTTTTGGACAAAATCTTTAGAAACAAAAGGTTAGCTGTAAAATCATGGATGGGGCTTTTCTTGACCCTTTGACCCGCCTCATGTAGAGGATGCGTGAAAGAGAAGGTCCTGAGACAGCCTTCGGGAGTCCTGACGGGCCGCCCGGACAAGCCGCTGAAGGCTTTTTCGCAAGAATCTGCACTGAAGGACGAGCGGAGCCGTGAATGGCCGATATGTGGCGATCCCGTTCGGGGACGCGCGCCCTTCCATACAAGGATACGGAGGCAGTCGGGAAGAATGACCGGACAGGACAATATCATCGAATTGAGGGGTGTGGACAAATCTTTCGAGGACACTCGCGCGCTTGAGGGCATTGATCTGAGTATCAGCAACGGCGAGTTTCTGACCCTCCTTGGGCCTTCCGGTTGCGGCAAGACGACCATCCTGCGAATCCTTTCGGGCTTCGAGACCCCGGATCAGGGAGACGTATCCATCGGCGGGCAGCGGATGAACGACGTCCCGCCGGAGCGCCGTCAGGTCAATACCGTGTTTCAGAATTACGCGCTGTTCCCGCATATGACCGTGCGCGACAACGTGGCTTTCGGGCTTCGGATGCAGTCCTGTCCGAAAGGCGAGATCGAGGGCAGGGTGCTGGAAGCCCTGCGCATGGTGCATCTCGAACAGTACGCGGACCGTCGCCCGCATCAGCTTTCCGGCGGCCAGCAGCAGCGCGTGGCCATCGCCCGCGCCGTGGTCAACAAGCCGCTGGTGCTGCTCCTCGACGAGCCGTTCAGCGCCCTCGACTACAAGCTGCGGCGCGCCATGCAGCTTGAGATCAAACGCCTCCAGCGACGCCTCGGCATCACCTTCGTGTTCGTGACCCACGATCAGGAAGAGGCTTTTGCCATGTCCGATCGCGTGGTGGTCATGAATCAGGGCCGTATCGAACAGATCGGCACGCCTCAGGAAATCTACGAGGAGCCGTCCAACCTGTACGTCGCCCGTTTCGTCGGCGAGATCAACATCCTGCCCGCGCGGATCATGTCCGTGCCCGGCGAGGGCATCTATATCGCGGACATCAGCGGCCGCCGCTTCACCCTGCGCACGTCGCGCCCGTTCGCGGCGGGGGATCGGGTGAACGTGCTTTTGCGGCCCGAGGACATCCGCGTCTATGCGCATGACGACGAGCGCCCCGAAGGGCCGTACCTCACCGGCGCATTGAGGAAACCGTCTATAAGGGGGCGACCGTGGATATTTCCATCGCCCTCGACAGCGGCGAGACCCTTTCCGTTGCCGAGTTCTTCAACGAGGACGACGCGGAAATCAGCTACAACCGCGGGGAGCGCGTTGCCGTGACTTGGGTTGACGGTTGGGAAGTGGTGTTGCCGTATGAAGCAGACTAGGGCCTTTTTCAACCGCTTTTCCATCGGCGTCACGGCTTTGTGGCTGCTGTTGTTCGCTTTGCTGCCGAATATCGGCCTTCTGGTGGTGACGGTGCTGACGCGCGGCGAGCAGGATTTCGTATTGCCGCAGTTCACGCTGGACAACTACCTGCGCCTGCTCGATCCCACGTTCCTGAAAATCCTGTGGGAATCCCTGTGGCTGGCCTTCATGAGCACGCTGGCGTGCCTGCTGGTGGGCTATCCGTTCGCCTACCGGATCGCCCGGGCCAGCGCCAAGATGAAGCCGTGGCTGCTCCTGCTGGTCATCATCCCGTTCTGGACGAACTCGCTTATCCGTACCTATGCGCTCATCCTGATCCTCAAGGCCAACGGGCTCATCAGCACGCTGCTGGTGTGCTCGGGGTTACGGAACAGCCCGTGTCCTTCATGTACGGCGATTTCGCGGTGTTCATGGGCATCCTGTACACGTTCCTGCCGTTCATGGTTTTGCCGCTGTACGCATCCATCGAAAAGCTGGACAGCCGCCTGCTCGACGCGGCCCGGGATCTCGGGGCCAGCGGCTTCCAGTCGTTCTGGCACGTCACGTTCCCGCTGACCCTGCCCGGTATCATCGCGGGCTCGATGCTCGTTTTCCTGCCTTCGCTCGGGGCGTTCTATATCCCTGAAATCCTCGGCGGGGCCAAAAGCATGCTCATCGGCAACTTCATCAAGAACCAGTTCATGGTGGCCCGCGACTGGCCGCTCGGCGCGGCGGCGAGCACCATTCTGACGCTGCTGCTGGCCTTGCTCATCGCGGTGTACCGGATGGCCAACCGCAAGGTCGCCTCGCGCGACCGCATGGACGAGGTGGCGTGATGATGCGGAAACTCGGCAAACTGTGGCTCTGGATCGTGTATGCGTTCCTGTTCTTGCCCATCTTTGTGGTGATCGCGTATTCCTTCAACGCCGCCAAGTACACGTCGGCGTGGAAAGGGTTCACGCTCAAGTGGTACAGCCAGCTTTTCGGCAATGCCGCGTTGATCGACGCGGTGGTGAACACGCTTTCCGTGGCGGCGCTGGCGGCCTCGCTGGCGACGCTGCTCGGGGTGCTCGCCGCGCTGTGCCTCAAGCGCACGGAATTCCCCGGACGCCAGCTCCTGCACGCTTCCCTGTACGTCCTGACTGTCTCGCCGGAGATGGTCATGGGGATTTCGCTGCTCATCTTTTTCATCAGCGTCAAGCTGCCGCTCGGGTTCGTGTCCATGCTCATCGCGCACACGACGCTCGGCCTGCCCTTCGTGGCCCTGACCGTGCTGGCGCGCCTGGCCGAATTCGACGAGCATCTGGTGGAGGCCGCCCGCGATCTCGGGGCTACCGAGGCGCAGGCGTTCCGCTATGTGATCCTGCCGGTGATCATGCCCGCCGTGGTCGCGGGGTGGCTCTTGGCGTTCACGCTGTCGATGGACGACGTGCTGATCAGCTTTTTGTGGCCGGGCCGACGTTTGAGGTGCTGCCCCTGCGCATCTACTCAATGGTGCGGCTCGGCGTGAAGCCGGACATCAACGCGCTTTCCGCCATCATGTTCTGCGTGACCATCGCCCTCGTCGTGCTGGCCTTCTGCCTCTCGCGGCCCAGAAAAGTTTGAGGAAACAGGGTTGATGAAACGCATTGGGG
>ENA-OQCB01000872-OQCB01000872.1-human-gut-metagenome-genome-assembly--contig:-NODE-872-length-13077-cov-2.682471_pt1 | contig 13077 bp, 12 predicted proteins | sample MGYA00242493_ERZ504568 | MGnify/ENA primary metagenome ERZ504568 (study PRJEB26092, sample SAMD00036229) | human gut metagenome | host: Homo sapiens | study: EMG produced TPA metagenomics assembly of...
AGCACAAGGCGATCGATACCTCGTATGACCGGACATCGCCGACACTTGGCCAGCGACGGAATCCTTCGCTCCAGAAAGGAGGTGTTCCAGCCGCACCTTCCGGTACGGCTACCTTGTTACGACTTAGTTCAGGACCCGCAGCGTTTCCAGCATAACGGTTTCCATATGGTATTTGGATGTATGGCTGCCGCGCTCCTTCACGCGGTCTCCCACATCCACTGCGATTTCCATGCGGGCAGGCCTTCCCTCCCATTCCACCAGCTTATCCTTTACAATGAAGTTCTTATTTTAAGTGGGGATTCTCATATTCCCACACGTAGAAGCCGTCCTTGCTCAGTTTGGCATTGGTGCAGAAGGGACATGGGGTATCCCTGCCCTGAAGTACACGATGGCATTTGCTGTTTCGCACGTCCTCCTGCTTAAGACCTGTCAGCGACCTGCCAGCCCGGTTTAAGATAAAGAAGGCTGTAGTCCCGGATATCGCTGACATAGATGATTTCCTCCAGTTCATCTAAAAGCGGTGTTTCATATAAGATCATATCCTGCTCCATGATTGTCTCCCTTTTTACTGTACCGTGTGATGTTCCTGTTCCGTGTCCGGCCGGGAAGCCCTTCCCGCTTCATCTTCTATCCGGAAATTATTCTTACCGCTGTTTTTAACTTCATAGAGCAGGGTATCCGCCCTCTGATAAAGCGTGGTATAGTCGTCCTCCCTGCGGCTTATGGATATACCGATGCTGACAGTCGCAGCAGGGTATCCGGACGCCCTGCACCCGGCCTGCAGTGAATCAAACACTGCATTGCAGCATTCTGCCAGATGGTTCTGTCCTGTATAAGGAACACAGACGATAAATTCATCTCCGCCCATACGGGCAGTGACAGCCTCCCCGCAAAAAGATTCCCTTAGCGCTTTTGCTGTATGAATCAGCACCTGGTCCCCCGTATAATGGCCGTAACGGTCATTGATTTCCTTAAAGCCGTCTAAGTCTATGACAGCCAGAGCAAGGGCGCCGGTATGCAGGTTTATCATCCGGGTGATCTCCATTTTTGCTGCCGCTATATTGTAAATCCCCGTCAGAGCGTCCCGTTTGCTCCGCTGCTCCAGTCTCTCCCTTTCCAGCTTGTCGCCATGGATATTCTGTAAGCGTCCGATGGCAGAATCAGCCTGATTCCCGTCGAAAATCACTTTTATGACTGCACGGTGCCACTTGGTGTCCCCATTCGGCAGCACCATCAGAATCTCTGTATCCACATCCTGTCTCTGCTCCAGCAGATAATACAGAGATGGGAGACCCTCCTCCTGTCCGCTGCTTCCCTGATACCGCGAATACTGCCCGATGCTTTTATCCGTGCCGAAGATTTCAACGCCCTCCCTTGATAGGGTCAGCACATCACTGCCATAGTCATACGTAAAGGTCACTTCCTTCAATATGTCTGAGAGATAGCGGTAACGGGTATTTTCCAGTTCAATCTGCCGCTTCATCCTCATCTGGCTTCTGTAATGGGCATAAATCAGGGCCAGCAGGCCGGAAGCAGCCAACAGGGTAAACAAAATGAAGGGAACGGAATTATCCCTGATAAAGGTCCTGAGAGTCACTTCCTGTTTCTGCTGCGCATTGTTGTAGATGTATTTTTCCAGTTCACCCGTCTCTATGGAACGGATTCCTTTATTCAGGATAGCCAGTATCTGTTTATCATCCTTTCTCAAAATACCTATGCTGTATTTCACACTGTCACTGCCGGCCTGGGGATAGATAGCCACATGCTCGTACTGGTTGCGGCTCAGATAATAGAGGCAGTGTAACTGTTGCTGTATGTATAATCGCACTCTCCCCTTTGCAACTGCGTTAAGACTTTCCTCCAGAGAATCATAGAACCGCACATCCGTCCGGTCATCGTCGCTTTTGCGCATGCCCATATACACAGCCTGTACCCCGCCCTTCAGGTTTGTCATATCAAACCCGTCGCGGGCCACCAGCACACTCTCTGTCTCCAGATATGGATTGCTTAAAAGAACATTTCTTCGTTGGACTGCATCATAATCATACAGGATAGACAGAATCACATCGGCTCTGCCTTCATTTAACGCCTGTTCAAATTCACTGTAATCATCCGCGTAAACATACTCCAGCGTCCATCCGGCCTTTTGGGCTATACTGCTGAGCAGGTCTCTGGCTACGCCCTGCACCTGTCCTTTTCCATCGTAGTACTGGATGGGGCCAAACCCGTCATGGACCAGTACCTTAAGTACCGGATGTTCCTGTATGTATTCCCGCTCCTTGCTGTTGAGGTGCATCTGGCTTCCGGACCGGGAAAAATACTTATTATACAAGTTCATCTGAAGGGTGGGATTTATTCTCACTGATATAGGAGATTGCCCGGTTCAGTTCATTGATTATTTTGGTATTACCCTTGGTGGTGGCAAAATAAAAGGGAGTAGGCGAAAATTTAGCAACAGGACGGAATCCCTGGGACAGGGATACATCAACGGACAGCAATGCGTCCGCCTTACCGGAATAAACCCTCTCCTCCTGCTCCCCATCCCTCTCGCACCAAACGATCTCATACTGGATGCCATTGAGCTTCGCGTACTGGTAAAACTTTTCGTTATGGTAATCTGCCTGTTTCAAAAGCGCTATGCGCAGTCCCTTGAAATCAGAAAGATTATATTCATCAATGCGGTCATCATCATCCCGGACCGCAATCACACTGTACGCGTTGCCGTAGTTTTCACTGGGAAAATCAAAAACAGAGGAAGTCTGCTTGTTGTTATTCATGGCTCCAACAAGATCCAGTTCCCCCCGTTCCAGCATATCCATCATTTGAATCAACTGTTCATCCATGGATCCTTGGGGTTCCACAAACTCATAGGTCCATCCTGTGTACTGTCCAATCTCTTTCAGATAATCATAGGTATAACCCGCATAATTGCCATTTTCATCCTTCATGGTCAGACCCGACTGCACGGGAAATCCCACCCGAATCACAGACTCTGCTTCTGCTCCATAGGAAACAAAACTGTATGGCAGTATCAGGCAGTATATTGCAGACAAAACCATCCTATATTTTTTAATCAATTGGTTCATGGATTCTCTCCCGGTCGTTTATATCTATTATTCATGTACATAATATCCCATCCATTATATAACAGCTTGCCGCATATAACAATGTAAATCACTCCCCATGCTGTTAAGACAGAGAGGGGGATTCCCCCTTATGGAAAAATCCCCTTTTTGTTTACCTTGGCAAGCCGGTTCCGCCGCAATGTTTCCAGCCAATGTATTTCCAGCAGTTCTTCTGCTTTATTATCCCTTGCTTCCGTTCTTTCTTTGCGGTCCAGTCCTCATTCCCCAAAAAACAGAAGAAATAGGATAATCATGCTATATAAACATATTGTAACCCTAATATCTTAAAACTTCAATGTCAAATTATTTATGTTTCCAGCAATGTTCCGGCAAATGCGCCTGCATCAAGATTCGCATTGTGAACCGGACGTCAGCGTGGTAAAATATACTCAGATAAAACCGTGATACTTTCAAATTATCCAGGAGGGATTTTTATGAATTATGAAGGACAAATCTGCCGCGGTCCCATGGAGCGTTCGTCCTATATGCTTCCGGTTGCCGTTGGCTGTTCTTACAACCAGTGCAAATTCTGCACCCTGTTCCGGCATCTGAAATACAGGGAACTTCCCATGGGGCAAATTGAGGCAGAACTGGAAAGAGTCCGCAGCCTGGGCGGCAATCCAAAGCATGTCTTTCTTGGGGACGGCAATGCCTTTGGCCTGGGTACAAAACGTCTGCTGGAAATAACAGACCTGATTCACCGTTATTTTCCGGACTGCCAAGCCATCAATATGGATGGGACCATCACCAATATTCAGGCCAAGTCCCAGGAAGAGCTGCGGGCCCTTCGGGAGGCAGGTATACGTCATCTGTATCTGGGCATTGAAAGCGGTCTGGACGATGTCCTGCGTTATATGGGAAAGGACCATAATCTGGGCCAGGCATACCGTCAAATCGACCGCATCCAAAGCGCAGGGTTTATATTCGATGCCCATATCATGACCGGAATCGCGGGACATGGAAGGGGACTCGAGAACGGAACTGCCACCGCAGAATTCTTTAACCGCACCCAGCCGCAGCGCATTATAAATTTCTCTCTGTTCCTGTTTCACAGCGCCCCGCTGTATCAGGAAGCGCAGGCCAAAACCTTCATCCCTGCCACTGAGCTGGAGAACCTGCAGGAGGAACGGCTGCTTCTGGAGCTTCTGAATACGGATGGGCCTTTGACTTACGACGGGTTTCATGACCGTATTGAATTCAGAGTGCGCGGTACCTTGCCTGATGACAAGATGAAAATGTTAAACAGGCTGGATCTGGCCATCGAAGGGTACAGGGAGCATGAGCCTGTCATTGCAGCCGCAGATGATTCGCCCGGAGATTCCATTTAAAACACTAAAACAATCTTGCCTTCATATAATATCGTAACTGAAACCCTTGTCCTGACCCATGGATTCCAAGCAACCGTTTTTTCAGGAATATGGAAGCGTATTATTGATTGGATTCTAAATCGGACAAACCATGTTCAGTCTGTAATAAATATGAGGGAGTGAATTTAAATGAGATATGATTAGCGAACGGTATGAACCGAGGTGAATACTCATATGATGAGTCGAATGAATATTCCGGATATGATACAGGTACGCAGAGCCCATGGGCACAAGCCCAATTCCTTTTACCACAGATGCTGGCCAAGGTCCAACCGGTCCCGCTGGTCCGCCTGGTTGTCCGGGTCCAGCCCGGTCCCAGTGGGGCCCCCGGGGCTGCCCAGGCCCTCAGGGCATCACCGGACCAACCGGGGCAATGGGGCCTCAGGGCTATGTAGGCCCCACCGGCCCTATGGGTCCAACCGGCCCTGCTGGTCAGGCTGGCGCAGTTGGGCCTACAGGCCCTGCCGGTTCCACCGGCCCTATGGGTCCCGCCGGAACCACGGGAGTGACCGGAGCCACCGGCCCTACAGGTCCTGCTGGTAATGAGAATTCTGTCAGCTGCCGCTGTAAGGAGCAAATGAGGAATATAATCCAGCAAATTATTGCATTATATCCAAACAATAATTTATTGGTGACTTTGAGTAGCGGTGATGCATCTTTTGGACGCCCTGGTTCTTTGATATTAGGGCCGGATGGACGTACCGGAGTATTTGAAGTGATAAATCCTCAAAATCAAATGCAGTATTTATCTATATGCAGCATAGATACGATTCAAATAGACAATGCAACGTATAATGATACAATTGTTTATTTGCCAGAGCCGTTTCCCGCTCCCACAGACTGCTGCGCTGATTGCCAGGCAGCCATTCGTTCTCTTTTGCCTGTGGGAACAGCTGGGGTTAATATAATAACCAGCAGCCAAACTCCATCCGTGGGAACCGTTATTAGAAATGAATATGGCATGTTAGTACTTTCCAATGAAGCCAGAACCAATATAACCTTTGTCTCATCCTGCAGCATTGATCTGTTTTTGATTAATACCTGAGACAGTTAGGAACAGGTGTACACCCGCTTTTTCCAATGCGGTAAAACAGCCTCCCTGAAACGTGTATAACACTTGACAGCATACCCATGAGTGGCTATAATGACTATAATATGAAGAGGAAAGGGTGAGTGCAATGTTATTCGGTAAGTTCTGCATTGATTATAGCTCCGGACAATTTGATATTTCAAAGCATTGTACGGAGCCTGAAAATACGAAAACAATAGCCGGCAGCTATTAGATTCCAAATTACTGGTTTTGGAGTTTTGTTTTCGTATGTTCCAATAAACAGCAGTTTGTTTTTTTGCGGCGGTGGACAGTGTTTTGTCTGCCGCCTTTTTTGATTGCTGGTGATGAATCTGTCTCTTTGAGAGCAGAGGGCGTGCAGGCTTTTGTACGCCCTCTGCTTTTATATCTGGAAAGGAACGATAAAGAATGAACGATAAACAAGACTTAACAACTGGAACTATTTCCAAAAAGTTAATTGCCTATGCTCTCCCGCTGCTGGCCGCAAATCTGCTCCAGTCATTTTACAGCCTTATGGATATGCTGGTCGTTGGCAGAATCGTGGGAGAAACCGGGCTTGCCGCAATCAGCAACGCCTCTATGCTCAGTTTTATTATCAACTCTGTGTGTATCGGCATTACAATGGGCGGTACGGTATTAGCCGCCCAGTATAAAGGGGCAAAGGATGAACACGGCCAGATTGAGATAATCGGAACCTTATTCACAGTTGCTTTTATTGCGGCAGTCCTTGTCACCGCAGCCGGTCTGGCCGCCTACAGGCCGCTTTTCCGGTTGCTGCATGTACCTGCGCCTGCAATGGAGGACGCCTGCGGATATATGAAAATCATCTGTTATGGAACCATATTTGTATTTGGCTATAACGCAGTCTGCTCCATCATGAAGGGATTGGGAGATTCCAAAAGCCCGCTTTATTTTGTGGCGGTTGCAACAGTGATCAATCTTGTTTTGGATCTTCTTCTGGTAGGTCCTTTTGGCATGGGCACCGAAGGCGCCGCCTGCGCAACCATTTTTTCACAGGGGATTTCCTTTGTAATCTCCGTGTTCCATTTGAAGCGGAAAGATTCTGTTTTCGACTTTCGGCTATCTCACTTTTCTATAAAAACCGACAAGCTGGCGGCCATCCTGAAAGTCGGTCTTCCCACAGCGGTACAAATGGCTTCCGTCAATCTTTCCTATCTCCTGATTACGGGAATGCTCAATCAATTTGGCGTATCTGTGGCTGCTGCATCTGGTGTGGGATTAAAAATCAATACGTTTGCCGGTATGCCCTGCTGGGCAATCGGTCAGGCGGTGACAGCCATGGCAGGCCAGAATATGGGCGCTGGCAATATAAAACGCGTGCAAAAAACAACCAGTACAGGGCTTTGCCTAAATCTTCTTATTACACTTATTATGGTTTTACTGGTACAGATTTTTGGAAAGCAGCTCATTCTCCTGTTTACCCCGGCAAGCCCGGAAGTACTTGAGGAAGGAATCCTGTATTTAAGAATATGCTGCAGTGTAAACAGCCTGGTATACGCGGTCATGTATACCTTTGATTCCTTTGCCATCGGCATCGGATCTGCAAATATTGCCATGTTCAACGCACTGTTGGATGCAGGCATTGTCAGGCTTCCGGTAAGCTGGCTGCTGGCATTCCCCCTCGGTCTTGGTTATCCGGGCATATATATCGGTCAGGCCCTCTCTCCGTCTCTTCCTGCTGCCGCCGGATTACTCTATTTTAAGAGTAAAGGATGGAAGAATAAAAGAATCCTTTAAAGAGAACACAGCTATACAAATTATACAAAAAAGCAAGGAGGCTGATACAGTCATGAAAGGAACAAACATGAATCTCTCCTTTGGATTGGAAGTCATCTATGAAGATGCGGATTTTCATATAGACGCTCACGACAAAGCGGGCATTGTGGGAGTAAACGGCGCAGGAAAAACAACCCTGTTCCATGTTTTGATGCATGAACAGGAATTAGACAGCGGCACCGTATCCACCGGCCATTTACGAATCGGATATCTTCCGCAGGAAATCATCCTTGAGGACGAATCCTGCACCGTGCTTGAATACCTGCAGAGCGGACGGCCGATTCAAAAACTGGAAAACGAACTGAACCAGATTTACCAACAGTTGGAAAGCGCCGATTCATCGGAGCACGCCCAACTGTTTAAGCAGATGGAGAAGCTTCAGTCCCGCTTGGAATCGTTAGATTATTACGAGGCAGACAGCATTCTTCTTCATATCATTGACCGTATGCAAATTGATATTGACTTACTGGGCATGCCCCTTGGCAATCTGTCCGGCGGGCAGAAATCGCAGATAGCCTTTGCCCGTGTTCTGTATGCAAAATCCGACATTCTGCTTTTAGATGAACCGACAAATCATTTAGATGCGGCAGCCAAAGAATTCGTAACCGGATTTCTGAAAAATTACAAAGGCACGGTGCTGATTATCAGCCATGATATCAGCTTTCTAAACCAGATTATCAATAAAATCCTGTTTATTAACAAAGCCACACACAAAATTTCCGTCTATGACGGCAGCTATGATACCTACAAACAGAAGTATGCACAGGAACAGCGTTTGCGGGAACAGGCCATTGTGCAGGAGGAAAAGGAGATCCTGGAACTGGAGGAATTTGTCCGCAGGGCAAACCAGGCAAGCCGGACCAACCATGCGCTCAAGCGTATGGGACAGGAACGCGCCCTTCGCCTGGAGAAAAAGCGAAGGGCGAAGCAGACCCGCGACCGGATCTACAAACGTATAAAAATGGACATCCACCCCTTGCGTGAGTGTGCCGCTATTTTGCTGGAAGCAGAACACCTGTCCTTTCACTATCCAAACCAGCCGCCCCTATACCGCGATTTATCCTTTCAAATAAATGGAAAAGAACGGTTTTTAGTTGTTGGGGAAAATGGTGTCGGAAAGTCTACGCTGCTTAAACTGATCATGGGAATCCTTTCTCCCGATGCGGGAAATATCCATTTTCATCCCAAAACCGATGTGGCTTACTATGCCCAGGAGCTGGAACAGCTTGATCTGCAGAAAACAGTACTGGAAAATGCCTGGACGGATGGATATTCGGTAAAGCAGCTTCGCTCTGTTTTAAGCAATTTTCTCTTTTATGCAGACGATATCCATAAAAAGCAGAGGTCCTGTCCCCCGGTGAAAAGGCCCGCATTGCGCTTTGCAAGGTTCTAGCTTCAACGGGCGAACTTCTTAGTACTCGATGAGCCTACAAACCACCTGGATCCTGAAACGCAGAGCATCATCGGAGGCAACTTCCATCTTTTTGAGGGCACGATTATGGCTGTCAGCCATAACCCCTGGTTTGTAGAGCAGCTCGGCATTAACCGGGTACTGATCCTGCCATCCGGCAGAATCGTGGATTACTCCCGGGAATTGTTAGAATACTATTATGGATTAAATTCAGAGGAGGAGTTATAAAATGGCAGATACAAAAAAATTATATCCCAGAACCGGGGATAAACAGACTGTGTATTTAAAAAACGTAATTACAGATCCGGCTATTACTGTTGGAGATTATACGATGTACAATGATTTTGTCAATGACCCGGTTGGGTTTGAGAAAAACAATGTTTTATACCATTATCCCATAAACCGCGACCGCCTGATCATAGGAAAATTTTGTTCCATTGCCTGCGGCGCAAAGTTTCTCTTCAACAGCGCAAACCACACCCTCTCTTCTCTCTCAACCTACCCCTTTCCCCTTTTCTTTGAGGAATGGGGACTGGAAAAGAGGAATGTGGCCGAATCCTGGGACAACAAAGGAGATATTGTCCTGGGAAATGATGTATGGATAGGATATGAGGCAGTCATTATGGCAGGGGTTACGATTGGGGACGGAGCCATAATCGGGGCCCGGGCCGTGGTGACAAAGGATGTCCCTCCATATACGGTTGCCGGCGGCATTCCCGCAAAACCGATTAAAAAGCGGTATCCGGAGGAAACCATAGCCGCCCTGTCAGAACTGAAGTGGTGGGACTGGCCGGAGAATCGGATTGCGCAAAACCTCCATGCAATACAGGCTGGGCAACTGAATGAACTGAAATAAATTCATTACATGCCTAAAGAATTATGATGTCCTGCACGGCCAGCATGCGTGTGCTGCTGGCCCTGTAATGTAACTCGCGCCTTAGCCCAGGGAAGCCCTCAGGCTGTCCGCTGTCAATGTTTTGGCGCAGCGCAGCATTTCCATAGGTGTGCCGGTAAATACCACCTGGCCGCCGTTCTTCCCACCGTCCGGCCCAATATCAATGAGCCAGTCCGCCTGCTTCATCACATCCAGGTTATGCTCAATCACCACCAGCGTATTGCCGCGGGACACGATTAAGTCAAACAGCTTGAGCAGATTTTCAATGTCGGACATATGCAGTCCGGTGGTGGGCTCATCCATCACAATAATACTCCCCTTTCTGCCCAGGTTCTTCGCCAGCTTGATTCGCTGGCGCTCCCCTCCGGACAGGGTGCTGAGGGGCTGTCCAAGGGTCAGATAGCTTAATCCCACCTGCTCCATCACCTTAAGGCGCCTGCGGATCTTGGCGTCCTCAAACACCTGAAGGGCCTGGGACGCAGTCAGGCCCAGCAGCTCCACAATATTCTTTCCCTTGTAGGTGCAGGCAAGCGCTTCCTCATTATACCGCACACCGCCGCAGGCCTCGCATTCAGTCACTATAGGATCCATGAAGGCCAGTTCGGTGACAATGACGCCCTTACCGCCGCATACCGGGCAGGCCCCGGCGGAGTTAAAGCTGAACAGACTGTCCGGTCTGCCGCTCTCTCCTGCTAGAAGCCTTCGTATTTCATCGAAAAAGCCCAGGTAAGAGGCCGGTGTGGAACGGTTGGTGGCTGTGATGGGTCCCTGGTCCACCATTACGATATTGCTCTCATAGAGTTTTGCAAATACCCGGGAGATCAGGGTACTCTTGCCCGAACCGGCCACGCCGGTCACCACGGTCATAATACCCAAGGGGATATCCACATCCACATGCTTAAGGTTGTGGAGACAGGCTCCCCTGACCGGCAGGCTTCCCGCAGCCTGCCGCGGCGTCTCCTTGATGGGCAGTACCTGCCTCATTGCCTTTCCTGTCAGGGTATCGGCCAGAAGCAGCTCCGGATAGCTGCCCGCAAATACAATTTCTCCTCCGTTTTGTCCGGCCCCCGGTCCCACGTCAATCACATGGTCGGCAATGGAAATCACATCCTTGTCATGCTCCACCACCAGAACCGTGTTGCCTTTGTCCCGGAGCTGCCGCAGCAAATTGTTCATCCGGTAAACGTCCCTGGGATGCATTCCGGCACTTGGTTCATCAAAGATATAGGTCAGGCCGGTCAGGCTGCTGCCCATGTACCGGACCAGCTTCAGGCGCTGGGCTTCGCCGCCGGAAAGGGAGGGCGTTTCACGGTTCAAGTGAAGGTAGGGAAGGCCTATTTCAATCAGCCTGTCCAGACCTTCGATGATGGTCTGCACCAGGACGTCCACCCTTTGGTCGGTAATCCCAGCCAGAACTTCCCGAAGTCCGGTCAGCTCCATGCAGCATAAATCAGCGATATGGTACCCCTTTATTCTGCAGCTCAAAGCCGCCCCATTCAGCCGCTTCCCATGGCAGTCGGTACACTCCATCTCAGCAATCAGGGATTGGGATTTCTCCCGGGTGTGCCTGCTCTTATTACTGATATCCCGGTTGAGAAGCGTCTTTGTGTACTTGTGGTACAGCCCGGTCACCTTTGGGTTTTCCGGTTCGCCTTTGCCGTCGCGGGAGCCATATAAGAGCAGGTTGTATTCTTCACCGGAATACGCTCTGATCGGCTTGTCTAAATCGAAAAGACCGGACTGGGCGTACTGTTTCCAGTACCAGGATCCGGGGCGGTAAAGGAGTCCTTGACACAGCCCTCATTCCATGATTTATCCATATCCAGAACAGCTTCCACATCGACCTTTGTAATCTTTCCCAGGCCGGAGCAGGTCCTGCACATCCCGTTGGGATCATTGAAGGAGAAGTAAGAGGCCGTACCCGCATAGGGCTTCCCGATGCGTGAAAACAGCAGACGGAGGCTGGCGTACAGGCCGCTTATAGTTCCCACCGTGGAGCGGGCATTCCCGCCCAGGGGAGACTGGTCCACCACCACTGAGGCCGTCAGGTTGTCTATGCGCTCCGCTGCCGGCTTCGGATATTTCGGCAGTCTGGAGCGCACGAAAGCCGGGTAGGCGGCGTTCATCTGCCGCTGTGACTCAGCGGCGATAGTATCTAAAAACAATGCTGGACTTTGCCGGAACCGGACACGCCGGTAAACACCGTAATTTTTTCCTTTGGAATACGGAATGTGACGTGCTTCAGATTGTTCTGGGTCAGCCCATATACAAGAATATCTGCCAATTTTTTACCTCTCTCGATTTACGTTATAGTATACCTTATCAAGTGTTCATATGATTATATGCCCAGGGCTCCAAACGCTCTGCCCTGGCCTCATTGTTTCGTCCATTTCTCTTTTATCTTATCATGCCGGAATTCTGACACCTTCCAGATTACATCATATCAAAAGGGACTTCCCCATTCATGATATTTTTTGCGGAGTTTCATTCTTTTTTTAATAGGAGATTGTCTACGCTTCCGGTTATCCAGACTTCGTCATTGATAGTCTCTCATCCATACACTCACACCCCTATGGCTGGTTTTCCCATTCCGATTCCCTTTTCAAGGGCAGAATCAGTCTCCATAATAATAAATCGCCTTTAAATATCCCTTTTCATCGAACACCGGCTGGCCTCCGCCGTAACCAGCTGCTCCTTGATTGGTTATATCGTCGAACTGCATCACTCTTTCGCCGCTTTCCAAATACGCTTTATCCGGGATACTAAAATATTGATACCACTCATGTTCCGCTCCCTTGAGCACATAGACCGTACCTTTATAAATATTTTTAAACAACGTATCGTCGCTATTCGCCCACAACGTATAATTTCCTGAATAAGGCTCATAGGACAGAAAATAGTAATGGGGCGTATCCTCTCCCGATGTTTTTCCTGATTCTGTACCAGAATCATAAAAAAGCATGCAGTCGCCATAATCGGAATTGTCCGTCCTTCTTACAGCAGCCGTCTCTTTCGTCAGCTCATTCACACAAATCCGCTCTTCTTTACCCTCTTTCATGACCGCTTCATACTGCTTGGGTGAAAGAATGACCGGTGTGTAAATCGTGCCTTCTGCTTCATAATATATCCCTTTATCTGCCCTGTGCTGAATATCAGAATACAGGCTTACACCCATTTCCGTATGGGCAGTAAGAAGAGAGGCATAGGGAGCCGTTAAAAGCCCGTCATAAATTTTTTTCACCTCTTTGCTCTTTTCTTCGTCAAATTCAGCTTCTGCTTTCTTTAAAAATGCAATATTTCTTTTTTCCAGACCGCCAAACACGGTCTCGTCAAATTCATCCGCTGTTTTATCTCCCAGATACCATGTTTTTTCCTGAAAATAATCTTTCAGCTCCTGCTTTTCAAATATCCTT